>ERZ824488.1314-NODE-1314-length-27962-cov-4.437668_pt1 | contig 27962 bp, 17 predicted proteins | sample MGYA00519936_ERZ824488 | MGnify/ENA primary metagenome ERZ824488 (study PRJEB31778, sample SAMEA3449153) | human gut metagenome | biome: human gut; feature: human-associated habitat; material: faeces | place: United Kingdom | collected 2010/2012 ... | reverse complement strand
TGTGACTCCCGGCCTGCCGTGTGGCGGTGGCATATCAACGGCCTCGCCCGCATATCCGCCCGCCGCGTCGGACGAACGGAGGTCGCATGCGGCGATGAATTGCAACGGCAAATATTCGGACGGCCGGTGCGGTGAGCCCCGCAATGGCTGTCCGCACTCCGGAACCTGCTCGTTCCGGCGACCCTCCGCACTCCGGAAGCGCCGCCGCCCTGCGAACCGAGAAAGCCTCCGGAACATACGCTCGGAGGTTTTCTATGGTATAGACATGCAAGAACGATCCTCGCTGCCGCTGGCTGCGGAGCCGTCGTCCGCGAGAGATCGGTACGGAATTTGTGTACGCTGCCTGCCTTTTATATCTGTTTTTGGCAACTATATCCCGTTTTACACCGCCGTACCTCCGAAACCCGACTGCCGAAGCGGGCCTTGTCCGAAGCCTCCGCCAAGGCGGGGTTTGGGGGTGACTCCGATCTGTAAACGCGGCTCTGCCGCGAACGCTCCGACAGCCAGTCGCGTGCAGCGACTCGGAAAACCGACGGAGTGTAAAGCAAGGTATGGCTGCCTCGTTTTTCTCAGGCCCGAAAGCCGGCTTCAGGTTCCTGTCTGCTCGCGCCGCCTCTGTGCTTCGTTGTGCCGCTCGACCGGTTCAGGGAAGTTGCGGCGGATAAATCCGTTCAGCGCAACATAGTTCAATCCCAGATACCGGGCGATGGACTCCATGCTCTCGGTCGTTGGGCCGTATCGCCGCACGGCTCCTCCGTATTTTTCCATACTGCGCCGCGCGACGATGCATCCGTTCGGAGCACGCACCATATCCTGACGCGCATGGAGTTCCGGCTTGTGCTCTTTTGCCGGAAACACTCCGGCTGCAGGCTGAACCCGGCAGTGACTTTGTCCGTCAGCAATCCGCTCTCTTTCAACTGTCCGATAGCTTCTGTATATTTGGCTTTTGTCGCCGGGGTGTATCTCCTCATTTTCGACAACCTATGGGAATGCCCTCTGCGTAAGGAATGCCTTTCCGTCGGCATACCGGCCCTTTATGCCTCGTCTGGAGGTGTTCGTAAAAACCTCCTCTCGACACGTTCGTTTGTGCCGCAATCCGGGCGGCGTAAGGTATCGTGCGATAGAATCGGAGCGCTTCAGCATATTTTTCCACCCTTGCCACTTTGGGGGCATGGAGGCTTCCACAGCTTGTTATTTTGCCTTTGCGCTGTTGTTCGACCGCCTTTTCCCGAATCTCAATACGCTTGCCCATAAGCTCTTTGTGGTAAAACAACAGATGCTGCTCCAGTCGGATATATCGCTGCTCCGAGCGGCTTCGCTGAACGTGATGTAGCGATCCCCGCGTAGCAGCCTTTCGGCCCCGGCATACCGCTTCTTGCAGAATTGCCGCGTGCCGTGCGGAAGGTTATCGCTCAGCCCCAGCCGCTTGCGCACCTTTTCGTGTCGTTTGATCACTCTGGGATAATGCGTCCGGAGTTGTTTGCTGAGATTCGTGTCGTCTAACCCAAAGCAGCGGGCGATCTGCGAAATGTTGTATTCGATGTAGTCCATGCTGTCGTACGCCTCGATCGCCTCTTTGTCGCATGGACTATTGTATTGTGCCAGTATCAGGTGCCGGTCGTATTCGCGGATATGGCCCTTCACCCCTGAAAGGCTTACGCCGCAGGTTCGGCTGATTTCGCTGCAAGAGAGTCGGGGCGAACGATAGAGCTTGACGGCCTTGCGGTATCGGTCTACCGTCTTCAGTCGGGAGTTTGGGGTGCTGGAGCCTCCGGCCATTCGGATACGGGATTAAAGCAATGTAACGACTTGACACATCAGGTTGTTACATTTTTGTAAAGAGAACAAGTAACGAAAAAGCAACGGTCCATTTTCAATAAATTGCACGAAAATACCGCATTTCAAACAACCTATTGCAAGATATGGATTTTTTTAGAGATCGGCAAATCCGTTGGAATTGACGGCAGCGTACATCACAATCACATTGTGATCTCCAAATAAGAATCATTATGAATTATCCTATGTGTAATCGGGGACACTTCCCGATCGGACCTATTCGAATCAGGATCGGTATGATACAGCGATATAGCCAATCGAAGGCAATGAGCGGTGAAAGGAACCGCAAAGATCGCAGCGAAGGGGATGAGACGATCCAACCGCCATACGACATGTGCCGCCCGGAAGAGCAGGCTCAGAACCTGCGACAATGACGCCGCGAAGAGGATGGGACGGGCGGTAAAATGCCCCCCCCTGCCTTGCTCAAACGCAAGACTGGGGGGGGGGCGATCCGGATTGCCGGAATGTGTCGCCCGCGTGCGGGTTCGGCACACCCGCTCTACCAATCAACTTCGAAGGCAAGGACATTGTACGTGCCGCGTTTCTTGCGGCGGCAGTCCATGCAGGCCGTGAAGACATCTTCGAGCGAGATGTCTCCGGCCTCCTCCGGGGCGAACAACTCTTCCCCATGACTGTTTCCGTTCATGCCCATTCGCTCTGTCGCATCAGGTATCTTACAAAGCAAGGACGGGACGCACATCGAGGTCGCTGCCCTTACTGCTCCAGTCACAGCGCACGCGACCATTGGAGCGCACGTCCCAGAATCGTGCGTTGCCGTCCGAGGCCTCCGAAGACGACCCAAACAAGGCACCGCCGCATCGCTCGTAAAGGCTGCCGCAGTTGCCGGAGCGAAGAGCAGGTCGCTCTGCCGAAAGCCATCCTACCCGGCCGCTCTGGTCGGCCTGCACGGCCGAAGCGTTCCCTTCGCCCACCGCCGAGGAACCGTCCCCGCAGCACCATGCTTGCAGTGTCTTGCGCTCGGCCGAGTTCGTCCACCAAAACGGAATGTCGGAGATCGGACAGCCGTCGCTATCTGCCGTGTAGATTTTTACTTCGGCTTGTGCGCCCGCCTTGGCAGACGCAGCCTCGACAGCCACTTGCTTGCCGCCCTTCTATGTGTCGTTGGCCGTGGCGCGGGTGGTCCGCTCCACCGCAGCCGCCAGCATCACGGATATTCGCCCGCAGGAAACGGCTCTCCCTGCCCACCATCCGCCGGGTCGTCATTGCACGTCGCGAACAGACAGCCCGCAAGCAGCGTGAAGAGCGTTGCCCAACGGCCACAGCACGCAGACAATCGATGAAATAGGTTTCGTTTCATCTTATCGTTGTATTTAGTTTTTCATCTTATCGCGCTACCGGCGGCCGCGACACCGCCCGACGGTAGCTTATATCATATGGGGTGTACGCCTTCGTGCCTTACGCTGTGGCGGCACGGTAGTGGCTGGCAATGTCACCCGTTACTTTCCGTCCCGAAAGAACAAGTCCATGAACTCGCCCTTGTATAACTTTCTGGTGTGCGAGTCAAGGTTCGCCTTGTTGTACAGTTTCAGCGTGTCGTAGTTCGCACTAAACTCGAAGGAAAGATCTTCGTGATACGGCTTGCCGGTTTCGAGGTCCGGCATAGCGCATTACGGCCCAGATCTTCTCCCGAAAGGCCAAGGCGTAACAGTGCGTCGGGCAATCCTTGCAGGTGCCTTTTCCATTTCCGTAACGGCTATGTTCCAACCGCCGGCAGGCATATTCCCGCAGACGCCGGCAATCGTCACATAGTTCCTTGTTGCCCTCCTTGTGCTGACGTAGAGGGCAATCATGTGCCACAGCGTTTCCTTTTCCCGTTCGATGCGTGTCATTTCCTTATTTCGCTTTTACGACGAGCAGTTCACGTCAGTCGGTCGTATAGCGCCGGCTGAGATGCGCACGGTTCATGCAGAACGGCTCGGGCAGCGTCACGAACCCCGTTTCGTAGCGCTGCAGTCGGTCGTCGCGGTGACGGTCGGTGTAGATGTAGCTGCGGACTTCGCGGCACACCGACCGTTGACCGCGCAACTTCTCAGCGCACATGGAGGCGAACTCCGCTACGATGCGCTCCAGCGGTTCCTGTTCACATATCTCCCGGAGGAAGCTCCTCGATATGGTAATCTGCTGCTTTTGGGGCGGCATCTGCTCAAAGGCGATGCACTCCACGCCCTGCAACTCATTCCACATGCGAAGCCCCGTGACGCCCATCCGGGCATGCACCCATTCCCGGGACAGTTGCACGAATTGCAGGGCCGTTCGGATGTCCATGCCGTCGAACATTCTGCCGTAGCGGCAGCCGATGCCCCAGATGTCGCGCAGCAGAAATATCGTAAGCACCTTCTCGATGTCCTGTTTGCAGCAGCACCCGTCGAGGCGGGGACAGCGTTTGGCGAGCTTCGAGGCGATTTTTGCCAGCGTCTTCGTCGAGGTGGTTCCGTATTTTATCAACATTCCGAAAAGACATGAAATATTGTTTTCGGACATGATGATCGGAATTTTTGCGAAAATGAAGATAATGAACAGAAAAAAATAATATCTTTGTACCGTTATTGGTTTTCCGAGCCGAGTCGTCGGCCGGAATTAAAAGGGAATCCGGTGAGAATCCGGAACAGTGCTCGCTGCTGTAAGTCCCTCTCTTTCGGGAGAAACGGTTCATCCGCACTCTTTGCCACTGGTTTTTACCGGGAAGGCGCGGTGAACGGGACGAGTCAGAAGACCTGCCGTAACAACGATTGGATTTTGTACCTGCGGGACACGGGTGCGAATCGGACGGCCGGTATCCGAAGGCCCGTTCAGCCGATTTCGCTTGCATTTCCGGGGAACAAATCCGCAACGAAAAAGAGTTCGGAACCGGACGATGAACGCTCTGAAACACATAGCATCCATTTTGGAGAAGGGGGGGGGTAAATCGAATATTCGATTTACCGGTTTCTCATATATCGACGACGCCTGCGGCATGTTTCGGCTTGCCGCAGGCGTCGTTCGTCATGCTCCGAAGTATGTAATGCCCAATTTTCAGATGGTTCTGAATCCCGAACTTTTTTGTCCAACTTAAATCAAAAAGTTATGAAAAGAACTTTTCGTTATCTGGCAACGGCTGCCATAACGGCAGCTGCCATCGCTTTCACCGCTTGTAATGCGGATGACGATTTCTACATGGAGCCGCTCGATTCGGCCTCTCCGGAAACACGTGCTGATGTCGGAACCGATTGGGTTACCGTAACCTTCGACGATGTCCCCGAAGATCAACTCGCGGGCCCCTCGTCGTACGGTGCAAACCTGTACGACGGATATACCGGGTCGGCTCCGGCACGTTTCCGGACTTATACCGATAAGGCCGCACGACTTTTCAACATCGAATACGGTCTGAACGAAGACGGATACGGCGGTACGTACAACTACTGGAACGGCGGTATCGCCGTTTCGAACTGGAATCAGATGTCGAACATCTCCGGCAAAACGGGCGAATGGTGGTATTCGTACGAGAATCAGTGCAGTGTCTACAATACCGCCTCCACGAACGGAGCGAATGCGGATGCCGGGCACAGCGGATCGAACTTCGGCGTGGTCTACGGTTATACCGACACCTATTCGGGTTTCATCGCCTGTGCGCAGATGTCGCTGGCAAACGGCGTGGAGCGTAAGTTCGACCAAATGTACGTCTGCAACTCTTCCTACGGTTACGGCGTAATCGTTCACGGCAACAGCTTCACGCAGGGAAGTCTCCCGAGCAAGAACGGCTGGTTCAAGCTGGTGGTTCGCGGTTATAAGACCGGAGAGACGGCTCCCGCGGCGACGGACGAAATTTATCTGGCGGACTATCGGAACGGAGTGAACACCTGTCTGACGACATGGACGCTGTTCGACCTTACGAACATCAAGAAGCAGGCGGTAAACCGGATAGAGTTCGATTTCGAGGGTTCGGATTCGGGCGCCTACGGATTGAACACGCCGGCTTATGTCTGCATCGACGACATCCGTATTTCCAGAAACTGATTGAAAGGCGAAGGCGGAAACGGGGTTTGCTCTCCGTTTCCGCCTATCTCGATTTACATCCATGATAAAGCGTATACTCTGTCTTTTATTTGCAATCCTGCTCTCCTCGTGCATGGGATACGGTCCCATTGACGAGGAGGCCTTCGACGTCGGCGGCGATTTCGGGAACGGCGATGAGGTCACGGGCAAAGGGCTGTTCATCACCAACGAAGGCAATTTCATGTACGGCAATGCGTCGCTCTCGTATTATAACCCGGAAATGAAGCATGTGGAGAACGAGGTATTCGCCCGCGCCAATGGCATGAAATTGGGCGACGTAGCGCAGTCGATGGTCATTCACAAGGGGGTCGGCTGGATTGTGGTGAACAATTCGGGCGTGATTTTCGCCATCGACCCCAATACGTTCAAGGAGATCGGCCGTATCACGGGATTCACTTCGCCCCGGTACATCCATTTTCTTTCGGACGAAAAGGCCTATGTCACGCAAATCTGGGACCCGCGCATCTATATCGTCAATCCCAAGACCTACCAGATAACGGGTTACGTCGAGACGGACATGGACTACGAGTCGGGATCCACGGAACAGATGGTGCAATACGGCAAGTACGTCTTCACGAACTGCTGGTCGTATCAGAACCGCATCCTGAAAATCGACACCGAGACGGACGAAGTGGTGGACGAACTGGTAATCGGCATCCAGCCCACGTCGCTGGTGATGGACTGCAACAACAAGATGTGGACGATTACCGACGGCGGCTACGAAGGTTCGCCCTACGGACACGAAGCGCCGTCGCTCTACTGCATCGATGCCGAGACGTTCAAGGTCGAGAAGCAGTTCAAGTTCAAATTCGGAGACTGGCCTTCGGAAGTGCAGCTCAACGGCACGAAGGACAAAATCTACTGGCTCAACAACGATGTCTGGTGCATGGACGTAACAGCCGACCGCGTGCCGGTGAAACCCTTCCTCGAATACAACAATACGCTCTATTACGGACTGACCGTCAATCCCGTGAACGGCGACGTCTATGTGGCCGACGCCATCGACTACGTGCAGAACGGCGTGGTGCTGCGCTATTCTGCCGAGGGCGAGCTGCTCGACACGTTCACCGTCGGAATCATTCCGGGAGCTTTCTGCTGGAGATAACATTATTCGATTTATGAGAAAAATTCTACTGTTCACTATCTGTTCATTGGCGGTTTTATCCTCCTGCAACAAAAACGACTTGGTCGAGGAGGATCAGCCGATGGCCCCCGAAATCACGCTCGACAGCGAAACGGGCATCTATACGGTGAAGGTCGGCCGTGCGTTGACCATCGCCCCGACGGTCAGGTATGCCGAAAACGCCCTCTTTTCATGGACGTCGGACGGGAAACTGCTCTCCACGGAGCCGATGCTGACCTATACATGGGATGAAGCGGCCGAGGTGTACGTAACGTTCACGGTGCAGAATGAAAACGGCAAAGCCGAAGAGGAGCTGAAGGTGGAGGTGCTGGAGATGGCTCCGCCTGTCATTTCGCTGGCCCTGCCGTCGAAGGGCCTGAAAGTCCTGCAAAACACGGACTATGTCTTTACGCCCGACATTCAGAACTCCGACCTGGAGGGATTCCGGTGCGAGTGGCTGCGCGAGGGCGAGGTCGTGGCCGAAGGCGTGACCTACACGTTCAACGAGGCGGAGCTCGGCACCTATATGGTCGTCTGTCGCGCTTCGAACGTCGACGGCGAGGCGACGAAGGAGATTCCGGTCGAGGTCGTGGACGAACTGCCCTACGAGGTCTTCTTCCCCACGCAGTCCGTCTTCCGCACATCGACGGATCGCTATGCGTATATCGGCACGCCGATTTTCCTCGAACCGCAGTTGGAGTATTTCGACAATCCGCAGTTCGAATGGAGCGTGGATGGCGAGACGGTTCCCGACGCTGCGGAGCGCATGTTCCGGTATACGCCGACCGAAGCGGGCGAACATATCGTCCGGGTTACGGTGCGCGAAGCGAAACAGCGGGCAGAACGTCTTACCCGCAACATCACCCGCGCTGAAACGGTACTCTCGGCTGAGGTGAAAGTAACCTGTTTCGATGCCGCGCAGGAAGACCGCTACCGTCCGGCCACAGGAGGAAATTCGCCGCTGTGGAACAAGGTATACGAATATACGCCCGCACCGGGACAGTTCGTAGGCGAAATGAAAACGGGCGGGTTTGACGGCACGGAGACGACGCAGGAGGCGGCCGTCGCCTATGCTGAGAGGCGTCTGAAAGAGAAGATCTGGGTGTCGCTCGGCGCTTTCGGCGGTTATATCGTCGTGGGATTCGACCACAGCATTCCCAAACGGGCGACGGCGGAGGGCGAATACGACTTCACGATTCAGGGCAACGCTTTCGACGGCTCGTCGGAGCCGGGTATCGTCTGGGTCATGCAGGACATCAACGGGAACGGCGAGCCCGACGACGAGTGGTACGAACTGCGCGGAAGCGACACCGGCAAGGAGGGGACGATCCAGAACTACGCCGTCACCTACTACCGTCCCGCCGGCAGGCAGATGGACGTGCAATGGACCGATTCGGAGGGTAAATCGGGATGCATCGACTACCTGATCACCTACCACCAGCAGGATTACTACTATCCAGCTTGGGTCAGGGAGGATACTTATACCCTTTACGGAACCCGTCTGGCTCCGAACAACGTGCAGGATCCGGAGACCGGATATTGGGAGAACAAAACCTACGACTGGGGCTATGCCGATAATTTCAGTCCCAAAGACAACCTCGGCGGTGACGTGGTGGACGGCAGCGGCCAGACCAACGGATTCCGGATTTCGAACGCCATGCACCGCGACGGAACGCCGGCAGATCTGCAATACGTGGACTTCATCAAGGTGCAGACGGGCGTGCAGGTCAAGAGCGGCTGGCTCGGAGAGGTCTCGACGGAGGTGTTCTCCTTTACGGACTTGTCCATTGCAACCGATAACGAAAAGTAAACAACCAAAAAACGAATAAAGACATGAGCCTGAAAAAAATTATGCTGCTGTTCGCAGCCGGTTCGCTGGTGCTGGCCGGTTGCAGCGACGACAACCCGACCGATCCGATCCCTGAAGATGCCGATGACAATTTCATCACTTCGGTGGTGCTGACTGTCGGCGATAACTCCTATGCCGCGGAGATCGCGGGCAATGACATTACCGTGACGGTACCCTACAACGTCTCGCTTGACGGTGCGACGGCCGAATTCGAGTACACACCTTCGGCGACGATTATGCCCGACCCGTCGACGATTACCGACTGGGATACCGAGCGTCAGTTCCGCGTAACGTCCTACAACGGCGAGACGAACGACTACAAATACCTCGTCGTGAAGGACGACATCCGCGAGGAGGGCGACGTTACGCTGAAGACCGATGCAGAGGTCAAGGCGTTCGCCGACAAGGGCGTGACGATTCTGAAGGGCGACCTTATCGTCGGCGAGGAGAGCGGCGACAACTTCGTGACGGACATCAAGGCGCTCTCGGCGCTCACGCAGATCGGAGGCGACGTCGTCATCAACAACACCTACAAGGGTATTGCGTTGGACGGTCTGGAAAACGTCGTGAAAATCGGAGGTCTGCGCATCGGCTCGACCGAGGCGGCATCCACGGCTCCCGAACTCTACTACGCGAGCCTCAAGTCGCTCGAAGAGGTGACGGGCGACGTAGTGATCTGCAACGACAAGGTGCAGTGGTTCGAAGCCGAGAAGCTGACGGCGATCGGCGGTTCGCTGGTCATGCGTTCGGCGGCGCTTACGTCGGTAACGACGCCTTCTTTGGCGACAATCGGCGGCGACTTCGAGTTGCAGGGGTCGAACGAGGACAAGGCCGGCGGCGATATGACTATCGTAGAGATGAAGGCGCTTGGGTCTGTGGGCGGCAAAATCACCGTCAAGAACCTTGCGAAACTCAATGCCGTGAAATTCGAAGCGCTGACCTCGGCCGGGGCCGTGCTGCTGCCGACGATTCCCTACGAATTCGAGACGATTTCGCTGCCCGTACTTTCCGAGGTCGGCGGAGACATTCAGTTCATCGCCAATACCGACGATACGGCAATCGGCGGTATGACGATGAATACGGGAGTCAAGCAGATCGACATGAACAGTCTGACCCGGGTGGACGGAACGGTCTTCCTCACGGCATTTGCCGAACTTCGCACTCTCCCCGCTCTGAACGGAGTTACGGTGAAGGGTATCGAACTGGTCAATCTGGGTAAACTCCTCGACCCGCTGGACTTCTCCGGAACGACCTTCTCCGGTGGCGGCCGGCTTCTGCTCACCAACATGAATCTGATCGAGACGCTTACGATGCCCGCACAGGCGGACGTAACGCTTGAATTGAGGTACAACAAACTGCTGAACGAGGTCGACGGGGCCGAAGAACTCGCCGGACTTGTCTACTCGCCCGGTACGGACTGCACTTTCCCGACCTTGAGAATCGTCCGGGGCGATGTCTCGTTCGGTCTCGGCCAACAAGTCGGTGTTTCGACGCCGTCGCTCGAACGGGTCGAAGGGAATCTTCTGAACGATGTCAAGACGATTGCGTATCCGAAACTCACGGAGGTCGGCGGATACCTGGCGGTTACCGATAACGTCTCGAACGACAGCGGCAGCTGCGACTTCCGGAGCCTGCACAAAGTCGGAGGACAGCTCTATTTCGACAGCACCAACATCTATGCAGCCATCGACATGCCGGAGCTGGAAGAGGTCGGCACGGCGGCAAATCCCGCTTATTACAAGGAGGGGGCGAACGACCAATATTACAAGGATGCCGTGTACGGCTCCTGCGCTCTTCTCTCTTACGACGGCCTGAACTTCCCGAAACTCCGGAAGGTAGGCGGACGGGGATTCACGCTCGACCTCGGACTGGGAATGGCCAATTTCACGGATTTGAATCTGTTTGCATTGGAAGAGGTAGAGGGGATTTTCCAGATTCACCAGAACGGGCCCGACATGCAGCCCACCGCGCCGTTGGAGACGATCGAACTTCCCGTTATCCAAAAAATCGGATCGGTGCATATCGAAGGCTGCGGAAAACTTACGGATTTCAGCGCGTTCCTGCCCGTCATCGGACAGCTGAATGCCGATACGTGGTTCGTACACGAGGATTGCGGATACAGCCCGACCTACGAGGACATGAAGGCGGGTCATGCTTCGAAACAATAATATGGAGGACATTACCGTACCCGCAGGTTGCGGGTGCGGTAATTCAAACTTTTACGAATGAAGAAACTCGCCCATTTGATAGGTTTGCTTTGTGCGACGGCCGTATCGGCTCAGGAGCCCCCGTCCCAGCCGGCTTCTTCCCACAGCGGCTGGTGGAACGGCAATCCGTCGTTCGTGGTTCCGATCCGTGAAGTGAGTGTCACGGCCCGGCGTCCGATGAAGGAGATAGGCGTGCAGCAGACGAAACTCGATACGACCGTGCTGCACGAGAACATCGCCCTGTCGATGGCCGATGTACTGACGTTCAACACCTCGATTTTCGTCAAGCAGTACGGCCGCGCCACGCTCTCGACCGTGGCGTTCCGCGGCACATCGCCCTCGCACACGCAGGTGACGTGGAACGGCATGCGCATCAATTCGCCGATGCTCGGCATGACCGATTTTTCGATGATTCCGTCGTATTTCATCGACGACGCCACGCTGCTGCACGGCACGTCGTCGGTCAATATGACGGGCGGCGGTCTGGGCGGCGCCGTGGCCCTCTCGACCCGCCCGGCCGAGACGCGTGGGTTCAACATGCAGTACGTGCAGGGCATCGGATCGTTCTCGACATTCGACGAATTCCTGCGGCTCACCTACGGCAGCGACCGCTGGCAAACCTCCACGCGAGTGGTCTACTCCTCTTCGTCCAACGATTTCAGGTATCGGAACTACAACAAGAAGATGAATATCTACGATGACGACCGCAACATCATCGGCACGTACTATCCCGTCGAGAGGAACAAGTGCGGGGATTTCCACGACCTGCACGTGCTCCAGGAGGCTTATTACAACACGGGCCGGGGCGACCGGCTCGGATTGCAGGCGTGGTATATCCATTCGCGGCGCGGCGTTCCGATGCTCAACGTCGATTATCGTTCCGATACGGAGTATCGCAACGAACAGTGTGAACAAACTTTCCGCAGTATTCTTTCGTGGGATCATTGGAGAAAAAATTATAAAATCGGGGCTCGTGCTGGGTATATACATACGCGGCAGACTTACGATTTCTCGCAGGACAAAGGTAACGGGGACTGGGCGGAGATGATTCGCTCGCGGAGTTTCGTCAATACGCTTTACGGCTCCGTCGAAGGGGAGTACTACATCGGCAAGAAATGGCTCTTTACTGCCAATGTCTCCGTGCACCAGCATTTCGTGAAGAGCAAGGACAGGAACGTGCTGGAGCTCAATTCCCAGTCGATAGCGCAAGGGAACAATAAAAAAGTGGTCGTGGGTTATGACCAGGGGCGCATCGAACTGTCGGGGTATGTTTCGGCCAAGTGGATGCCCGCCGACCGGCTGGGCCTGTCGTTCGCGTTGCGCGAAGAGATGTTCGGGTCGGAGTGGACCCCGGTTATTCCAGCCTTCTTCGCCGATTATACGATTTCCAAGCGGGGCAACGTCGTGGCCAAGGCCTCCGTCTCGCGCAACTACCGGTTCCCGTCGCTCAACGACCTCTACTTCCTGCCGGGCGGCAACCCCGACCTGAAAAAGGAGCACGGTTTCACCTACGATGCAGGGCTTTCGTTCGCCGTGGGAAAAGAGGGCGTCTATTCGCTCAGCGGCGAGGCGACGTGGTTCGACTCCTACATCGACGATTGGATTGTCTGGCTGCCGACTTTCAAAGGATTCTGGACGCCGATGAATATCAAGGAGGTGCATGCCTACGGCGTGGAGCTGAAAGGCGACCTGAACGTACAGCTGGCCCGGAACTGGCAGCTCGGCATCGACGGAACGTTTTCGTGGACGCCCTCGATCAACCACGGCGACCCGGTGGACTGGGCGGACGAAGCCATCGGCAAACAGCTGGTCTACGTGCCCGAATACTCGGCGGCCGTTACAGGGCGCCTGGCCTACAAATCCTGGCGCTTCCTCTACAAATGGTGCTATTACAGCGAGCGGTTCACCACTTCGAACAACGACGTGAAAACCAAAATCGGCCGCGTGCTGCCCTACTTCATGAGCGACGTTTCGCTCGAAAAGCTATTCTCGTTCCGCTGGGGGGACTTCTCGGTCAAGGTCGCCGTGAAGAACCTTCTCGACGAGGAATACGAAACCGTTCTGTCGCGGCCCATGCCGCGGATGAACTACGAGATATTCCTCGACATCCGCCCCAAATGGGGGAAACGGAAATAACGCTCTGCGGCGGCGTCCCTTTTAATCACGGCGAACCATTGCAAACCTTTCTTCGTATTGAAAATCGCCGCCGCTCTTTTACGGCCGCATTGCGGGAGCCGGAGTTTTTAGAGATTAGTAATTAGTAAAGAGTTGTCTGCCATATGACGATTTACCTCCGGCTCCCCGCATGCGGACCATACGGAAGATTGAGAAAAATATGAAACGACTGCTTTTCCTCGCAAGCCTTGTCGCCGCTACTCTTCTTGCCGGATGCTCGGGCAAGGGTTGTCCCGGCCCGGAGCGCAACCTCGTCGTCTCCGGAGGCGGCGCCGCAGACCTCCGGCTGGGAATGACCAGCCGCTACACCGTCTTCGGAAGCGGCGACTACGAAGCCGTATCCTCCGACCCGTCCGTCGCGACCGTCGCCGTGGACGGCCGGACGCTCTCCGTTACGGGGCATGCCGTAGGCCGCGCGACGGTTACGCTTACAGACCTCCCCTCCGATGAACGGGTGGAAATCGCCGTCACGGTCGTGGACTTCTACCTCTGCCTGTTCGTCTCCGCAGGTACGGATGACGACCGGACCGTTCTCCGCCGCAACGACGGATTGTTCCTGTGGGCGAACGATGTGTGCGAGTACCGGCTCGTGCGGAATACCGCGCACGAGTGGTGGGGACAGTTCTTGGAGTACGACGAACTGCAACGGGGAACGTATGCCCTGTCGGACGACGGCACGACCCTCGTGCTGACCTCCGCCGACGGAATCGGCGACACGGCTTTCGCGGTGGAAGCGGGAACGCTCCCGCCGAAACGGTTCGCCGCAATCATGACAGAGGGGGCCTCGGCTCTACCCGAGGAGGACACGCCGCTCTACCTGCAACTGACGGAACGAACCTCCGGCGAATCATTTTATTGCCGGCTGGCTCCGGAACTGTTTTACCAAGAGTCTGCTTCGGACAGATAAACACCTAACCATACGATGAAACGATTGCATCCTCTCTTTTTTGCCGCTGCGGCCCTGCTGCTCGCAGCCTGCGGAAGCCGGAACGCGGCTTCGCTCGACGATTTCACGGTCGCGGTCTATACGCCGTCCCACGCCTCGGGTTTCGAGATTGTCGGGGCCGAGGGGCAGCGAAGCACGATTCTCAAGGTCTTCGATCCGTGGCAGGGGGCCGAAAATACCGAAACGATGCTCTTCCTCGCCCGCGACGGGGAGCGAGCCCCCGAAGGGTTCGAAGGGCAGACGGTCGAAGCCGGAGTGAATGGTATTCGTATTTGAGGAAGACGGCGAGACGGCGGTGACGCTTGCAGTAGTCCTTATAGCTGGAATAGGCGTGGTATTTGCCTATACGTTTGAGGAAATCCGCAAGGTATTCGTCGAAATTATATAAGGCAATCCTCGCCCATGCCCAGAAAGGCGTTACGAATCTTTTCGGCCGTAACATACGCATCCCGGTCGCAGAGACGTTGATATTGTTTGCTGATATTGGTCTTGATATTCTCCAGCTTCTCATTAATGCGCTGCGATTCGAGACTTTTGCCGGAGGCTTTGTTGGCTTTAGTATCCCAAAGAGAGGTGCGAACGATAAGTTTGCTGCAGAACTGCGACTTCGTACCGTTGATCGTAATACGACCCATGACGGGAACCTGACCGTGTTTTTCCGATTGCCTTTTCACGTAGAAAAGGACTTGGAACATGCTGCGTTGCATGATAACCTGAACTTTGTGGTTTTGTTAAACATTAAGTCAAGTTATTTGGTATGCGAAAATTCGATGCAAGAAGCTGAAAACTAATATTTTGCGACAAACAAAACATATCTTCCAGGCAACGGATAAGTAACTGAACTTACCATTAAACCTGCCCGAGTTTGCTGTATCAATTACTCCAACGTATATGCAGAATAGAAAAATAACAGTCTGTAAACAAAACCCTTGCTATTTTCTGCACTCTCGTTATCTTACTAAATTCTGACCGAGATAGGGATGTATCAAAAATCTGCATTTTGACACAATTCCGTCTCTTTATGCTCCTTGCTCCGGCGGCAGCAGTTTGCTCAGTACGGGGTCTTTGCGTAGGCGGTCGAGTTCCTTGTCGACGATCTCCGCGGCTTCGGCCTTGATGCGGTCGTAATTCTCCTTGATCGTTTCCTGCATGCGATCTACGCCGTTCTCGTCCGTGAAATCGGTAATTATGGGTATCTTCACGTAGCGGGCCGTCTCGGCCTTGACCTTCGCGCTGTCCACGACGATCTCCGCGTGGAATATCTTCTGCTCGATAGGCTGCTCGAAGCTGTCGGCTACGGCCCCGACGAACATCCCCTGCGTGAGCGTCGAGATCTTCGAGGCCGGGATCAGGCTGTCCATCTGCGTCGATATGGAGGTCGATTTGTCGTTGCGGTTAATCGTCATGGACTGTCGCTTTTGCAGCACCTTGCCGAACCGCTCCGAGAGCATCTTGGCCGTTTCGCCCACCACCTGCCCGGAGAAGATGTTGCCGACGGTGTTCATCACCACGGCGGCCTCCTTGTCGCCGTAGTCGCGTTTGAGCTGGCTGAAGTCCTGAAAACCGAGCAACACGGCTACCTTGTTGCTCCGGGCCGTGGCGATCAGGTTGTCGAGGCCCTTGAAGTAGATCGTCGGCAGTTCGTCGATGATGACCGACGATTTGAGCTGCCCCTTCTTGTTGATGAGCTTCACGATACGGCTGTTGTACAGACCGAGGGCTGCGCCGTAAATGTTCTGCCGGTCGGGGTTATTGCCCACCGCCAGCACCTTCGGATCGTTCGGATTGTTGATGTCGAGCGTGAAGTCGTCGCCCGACATGACCCAGTAGAGCTGCGGGGAGATCATACGCGAGAGCGGAATTTTGGCCGAGGCAATCTGGCCCTGCAACTGGTCTTGCGCCCCGCCGAGCCACGCATCCATGAACGGACTTAAATAATTTTCCAACTCCGGATAACTCGTCAGAATCGGGAAGATATCCTCGTAGCGTTTGTTCAGAAACTCGATGGCGTGCGGAAAAGTGCAGTACTTTCCCCCGTCGTAGATACGCAAGAACCAGATCACGGCGGCGAAGAGGATGATCGGGCTTTCGACGAAGAAATCGCCCTGCTTCTGCACCCATGTCTTGTTCAGGTTCAGCATGATGGTATAGGCGCTCTCGTAGGCGTCCGAGATGTCGTTCATAAAGGAGGGGTTGATCGGGTTGCAGCGGTGCGAGCGGCGCGGGTCGTCGAAATTGATGACGTAAAAGGTCGGTACCTTCTTGTAGCCTTCTTGGTGCATCAGCAGGTGGTTGTAGGCGATCTCCGCGAGGTCGGGAAACTTGAAATCGTAAACATACATCGTGTACCCCTTTTCGATCTGCTGTTTGATGAATTGATTGACAACAGCGTAGCTCTTGCCCGACCCCGGAACGCCGACGCAGATACAAGCTCTCTGCGGCACTACGACGTTGGCGAAGCCGTTGTGCCACCGCTTGTTATAATAGAACCGCGTCGGTAGGTTCACCGAGTATTCGTTCTCGACGAGTCGCGTCTCCTGCATGAACGATTCGTTCTCGTTGTTGAAAGGGTCGTCCATCATGTTGTTCTTCAACAGTCGGCTCATCCACACGCCGCCCATCAACAGGCAGATATATCCGGCCGATAGCGTCAGGATGTAGAACCCCACGACGGCGGACTGCGGCAGCGGCAGGTCGAGCAGCCACCAGTTGAAAAAGAAGAGCACGAAGCCGGCCGCGAGTGCTGCGAGGATCTTGTTCCATGTGATCTTCTCCTCCTTGACCCCTTTGGTGCCGAGGCACGAGAGGCCGAGAAAGAGCACGGCGAAAAGTTTGGTGTAGAGTATGCTGCCGAACAGCCCCGCCGTGCGGTCGAAGCCGAGCAGAATCCTGTCTATCATGCCTATATTGACGTCCCACGCCAAAATCTGCCCGTAGCAGTACCAGTAGATGTGGATTACCACGAATAAAATACTCAGGGCCCGCATGAAGTCCATGACCTTGGACAAACCCCTCAGATCGTCCTCCTGTGACATATTCGCATCGTTATTAAATAGTTCTGCTGCGAATTTAAGACGACGCGGACTGCGGACGACGGTGCAGTGCCGCTGTGGCGGTCGTCGGCATCGGTGTGGCAGCCGTTGGCACGGGGAACGGACATGGCGCTGCGAACTGGCGGGAAAAAGAGTATCTTTGCACTGCTGATTGGAATTATGGCGAAGTTGACGATCGAAACCGGACAATGCGACCGGATATTGCGGCGGGCGGTCGAGGCAGACCCTTCGGCCTGCTATGTCGGGGCGGACGGCCGAGGCGGCAGATCGGAAAAATAAGAGGGCTTGTCCAGGACTTGTCATACGGCCCTTTCGATGTAAATTTATCGGGTTATCTGCCTTATCGGATGCCATACCGCAGAACATGCTGCTGAAGAACCGGATGCGGTCGGGTTTATCGAAACGGAATCCCATGAATTGAATTTGATTCTCGGTTTATTGCACCTGCTGGATTAAAAAACTAACTTTGTAAAAAATAAATCCGTTATGGCAGACAGTAAGATCGTTGTTTTTCAGGACAAGCAGATCCGCCGCGTATGGGTGGATGACGATTGGTATTTTTCTATTGTCGATATTGTCGGTGTGCTTACCGGGTCTCCGGAACCGCGAAAATATTGGAATAAGGTAAAAACGCGGGAATTTACCGATCTTCAGTTGTCCCCGATTTGGCGACAACTGAAACTACCGGCTGCCGACGGTAAGCAGTACAGGACGGATTGCGCTACAACGCAAGCTATGTTTCGTATCATCCAGTCGATCCCCTCTCCAAAGGCCGAGCCATTCAAACAATGGCTGGCACAGGTCGGATATGAGCGTGTGCAGGAGATCGAGAACCCTGAGCTGGCACAGGAACGTATGAAGGCCATTTACGAGGCCAAAGGTTATCCGAAGGATTGGATCGACAAACGGCTGCGGGGCATCGCCATACGGCAAAACCTGACGGATGAGTGGAAAGAACGCGGCATTCGGGAAGAGAGGGACTTCGCCATCCTGACGGCGGAGATCGCGCGTGCGACATTCGGCGTGACGCCTTCGGAACACAGGGCGATCAAGAGGCTGACGAAAAAGGGACAAAACCTGCGTGACCACATGACCGATTTGGAGCTGATCTTTACGATGCTGGGCGAACGGGTGACGACTGAAATCTCACAGCAGGAAAAACCCGATACGTTCGCCGAAAGCAAACAGGTCGCCCGGCGCGGCAATGTTGCCGGAGTGGCCCGTAGGGAGACGGAACGGGAGTTGGGGCACAGTGTCGTGTCGGGCCAGAATTTTCTGGACAGGAATCCCGATGGACTGATCGAGGACACGATCGGACTGCCGCCGCTTGATTCGGAGAAGGAATAAACAGTCCGATCGAGACACCGATAACCGATGAAAGGGGAAAGCCTTGCAAAGATAAAATGCAAGGCTTTTCCGTTTATAGTTTGATTTTCTTAGATGGAAAATCATCGTCCGTGCGGGGCGGAACACCGCCGATGACGATACGACCTCCGGAGGCGTCGGCGATCTGCCGCAGGCGTGCGGGAATATGCCGTTGCAGGTCATCGGCGATAGGCGTTTCCCGTCGCGCGTCCTTCTCCTGCTGCTGTTCCTGCTGCTCTCCGGCCTCTTCGCCGTCACGGTCGCTACCTACGGGTTTGAGCGCGAGTTGTATCTGCCGGTCGAGCTGTTCCATCTCCTTTTTCAAAGCCGCGAGGTCGGCTTCTTTGCGCCATGTGCCCTCGATGATCTGCCGGAGCTGAGGCACGTCCTTTTCCTGCAAGATGCGCTCCTTGCGGAATTTCTCCAGCGTCGGTTCGATCGTGCCCAGCGCATGCAGGGGGTTGAGCGCCGCCGTGCGAGGGTCTCCGGCCAGATTACCGTAGTTGTACTGGTAGAGGTATTCTCCCTCTCCCCGCACGTAAAAGCGGTTGCGAATGGTCTCGAAATCCTCCTTCATGCTCTTTTCGCTCTTGACGATGATCTCGAACCCGTAGATGGAGCCGATCCGTTTCTCACCCGTTCCCGTATCGACGGTTTTTGCGATATGGTTCAGTTGTTTGCCGATGAACTGCGGATCGTTGCTCTCCGCCCCGTCCAGCGTGATACGGTTGCGATACGATCCGTCCTCGTTGAGTTCCGCACGGCTCCTGAAAGCTTCGAGGTCTTTTTCGATGCGTCCGATCCTTTCGTCGAGTTCCCCGATTTTTCCGAGCGTATATTCCAGCTGGCTGCGGCTCGACGACTTGCCGCGCACGAACGCCTGACGCTCGCTCTCCAGCCCCGCGATCTTCTTTTCGAGGCGGGCCTTTTCCAGTAAGTCGGTGTTGCCCGACAGCACGGCCACGTATTCCGAGAAGTTCATGCCGCTGCCTTCGTCCATGCCGCCTTCGTCGATGGTACGCACGCCCATACGGTTCTGTTTGAGCTGGCGGATGAACAGCTGCTTGTTGTGCAGCAGCCCGAACTTGTAGGCGTCGAGCGACTTTTCGACGGCGTAGATCAGCACGTCCACCGTGTTGTCGGCGTAGAGTTTGGCTACCTCGTTGCCTTTGCGGATGCCGCGTCCTTCGCGCTGCTCCAAGTCCGAGGGCCGCCACGGACTGTCGAGGTGGTGGATCGCCACGCACCGCCTCTGGGCGTTCACGCCTGTACCCAGCATGTCGGTCGAGCCGAACAATACGCGGATGCGTCCGGTGTTCATCTCTTCGATCATCTTCTTGCGTTTGCCCTCGCTGCCGGCTGCCTCTTGTATGAAACGAACCTCGGAAGCCGGAATACCGTGGTCTTCGACCAGCTTGCGCTTGATCTCGGCGTACACGTTCCACTCGTCTCCCGGCTTCCATGTTCCCAGATCGGAGAAGACGAACTGCGTACCCTTATGCTGGTCGTACTTACGGTAATAGTGCGCGATCTGCGCGGCGCAGTGGTTCGCCTTGTTGTCCGCATGATCGCCGTACAGCTCCGGGTCGATCATACGCATATCGAGCGACATTTTACGGGCGTAGTCCGTAGCGATGAGCATTTTGGCCTTCTCCTCGCTTTCCGTGAGGGGTGCCCGTCCCAACACCGTGGCGTCGCCCGTCTTGGCGAAATGCACCAGCTTGTCGATAAACGCCTGCTGGTCGGGCGTGGGCGGGATGTTATGCAGTATCTCGTTTTTGTGCGGTCGGTCGATACCGATGTCCTCGGCCGTGCGGAAATCCGTAATTTCCGAATAAAAAGCCGCCAGCTCCGGAACCTTGATGAAATAGCGGAACCGTTCCTTCTGCACGATCTGGTTGGTGACCGAAAATTCGTAATCGACGCTCTTTTTGGCGAATACGGCGGCCCATGCGTCGAAGGTGCGGATGTTCTGCCGGTCGAGTGCTTTCGGACGCAGGTATTTGAACAGCAGATACAACTCCGTGAGGGAGTTGGAAATGGTCGTCCCCGACAGAAATGTCGCCCCCAGATCGCGCCCCGTGCGTTCCTGTATGGTTCTGAGAGCAAAGAGCATGTTAAGCGCCCGCTGGCTCCCGTCGGGGTTGCCGAGGCCCGCCACGCGGTCGTGCCGCGTGTTGAACATCAGATTCTTGAATTTGTGCGATTCATCTACGTAGAGGTGGTCGATACCCATACGGCGGAAGTCCACCGCATCGTCCCTGCGATGGTCGAGGGCGTACTGCGCCTTTTGCAGTTTGGCCTCCAGATTGTGCTGGCGCTTGATGCAGCCGGTCAGCATACGTTTCGACACGTTTTTACCTTGTGCCTTGAGCAGCATGAGGTTCTGCATCACGCTGTCGAGTTCCGCCCGCAAAATCTCCTGCTGGATTTCTGGCGACTGCGGGATCATGCCGAACTGCTCGTGCGAGAGGATCACCGCATCCCAATCGTTGTTCTTGATCTGCCGGAATATCTGTTCGCGCTTCTTCGGCGTGAAATCCTCACGGCCCGGATAGAGCACGCGAGCCATCGGGTACGCTGTGCAGAACGTCTTGGCTATCTCGTGGATATTGGCCTTCAATCCCGTAATCATCGGTTTGTTCACCAGTCCGATGCGTTTTTTCTCGTAGGTTCCGCAGCACATGATCAGGGTCTTGCCGCCGCCGACCTCATGATCCACGATGCCGCCGCCCAGCAGAATATCCATCCAAATAGCGTCTTTCTGGCTCGGATAGAGGTCTTCGATACCTAACGCCTTGCGGTCGAGGCCGGGAAAGGTCAGGTGCGAGCCGTCGTACTTCGGACGCACGAAACAGTTGAACTTGCGGTTATACATGTCGGCCAGACGCTCCTTGAAGTCGGCGGACTGGTCGCACAGCCAGTCCGTGAAACCGCTGCGGATCTCGTCGATTTTGGTGTTGGCCTGCTGTATCTTCTCCCCGTCGCGTACCTTCACCTCTTTCCACTCGCCGTCAATCAGTTTGCGGGCTTTTTTGGTGATGTCCGGAATCGTGTTGTGCAGGGCGTGTTTCATTAGATGCAGTCCGGTATAACGGCGGAACTCTCCATGGACGGCATACTGGTTTTGTATCTTGATATTGTACTCGTCCTTGGCCGTAATGCCGAACTCGTCGAGATCGGCGAGGTAACCGATCTTGACCTCCGTTTCGAAGAGCCACGAGGCGTAACTGTCATAGATGCCCGTAGGTATCCACCGCTCGCCGAAGTTGAAGTCCAGATCCTCGAATGCGATCGGTTTGGGTGTGGCCTCGCGCAGCGCTGCGAGGGTTTCCCGTGCGCCTTCGTGATCCGGATTCTCGTCGAGGAAGCGCTGCACGCGGTCGGCCTTCTCGATGACGTTGCCTGCGATGACACGTTCGGCGATTTCGTACTTCCCGCTGTCGGGGTTGAAATAGATACGCCCTTTGAGCTGTTCCAGCACCTCCGCTTCGCTCGCCCCGGTAAGTTCCGATATATACTCGATATTGATGTCCGCATAACGGTTCATGCTGGCTGCCAATGCCGTATGCACATCGTCCGTCTTTTCGATCTCCGCCGGATTGAAAGCGACGGGATGGTCGAAGATGTCGGCCTTGTTCACGATACCGTCGGTGTAACGTTCCAGCGAGAGTATCTCGTCGGCTCCCGAATCCATCCGTATCTGGTCGATATTCTGCGGTTCGTTCAGCCAGCCGAACCGCTCCACGAAGTTGTCGTAAAGGCTGTTCAGCATTACGCGCAACGCGGGGTGCGGAGCCTGCGTATCGGCCTCCACGTTGTAGAGGTGATGATAAGTGTCCCGCACCTCGATATAAAGCGACATTTTCACCCGCTGTTCTTCGGGCAGGTCGAGCGGATGGAACATCGGGCGCAGGGTTTTCAGGTCGCTCAGGTATCCTACACGGTTCTCCTTATCCACAATGAGCGTCCCGTCGCGGTAATGTTCCGGCCGTTCTCCCTTAAAAGGCCGGGGCGAGAGCGGGTCTTCGGCCGCCTCGTCGCCGTGTGTCGCAGTGCGCGGCGCAACGGCTTCGGCCCGTTCTCCGGAAACGCTCGCGGACGGGACGCCCTGCCGTACTGCGCTGCCTGCGGGTACCGGATTGTCCGCAGCGGCCCCTGTGACGGCAGCGGCATCCGGCTCGGGATGCGGAGAGCCGGTCGCAGCGAACGGATCGGCCTGTGGCGACAATGCGTCCGATAGCTGTGCCCTGTCTCCGGATTTGCCGTCCGCAGCACTGTCGGGAACTTTGCGAGACGGTTCCGGCCGCTCCCTTCCGTATTCCGTTCGGGTCGCGGCCTGCGGCTGCCCGGCTACGCCGGATTGCCCTGCCGCAGGCTTTGCCGTATCCGGCCTGTTTTCGATTATCGTCCTCGGATGATTTTCAGCAGACGTGCCTGTGAAGTGTTCCGCCGTAACGGCGGTCGATACCTCTGCCGGCTGTCGTTCCTCTTGATGCGGCCGGTTCAGCATCAGCCTCTCCCGCCAATCCATGGGACGTTCCTCCTCCTGTACGGGCTTGGACGCCTTCTGGGAAGAAGTCGCCGATCCCTGTTGTGCAGGCCAGTGTTGTACCTGCGGCATCCCCGCTGCCTGCCGTTTGCCTTTCGGTTTCGGCCCCCGTTTTTTTGGGCGATTCACCTGACTGCGTTCTTCGGCCGAGAACCCGAACAGGTCGTAGAGCGTAAGCACCGGTTCCTGCTGTACGTTCAGCATCGGCTCCGGTGCGGTCTGCGTATCGAAAGCATCGAACAGCGATCCTGCGAACCCATCCTGCGAGGGCTGTCCGGCCGCTCGTGTCTGCGTTGCCGTTGCAGCGGGTTCCGCAACCGTCTCTTCCAGCCCGTCGTCGGCCGGGCGCACCGTGCTATCGGCAGACCGTTCCGTTTCCTGCATGGACTGAGGCTCTTGCGCCGAGGCAGGAACGTGTGCAGGTGCCCGCCGTGCAGCGGGTTCCATAACCGCAGGTTCGGATATTTCCGGCCGGACACCCTGTACGACGGGTTCCCGACGCATCTCCGATGTATCGGCCTGCTCCTTCTCCGGAGCTGCGGCCGCGACCGTTTGTACGGCGGGTTCGGCGTATCCGTACATTTCCGGCGAGGGCGGGTAGTCTTCCATAAACCGCCTCTCCCGCTCCTCTTGCCACGCGCCGAACTCCGCCCAATCCTGCCCGGCAGGCTGCCATGCTTCCTGCGTAGGCAGAGGGGGCAGGGATTCGTTCGGCATGGCGGCACCCTCGGCCTGTACGGTCGCTTCGTCCCGTATTTCCTCCGCTTCGGCATCCTCTATGGGGATCATCTCTCCCGTTTCGGGGTCGAGCCGGTAGCCGTCGGAGGCGGCCTGCGTAACGGCATACCGTTCTTCCATCCACCGGTTAAGGTCGCGCCACTCCTCCTCGGTAGGGTGCCAGAACGGCCCCGGCTGCTCATCGAAAGGTGCGGGTTCCTGCATCCGGCCGGCCTGATACCGTTCCGCTTTCTGCCGCAGGTCGGAAAGCACTTCCTGCAGTACCTCTCCGGCTCGGCGCGGGCCGCCGCGCCGAGCTGTTTCGGGAAGAGGAACGGAGGTTGCCGGCTGCCGGAATTCTGCGGTTTGTCGGGACGGGTGCGGCGAAGCCGGAACGTCCGGAAAGAGCGTCGTTTGCGCGGATGAAGGTTCCGCCTGCCGCCTTTCGGCACGGAGGGCCTCTTCCGTCCGGATGCTCGCCTCGACCTCGTCCGGAAACCAATGGTCTTCTATGACCTGCCAGAACGGATCGAGATCGGGAGGGTACGGCGGCTCGTCGTCGAATATACCGACCGTAGTTTCCGAAGGCTGCACCATGGACGGTGCAGCCTGTCGTGTCTGCTGCCTGACTGTTTGGCCGGATAATTCTGTTTTTTGCTCCCGCCCGATGCCGCCACGCTCCGTCGCAAGATTTTCCTGTGCGATCTCTTCGTTCCCGTGTTGCCGCAATACTGTTTGCCCGGACAGTTCCGTATTCCGTACCTGCCCGATGCCGTTGTGCGCCTGTCTCGGACTTACCGTCTCCGTCTGTTGTTCCCTGTACTGATGCGGGGCGATCTTCAGGGCATGGCTTTCGTACAGCTCCCGGTTGAAATGCCGCTCCATATCCTCCGCGAGCATATCCGCCAACGCACGGGCGATGCCTTCCACGCCCCCGGCGTAGGTGAACTCCATCGCCGGTTTCCCGTAGGGGTTCGTGCCCACTTTGGCCGAGGTCTGCACCACGCGGTCGAGCGATCGGAAGCTGTTATTTACCGTAATGCCGTTCGAAAGCGTGCGCGTTTCGATAAAGTCCCGCTGCCGCTCGGAGAGGGGGCGGGCGACCGAGTTCTTTTGCAGGACGATAAGATCGCTGCCCACCTCCGTTCCGGCATGGTCGGTAAAGAGGTTGTTCGGCAGCCGCACGGCTGCGACCAGATCGCACCGCTCCATCAGCCATTCCCGCACGGGTTTGTTGCGTTCCGAATCGGCCATACCCTGCGAAGTGATGAAGGCGACGAGGCCCCCGTCGCGCACCAGATCGACCGACTTCATAAAGAAATAGTTGTGTATCGCCCATGCACCTTGTCGGCGTACCGGATCGCGCGAATTCGAAAACGCAGGATCGAACAGAGAAACGTCCCCGAAAGGGATATTGCTCGTAATCAGGTCGAAGTGCCCCTCGTAGGCGGGTTCTATGGTTTCGAGGCCCTGCACCCGCACCGTATCGTCGGGATAGAGCCTGCTCAGGATCAGTCCCGTCATCGGGTCTTTCTCGAAGCAGGTGATCTCGGCCTCTTCGTTATAACGGCGCAAATACTCCACGAAAGCCCCCGTCCCGGCGCTCGGTTCGAGTGCACGCACCGGAACGGCACCCGCATTATAGAGCATCCGCGCAATGGCGTCCGTCACGGGTTCCGGTGTGTAGAAGGCCGTCAGCACCGAAGCTTTGAGGCCGTCCAGATAGCGTTTGTACTCGCGCTCGCCGCCGGTGTTCTCTTTCAGCACGGCGTGCAGCTCTTCGATCAGGGGCGTGAGCGCCGTTTTCTTTTTGTGCGGCAGCGGTTCCAATACCTCTTTGATCGCTCCGAAGCCGCTGTACGCACGCAGCACATCCCGTTCTTCGGGCGTAGCCGCCCGCTGTTCCCTCTCCAGCGCGAAGGCCCTGCGGATCGCTTCGATATTGCGGCGCAGGTGTTCGGTCTTATTGTATGCCATTGTCGAGCAGAATTTGAACGGTTCCCGTAAGTTCGGTGTAGAGCAGAGCGTACTGCGGCGTGGCGGCGAAATCGTCTGCAAGCTCGTAGCTTCGGGCGACCTCGCGGGCCTGCGGCAGAAGGATGAGGGCGGCCTCGCGGGCATCCTCTTCGGGAATGATGTCCGCGAACTCGCTGCGGATAACGTTTGCGAGAGTACCGTATAGCGAGAAATGAAGCCCCCGGTAGAGTACGGCGTCGGCCTCTTCCGCCGCTTCGATACGGGAGCCTCCGCTGCGTATGATACAGCTGTACGCTTCGGCCGCAGACTGCGCCCGCGTGCGGATAAAGTCGGCATCATTCGCCAGGTCGGGATGGCTCTCCCGCAGATAAGAGAGCAGCGAAAGGCCGTAATAAGATAACCCCGTTTGCGGGGCGTTATGATGATCGTTCGGCATGATGTGGATTGTTCAGTGGTGTGAAACGAAAAGGTCGAAGGAAGAAAAGGCGCTCCGGGTTCCCACCCGAAGCGCCGCCACTGAGCATCCCTGCCGAACGCCGAAAGCGTCTATGGCAAGTCGTTCAGCGGCAAAGGTAAGGATTATTTCCGGACTTTCGCCGCACCCGGCTTACGGGTCTTGCCGCCTTGGTCGAAAGCGAACGCGGTGCGGTAATCGCTGTCGAAGACTACGGCGGCCTCGAACGTGCCCCCGTCCTTCTTGGCGAAGCCCTTGATCATCGGGGTTCGACCCTTGACGAGCAAGGCTTCCAGCTGGCTGTCCGTAAGCTCCTTTTTCGCTATCGTCCGGAATACGGTCAGGCCGCACTCCGCATTTTCGCATTTGGCGGCCTTCGGGTAGAACGTTATCCGGCCCCCGCAGCGGGGGCACGGAGCGCCTGGACGCCCGGCAACCGACCCGACCTGCACCTTGAGCAGTTCGGAAGTAATTTGCGAGGCGTAAACTTCGATACCTTTACGAAAGGTGAAGGCGTTCATCTCTCCGGTGGCGATCTTCGCAAGGGCCAGTTCCCAGCCGCCCGTCATGGCGGCGTCGGCGATACGCATGTCTTTGACAATGCCGTACACGGCGAGGCCCTTTTCCGTGGGCACGAGCGACTTTTTATCCCTGCGGATATACTCGCGCGAAAAAAGCGTCTCGATCACCGCCGCACGGGTGGCGGGAGTTCCGAGGCCGAAATCCTTCATGGCCTCGCGCTCGGCTTCGTCTTCCAACTCCTTGCCGGCGGTCTCCATTGCCGCGAGCAGGCTGCTTTCGGTATGCAGCGGGCGGGGGCGCGTCTGCTTTTCCTGAAGGTCGCATCCGCGCACCGTGAGCATATCCCCCTCGGCGAGCTCGGGCAGAGCCGCCGCATCCTCCTCTGTACGCTCTTCCGGCTCGCCCCATACCTTGCGCCATCCGGCGCTCGTTACGATCGTGCCGCGCACCTCGAACGGAACGCCTGCACACTCCATACGGACGGAGGTGATCTCTTTCAGACACGCGGGCGAGAACGCCTCGACCATGCGGCCGGCGATCATATCGTAGATTTTGGCAGAATCCGTCGCAAGTCCCGCGGGCGTATGGCCGGTGATGAGCAGAGCATGGTGGTCTGTCACCTTCCTGCTGTCCACCGAACGGTGGTTCAGCTCTCCGCCCGACAGGTCGGCAGCCTGATGGCCGAAACCCGTATGGCCGGAGAGCGAGGCCAACAGCGGGGCTATCTCCTCGAACACATCTTGCGGAATATAGCGGCTCCCCGTGCGGGGATAGGTGATGAGCTTCTTTTCGTAAAGTTCCTGCGCGATGCCGAGCGTCTTTTCTGCCGAGAATCCATGCCGCGTGTTGGCCTCTTTTTGGAGAGCGGTCAGGTCGTACAGCAGCGGCGGTTGCTCGGTTGCATTGCGGCGTTCGACCTTTATAATCTGCACGCCGTCGCTGCCCCGGACTGCGGTACAGGCTTCGTCCGCCGCCGCTTTCGTATCGTATTTCGGCGTCGAGAGGGCGGCGAACGCCGTAGCGTCTTTGGCCGTGTGGAGTTTGAGCCGGAAATAGGTCTGCGGCGTGAATGAGGTGTTTTCCAGATAGCGCCCGCACACCAGAGCCAGCGTGGGGGTCTGCACCCGCCCCAG
>ERZ824488.1313-NODE-1313-length-27966-cov-8.426785_pt1 | contig 27966 bp, 31 predicted proteins | sample MGYA00519936_ERZ824488 | MGnify/ENA primary metagenome ERZ824488 (study PRJEB31778, sample SAMEA3449153) | human gut metagenome | biome: human gut; feature: human-associated habitat; material: faeces | place: United Kingdom | collected 2010/2012 ... | reverse complement strand
TTTCAATATTTTATTTTCAATATACTTGTGACATATCTATTTTAAACCTATATTTCTTCTATTTTCTTTGAAAATTTCAGTTTGTGCTTATAATGTTCTTGTAAGTTCTGCTTTTTCTGTTATTAAGCTTGTATATTCAAGCTTAAACATCTCTTCCCATTCTGTTAAATTTCTTAATAATTCTGGCTTTGTGTTTCTAAGAACCGTATATACCTTTTTATATTTTGCCCAGAAGTCCCTTATGGCTTGTCTTCTTCCATATTCTCTTCCATATTGAATTGCTTCTACTGTTGTAGGAAACTGTCTAACGGTGTTTGAATATATTTCTTTTGGCATTATTGGTCCCCTTGTAAATACTTTTGTTTTTGAGCAAATTTTTTGTTTTTCGAACTCTTTTACAGTTTTTAATACTCCTGAATACGATTCATCATGTGCTATTTTTTCAACCCACCTTGGATTGTTATTTTCAATTAAATCATCAATATATCTAGTAAATGTGGAACCAAAGCTTTCTAATTCTGGAACTGCCATAACATACAAGCTAACATTATACCCTTTATTTAAAAATTCTTGCGAAAAATCGATGAACCCTTGTGTGTTTCTAAGGCTTCCCTCATAAATAACATCATAGTCATTTTGTTTTAAGTATTCCATTATTCTACATTTTGCTTTATCAACATCTGGATGCAAGATTATATGTGTTTTCTCAAGGTGCTCTGCTGATACCTTTTCAAAGTATGGATGATATGCTCTTAAAATATCAAAATCGACAACAACTCCATTATTATTAAGTTCCTGATTTGCAACTGGAATGAGCCTTGATTTTCCGGCTCCGGCTCTGCCCTCCAACTATTATTAGTCTCTTATCATTGCTTTGTTTTTTATTAGCCAGCACCGCATCTAACGCTGTTTTATAGTATTCTTCAAATTGCTCCTCATCAAGTAGAAACTCTTTTCTTAGTTCTATAATATCATCTTGCATATTCATTGGCACCCCTTTTTAATATTTTCATTGCTAATATAATACCATAGTTTTCTGTAAATTGCCAGTTTCTATAGCAAAATAGGCTGTATTTGTTCATTTTCTAGTGCTTTTAAAATTGTTTCTTTGATGTATCTTGAGCTAAACAGCAATGATGCTGGTTTTGTTATTGGGTTATCTTGCCTAAATGGTACAAAAAAAATATTTTTCTGTTTTAGTAGTTTTCCAATGTTTTCTGCTTCAATAGAAAGTCCATCATTTGTAGCAATTCCAATAACAATGTTATTTCCGCCTTTTTAGATTAGTTTTAGCAGCTACTAAAACTGGTGTATCTATAATGCCATTAGCTAATTTTCCTATTGTATTTCCTGTGCATGGAATGATTGCCATTATGTCAGTTTCTACTTTATGACCTATTGGTTCTGCTGCTTGAATTGTATGTATAACATCTTTCCCTGTAATTTCTTGCACTTTTTCAATAAAATCTCCACTTAATTCACGAAGTTTATACATATTCTCAGAAACAACTGGGATAATATCTGCACCATCCTCAACTAAACTCTTTATTTGAGGAATCATCTTTTCAATTGCATAAAATGAACTAGTTAATCCCAAAGCTATTCTTTTGTTTTCTAATAACATATAAATTCCTCCTAAAAAGTTTTATATATTATTATATGATAAAAGATGCAAGAAGGTTATATATATAGCCTTCTTACATCTTCTTCTATTACTTCTGGAACTAGTCCTTTTATTGTTTTTTTCATTCTTATTTGTTCTCTTACAAAGCTTGAACTCAAATTTATTTTTTGAATATTGTCAATTTTAAAAAAAGATGTTTTGTATTTATTTAAAAACAAACTATTTTGTATTATTTGTTCTGCATTATCTTGGTCTCTTTCTAATACTATGATTTTGAATTCGGTTAGTACTTTTTCTGGTTCATGCCAAGTTTCTAGTTCTTTTAGATTATCTGTTCCAATAACAAAATAAATATTTTTATCCTGATATTTTTCTTTAATGCTCCTTAATGTTTCAATAGTGTATGGCTGTTTTGGACTTTTTAGTTCAATATCTGAAACATCAATATTTGAATAGTTTTGGCATATCTTTTTTAGAAATTCTAATCTAACCTCATCTGGTGCAAGTCCACTTTTATTATATTTAGTGCTTACTGGCACAAAGATTACTTTTTCTATTCCATCTATTTTACTTAATATTTGTTTTGCTAAATCTATATGTGCAACAGTTGGCGGGTTAAATGACCCGCCAAATACAGCAATACCTGTTTTATTCATTAATACATTCCTTCCATACCTTGTGGCATTGCATTATGCTCACCACAGTGGCAATCTTTTTCTTTTTTATCTGTTACTACGCTTTCTGTTGTTAAGAACATTCCTGCTATACTTGCAGCATTTTGAAGTGCACTTCTTGTAACCTTTGTTGGGTCTACAATTCCGGCTTTTTTCATGTCTACATATTCTTCTTTGCTGCTGTCAAAACCAATTCCTTTTTCAGAAGTTTTTACTTTTTCAAGTATTACAGCTCCTTCTAATCCAGCATTTATAGCAATTTGTCTTACTGGTTCTTCTAATGCTTTTAGTACAATTCTTGCTCCTAGTTTTTCATCGCCTTCTAGTGTATCTGCTAATTTTTGAACTTTAGGCATTACATTTACAAGGGCTGTTCCTCCACCTGCAACAATTCCTTCTTCAACAGCTGCTTTTGTTGCTGATAAAGCATCTTCAATTCTTAGCTTTTTCTCTTTCATTTCAACTTCTGTTGCAGCACCTACTTCAATTACAGCTACTCCTCCTGCAAGTTTTGCTAGTCTTTCTTGTAGTTTTTCTTTGTCGTATTCGCTCTTTGTTTCTTCTATTCCAGTTCTTATTTGTTTTACTCTTGCTGCAATTGCTTCTTTATCTCCTGCACCATCTACTATAATTGTGTTTTCTTTTTGAATTTTAACTTGTTTTGCTCTACCTAATTGTTCTACAGTTGTATCTTTTAATTCTAATCCTAAATCTGATGTGATTACTTCTCCACCTGTAAGAACTGCTATATCTTCTAGCATTTCTTTTCTTCTATCTCCAAAGCCTGGAGCTTTTACAGCAACTACATTTAAAACGCCTCTTAGTTTATTTAAAACAAGTGTTGATAATGCTTCTCCTTCAATATCATCAGCAATTATAACAAGTTTACCTGATTGTTGCATTAATGCTTCTAGTAATGGTAATATTTCTTGAATATTGCTTATTTTTTTATCTGTAATTAAGATATAAGGGTTTTCCATTACTGTTTCCATTTTGTCTGTGTCTGTTACAAAATATGGTGAGATATAACCTTTATCAAATTGCATTCCTTCTACAACATTTAATCCTGTTGTTGCTGTTTTTGATTCTTCAATTGTAATAACTCCATCTTTTGAAACTTTTTCCATTGCATCTGCAATTAAGTTTCCAATTTCTTGGTTGTTTGCTGAAATACTTGCAACCCTTGCTATATCTTCTTTTCCATTAATATCTGAACTAATTTCTTTTAAACCTTCAACTGCTTCTCCAACTGCTTTATCAATACCTCTTTTAATAGCCATTGGGTCTCCACCTGCTGCAACATTTCTTACTCCTTCTTTAATTATTGCCTGTGCTAAAACTGTTGCTGTTGTAGTTCCATCTCCAGCAACATCGTTTGTTTTTGTTGCAACTTCTTTTACTAGTCTTGCACCTATATTTTCATAAGGATCATCTAGTTCTATTTCTTTTGCTATTGTAACACCATCATTTGTAATTAGAGGTGCTCCAAAGCTTTTATCTAGTACTACATTTCTTCCTTTTGGTCCTAATGTAACTTTTACTGTATCTGCTAATGTGTTTACACCATCTAGCATTTTTTTTCTGGCTTCTTCGCCAAATTTAATTTCTTTTGACATAATTAAAATCCCCTTTCAAATTATTCTACTATAGCTAAAATATCATCTTGTTTTACTATAATGTAATCCTCTCCATCAATTTTAACTTCTGTTCCTGCATATTTGCTTACTATTACTCTATCACCTTTTTTTACATACATTTTTATTGGTTTTCCGTCTATTTCTCCTCCTGGTCCTACTTCGATTATTTCCGCTATTTGTGGTTTTTCTTTTGCTCCACTAGATAGAATGATTCCACTTTTTGTTGTTTCCTCGTTTTCTACCATTTTGATCACAACTCTGTCTTGTAATGGTTTTATCATTTTACATTCCTCCTCAAAAATTATTAGCAGTCTTTTTAATCGACTGCTAATAGTTTATACCTTTTTTTGTTAAATGTCAATAGTTTTTTGAAAAATTATTTTTTGTTGACTCCTATAATTCCTCCAAGTGCTCCTGTAACAAGGCTTGCAGCGATTAAAAAAATTGAGTACTTATTTAGAGAAAAGTTTTTGCTTATTATACTAGAAACAACATATAAACACGCTACATAAATTCCACCTATTAGAGCTCCATTAATAATGCCATTATTTTTTATACTTGATGTTGTAATTTGACTGCCGATTAGTATGCTTAATGCTGTAATTGCAATTATAACTGTTGGTATTGCACTTTCTTTTATATTTGTATATGTTAGAAGCACTGAAAATATTAGAAGTAATATTAATGTTATTATAACAGAAACTACACTTCCCTTTAGGACTTTTATAAAATTTTTTGAAGTATTTTCATTAACCATCATTTCCTCCTTAGTTAAAGATATGTGTTTTTTTATTTTTTATTCGTAAAATAAAATTTTTCATTTTTATATAGACAAATTGATTATTTTTGTGTATTATATATATAGTAGTTTTGAAAGGACTGATAATTAAATGAGAAAAATATTGACAACACTTATTATTTGTATTATTTTATTTAGTTTTTCTTCTGTTTTAGCTGTTGGAATAGATATGGATATAGCTAATAATAATAATAGTCAAAATGATCAGATAACAGATACAAATACAGAAGATACCAATTCAAATACCTCAACAATTCATTCTGATAGTCCAGCAAAGGTTTCTACTTCAAGCACTAGCGAGGATTTTCATTTGAGTGTTTCAGATATTATAAACATTATTCTTATCTCAGTTGGAATTGTTATTATTCTACTTGCAATTGCAATTTTGATTAGACTTAAATAATTAATATCGTTTGCCTTTTTATGTATAAAAAGGCATTTTTTTTATGAATATTTTTTCCCATTTTTAAAAATAATATAAATGAATTCTAAAAATAGGAGGTAAAAAAAATGTATAAAAAGAGTTTGATAGTATTATTCTCAATTATTTTTGTTCTATGCCTACTAACAAATATTGTTTCAGCAACTAATGATGTAAAATCAGGTGTTTCAAATGTTGCAAATACTGTAGAAAATGGTATTAATAAATTAGGAGAAGATGTTCGTTCAGGTATTGGTAATGCTGAAAATGGTATTGAAGGTGCACTAAAGATGAATGACAATAATATAAATGATTCAAAAAGTAACACTACTGCACGAACTACAACTGCTGGAGATTATACTACAAGTAGAACAACCTTAGATGTCACAACTAACAATAATAATACAGCTACTATATGGGTTTGGATTGCAATTGCTATAGCTGCTATTGTTATAATAGGTTTAGTTTGGTATTATGGAGCTCAAAACAATAACGAAACACATCACGATGAATAATATTTCACTTTTCTAAATAAATGTGATATAATATACCATATTTATTTAGGAAAAGTACATAATGCTATTGCATTAGTTTGTACTTAGAATGGAGAAATTTATATGTCTAAATTAATTGCAAAAAATCCAACTGCTAAGCACAATTACACAATCATAGATACTATTGAAACTGGTATTGTATTATCAGGTACTGAGATAAAGTCTATTAGGAATGGGAAGGTGAATTTAAAAGATAGTTATGCAGGAATTAGAAATGGCGAGCTTTTTATCTATCATTTGCATATAAGTCCTTATGAATTTGGAAATATATATAATAAAGACCCTTTAAGAGATAGAAAGCTTTTGATAAATAAAAGTGAACTGAATAAACTTGTGCGGACAAATTAAGCAAAAAGGATATTCTTTAATCCCTATTAGTTTGTATTTTAAGGGCAATTTTGTAAAGCTTGAACTTGGTATTGGGAAAGGTAAAAAGCTTTATGACAAAAGAGAAGATATTGCCAAACGAGATGCTGAAATGAGAATGAGAAAACAAATGGCAAATAATGAATAAGGAACGGTTTTTATTCCGTTCCTTTTATTTTTATGCTTTATTTTTTGAGCCAAATACATTTGCTATTTTATAGCTTACAATTTCTTTTACAGCTTCTCTTGCTGGTCCTAAGTATTTTCTTGGGTCAAATTCTGATGGTTTTTCTCCAAATACTTTTCTTATATTTGCAGTCATTGCTAATCTTAAGTCTGTATCAACATTTATTTTTGATACTCCTGATTCTCCTGCTTGCTTTAATATTTCATTTGGAACACCTTTTGCTCCTGGTATTTCTCCACCATAGTTATTGCACATTTCAACAAGTTCTGGTATTACAGTTGATGCTCCATGTAATACTATTGGAGTGTTTGGTATTTTCTTTTTTACTTCTGCTAAAATATCAAATCTTAACTTTGCTTCTCCTTTAAATTTATATGCTCCATGGCTTGTTCCTATTGCTATTGCTAATGAATCACATCCTGTTCTTTCTACAAATTCCTTTGCTTGATCTGGGTCTGTGTACATAGCATCATTTGCTGAAACATTAACATCATCTTCAATGCCTGCTAATTTTCCAAGTTCAGCTTCTACTACTACACCCTTTGAATGTGCATATTCAACCACCTTTTTTGTAAGTGCAACATTTTCTTCAAAACTATACTTTGAGCCATCTATCATTACTGATGTAAATCCTGCATCTACACACTCTTTACAAGTTTCAAAATCTGGTCCATGGTCTAAGTGTAATACAATTGGAATATTAGTTGTTTCAACTGCTGCTTCAACCATTTTCATTAAATATGGCATTCTTGCATATTTAATTGCACTTGATGATACTTGTAATATTACTGGTGAATTATTTTCACTTGCTGCATCTACAATTCCTTGGATTATTTCCATATTATTTATGTTAAATGCACCTATTGCAAATCCTTCCTTCATTGATTTTTCAAACATATTTTTTGTTGTTACTAATGGCATAACAATTACCTCCTTCAAATTCTGCATATATTTTATGTTAAAAAATTTAGGTTGTCAAGTCTACATAAAAATTATTGTTCTTGTTCTTTTTTGTTAATTATTTTATCTATAATTTGTTCTGTTTTTTGGCATAACTCTGGTACATAATCTAGTATTCTATCAATAGAGCAGTTATGTTCAACAGGTAATAGTTTTACTAAATCTCCTTGAACTGATAAAAAGGCTATTGGCTTAATAGATACACCTGCTCCGCTTCCGCCTCCAAATGGATTTCTGTACGATATATTTTCCTCCTCAATTTTTTTATTGTAATCCTCCATTGACTCTCCCTTAAACTCACTTCCACCTGCAGCAAAACCAAAAGATACTTTGGAGATTGGAATAATTGTAACATTTTCCTGTATTTTCATTGGCTCCCCTATGATAGTATTTACATCTATCATATCTCTTATGCTGTCCATTGCAGCTCCCATAAGACCTTCAATTGGATGTTCTTGCATTTTTGGTACTCCTTTCATTTTAATGATTTTATTATATTGATAATATGTACCAATTTAATTTTAAATATACAATTAATGGATAAATACAAACAGATTTTATCATTATAATCTGGTAAAACCTCATATTTTGGATTTACCGTTTTGGTAGCAAGAAACATGGCAAGAATGGTTGATACTACTACAATAGCAAATGAAGTTACAATATTGTTCTTAACCCCTATCTTTGCTTTAATCTTTACATTTTCAAACTTCATACTTAAAAGCATGTCTTTAATACTTTCTGTTGCAAATTTATTGAGTTTAAAATTTTTAGAGTTCTTGTTTATTAGTTTATTTAATCTTGATTTGTTAATTTTGAACTTAATAATATCGAGTTTATTGAATATGTTAAGACTGATATATGCTGTTAATTTTTTTATTTCAGAATTATTTAATTCAAATTCTTTTAAATAAATTTTTATTGCCATAAGAAAACTCCTATGGCAATATTTTTCCCAAAAAGGTACTTTTTAAAACATGAATTATCAAAATATATTTTATTCTAAATGATTTATAGCTTCCTCATATATTGATTGTAACTCTTCTGCATAAAATTCTACATTTCTTGCAGGATATCTTCCATTATCATAGTCTAAAATACTTTCCTTCTTCTGTTCTATTTCATTTATTACAATTGTATATGCTTTTTCTTCTAATTTTTTCAATTCACCATAATTACTAGAATTCTCAAATTCATTTATATACTCTCCTAAAGCTAGAATTGTTATTAGTCTATTAATTTGATATCTAGGATAAAACTTTTTAGTAAGTTTTGTTCTTTCAAAATAATTTAATAATGCTTCCAAGTTTTCTATTTCATTTGACTGTACAGCATTCTGCACAAATTCATACATTGTGTATATAAAAAATGAATCATCTTCACTTAAATAATATGTTTCATTATCCAGCAAATACTTGTACTGTACAAAACAACCTTCACTATACTTTGAACACTTAACTCTAATATTTCTATTATATGGCATTAGAACTATAAAGTCATTATATACTCTTTCCTGACTTTCTCTATCTAATTGATTAATCTTTTTTTCATTTACCAAATACAAAAAATATATAATATTGTTTAATATTATTATTGCTGTTAAAATAATTAAAATACTATTTATCAGTTTTGAATTTTTAACACTTATCTTTTTACCATCTTCATCATCTATTATTGCTATCAACGAAAACAACATTGTTGCTACATACATAAACGACATATCATAATCAAAGAATGAATGCAATATTATACATACTAGTGCCCATGCTACTCCTAATCCTTTTTTTTCATTCTTTACAGATTTTCGTATTACGAAAACGATAATTCCTATATATGCTAAAACACCAAAAATTCCAAATTCTAAGAACACTTGTATTGGATAGCTATGGACTTCTGTTGATATAAAATTATAATCTTGATGTTCTGTATATCTGTATTTCCAGCAATCTCCTCCTATTCCGCTTAACCAATTTTCCTTTATTAGTCTTCCAGCATCTACATAAAAGCTAATTCTTTCCCATGCGCTTTTATTTTGAAAATTAATGTTCTCTATTTTTTCTACTAATTTTGTAGGTAAATATTTATAACTCAGAATTTCTTTTTTTCCATTTATTCGAATATCTTTTATTATTAATCTTGTATTTTCATCAGTGTTGTCAGCAGAAAATATAATATGTAATTCTGAAGTATTGGGTTGAGTAGTAAACTCTATTGTTTCTTTTCCAATATAATTTCCTAGTTTAATAGATTTCTCATTTTCATAGTCTTGGTATTTATTTCTCTCTTCAACAATTATTTTAAAATTTTCTTCTGAATTGCTTACCGCTTCTACATCTAACTCAATAATATAGCTAGTGTTCCCAGTAATATTTTTGATTACTTTCTCATATCTTCCATTAGCTGTTTTTGAATTAAAAAGAGCTAATGGTTGTGAAATATTACCCAAAAAAACAATATATATTACACCAATCATCATCAAAATAATTAGAATTACAATAATTGATTTTTTCCCTTTTAAAGTAGTTAAGCCTTCTAATTTTGAACTTATTAAGTAATTAATTACAATGTCTAGTGCTACTGCTATTGCTAATCCTGCCCATATTTTGTAATATTCTCCATACAATGTTTTTTTAGTGAAAACCAGTGCATATACAATTCCTATCAAAATTGATGTTAAAATTAATAAAAAAGATTGCTTTCTGAAATTTGTTTTCCTGTTTATGAAAAAATAGAAAAACAATGTTAATGCAAATGACATGTACATTAGTCTACTATATGTTAAGATAAATGTAATTGACAAAATAGATATGTTTGCAATTTGAAAAATTTTCGCTGACCTCTTTTGACTATCTGCCAATTGTCCAAGGCTTAGAAAAATTGCCACACCAATAACAGCTGCCAATGTATTTCCTGAATTAAATAATGATTCAAGTCTTGTTTTATCAAAGCTCAGTAAATTCAATTTGTTTGAAGTCATTTTTTCAATACCTACTAAAGCTAGTACTATCGCAATTATTATAAACACATTTATTATTACTTTTTTACTAGCAGGATTTTTAGATATAATGTACTTTGTAATAAAATACATTTGTATTATTGCAATATATTTTATTGTTGCCATTATTGTACTTTCAAGACTTGCTGCATTTCCTGCAATTAACGGAATTGTAGAAGAAATAACCAATAAAAACATCAAACAATCTGTTTTTGTAAAAACTAGATTTTGCTTCTTTGCAATATAAATATCTATAATTATGAATGCTAGTACTCCTATTAGTATATATTGAAGTATTGTGTGTTTTGAATACCCTATTGTATATCGAGTTGAAATTGACATGTATATAATAATTGCCAAATATGTAATCAATAATATATTTGATAAAATAAATTTAATACACTTTTTTATCTTGTTCATATTTTTTCATTTCTCCATTTTCCAATAAATATTGTTTATCCACTTCGTTCATTAATTCAAGTTTATGTGTTACAATTATTATTGTGTGGTCTTTTTTTAGTTTTTTAAGTATTGAAACTATATTTTGCTCAAGTTTTATATCTAGTGAATTTGTAATTTCATCACATAATATGATTTTTGTATTTTTAAGTAATGTTCTGGCTATTGCAATTCGCTGTTTTTGGCCACCGCTTAAGTACTGTCCGGCCTTCACCTATTATAGTATCATATCCTTCTGGTAATGACTCTATGTAATCTTCTAGTCCTACTGTTTTGCATACTTCCACAATTTCTTCATCTGTTGCTTTTGGCTTTGCTATTCTCAAATTTTCCTTTATAGATAAATCAAATAGATATATGTTTTGGGATATCATAGATATATTTTGCCTTATAAAACTATTAGAAAGTTCCTTAACATTTTTTCCATCAATTAAAATTTCTCCACTATCTATTTCATACATATTAGCCATTAGGTTTAAAATTGTTGTTTTGCCAGCACCACTCTTACCTGTTATTGCTACAAGTTCATTTTGGTTAATTTTAAATGAACAGTTTTCTAAGACATTTACTCTATCATACTTAAAATTAACATTTTTAAACTGTATATCGCCTTTACATTCATTTTGTAAATTGTTATTTTCTTTTTGTTCATCATACAAATCAATTACTTGGAAAATTCTATTGCTCACTAAGTTAAATTCCATTATGCAATCTATTAAGTCTGTAAAATTATCTGCAAATGAAAATATATTTACTCTATACATAAATGCTGTAATAAAAGAATCGGCCATCATGAGATTCCTTTTTATTAGAATTGTACTTGCAACAATTATTAAGCCATTTGCAATCCATTGTATTATACTACTTAGTTTAACACATATATCTAGTTGTAAGTCTGCCTTATATTGGAGTTCTTCGCTCTTAGTTAATAGCTTTTCCGTTTTTTTGTCAAATTCACTGCCTAAGTCGAGTTGCTTTATTTCTCTAAGCCCATTTAGAATTTCTCCTAGCAATGTTGTTGATTTTTCTTCTTCCTCATAAAACATTTTTCTATAGCTATTTTTCTTGTCTAAACCTTTTTTTCTTATAACTAGTATTAGTATGAAAGCAACTGCATAAATGCCACCTAATATTATATTTAAGTACATAATATAAATAATAATTCCGATATTAGTTATCATGGTGAAAATATATTTATTAATGTTTGTTATGCAAAAACCAAGAATATAAGGGTCTTTGTTTATCTTTTGTATAAATTCACCTTTTTTGTGGTTGTTAAAAGTTTTTATATTCAAATTCAATATACAACTAGCCATTTTCTTTCTAAGTTCAGTATTTATATCCTTTTTATAGCTGTGAAATAGTTTGGAGTTGAGTACATTTATTAGCAAATTAAAGATCTGTATAAATGCTAGTATCACTAGTATCCACACTACTTGTCCATATTCTGCACTAATCATTTTTGTAATTATTTGAGCAATAAGAGCTGGTGTAGAAATAGCAATTATCACCGCTACTATATTTATTATTATAATCTCATATATGTATTTTCTTTCTGTTATTTTAGATATTTTCTTGAAAAAGTATATAAACTGTTTTACCATATCCTACCTCAATTCTTAATCTTTTTTATTTTGTATTTAACACATAAAATAATTGCCTTCAAAAATGATTTTATTCCTATTCTACCCTGTTCACAGTTTGTATATATTATTTTTAAAAATTGGTCTTGGCCTTGCATGAATATCTCCTGTAGTACTTCACTAATTGCTTTTGCATTGTTAAATGTTTCTATTTCAAAATTTTCACCCCAGTCAGTATTATAGAAAAATGAGTTTTGTCCTATTAGCCCTATATGCTGTACATAGCTATTTTGGGTGCACAGAATTTTGTAATCATCCTGCTTCAATTTGCTACAGAAAAAATGGTCTATAGATGGTATTTTATAACTATACTGTTTTGGTATTGTCTCTACAAATGTCTTTACAACTTGTTTGCTTAGGACAACTCCTGCAGCACCTATTGATTCTTTTTGGTACAAATTTTCATCAATTTTTTTTATTATTTTATGGTTAGGTGTGTTAAAAACTGAAAAGATTATTTTAGAATTAATCTTTTCTGTAGCTCGTATGTTTTCTTCAATTATGTCTATTACATTTGAGTTAAATAGCAGGTCTGAATCTGCATTAAATAGGTAATTCTCTTGGCTTTTGCAAAAGTCTCTGTACATTTGTTCTGTGTTATAATCTGCTCCTAGTCTTTTTTCATTTCTTACTATTTTATATGCCATAGGATACATTTTCTTTAAAAAATCTATATCGTATTCATCACTACAATCATCATAGATAACAATTTTAGCTTTTTCAATTCCCTTTACCTCGCTTAATGATTTGGCCGTGTATTCAATTATCTGCTTTCGATTGCAAGTACATATCCCTATTAATAATTTCATCTTTTCACCCATTCTTCCGTTTTCTTTTCCGAAATTTCCCATTTTTGTTCTTTTCTCTCATTAACAATGCAATATCTGCAAAAAGGCACTGGTTTAGATAAAAAATTTAATATTTGTTGTTTATCATCTGTTTTATAAATATCTATGTAGTCATCTTCTGTAACACTGAAATTGCATTTGCTATAATCATTCAAATGCTGAACATGCGGTATTGTTGAACATGTAAACATTTTTCCATGTTTCAATGTATGGCAAGAGTTTGCAAGATAGCATTTAAGAAAACTGTTTTCAATTTGCTGTCTACCTTCTTCATCTAATGGTAAATGGTTAAAATTAATTACTGGTTTTTCCGAGAAGAATCTAAACTTAACATTATTTTCTTTACACTTTTGTTTTATTCTTTCAATGTCAATTTTTATTGGATATTTTGTTATTGTCAAATTAATATTGTACTTGCTTAAAGACTTCCAAAAATTGTCTTTCATTGATAATACTAAAATCCCATTTGTATCTAAGTCTATCAAAGCATTAGGGAAATTTTCTCTTGTAATTTTAAAGAATTCACATATTTGAAGGTGTAATAATGGTTCTCCTCCCATTAATCTTATGAAATTTGCTTTCCTGTCAAATATTTCAGATAATCTTTTGCAGTCTCTTTCATATTCTTTTACATCCAAAAATTCTTCATCAGCTATTGGGCAAAAATGTGAACAACTTTTGCAATTAAGGTTGCAGTGTTCAACTAACTGTACTTCATAATCAAGCATTGTTTTTGGCATTTTTCTTGTTTCCATCTCTGTGATACTTTCTATTGTTAACTTATATAAATCATCTGATTTTTTAGCTGGTGTTGGTATGAATTTCTTTAAAAATTGCTTTATTTTTCCCATTTTTTGTGCGCTCCTTTAAATTTATATGCTGCCCAGTATTTCAACTGGTAAAATAATACTTCAAAAATCTTTCTTAAACCCACTTTACCTGACTCAGTTAAATCAATATATATGTCTTCAACCGGTGAATTTAGCAGGACTTCATATGAATTTTCAGTATATTTTTGAACTAGTTTCTCATAGTATGGCGTATATTTAGCATATCTCCAAAAATTATTATTATATTTAGAATATATATTATTATATGGTTTTGTGATATATGAGAAATGTATTACTATAGGTTTTTCTGCAAATGTATCCCTATATTTTCTTTTTCTTGTTACACTTTTAAATCTATGGTAGTGAGCTAAACTAACTTGATAATTATATTTTGGGCCTAATGTTTTTATCATACCTTCTGCTGCTATATTTAAAGCTGTTTGATCTGGAAATTTATATTTGTTTGTTTTCAATAAATCTTTACAGTTTTCTCTGATTTGCATATTTTCAAAATTTCTGCAGTTCATTAATATTACACCAGAATTATAGTCAATATGTTTTGTATTTAAGTAGCAATCAAAGTTAATAACCATTCCCACTACTTCATTATCTATGTTTTCTTTATAAAGTTTTGCTATATCATCAACAACTATTGTATCACAATCAAGATATATAATTTTGTTATAGTCCAAAATTAATGGTGCATATAATCTGTAATACATTTCAAATGGATATTCTGGTGTTTCGTAAAAATCTCCAAAATTTATGTATTTGCTTATATCAACACATCGTATTTTTACATTTTCCTTACTCATTTTTTCTAGATTTTCAATGTTCTTTATAGATAATCTAGTCTGAAAAATGTATATATTATATGTATTATTTTTATTAGAATTCTGAATAATAGATGCTACAGAAACAGAGCAAATATCTGCAACTTTATCATTACAAGCAAATACTATAGGAATTATTTTTTCCATATCTTTCTCCTTATTTTGAATACTTTGTAATATGTATTTGGCGCTAAGTAAAAAAAACTGTATTTTAGGTTGAAATTTTCTTTATAATTACATCTAAATTCCTTAACTATGCTTTTTTCAGTAATTTGCTTTATTTTCAACTCACAAAATATTTTTATGCAATAGTTCATGTATTTGGTATATGCTAGATTTTTATAATCAGTCTGTTTTAAAAATTCATATCTGTCTTTAAACGCATATAAGGCATCTTTGTAGTTTTCTAAAACTTTTGTAGATAATCCATTTGAGTTAATAAAATAATTATATGTTTTTTGTGGTACTACAACCATTCTTTTTATATTTCTTAGTATGTGATGAATTATATATTCATCTTCTGCTAACTTAAGAGGTTTATATTGTAGGTCTTTAAACAAACTTGTTTTATAGAGTTTGTTCCATGCTGTTATAAAATATTTGATTTTATTGTTAAACAGGTACTCATATTTATCATTTGAAATAATAGTCATTTCATTTTGTGGTGTGCTATTATAAGTCATCCCCATTGCAATGTCACTATTTGTGCTAGTTATGGCTTTGTATAAAATCTCTATTGCGTTTGGCTCCAAATAATCATCAGAATCTACAAATATGAAATATTTAGTTTTACATAAACTAATTCCGAGATTCCTGGCACTATATATTCCTTCATTAGGTTTTGAATATATTTTTGTATTTTGATATTTTTTTACGATTTTTGTGGTTTCATCTGTACTGCCATCATCTATTACTATTATATCTAAATTTTTGTAGGTTTGTTTTAATATACTTTGCATACATCTATCTATATATTTTTCTTGATTATATGCAGTTACTATAACAGTGATTTTTTCATCTAACATGGTATTTCCTCTGTTTTAAGGCAATAATATATGCAACAAAATTTGGAAATCTGCTAAACATATAATATTTGACCTTTTTCTTTAAATTAATTTTTACATTTAAACTTTTATATTTATCTTCAAACTGTTCTTTTAGTATCCTTTCTTCTGATGTATAGTTGTATGCTTTGCACAAATGATATAAATATAATATCATATCTATTTGTGCTACCTCATTTACATCTAATAGTTTTTTATTATTTATAAAATATTTTTTTCTATCATCAAATACATCTAATATTTTTATTTTTTCTTTATTGAAAGTTTGCTGTCTACTATTTTTGTGTTGCCTATATAAGTAAAGCTTTAAGTTACTTATTATAATATTTTTATCTGTTTCAAAGAAAAGTTTGTGAATAATAAATTCATCCTCATTTTCTATATCCTTAGTAAACCTTATTTTTTGAAAAATATTAGCACTGTAAATTTTATTCGTTACAAATACTGTTCTAATTCCATTCTTATTATATAGTCTGCAAGACATCTGTGCCGAGTTTAATTTCAAAAGTTTTTCCTTCTTCTTTTTTATCTTGTATGTTTTCTTAAAATAGCCAGTATCTACCTCCGCAATTTCAGCATTATTCTTTTGTACTAAATTTAAAAGATGTTCTACAAAACATGGAGCTATTATGTCATCAGAATCAATAAAACAAATATATTTTCCTTCAGCAAAATCAATACCTCTATTTCTTGCCACTGCAACTCCACTATGTTTCATTTTTATTATTCTAACCCTGTTATCCATTTTTGCATATTTATAGCATATGTCTAATGAGTCATCTGTACTTTCATCATCTACTAATATTATTTCAATATTTTTATATGATTGATTAACAATGGATTTTAAACATTCATCAAGATATTTTTTAGAGTTGAAAATTGGTACAATTATTGAGACTTTATCCATCACATTAATCTCCTATTTTTCTTTATTATTTTATATATAATTTTATACAATGGGAACATTTTATCAAATACACATATTTGAAGTTTCTTGATAATTCCATATTTAGAGTGTTTTACACATTTTATATTATTAGATACAGTTTTTTTAATATTTTCCAATAACTTTAAATTATAATTATCATGAATTATCATCATATTTACAATAGCTATACCATTTAAAAGGGTATATGTCATATAATCATTTAACAAACTAGGACATTTTTCTCTTACTAAATTTAGCCCTTTTAAACAAGCTTTAAGTCTATCATCACTATTATAAAACTTTGACCTACTATCAAGTGTTTTGGTTACACAGTATAATTTCTTTTTTAAAAAAACCATTTTTTCTGATCTTAAAAAAGCTATAGTTGCAAACTCTATATCTTCAAATTTATTATTAACATCAAAAGATAAATCCTTTATTACATTAGATTTAAACACTTTTCCAACAACAGACATTGGAATTTTTTCTGGTAAGGAAATTAAATACTTCATACCATAAATTTTATCTAAAATACATATTTTTCTTAGACTTTTTTTCCTTTTATATATACAAGCTACAATTTGTGCATTATATTTTTTGATTAATTCATAGCCTTCACACAAAAAATTAGGTTCTACATAGTCATCTCCATCAACAAAGCAAATAAAATCGCCTGTTGCATACTTTATTCCTGTATTTCGTGCTGAACCAGTACCTTTGTTTTCTTGATTTATCAACTTAATTCTATTATCTTTATATGAACATAAAATTCTGGAAGTACCATCTGTACTTCCATCATTAACTAATATTAATTCAAAATTTTTATATGTTTGTCGTAATATGGAATCAATACATCTACTTATTGTTTTTTCACAATTATAAATTGGAATAATAATAGTAATCTTCTCCATATTTTCTCCTTGTATTGTTATTAATTTTGCTCTTCATTCAATACATTCACAATAACCCAAAAATTCATATTTCATCCTGCCAATTTCTTTTTTAGTCTAAATGAATAACAGGTCTGAAACCGCTACCAATGTGTTTTAAATAGTTTCCACTATCCAAACTCATTCTGCTTACTGCTCCTCCGGCCGTTCAATTCATATGAACTACGGAAAAATCCAATATTTTCACTATCATTAATGATAATATATTCACTTAAATTTCCATATAAATCAAAGATATTATTAACAGAAAATTGCTCTACTGCTCCCGTTGACAAAAGAGCTTTTGTTTCTTGTTCTTTTTGATATGGTCTAGTTTCATTTACCTCAAAATACATTCCACTTGTACCAACTTTGTATGGTGTTTCTGGATAATATGGAGAGTAAACAGGCATTTGATCATTTCCACTATTATTCCAAACAGCAATTTTCCCTCTATTAACAGAAAATCCATTTTCAGCGAAATTGCCTAATTGTCTGTAAGCTCCTGTTCCTGTTGCACTATATGGGTTTTGAGCAATTTTATCTAGCCCTGTTTTATTGCGCATAAATTCATCTATGGCTTGCAATTCCTCAATGCTGCAAAGTCCTATGTTTAATCCTGGATACATAGCTTTGCACAAAGCTATAGCTTCTTGATATGTTACATAGTTATATGGATACAAATCTCTTTTTAATAGTGGTGTACTTAAATCTACTGTATCTGCTGTTCTTTCTTCTTCACTTCCTACTTCATATCTGCCAACATAGAAGTTACCTGTTGGTACATAAACAAATTGGTTATACTTTGTTTGCACATTATCCACATTTTCCCAATTTACATTTTCTCCTTCTGGAATATCATAAATTACTAAACCATCTTCTACATTTTGTTCACTTGGTATCATTGATACAGTAAACCCTGCTGGTACCACTACAGAGCCATATAGTGATTTAAGTGTTGCTCTTTCGCCTGCATTAATTTGTTGTAAAGGAAGATAATCTTCAAGTTTTCCTCCATTTATGCTAACATTGTCTAAAAAATTCTTTTCATTATTTTCTGCAAGCCTGTATTTCTTTACGGCATTATCCGCAGTATCAATCATATTACTGTCAATTACAAGTTTAATACTTGCTCCTACAAGAATCATCATCACAACTATTGTAATTACTAATGCTATTAGTGTAATTCCTCTGTTTTTTTCTTTCATTTGTTTTCCTCCTCCTTGAATGATTTTTAACATAATCATTCGCTTTAACAATAATTTAATCGAGTTTGCCTCGTTAATTTCATTGCAATTATATAATATTAATTTTTAAAATACAATAGTTTTATAAATTTTTTCTATTTTTTTTACAAAATCACTTATAGTATCTTTTAATATGTTTTTTTGTCTAGCTTTTTTATTATTTTTGCATATAATTTTTGCCCAACTTTCTGGTGATTCTGATAATGATATTGTATGAACCATATCTGTTTTCAACACTTCATTTGGTACTTTTTCGGTACAATATGTAGGCAGTGAAGCTGCTTGAGCTTCTAAAATTGTTAGCCCAAAACCCTCATATTTTGATGTTGAAACATATGCATCAAACATTTGCATCAACTTATTAATATCATTTCTAGGTTCCAATATTAGTATAAAATCTTGTAGTTTTTTCCTTTGTATTTGTTTCATTATCTGATTTTTCAGCCTTCCATCTCCCACAATTACCAAATAAGCATTTTGTTTTTGATTATGTATTTCTTCAAAAACACTTAATAAAAACTTGTGATTTTTTTGTTTTTCAAATCTACCAATATTTCCTATTACAAATTCATTTCTTTTAAACATGAATTTTTTTCTATATTCATTTCTAACATTCTCGTTATATATATATTCCTTACTTTCAATTTGATTTGGAATAATTATTGTTTCTGCTTTTTCCCCAAAGCAAAAACTACTACACTGTTCAGATGCTGAAATGTATGTGTAGTTTTTATTTAAAAATAATATTTTTACAATGTAATTAATAAAATGCTTAACTTTCAAAGGATCACTATCTACATTTGAGTTATGAGCGTGTAATACTATATTGTTAACTCCATATCTATAGGCTATTTTAGCATATATTAATCCAATTGAATTATATGTATTTACATGAAAGATATCTATTTTATTGGTTTTGAAATATTTTTTTAGTTTTCTTATTCCAATTATCTTTCTCATAAAACTGGTTTTTATTTTTTTATTTATGAGTATTGTTTTAGGTATTTTCTTATAAATGCTACTATCTTCGGTAAATGCTAATATATCTGGTGTATATTCTTTTCTGTCTAATCCCAAAAAAATATGAGTTACTATTTTTTCTATTCCTCCATCATTGAATTTTTCAGTAAACAATATTGTTCTTTTGGGATTTGTTTTATCTATTATTTTTTTATAGTCCTGTACATATTTATCAATATTATACCTTTTTTTTACATCTAGCCATCCACTTACTTCAGTTTTATTTTTAGTGGCTTGCTTAATAAGTTTTATATAGTTGTCAGTATTCTCTGCAACATAGCCATTTATTCCGTGATTAATTATTCCAATATTTTGTATACTTTTTGATATTATACAAATCTTTTTTAAATACATTGCTTCTAAAAGAGATATTGGCAATCCTTCCCAGCTTGATGTTAATATGAAAAATTCATTTTCATTGATTTTTCTTATAACTTCATCATGAGTCATCCAGCCGGTTATTTTAATATTGGTAGATGTTAAAGTGTTTCTTAATGGCCCATCACCAATCCACATAAATTCATACTCCGGCATTTGTTCTGCAATTTTATTGAATAATTCTGGATTTTTTTGACTATCTATTCTTCCTACTGTACACACTGTATGTTTATTCTGTACTACTTCCACATTGTTTAAGCATTTTTGTATTCTCTCTATATCAATTCCATTTTCTAACAGCATTACATTTGTCGTGAGTTCTTTTGCAATCTCATATTCTGGTTTAGAACATGCTATTATGCTACAATTTCTTTTATGTGCCATTATTTTTTCAATAAAATAATATATGTTTTGCTTTGTTTTTGAAATATTTTTTTGTGTAAAAGCAAAACAATGTGGGCTGTAATAAACTGTTTTTACTTTGTTACATGCTATTCTTCCAATTACGCCTGCCTTTGATGAATGTAAATGAACAATATCTGGATTAATTTGTTTTATATGCATTTTAACTTCAAAAATAGCCTTTATGTCTTTTATAAAGTTAATTTTCTTAGTGAAGTTTTTGATTTCTATGAGGTTAACATTATCATTAAAATACTGCTTTATGTTATTTGGAGTTTCGGGTCTTCTTCCATATAATATTGTTATATCATAGTCTTCTGAAGTTCTGCTAATAAGGTCTGTCAAGATAGAAAATATTCCTCCTCCAAAAGCTTCAACTATATGAACAATTTTCTTTTTCATTAAAATGCTCCTTTTTGTTCAAAAATTGTTTTTGCAGTTTTTAAAATAATAATTGAATCCATAAATATATTATTTTTATCTGCATATCTACTTTCTAATGATAGCCTATCTCTAAATGGCACACTATTTCTGCCGCTCACTTGCCATGGACCAGTTAAGCCCGGTTTTACAGATGTTATTATTTTATAATACTTATCCATATCCCCTTTTTCTCTTGGCAAATATGGTCTAGGCCCAATTAAACTCATGTCTCCTTTAACTACATTAATAACTTGAGGCAACTCATCTAGGCTTGTCCTTCTTAAAAAAGCCCCTACTTTTGTAATTCTTGGATCATTTTTAATTTTTTTATATTTTTTATATTCCTTTGCAGCAGACTCATTTTCTTTTAAATATTTTTCCAAAACTTTATCTGCATTATCTACCATTGAATTAAATTTTAGCATTTTAAACGGCTTGCCATTTTTGCCTATTCGCTCTTGAATATAAAAAATTTTTCGCTGTTTATTAAGCAAGTTAATTATAAAAATTACCAATGTTACCGGCATTAAAATTATAACCCCAAAAATTCCAAATATTATATCAAAAATTCTCTTTAAAAACAGATTTACATTTTTGCACATTTTATATTCCTCTTTATTTTATCTATAAATAAACTTCTCAAACTTATTTCTTATATATTTCTCTAGCTTTCCCATAAATTCATCTGGTTCAATTTCTTTTTTTGCCACCATGTCTAGGCCTTTTTCCCAGCTGGCTGTTAGTTTTGGGTTTAGCATGTCTGGCATTGATTTTTGTACTACATCGTAGATGGCTTCTCCTTTTTCTGTTGGTGTTACTATTTGTGTTTTTGGGTTTATGTCTATGTGTTTTATTTTTTCTAGTTTTTTAATTATTTCACCTCTTGTTGCACTCGTTCCTATTCCTGCACCTTTTATTTGTTCTCTTAGGGCTTCATCTTCGATTAATTTTCCTGCATTTTCCATTGCAAGGATTAAAGAACCTGAGTTATATCTTGTTGGTGGGGTTGTTTCGGCTTCTTTTGTGTTTAACTCTTTTATTTCAAGTTCTTGACCTTTTTTTAAGTCTTTTAGGTTTTCATTTTCTTCTTCTTTATTGTCTTTCTGTTTTAGTACCTCTAAATATCCTATTTGTGTACAAACTTTTTCGGTTGCATAAAAAGTTTCGTTCTCTATATTTACAGTTACATTTATTTTATTGAATTCTGCTGGTGGGTAGAATATTGCTATAAATCTTTTCACGATTACTCTGTAAACTTCTCTTTGCAAATCTGTTAATTTTGAATAGTTTTCAAAGCCTTGCCCTGTAGGTATTATAGCGTAGTGGTCAGTTATCTTGCTATCATCTACATATTTGGTTTTTGCAAGATTATCTGTTGGGTATTTTTGCTCTAACATTTTATTTAAATACCCCTTTATTTCTTCATCTTGTTTTAAGTTTCTTGCAAGTCCATTTAAGTTGCGTGAAATTTCCTTTGCAACTGCTGTTGATAGAACTCTTGCATCTGTTCTTGGATATGTTACAAGTTTTTTTTCATAAAGTGCTTGAATTACTTCTAGTGTTTCATCTGGTTTTATTTTAAATTTTTTTGTACATTCATTTTGAATCTCAGCTAAGTTGAATAATAGTGGTGCATTTTCTTTTTTCTTTGATTTTTTAAGTTCTGTAATGATTGCCTTTTTGCCATTCAAACTTTCTATCAGTTTTTTAGCGTCATCCTCTTTTTTAAAGCCTGTTTCGTTATATAATTTTGGAGATTCAAACACAGTAGATTTTTCATTTACTTTCCATTCTGCTGTAAAATTTTCAAAAACTGCATTTATTTTGTAGTATTTGGTTTTTACAAAGTTTCTTATTTCTCGCTCTCTTTCTACTATCATTCCTAAAACACATGTCATTACTCTTCCTATTGATATTGATGCTTTTTCTTCATTTATTGCTTGTGCAAGTTTTCTTCCAAAAATTATTGAAAGTAGTCTTGAAAAATTTATTCCTATTAAATAATCTTCTTTTGCTCTTAGATATGCTGAATCTGATAGGCTGTTATATTCTGATAAATCTTTTGCTTCTCTTATTCCTCTTAGTATTTCCTCCTCTGTTTGTGAATCTATCCAAACCCTTTTCATTTTTGCTTTTGGGTTTGGTTTTGCCATCATAAAAACCAATCTTTGTATGTATTCTCCTTCTCGCCCAGAGTCTCCGTGCATTGTATATTTCTTCAACATCTTCTCTTTGAAGAAGTGATTTAACTATTTCAAATTGTTTTTCTACAGCTGGTATTATTTCGTATTTGAATTTTTCTGGTATAAATGGAAGTGTATCTAGCCTCCAAAATTTAAGCTTTTCATCATACTTTTCTGGGTAAGACATTGTTACTAAATGACCTACACACCATGTTATAATCCATTCATCACCTTCGATATATCCATTTTTTCTGTTACTTCCAACTTTAAGTACTTTAGCAAATTCCATTGCTACTGATGGCTTTTCTGTAATTAATAATTTTTTCAAAATTATTCAGCTCCTATTTTACCGTAAATTCCGCCTCCACCGGCTTGTATGTGCATTTTTCCTTCTCGTGCATTTATTATGTTTCTTGCATTTTTTTCACCAACTACTGCTTCTAAATCATCAAAAGATAATTTATGTAATATATTCATTTCTGTTCCAAAATGAGATATTAATTTTTCTATTGTTTTGTTTCCAAGCCCTGGTATGAATGAAAGGGGTATTTGATATACATATTCAGGTCTATTTGCTGGGCTTTTGCTTATTTCTTTGTCTTTTATAATTTGTATTCTATCATACACACCCATTGTGATATTTCTACTATCGCATGTATCACACTTTATAACCGGTGCCTCTCCTGGAATATTTTTTTGGCATACTTCGCAGTATGTTCTATGGTATTTTCCAAGCTTTGGGTCTAGTCCATAGTTTGTTATTATTTTTCTTCCATCTTCATTTTTAAGTGCTTTTAGGAATTCCTTAAAGCTAATATCTTCAACTAGTATTTTGTTATATTCTCTTGCAATTTTAGGAAGTGAATGCGCATCAGAATTAGTTAAAAATGTTTTGTTTTCTAGTTCTGATATATGGTCTGCAAGGTTTGTATCAGCACTTAAACCAAGTTCAATTGCTGGAACTTTGCTATATTTTTCTCTAAATACTTTTTCTAATCTATCTGTGCAGTTTCCGTAAAAGCTTTTGTGAGGAGTAAAACAATGTGCTGGAATTAATATTCCATTATATTTTTCTACTATATCTATTAGCTCATACGCTGATATATCTGCTCTTTGAGAGCTTAGTGTTATATTTTTAATGTGATGACTCATTTCATTTGAGAATCCCTTTATATCGCTTAAATATGGGAAATAACACAAATTGTGAGCACTTCCTGTGTGTCCATTTAGTCCTTTCTCAGAAGTTTCAATTTCACTTCCTAGAATTATACAAACTTTATCCTTGTATATAATTCCTCCATCTTTTATCTCATAAGCTTCACCGGTTTTCAAGAAATTTTCTATATCCTCAATTACATAAGGTGAGGCTGAATCTATTATTCCTGCTATGTTTATTCCTTTCCTGTCAGCACATTCTTTTGCTATGTTTGCAAAGTTTAATGACCTTGCTGCTGTTATTTTTATTGGTTTGTTATTTTCACTTCTTCCTATGTGTATATGTAAATCTGCAAATATTTCGTACATTTATTTTCTCTCCTTTTAATTGTTATCCTTTATTGCTTGGCGTGCTAGTTCATCACATCTATTGTTAAATTCATTGTCACTATGACCTTTTACTTTAATGAATTTAACTTTATGTTTTTTTGTTAAATCATATAATTCCTGCCATAGTTCTTTGTTTTTTACTGGTTCATGATTTGAATTTATCCAGTTTTTTTTCATCCAGCCATCAATCCAGTGATTGTTAAAGGCATTTACCACATAAGCACTATCGCTGTATATTTCAACCTCACACTCATATTTTAGCATTTTTAAGCCCTCTATTACTGCTGTAATTTCCATTATATTGTTGGTAGTGTTTGGCATGTAGCCATTAATCTCTTTTTTAATATCTTTGTGCATTAGTATTGTGCCCCATCCTCCGAGGTCCTGGGTTTCCTGAACAGGCTCCATCTGTATATATTATTACTTTTTCCATAATTCCTCCAAAGTTATTGTGTTTTTTATAATCTTGTGATATTATATCAATAAAGTGATTAAAAAATCAATATATAAGGAGAAATTAATGAGCAAAATTTTAGCAGTAGTTTGTGAATACAACCCATTTCATAATGGACATTTGTATCAATTAAATGAATCTATTAAAGTTGTAAAGCCTGATTATGTTGTTTGCATTATGAGTGGTAATTTCGTTGAACGCGGAAATACTGCACTTATTAGTAAATGGGCTCGAACTGATATGGCTCTTAAAGCTGGCGCTGATATGGTTGTTGAACTTCCAACTATTTATGCTATTTCAAGTGCTGAAAATTTTGCAAGTCGGAGCAGTTAAAATTTTAAATAGTTTGGGTTGTAACACATTTCTTTCTTTCGGAAGTGAATGTGGTGATGTTGCTACCCTAAAGAAATTCGCAGAAATTTTGCTTAAAGAACCTCCCGAATATGTTACAATGCTTAACCATGAACTTGCAAAAGGCTTATCATTTCCAAAGGCCCGTGAAAATGCTTTGCTTTTGTATATAAACGATATTAGAAATTCTGCTAGTGTGCTTTCAGGTTCTAATAATATTTTAGGCATTGAATATCTAAAACAGATTATACAAACTGGTAACAATATTACTCCTATTACAATAAAGCGTGTAGGTAGTGAATATAATAGTTTGATTGCTTCAAATAATATTGCTAGTGCTACAGCCATTCGAGATATGCTTTTGAATAAACAAAGTGTAAAGCATTTAATGCCTATTTCTTCTTATTCTATTCTAAAAAATGAACTTGGAAGTGGAAGATTTGTGCTTAGCCTTGCGCAGTTTGAAAAGGAAATTATTTATAAATTACGAATGATGTCAATAGAACAAATAGCTAATTTGCCTGATGTTTCTGAAGGGCTAGAATATAAAATTAAAGAGGCTGCAAATACTTGCAATGATTTGGAAAATTTAATGTTCATGATTAAGTCAAAGCGCTATACTTTGACACGCATAAATAGAATATTATTGTATGCACTTTTAGATATAACAAAACTTGACTATACTAATTCTCAAAAGGTTATACCTTATACTCGTGTTTTAGGTGTTAGCAATAATGGCAAGAATCTACTTTCTGAGCTTAGTCGTAATAAGAAGATTAATGTTATAACTTCTGTAAAACAATTTATGGAAAATTCTAAGAATAATTCGAATATGAGGATTTTGAAGTCAATTCTTCAAAAAGATATACTTGCAACAAATATCTATACTTTAGAATATAAAACTGCATCAAATGCTAATTTAGATTATACACAAAAATTAATTACTAGTTAAAGAACGGTTTTAAAGCCGTTCTTTAATTTTATTCTTCCCAGTTATGATATACATCTATTACATCATCTAGTTCATCTAGTTTTTCAAGAATCAATTCCATTCTTCTTACTCCATCAGCATCTAATGAAATATAACTATTTGGTATCATTTTTACATCTGCTTCTAAGAAAGATACACCATTTTCTTCTAATGCTTGGCTAAGTTTAGAAAAATCCTCTGGAGATGATGTGATTTCATATACCTCATCTTCTGATTCCATATTTTCTGTCTGTGAACAAGCATCACTTGAAGAACTATAACTCTTTCTTACTTTAATAACTTGTAAATAATCTGAATTATAATCTGGTGTAACATTTCCTGTATATTCTCTATATGTTGGATACCAGTCAGTCCACTTATCACATCCACACACTAAACAGTTTTTATTATATATATCTTCGTCATCTTTTCTATTTATCTCATTATATGAAATATTATTTTGACTTTCATCAATACATGCATATGCACTATACTTACCTACGAATAAACCAAAATTGTGACCATCTTTTTGTGGTGTACAACTATATACTACACTATCTATTTTAACATTATCTAATTTTTCAAATTCATATTCGTATTTTTTAGGTCTATCATTTTCTTTTGTTGTCCATAATTCTGTTTCTGTTTTATCTAAAATATGATATATATATTTTTTACTCTTTACATCTGTATTTTTAGCAGTACATTCATATAATCCTGCTACTCTTTCTCCGTCTTTCTTGCATCCTGCTTCTTTACAAGCCTTACAATTATTAACATTTTCAGAGCCGCAAGCAGCATATGTATAACAGAATTTAGTTGGAACATTAACAGTACATGTGTTAGTATTACCAGCATTATCAGTGATTATAAATGATATGTCACCACCCATTTTAGCTGTATAAAACCTATTAATTGATTTTTCTTTACTTGAAGCTAATATACTATTACCTACAGAGCCCCATTTTACAGCTTTAATATCTGCAAGTCCTGATTCGTTATCAATACCAATTATATTGATTTTATTAGTTTGATTATCATAACTAATATGAATACAGTTTGGTTTTACACTATCAATTTTTACACTTGCACTTGCTTCTAATGTTACAATTTTCTTTGTTTCATTATTTATGTGATCACATCATATATGTTTTCACATATGCGTGCCGTGAGGCACGTCATTTAAAGCTGTTTATTTATTGCAGCATAATTCGATAAAGCTCTTCAGTATCTTTGCGGTCA
>ERZ824488.1312-NODE-1312-length-28000-cov-3.284452_pt1 | contig 28000 bp, 23 predicted proteins | sample MGYA00519936_ERZ824488 | MGnify/ENA primary metagenome ERZ824488 (study PRJEB31778, sample SAMEA3449153) | human gut metagenome | biome: human gut; feature: human-associated habitat; material: faeces | place: United Kingdom | collected 2010/2012 ... | reverse complement strand
CACAGTAAGAATGCTGACATATCGTCCGCTCCCCGAAAATGATAACGTGACCGTCACCGTTACGATAAAGATCCTTGATCGGCCAAGCGGCGAGGGCAAGGACTATTCCTCCTTGAAAGTACTTGCAAGCAAGGATATTACGCTTACCGTTCAGCCTCTTACTCAATCCGAGCTTGATACGGCCTCTGCCTTCATGAAAAAGGTGTGCAGCGCAGATGTCTACTGGGAGGGCATCCGCAATGCAAACACGGACAAGAGCAATGTCAGCTTTGACATGCGTTCGTTCATTGAGATAGTCCCGAATGGCGATGGATACAAGTTTATCCGCAGCATGGACGACTACAACGCAGTAGGCGTAAAGGCAGATGAAATTGACGGCTGGTATGCTTCCGAGCAGTACCGCTGCTTCCGCTCAAGCGTGCCGAACGTTGTTGCTCACGAAAACCTGCTTGTGACTCAGCCGACCTATAACACCGAGGTCACCATCGACAGTGTACTCAGCTATACAGAGTACGCAAAATACTATGAAAAGTTCGGTTCAGATCCGGAATACGCTCAGTTTGCGCAGTTTTATAAGCAGCCCATTTCCGCGACCGTCACCGTCATCGGCACAACGGGGACTTCTGCTCCCGCAGAAAAACCAATCACCGTTTCCGTCAGCGTAGACGGGCACAGCGGCAGCGCAAGCTTCAAATCGCTCAGCGGAAGCTATTCCTGCGACGCACAGTCTCACAATACAGCAGCCGATGCGCTTATCGCGGTTCTGAGCAGCAACGGCTACTCCTACACAGGTTCAGCAAAATATATAACAGGCGTCACCGATTCCAACGGGTTCACGCTTTCGGCAGGTGACAGTGCTCACGGTTCGTGGTCTGGCTGGATGTTCACCGTCAACGGCGAAATGCCCATACTCAGCGGCGATGCTGCAACCGGAAATGTTATTTACGCAACATTGGCAACCTATGAGCTGAAAAGCGGTGATTCCATACGCTTTTACTATGTAAACTGTCCGACCTCAAACGGAAATCACAGCTGGGACAGCGGAACAATAACCGTGCAGCCGACATGCAAAGACGCCGGTGTCCGAGTCTTTACATGCTCGACCTGCGGCGATACACGAACAGAAGCGGTTGCAAAGCTTACACAGCATACCTGGAATGACGGCGTTATCACCACCGCTCCCACACACGCTTCCGAGGGTGTGAAGACATTCACCTGCACTGTCTGCGGCGAAACGAAAACCGAGGCAGTTGCAAAACTTACGCAGCACACCTGGGATAACGGCGTTATCACCACCGCTCCCACACACGCTTCCGAGGGTGTGAAGACCTTTACCTGCACTGTCTGCGGTGAGACTATGACAGAAACGATCGCAAAGCTCGCCAAATGCGACGGCGGCAAGGATTGCCCGAGCAGAGCGTTCACCGATGTCACGGCAGGCAGCTGGTGCCACGAGCACATTGACTTTGTTGTTACCAACGGTCTGTTTTACGGTACGAGCAATAGCATATTTGCGCCCGATCAGCATCTGACTCGCGCAATGATGGTAACTGTCCTGTGGCGTGCGGCAGGATGTCCGGAAAACAAGTCTGCATCGGTATTTGCCGATGTTGCAGACGGAGCATATTACGCAAAGGCCGTAGCATGGGCCGCCGAAAACGGCGTTGTTCTGGGAACTTCGGCCAAGACATTCTCCCCCAACGATAATGTTACACGCGAGCAGATGGCAGTGATTCTCTTCCGTTATGCAAAGCTATGCGGTAAGGCAGGCTCTTCCGGCGGCGATCTTAGCTCTTTTGCCGACGCAGGCAGCGTTTCGGCATATGCTGCCGATGCAATGGCCTGGGCTGTTAAAAACGGCATAATATTGGGTGTAAGGGGCACCGACGGTACTTATTACCTTAATGCTAAGGGCAGCGCAACGCGTGCACAGGCAGCAGCCGTATTCATGCGCTACGCAAATAATATCGGTTGATAAAAACATAATATTGCAAGGCCCTCTCCGATGTGTTATCGGAGGGGGCCTATTAGCATGTTATTTTCCCGGAGAGAGATATTCGTCAAGAAGCGCATTTGCGTCCGGGCTGTTTGAGGCTTTTTCTATTGCCGTGCGGAATTCGGCCGTGGTGACCTCCTTGAACATATGCTCTTCATACCATGCGCGCATGAAAGCATCGAAGCTCTCCTGCCCCATTGTCTGCCGCAGCTTCCATAGGAAAACGGGGCCGACCTTATAAACTGCGTTTATATAGCTGTTGCCGGTATATTCGTCAAAATACTGATCGTAACTGAGATCAATATATTTTTGCTTTATGGTGCAGTCAAGCGAATCAGCGCGTGCCTGAACATCTGTCTCGCTTTCGCCGGTGTACAGCTGATACACAAACTCACCGTACACGGCAAAGCTTTCGTCAAGCCACGCCTCGCGGTACTGGTCGTTGCCGACGACGGCGTAGAACCATTCGTGCGCGACCTCATGCGCGACGTCAAGGCGCAGGCTCTCATCTCCCTCGGCACCGATAAGATCGGCATACATTTCAGCAATGCGCACAAGTCCGGGATACTCCATACCGCCGGCATTATACGGCGTCTGAACCACATCGAGCGTATCATAAGGATATTCGCCCCACGCATCGCAAAATGCGTTCACGGCGTCTATGGCAGCCTTGAGCGACACCTCGCCCTGCTTTTTATTGCGCTCGCTGCCGGAATAATACCAGCTGTTGACGGTTACGCTTCCTGCCTTTCCGCTGAGCTTCTCAAAACCGTTTCCGGCAATGACGGCAAAATCGCGGACATTGTCGGCTTTAAGCGTCCATGTTCCGTCGGCGCTCTGTGCTTCGCTGCCGGTGGATATGACCGTGTAGCCCTCGGGTGCACTGAGGGTCATCTCATAGCTTCCGCAGGGCGAGAAAAAGCACTCCCCGTCGGTAAAATACGGCGCTTCGTTCCACTTGCCGTCGATATACTCGGCAAGTACAGGATACGCCTGCGACAGGCAGACTGTGCTCGCGCCGGTAAAATCATCTCCGTTCGGAGACCAGCACAGCCGCTCGAAGCCGCAGGGTATCTCGGTACTGTAATCCACGCTTATGCTCGTTCGCTCGCCTGGTTTGAGCGGCGACGGCAGATGAACATACACAACGGATTTATCCTCCTGAACCGCAAAGCTCAGCGCATTGCCGCGCGAGTCCTTCACCTCGCGTATGCTGCCGGGAGTATACGGCTTATCGTCGCTTATGCTGTTTTCAAGCTCAAGGTTTGCGGCGGCATAGTCGCGCAGGCAAATTTTGTCCCATGTATCGCTGCTCGTGTTTGTAAAACTGATAACACAGTTTTCCGTCAGATGTGCGGCAAGCTCCTTATTTTCGGTATCGGCGGCAGTCAGCTTTGCCGTGATGCGGTATTCGGGCTTGGTTTCGGCAGAACTGTTCGGCGCTGCCGGAGTAGTATCGCTGCCACATGCGCAGACGCTCATAAGCATCCCAAGGACTAAAAGCAGCGAAATGACATTTTTTGTTTTCATGGCTCGTGCTCCTTTCTAAACGGGCACATGTTACCACCGGAATGCAACAAAGCGGCATCAAAAGCGCCTGATAAATCAGGCGTTTTTGATGGCTATTGATTTAATCACGAGTGGGGCCTTTTTCTCGCTGCGGCTCGGTCACGCCGCGGCTCTGACATGCCCCCGGCATGTCATTCACTACCGCGCCGCCGCTTCGCTACCCCTCGAGCTCCCCTGCTGCTCTATTATCTTTCATTTGCAGTATAGTTTTTCAACGGCCATTTTTATGTGTATTTTACCGCTCGTCGGCATCATATACAGTGCGAGCAAGCCGGGATGATCACAAATCACGCAAAATGCTTCGCATAAGACGCTCGTTGATGCACAAAAGTAGCGAAAATGTCTATCAGCCGGAATTTATCCGGCTGATTTTTGTTTGTTTTTCATATATGGCTTGTTAAATGTGCTTTTTTCTGTTAAAATAAAAAAAGTCATGTTATGGGAGGCAGAGCAATGCCTGCAAAAAAGCGAAGCAGAAGCAACTCAAAACAGGTTTACATAATATGCGCAATAGTAACGCTTGCGGTGCTCGGCGTTATATTCGGGATACACAAATATAAGATAGCGCAGATAGCGCCGGTGTATCAGGTCCGCGTTGACGGGCTTGACGCCGCAGCTCCGGCCGAGGCGCAGGCTGCCTGCCGCGCCGATCACGCGCGCTTTGCCGAGCAGAGCCAAAAGTACTCGGGCTGTGCTTGGGTGTGGGCAGGGAAAAAGACCATGTATCTTGTTAAGCCCGAGGCTTTGGAGCTCGACGCCTCCGCCGAGGAAACCGGTTTTACGGCCGTGAGCTTTCTTAACGCAAGCGGAAAGCGCCTGCACGGATTTATCATCGACCCTGCGACCGAGCCTGTTGAGCTTGGCAGGATAAAGATAAGCGACGCAAAGGAATATAACTATGATAATGTCAGCATGACAGTTCGCGTCGGTCTGCGCAGCGGCGATATTAAATACGAAAACGCCGTGTACCTTTGGGAAAAGGACACGGATATTGTCCTTGCCGTAAGGCCGGATACATATAAAAAGGTTGAGGGCAGCATAGTAAGCTTCACCGATGACGGAAACGTGACCCACACATGCTACGTCCTTGATACTGAGATCTGAAGGTTGGAAAATAGATGGCAAATGCCGTGATGGAAACGGGCGCGGACGCAAAGCGCCTGTTTGAAATTGTAAAGGTAATATCAAAGTATAAGGTAACTCAGGGCGTAAGCCCGGAAAAGCTGTGCGACATGTTCAAGGAGCTTGGGCCGACCTTTGTTAAGCTCGGGCAGCTTCTCTCCATGCATCCGGAGATTATCCCCATGGAGCACTGCAAAAAGTTAGAGAGCCTGCGCACGGATGCCTCGCGCCTTGTGACGGCGCAGATACGCGAGATAATCACCGAGGAATACGGTCACCCGTGGAGTCAGGTTTTCAAGCAGATCATGCCGTATCCCTTGGGTGCGGCGTCGATCGCGCAGGTGCATGAGGCAGTTCTACTTGATGGGACGCATGTCGCCGTCAAGATCCAGCGCCCGGAGATATACTCGGTCATGGAGCGCGACGTTCGACTTTTGAAAAGCGCACTGAATGTCATTAAGCTCAAAAAGATCAATAATGTCATGGATCTCGGCGAGACTATCGACGAGGTGTGGGCTGTCGCGCAGGAGGAAATGGACTTCGAGCGCGAGGCTGCGAATATCCGCCGCGTGCGCGAGAATATCGAGGGCATAAAATATGTCTATTGCCCGAAGGTATATGACGAGCTTTCAACAAAGCATATCCTCGTCATGGAATACATCGGCGGCTTTGAGCTGACAGATAAGGCTGCGATGGAGCAGCAGGGCTACGATGTGCAGGAGGTCTGCACGAAGTTCATAAATAACTATATAAAGCAGTTTGCAGAGGATAGATTTTTCCACGCCGATCCGCACCCCGGCAATGTCCGCGTGTGGGATGGGCGCATAGTCTGGCTTGATCTCGGTATGATGGGCACGCTGACCAAGGCCGATGCGGAGCTTATCAAGGTGTGCATGAAGGCAATATTCAGCAACGACTATGTAAGCTTTGCCGACGCCGTCCTGAACATCTGCGAGCACGATCCCGAGCTTGACCGCGAGGCGTACTATGCGCGTATGCAGGCGTATTTGGACAAATACAGGGTCATATCCATGGCGCAGATGAGCAGCACGGTCGATATTTTTGCCGATCTTTACCGCATCGCGCGTGACTTTGGCATCAAGGTGCCGAAATCATTCACAATGTTCTGGCGCAGCCTGTCGATCATGGAGGGAACGGTTTCAGACCTGTCGCCGAAAACCGACCTTGCCGCGATAATCGGCAGGCACATGGCGGCTCAGGCTATGGTCAAGGGTGTGGCCGGCAGCATAACGCGAAAAATATCCCACCGCAAGCTCATATCCGGCAGCGCGCTGCATTATAACGGAAACGACCTCGAGCCGGACGAGGAATTTGAAGAAGGTATTAACGAGCCCGAAGAGTGGCTCGATGGAGATACGGAAGAATAGTAGATGGAATGGGGGAGTCCTCCGGTCGCGGACCGGGGGACTTTCTCTGTCCGCCGAAAAAACACACAAATGCAGGCCTGCAAATTTGTCGAGTATCACTATTTATAAAACGGGTAAAAGGTGATATACTGTCTTTACAGAGGGCAATGCAGAGGTCATTATCCCACCCGGCCGGCATAATGCAGGGCCGCGGCCTCGCTTTCGGGAGAATATGCCCCACAAAATACAAACGCACCGCACGGTTATCCCCCGTGCGGTGCAACTTTATATATTCAGGTTGTCAACTCCGTTTCGCATCTCGAACAGAAATGTGATGAAGCTTTTCATGTACGGGATAAACTCGCCCGAATCGATCATCGACATGACCTCGTCGAGCGTCGCCCAGCGCGCGTCCATGACCTCCTCGGCCTGAAAAACAAGCGAGGAAAGCTCAATGTCCTTCACAATGATGTAGTAGTCGTCGAAGCCGTCCTCGAAGTTCACCGTCAGCCGCGGCCGAAGGTCGGAAAAGTCGATGTCAAGCCCAAGCTCCTCGCGCAGCTCGCGGCGCATTGCCTGTCGGCTCGTCTCGCCGGAAAGCGCACTGCCGCCGACGGTGACGTCCCATTTCTCGGGAAATGTGGCCTTTTGTGTGCAGCGCTGCTGGATGAGCAGCCTGCCGTCCGTGCTGAAGATCGCGACGTGCACGACCATGTGGTAAAGCCCCTCCGGGTGCTTCTCGCCTCGGATTACGCTTTTTCCGGTCGGTATTCTGTCAACGTCGTATGCGTCCCATGTTTCCATAATTATCACCCGGAACACAGTAGCATTTTTTCGCCGCCGCGTCAAGAGAATGTCGCGTTCCGTCGAAAATAACTGCTTTACATCGGCTGCGCGATTTGCTATAATATTTGGGCATTATAAATGCGCCCGTAGCTCAGCTGGATAGAGTGTCAGACTCCGACTCTGAAGGTCGTGGGTTCGAATCCCGTCGGGCGTACCATTAAGAAAAGCCAGTGTTATCAATGTTTTTAGGCATTTTTACACCGGCTTTTTTATCGCTTTTTCAGATATCGTTTCATATGCGGAAGATCCTTTCTGCCAGAACCTTCAGCCGCTTTGCAAAGCCAGTGGGCGCATGCGCCGGTTCTGCCGGAATGTGCGGCGACTGATGCAAGAACGTATCCTGCGAGTCAAACGGAACCGCGCTGTGCTTGCGGCAATAGGAGCCGTCCGGCAGCAGAGAACTTGCCTTGGCCGTGTCACGAAGCTGGGAGTCGAGTATCCATTTAAGCTACTCGCGCAGCCGCGGACCATACACAGGACACGCGATCTCCACGCGGCGGTTGAGATTTCTCGTCATGAGGTCGGCAGAGGAAATGTAAACCTCGGCGCTATCACCGCGACCGAACAGATAGATGCGAGCGTGCTCCAGAAAGCGCCCGACCACACTGGTGACATGAATATTCTCCGTATCGCCGGAGATACCGGGCAGGATACAGCAGATGTCGCGGATTATGAGCTGCACCTCGACCCCGGCACGGGAGGCCGCTGCCAGCTTGTCGATGATCTCTCGCTCGGTGACGGAATTTGCATTGATGCAGATGTATTATCCCTGCCCAAGGCGATCTGCCGGTCGATCTGCCGCCGAACGGGGAGACGCACAGCTCGCGATATGTTCCGTCCAGCTTGTTGACCAGCATATTGCGGAAGAATGCCGCCGCATCCTCACCGATGGCGGCGTTCGCCGTCATCAGACTGAGATCCGTATACATGGCGTTTGTCTTTTCATTGTAGTTTCCCGTGCCGATCTGCGTCAGGTAGCTGGTTTTGTTATGGTTGCGGAGTGTGATGAGACAGATTTTGCTGTGGCATTTGAAGCCCTCCGTGCCGTAGATGACTTGGCAGCCGGATTCCTCCAGCATTCTGGCCCAGGCGAGATTGTTTTCCTCGTCAAAATGGGCGCGCAGCTCCATCAGCCCCAGAACCTCTTTCCCGTTTTCTGCTGCACGGCAGAGAGCCTGTGCAATTTTGGAGGAAGAGGCCAGCCGATAGATCGTGATCTTGATGGACAGCACCTGCGGATTTTCAGCCGCCTCGTTCAGCAGACACAGAAACGGCTCCACGGAGTCATACGGGTAAAACAGCAGCCGATCCTGCTGCTGAATCTGCGAAAGCATGGGCTGCTCTCGCAGCAGATCCTCTGCCCAGCGAGGATGATACGCCGGATACAGAAGCCACGCAGAGCGGTCTTTTGGCAGCTCGCCGATCAGCCGGAACACATACCGCAGATTGAGTTGGCTTGTATCCACGAAAACCTGATGTATTTCAACGCGGACGAGCGAGGAAAGTATCGACTGAAATTCTTTGGAAACCGATGCGCTCAGCTCAAGCCGCACCACAGCAAGGTGATCGCGCTGCTTGAGAAGCTTTTTCATTTGGCGGCGGAAGTCTGCATCACTGTCTTCAAATTTCTCGTCGTCAAAGCTGATGTCTGCGTTGCGCGTGACCGCGAGAATGCAGCTTTCCTTCACGCTGTAGGCGTCAAACAGCGTCGGCAGCCAGCGCAGGAGAACGTTCTCCGTGTGCACGAAGCGCGTTCCGTCAGACAGCAGCAGATAGGGCGGCACATTGTCCGGCACAGGAACAATGCCAACCGCCTTATGCCCATTCTTATTTTCCAGCAGCGCCGCGGTATAGAGATGCTTGTTAACCAGATGCGGCACAGGATGATTGGGACCGATGAGAATCGGAGAGAGCACGGGCAGCAGCTTGGCCTTGAAAAAACGGTTCAGCTGTTTCAGCTCTCCGGCATCCAGTGCTTCCGGCGAAACGTCGGCAATTTGGCTGCGCTCAAGCTCTTCCATGACTCCGTTATAGATCTGCCGCTTTATGGCAAGTAGGCCCGGAACTGCGTGATAGATGTGGTGCAGCTGCTCTTCCGGTGTCCAGCCGGTTTTGTTGTCCTTGTCGTCCGGCGTCATGTGGGCAAGGTCAAACAGACTTCCCACGCGCACCATGAAAAACTCATCCAGGTTGCTGGAGAAAATAGAGACAAATTTCAGCCGTTCCAGCGCCGGTACAGCCGGGTTTGCCGCTTCCTCCAGCACTCGCCGGTCAAAGCGCAGCCAGCTTAGCTCCCGGTTCTGGGTGTATCGATATTGCTCTTTAATATTTTTTGGCATAGGTAACCTTCCCGGACGCCGTATTTGCTGACGATGAGCTGCTGGGCATGGAACAGATGGAACGTGTGCTGTAAAATCAGCAGTCCCGGGATCAGCGTGTGAATCCGCTCCGCCTCCAGCCGCAGGATCAGATCAATTGCATCCTTTTTTCCGCTGCAAAGGAATTCGCACAGGCCGTCGAGCTGCTCGCCGGTAATGCTGCGGCAATCCTCCGAGCTTTTGTAATAGTGCTGCGCAAGCTTTAGTGCAGCGCGCGCCGTGCCGCCTACGCCTACGATCAGCGGACGCGGATCGAGTGCGCCCTCGCTCACGTCCAGCGTTCCGGCAATTTCATGCCGCAGGCGCTTGATAGAGCCTTCTCCCGGCAGGATCTTTTTCACGCAGCGACGATACAGGCTCAAAGAGCCGATTGGGAAGCTTGCAAAGTCTACAGGGGTTCCGCTGTCAAAGGTAACGATCTCCGTGCTGGCGCCGCCAATATCCAGAAATGCACCGCTTGTCATGTGCAGCTCCTTCATGGCGCCAGTGTAGCCAAGGAGGGCTTCTTCTTCACCGCTGATGATTTCCACCGTGTAGCCAGTGGCCGCGAGAATGACGGAAAGCGCCTGCTGGGTATTTGAAACATTGCGCAGGGAAGCCGTGGCAAACACACGAACAGAATCGATCTCAAGCGTTTGCAGAATACCGCGAAAGGTCAGCAACCCCGTGCAGGCACACTCGATGCCCTCCGCGCTGAGCGTTCCGTCCTCCACGTATCCGGTAAGACCTGCCATGATCTTTTCCCGGAACAAAATTTTGAAGCGCTGCTGCTCCGTTTCGCAGAGCGTCAGCCGGATAGAATTGGAGCCGATGTCAATAACAGCCTGCTTCATTCCGCGTCACCGACAGCCTCAGCGGTCTCTTCAGGCACGGCGCTTTGCTGCGCGGCAGCTTCAGGTGCGCGGAATACCAAAATAGCTTTTGCGGAGTTCGTCACGGAGAAAGTGACCAGCTCCCAGCCCACACTTGCCATTTCGTTTGCTTTTTGTTCAATGGCTGCGGCCATTTTCTTTGACTTGGGCGCGTAATCAATAACGATCGTTTTGTAAGTCATATATCATACCTCGTTTCCGCTTTCTTAAAATAGGATTTCCGGATTGGCGGAAAATTTTTCAGAATAATAATCAAGTATAAATGCGGAATGTAAATTACACGGCTCGAAGTGCGTAAAATGCAAGTAAAATCTAAATAGAAAAGTTCCCGGCACACCACGGAGAATGGTATGCCGGGAACTTGTGTTTTTTATCGCTTTTTCACTGTTCGCTTTTTGCATTGCTAAGGCGCGTCTGTCTTGCCTGATTGTATTTCATGGAGTAGTTTCTCAGACATTCGTGCAGCATAAGCGCGGCGATGTCGGCGGACTTTTTAAGCTCGCTGTCCGATAAATTCAGTTCGGACAGGGCGCTTTTGAGGCTCTTGCTGTTTATGAGGGCTGCGGCCATAATGGCTTTCCCCTCGGCAGCTGCCGCAATTGCAGACATTGCACTGACGATGCTGCCCGGAATTTCCGGAGCGGTGTAGAAGCCGCATTGACTTATAATGTCGCGCTCGACAAATATTGCAAGCCGGAGAAATACATATCCGCCCTCGTCCTGCATGCTGCTCTCCGCGACCGGAGAAGCGGACATTTCCGTGCCGTCGGCTCACAGCAAAACGTCGCTGCCGATTTTTTCTTTATCTGCTTCCATGCTGATCCTTTCCGCCGCACACAGGGCAGCCGGGGAGCTTTACGATGCTGTGCTCCTGAAACACATTGTCCCACAGGTCAACGTACAGAAGCGTTTTGCGCACGGAGCTGCTTGCAAAGCCGTGCGTTATTATCTTTATCGCTTCGGTTGCCTGGATCGCCGCGATAAACGGCGCGGCGGTGCTGAGTATGCCGTGCGTGCCAGCTATCGGATATGTGCCGCGCTCCGGCGTTTCGCCGGGCATCAGACAGGCAAAGCACGGTCCGCCCGGCACGATATTCATCGTCATGCCCTGACTCTGCACAACTCCGCCGTATATCCACGGAATGCCGCGAGGTACGCAGCAGTCGTTAATTATCTTGCGCGCCTCAAAATTGTCGCTTGCGTCAATGACGATATCGGCGCCGCCGAGCAGGGCAGAGGCGTTGCCCTCCGTGAGCCGTTCGCGCGACGATGTGACTGAAATATCGCTGTTGATTTTCCTGAGATGCTCGCAGGCTGCGTCGGCCTTACTGCGCCCGATATCGCCCTCCTCAAAAAGCGTTTGACGCTGAAGGTTGCTCAGCTCGACAATGTCATTGTCGATGATGAGTATATGTCCGACTCCGGCGCGCGCAAGATACGACGAAGCCGCCGTGCCGAGCGCGCCCTGACCTACTATGGCAACGTGCGCACGGCCGAGCTTTTCCTGCCCTGCGTGATCGATATACGGCAGACGGATCTGCCTGTCATATCTGTTATTCTGATCCATTTTTCTTCACCACTTTTCATACATCCCGAGCAGAGCCTTATAATCCTCCGGTGTGTCGGCGTCGCGAAGAGAGCCGGGGTCGTTGACGGGGATCTCAATCATAGTTTCTCCGCACGCGGCCATCGCTTTTCCGAGGCCGCCGTCGCCGTTATACGCTAAAATTCCGTCAACGAGCCGTGAGGCGATCAGTATCGGGTGTCCGCGCCTGCCGTCGCACACGGGGCAGGCAAGCTCAGCTCCGGAATCAATGAGGGCGCGCGCGGTCGAGGCTTCAAACAGCGGAACGTCAACCGGTGTGAAAAGTATCCTGCCGCACTTATCCTTCAGATAATTAAGCCCCAATGCAGCCGAGTCGAACATCTGCGTTGTCGCATAGCGCTCGTTTCGGATGAACGTCAGGCCGCAGCCCTCAAGATGCCGCTCCAAAGCGTCGGCATTATGCCCGGTTATCATAACGATCTCCTCAGCTCCTGTCTGCCGGAGCGTTGAGACTATGCGCCGGGCTATGGACTGCGAGCCTATGCTGAGCATGGGCTTGAAATCCCCCATGCGCGACGACATGCCGGCTGCTACTATTACCGCACCTATACTCATGCTATATCCTCCATTGTAAACCATTATTTGCGCAGCGGCACCGAGCTGCCGAGCACGGATAGAAACTGCTTTAGAACGGGGTTTGAGTTCGAGCTTTGCCACGCAGCGATTATATCCTCCTTCTCGCACTCGCCGACGAGCGGAACAAAAACAAGGTTATCCGCATCGTACAGCTTGTCGGTGAAATAATCCGGCAGTATCGAAATGCCCTCCTGAGCGGCGACCATCATGAGGATGCACTCGGCGTCGCACGAGCGGAAGAGAATGTTCGGCTTGTAGCCTGCGTCCTTGTAAAGCTGCATGAAGAATGCGTCGCCGTAGGAATCGTTCGAAGCGTCGGGCGACATGTACAGTATGCTTTCGCCCTTGAGATCCGCGCGGCTTAGCCGCCGCCTGCCGGCAAGGGGATGCTCGTCATAAAGGGCAACAACAAGCCGTGCGCTTTCAACGCCTATGTATTCCACGTCCGCCTGAGCTTTTAGGTTCGTGCTGTCCCAGGTGAAGATAATGTCATACTCCTGCTGCATAAGCCCGGCGGCCAAAACATCGGTCGAGCAGCGGTAAAAGCTTATAAGCGCGTTTTGGTTTTGCAGATGAAACGAGCGCATGAGCACCGAAAGATCGCTGCGCTCGTAGCCGCGGACAAAGCCCACGCGCAGCGTTCCGGTAAGTCCGGTGGACGCATCGTGGACGCGCTCGACGGCGCTGCTCATCCTGTCGAGTATGGCGCGCGCTTCGCCCAGAAAAAATTTGCCTGCCGGGGTGAGCGAAACGGGACGCGTAGAGCGGTCAAACAGTGCGCAGCCGAGAGATTCCTCCAGCAGCTGCATCTGCTGAGTGATTGCCGTTTGGGATATATAAAACTGCTCGGCGGCCTTTGTGAAGCTGCGGCTTTCGGCGGCCGCAACGAAGTATTTAAGCTGATTTCTGTTCATCATATGCCTCAAAATAAGTTTTTCTTATTTTAGCATACGGAAACTGCTCTTGTAAACTGCTGATTTTTTGACTAAAATAAGCAATAGCTTTTTTGAGAGAGGTATTCGTATGAAGAGAGAATCATTCGGCTCCAGACTCGGATTTCTGCTTGTCAGCGCAGGCTGCGCTATCGGCATCGGAAACGTATGGCGCTTTCCTTACATAACGGGTCAAAACGGCGGCGGCTATTTCGTCCTGTTTTACCTTATCTGCCTTGTTGTCATGGGTATCCCCGTGCTGACGATGGAGCTTGCGGTCGGCCGCGCGAGCCGGCAGAGCGCCGTTCTGGGCTACAAGGCGCTTGAAAAGCCCGGCAGCAAGTGGCACATCCACGGCTGGTTCTGCCTTATCGGCTGCTATCTGCTGATGATGTACTATACGACCGTTGCAGGCTGGATGGCAAGCTATTTCGGTAAATTTTTGACCGGTGTGTTCCACTCCGGCATGTCGGCCGATGCAACGAGCGCCGTGTTCGGCAACCTTCTGGCATCTCCCGGCGAGATGGCGATATGGACCGAGATCGTCGTTGTCGTAGGCTTTATCGTGTGCAGCTTCGGCCTTAAAAAGGGGCTTGAGCGCATATCGAAATTCATGATGCTCGCGCTGCTTGCGCTGATAATCGTGCTTGCCGTTCACAGTCTGACGCTTTCCGGTGCGGCAGAGGGCATGAAGTTTTATCTGCTCCCGTCCATTGATACCATCCGCAAAAACGGCTTCGGAAGCCTCATCACGGACGCTATGAACCAGGCGTTTTTCACCCTCAGCCTCGGCATTGCGGCAATGGAGATATTCGGCAGCTACATGAGCGATAAGCACACGCTCACCGGCGAGGCAGCACGAATCTGCGCGCTGGATACCTTCGTTGCGCTCATGGCAGGAACGATCATCTTCCCGGCCTGCTTCTCGTTCGGCGTATCGCCCGAGCAGGGACCGTCGCTGATATTTGTTACTCTGCCGCAGGTGTTTGTCAACATGGCCGGCGGCCGCTTCTGGGGCGCGCTGTTCTTCCTGTTCATGATCTTTGCAAGCTTTTCCACTGTGCTTGCGGTTTTCGAGAATATCATTGCAGTATGTATGGATACCTTCGGCCTGAGCCGCAAGAAGGCCGTTGCGATAAACTTTGTGCTTCTTGCGCTGTTGAGTCTGCCGTGCGTATTCGGCTATAATATCTGGAGTGATCTGCACCTTATCGGCGGCAGGGATGTGCTCGATACCGAGGACTTCCTCGTGTCTAACCTGCTTCTGCCTATAGGCTCTCTTGTTTATTTGCTGTTTTGCGTCAGCAAGTGGGGCTGGGGCTTTGATAAGTACATTGCCGAGGTCAACAAGGGCACCGGCATCCGTCTTTCACCCAAGCTCAAGCCGTATTTCCAGTGGATACTGCCGATACTTATACTAATAATCCTCGTCCAGGGACTTATATAAATTTCAAAGCCGGCCGAAAGGCCGGCTTTTTCATTTACAGAACGGGGCAAATGTGTTATGATATTTTATTATTAAAACATCAGGAGAAAACGATGCTGGATAAACTTAAACAGCTTGATAACAGATATTCCGAGCTTGGCCAGCGCATGGAAAACGGCGAGATCTATGCAGACCCGGCGGCATATACCAAATGCGCACGGGAAATGAAAGAGCTTGAGCCGATAGTTACGGCATACAGAGAGTATGTCAAGTGCGAAAAGACCATGCATGACGCCGAGGAGCTGATGTCCGACACTGAGTTCAAGGAGCTTGCCCAGGAGGAATATAACGACGCAAAGCAGCGCATCGGTGAGCTTGGCGAGCAGCTTAAAATCCTGCTCCTGCCCAAAGACCCGAACGATGAGCGCAACGTCATTATGGAGATCCGCTCCGGCGTCGGTGGCGAGGAAAGCTCTCTGTTTGCGCATGATCTTTTCCGTATGTATTCCATGTATGCCGAGAGCAAGGGCTGGAAGATAGATATTGTCAATATAAACGAAACCGAGCTTGGCGGCATAAAGGAAATGAGCTTTGTCGTCGAAGGGCAGGGAGCATATTCACGCCTTAAGTTTGAAGCCGGCGGCCATCGTGTTCAGCGCGTTCCGGAAACCGAGTCCGGCGGCAGGATACATACCTCGGCGGCCACCGTTGCGGTTTTGCCCGAGGCTGAGGAGGTCGAGTTCGAAATTAATCCTGCCGATCTTCAGATCGACACCTATCGTTCGTCCGGAGCCGGAGGCCAGCACGTCAATAAGACCGAAAGTGCCATACGTATAACGCATTTGCCCACCGGCGTCGTTGTCGAGTGTCAGGACGAGCGCAGCCAGTATAAAAACAAGGACAGAGCCATGAAGATCCTGCGCTCGAAGCTGTATGAAGCCGAGCAGCAGAAGCAGGCAGCGGCGATAGCCGCCGAGCGCAAAAGCCAGGTCGGCTCGGGCGACAGGTCGGACAGGATACGCACCTATAACTTCCCTCAGAACCGCGTCACCGATCACAGGCTTGTCGGAGATGTGCGCAATTTCAATATTCAAAACGTGTTAAACGGCGACCTTGACCCGATAATAGATGCGCTCATAACCGCCGATCAGGCGGAAAAGCTCAAAAGGCAGGCGGAGAGCTGATGGAAACTAAGATAATCGGAAAAGATAATCTGAACGAAGCGGCTTCGCTTATAGCCGCAGGGCAGCTCGTTGCCGTTCCTACGGAAACGGTGTACGGCCTTGCATGCAGCGGACTTGACGCCGACGCGGTCGAGCAGGTTTATGAGGTCAAGGGCAGACCCGAGGTAAAGCCACTGTCGCTTATGCTGCACAAGGGTGCTGCCGTGACCAAGTACTGCGCAAATGTTCCCAAGCAGGCGCGCGTGCTTATGGATAAGTTCTGGCCGGGACCCTTGACGATAGTTTTAAAGTCAAAGGACATCGTTCCCGATATCGTCCGCGCAGGCGGCGATACGGTCGCGCTAAGGTGCCCCGACCACCCGATGACGCAGGCAATGCTGAAAAAAGCGCACTTGCCGTTTGCCGCTCCGTCGGCAAATCCGTCAGGGGAGAAAAGCCCTGTTACGGCGCAGGAGGTGCTCGGATACTTCGATGGCAAAATTGCCGCCGTCGTGGACGGAGGAAAATGCGGTCTCGGAAAAGAGTCAACTATAATCGACATGAGCGTGGCACCGTATAAGATACTGCGCCGCGGCGCGCTGCCCGAGGAGGAGATCGCCGCAGCCCTTGCCGAAAGCCTCAAGGTCGTCGGCATAACCGGCGGCACGGGCTGCGGAAAGACAACGGCTCTGCGCGAGCTTGAAAAGCTGGGGGCGCTGATAATAGACTGCGACGCGCTGTATCACGACATGCTCAGAACAAATGCGCAGATGCTCGGCGATATCGAGCGCTCGTTCCCCGGCACGGTGACGGACGGTGTGCTTGACCGCAAGGCGCTGGGCGCAACGGTGTTTTCAAACGAAGCGGCGCTTGTTGAGCTTAATGCGATAACGCATCACTACATCGGCCTTGAGGTCAGTAAAAAGCTCAGGGAGTGGGCGATGAGCGGCGGAAAGATAGCGGCGATAGATGCAATAGCGCTTCTTGAAAGCGGACTTGGCGAAAAATGCTGCGCCGTGGTCGGAATAGTTGCCGAGAAAACGACGCGTATCGAGCGTATAATGAAGCGCGACGGCATAAGCTATGAGTATGCCATGATGCGTGTGAATGCCCAGTATCCGAACGAGTATTTCGAGCAGAAATGCGAATATGTGCTGCACAATGACGGCAGCGAGGACAAATTCAGAAAAGAATGCAAAAATTTATTTAAGGAAGTATTGAAAAATGGCTGAGATCAGAGACGAACTATTTTACAAGCAGAAAAACGGTTATGATACTATGAGCACGCAGCAGCGCATCGATATGGAGGATTACTGCCGCGGCTATATGGCGTTTTTGAACGAGGCGCGCACCGAGCGCGAGGCGGTGAAGATCGCAATAGAGATGGCCGAGGATAAGGGCTTTGTCGAGTATGTTGACGGCATGAAGCTTTCCCCGGGCGATAAGGTCTACTGCAACAATCGCTCAAAGGCTCTTATGCTCGCCGTCATCGGCAGTAAAAGCCTTGAGGAAGGCTGCGTTATCGCCGGCGCGCATGTCGATTCGCCGCGCATAGACCTCAAGCAGAATCCGCTTTACGAAAGCGACGAGCTTGCCTATTTCAAGACTCATTACTACGGCGGCATCAAGAACTATCAGTGGGTCACCATTCCCCTCGAGATGCACGGCGTGGTCGCACTCAAAAACGGCGAGATGATAGATGTGAGCATCGGTCATGATCCTTCAGATCCGCAGTTTGTTATAACAGACCTCCTGCCGCATCTTGGCAAGGAGCAGATGAGAAAGACCATGGAGGAGGGCATCACCGGCGAAGGACTCAATATCCTCATCGGCAGCATCCCCTATGCCGACGAGGGCAGCGACAGAGTTAAGCTTGCCGTCATGAGCATACTCAACGACCGCTACGGCATCGTCGAAGAGGACTTCCTCTCGGCGGAGCTGACCGCCGTTCCTGCATTTGAAGTTCGCGAGATCGGCCTTGACCGCTCGCTCATCGGCGGCTACGGTCATGATGACCGCGTGTGCGCATACGCAGAGCTCAAGGCGATACTCGACCTTGATGAGGCGCCCGAAAAGACGGCGGTCTGTATCCTCGCAGATAAGGAAGAGACAGGCTCGGACGGCGTCAGCGGCATGCAGAGCAGCGCATTCGAGTGCTTCATGGAAGAGCTGTGCGCCGGTCAGAATGTTCCGCTGCGCCGCTGCTTTAAAAACAGCTTCTGCCTTTCGGCGGATGTCACTGCGGCATTTGATCCAAACTTCCCCGAGGTCAGCGAAAAGCGCAACGATGCAAAGCTCAACTACGGTATGGGCATCTGCAAGTTCACCGGCGCTCGCGGCAAGAGCGGAACGAGCGACGCTTCGGCGGAGATCGTCGGCTACCTGCGCAGAATATTTGCCGATGCAGGCGTTATCTGGCAGATGAGCGAGCTTGGCAAGGTAGATCAGGGCGGCGGCGGCACCATCGCAAAGTACATGGCAAACCGCAATATCGACACGATCGACGCAGGTGTTCCCGTCATGAGCATGCATGCTCCGTTTGAGGTCGTTGCGAAGTTTGACTGCTTCATGACCTACCTCGGTGTGCTTGCCGCATATAAAGCATAATAAAACCGCCTCATATCTGACAAAATAGGTATGAGGTGATTTTTTTGGAGGAGCTTAAAGAGCTGGGCAGCGCTCAGCCGCAGGGCAGGGCAGGAATGATACACTGTCTGACCATCGTCGGCCAGGTCGAGGGACATCAGATCTTGCCCGAGGATAACAAAACCACAAAATATGAGCATGTCATGCCGCTGCTTGCGGCGGTCGAGGAGTCCGAGGAGATAAAGGGACTGCTGATACTTCTAAACACTGTCGGCGGCGACGTTGAGGCCGGGCTCGGCATAGCCGAGATAATTGCCGGGATGAAAAAGCCCACGGTTTCGCTCGTGCTCGGCGGAGGACACTCGATAGGCGTGCCGCTTGCCGTTGCCGCGTCGCGCAGCTTCATTGCGCCGTCGGCGGCAATGACTATCCATCCGGTGCGCCTGAACGGCGTTGTCATCGGCGTTCCGCAGACGTATAACTATTTTGCGCGCATTCAGGAACGCATAGTAGGCTTTGTGACAAGCCACTCGAATATAAGCCGCGAGAAGTATAACGAGCTGATGATGGCGACCGATGAGCTTGCAAACGACGTCGGCAGCGTGATATACGGGCAGGAGGCGGTCGCCTGCGGCCTTATCGACAGCATCGGCAATCTTGCGGATGCGCTCGATTATCTGCACAATGAGATCGAAAAGCAGGCACACTGATGTGTGCTTGCTTTTTAATACATTATATGATAAAATAACTCAGTTAAGTATACATAACACCTACATAGGAGATAAATATATGAGCATTTTGGATGCCATAATCCTCGGCATTGTTCAGGGCGTTGCGGAGTTTCTGCCCATTTCAAGCTCTGGACACCTTGCGATTTTGCACAATCTTTTTAATATGTCCGACCTCGGCAGCAATCACATGTTCTTTGACGTTCTGCTGCACTTCGGCACGCTTATCGCTATCTGCTTTATGTACTGGAGCGACATTAAAGCAATGTTTACCCAGACTATCGACATGCTTTCCGGCAGAACGGTTGACGAAAACGGCCGGCGCAGGAGATTTCCCGAGGCGCGGCTTTTTATGCTGATCGTTGTCGCGACGCTGCCCTTGGTGCTTATTCTCCCGGTGCATAAATACATTGAAGCGCTTTCAAACTCGACGGTGTATGTCGGCATAGCGCTCATCCTCACCGGCTGCATGCTGCTCGTTTCGGATAAAATGGCCAAGGGCAGCAAGACCGAGAAAAACATGCTTTTCACCGATGCGCTCATCGTCGGCCTGTGCCAGTGCGTTGCAACGCTGCCCGGCCTGTCACGCTCGGGAACGACGATAACCGCCGGTATCGCAACGGGTCACGACCGCAGCTATGCCGTAAAATTTTCGCTTCTTATGAGCATTCCGGCGGTGCTCGGCGCAACGCTTCTGGAGCTTGTTGACGCGTTCAAAGCCGGCATCGACGTATCTCTTATCCCGGCGTATCTTTTCGGAATGATCGCTGCCATGGTCTCCGGCGTTTTGTCCATCGGACTTCTGAAAATGATCGTGCGCAAGACACGCTTCGGCGGATTTTCCTACTACTGCTGGGTAGTCGGCGTTCTGACGATAATACTTTCACTTATATTCTGATAAAGGCAGGTAAGCTGAATAATGGCGCAAACCGCTTCGAAGAAAAAATCCAACAATTCCGGCAAAAAGCCGTCATCATCGGAGGCAAAAAAGCCGAATAATACCGAGCCTGAGACTAACCCTGCCCGGAGAATAATAGCCGCTGCGTGCTTTTTGTTTGCCGCCGTTCTCGTCGTTATAGGCATCTTTGCGCATGACGGCGTTGTTGTCGGCTGGCTGTGCTCGCTTCTGAAGGGCCTTTTCGGCTATGGCTTCTGGATATGCGCACCTGTTTTTATCCTCGCTGCGTTCATCCTGGGCTTTAACAGAGACAAGCCCTGTACATGGCGCATGACGGCAACTCTGCTTCTGCCGCTTTTGGCAGGCGCGCTTGTAAACCTACTGCTGTCGCAGGTCGTTGTGGATAATCTCAGCGGCGTCGGCGAAATGTTCGGAACGCTCTATTCCGGCGGCAAGAAAATGCTGTGTGCCGGCGTGCTCGGAACGCTCATAGCCTTTGCATTGGAAAAGGCGTTCAGCATATACGGCGCGGCTATCGTGCTCCTGCTGGCGTTCATATTCTTTGCGCTGTCGGCACTGAGCATAACTCCGAAAAAGCTTTTTGAGTTCTTCCGCGCAGAGCCGGCCGAAAAGCCGGAGAAAAAGACAAAGGCGGCTGCCGCCATTGCCGAGCCGGCTCCCGAGCAGGATGAGCAGCAGGAGGCCGAGCAGGCTAAAAAAGCCCGTCGCCGCGCGATAGATATTCCGCTTGACGATGAGCCTGCGTTCACCAAAAAATCCGCAGCCTCCGAGGAGCCTACGGTGAAGGAAGAGCCTGCACCGAAAAAGGACGGCGGCCTGTTCGGCAAAAAAAGCGCGAAGGCAAAGCCGGCAAAGGCCTCTGCCGACATTGAGCCTATGACCATTGAGGAGGTCGAGGCCCTGACGGGTATTTCGGCGGTGAAAATGACCGACGAGGGAGCCGTGAAAACGGCAGCGGTGTCCGATCCTCCGAAAAAGGCGTCGGCAGCCGAGGTTGCGGCCGAAACGGAGGCGATACGCAACGCCATCGAGTCGGCAACGAGCGACGGCGAGTACGAAAAGCCGCCGATATTCCTGCTCAAAAAGGGTCACGCTGTCGCGGCAAACTCCGATGAGGAGCTGCGCACGAACCGTGAGCGCCTTGAGAATACGATAAAGAGCTTCGGCGTGTCGGCAAAAATAGTTGACACGACCCGAGGCCCCACGGTCACGCGCTATGATCTTGAGCTTGACCAGGGCGTGAAGCTCAGCAGGCTCACAAACCTTGCCGGCGATATCGCGCTTGCCCTCGGCGTTGTGAGCGTGCGCATTGCGCCGATACCCGATAAGATATCCACCGTCGGCATCGAAGTGCCTAATAAGATCATAAGCACCGTTTATCTGCGCGACATAATCGACTCGCCGCGCTTTGCCTCGTCCAAGTCAAAGCTCAGCTTTGCAATCGGCAAGGATATTGCCGGTCAGGCCGTTGTCGGCAATATCGCAAAGCTTCCGCACCTGCTCATAGCAGGCACTACCGGCTCGGGCAAATCGGTGTGCATGAACTCGCTTATAATAAGCCTTCTGTATAAATCCGATCCCGATGAGGTCAAGCTCATCATGATCGACCCCAAAATGGTCGAGCTTGGCGTTTATAACGGCATTCCGCATCTGTATATACCCGTTGTCACCGACCCGAAGAAGGCAGCCGGTGCGCTCCAGTGGGCGGTTACGGAGATGTTAAAGCGCTACAGGCTGTTTTCCGAGCTTGGCGTAAGAAGCCTCGAGGCATATAACGAGCACCTTGCCGAAAACGGCCAGCCTAAGATGCCGAGCATCGTTATTGTCATCGACGAGCTTGCAGACCTTATGCTCGTTGCGTCTAAGGACGTTGAAGAGAGCATCTGCCGCGTCGCCCAGATGGGCCGTGCCGCCGGTATGCACCTTGTCATCGCAACTCAGCGACCCTCGGCCGATGTTATCACCGGCCTTATGAAGGCCAATATACCGAGCCGCATCGCGTTTGCCGTGTCCTCCGCGCTTGAAAGCCGCATTATCCTCGATAATGCCGGAGCGGAGAAGCTCATAGGTATGGGCGATATGCTGTATGCCCCCATCGGCTGCGGCAAGCCTCTGCGCGTGCAGGGCGCATTCGTCAGCGATGATGAGCGCGACTCGATCGTCCAGTTTATAAAGCGCCAGTCCACTGCACAGTACAGCGAGGATGTCATGGCGCAGATTGAAAAAGCCGCCGAGGATAAGGGTGCAAACGGCAAGGGCCGCGGCGACGATGACGAGCCGTCGGGCAAGCCCGACTATGACGAGCTGCTGCCGCAGGCGGTCGATGTTATTTTCGACACAAAGCAGGCCTCGGTCTCGATGCTCCAGCGCCGCCTGAAGCTCGGCTATTCGCGCGCTGCGCGTATAGTCGATCAGATGGAGGAAATGGGCATCATCGGCCCATTCGAGGGCTCTAAGCCGCGCCAGATACTCATAACGCGCGACCAGTGGCTCGAAATGCAGACCACTCAGGGCACGGCGCCCACCGAAACGCTGCAAATTCAGACAGAGTTTGCCGACGAGATCGACGATATGTAAAACACAAGGGCGGTTAACATAATGTGACCGCCCTTGCTTGATTTGGAGACTGATATGAACGATTATTTCTGCCCTCGGATGGAGAGAAGCGATATAAACAACATAAGCATGCTCGGCCTTGCGCACATCGGCGACGGAGTGTATGAGCTTTTAACGCGCACCATGCTGTGCGCCGACGGAAACAAAAAAGTGACCGAGCTGCACAAAAAAACGGTTGCGATAGTCAATGCTCCGGCTCAGGCCGAGGCTGCCGAAAGGCTCTTGCCACTGCTTGACGACGACGAAATGTATGTCTACAAGCGCGGCCGCAACGCAAAGGTAAACTCCGTGCCGCATAAGGCCGACATTGCGCAGTATCACGCCGCCACGGGGCTTGAAGCGCTGTTCGGCTGGCTGTATCTTCAGGGAAAAACGCAGCGGATAAACGAGCTGTACGCAGTTTGTGTGGAGGGACACCATGGCGCTTGATGCAATACTGTTATCCGGAATAATAGCCGAGCTGCGGCCGAAGATCATCGGCGCGAGGATCGACAAGGTGCAGCAGCCCGAGCGCGATAAGATCGTCCTCTCCGTTCGCGGCGGCGAAAACATGCGCCTGCTCATTGACGCAGGAGCCGGCAGCGGCAGATTGCAGCAGACGAAAATGAGTTTTGAAAATCCGGCCGAGCCGCCGATGTTCTGCATGCTGCTGCGCAAGTATCTCACCGGCGGCAGGATAGAGGCGATAGAGCAGCCGAACTGGGAGCGCCTTGCGATGGTTAACATAACATCGCGAAACGAGCTTGGCGACAACGTTGATCTGCGCCTTGCCGTGGAGCTGATGGGAAGAAGCTCGAACCTCGTGCTGATCGGCTCGGACGGGCGAATAATCGACTGTCTGCGCCGCATGGATTACGGCGGCGACGCCGAGCGCAGACTGCTGCCGGGCATGATATATCGCCTGCCGCCGAAGCAGCGCAAGCCGCTCATTTTTGACCTGTCGCAGGAAGAGATAGCGCAGACGCTTGCGCAGTCCGACGCCGGCAAAAGCACGGACAAGCGTATAATGGACAGCTTTTCCGGACTCTCGCCGCTTGTGTGCCGCGAGCTTGCCTGCCGCAGCGGAGATAACGCCGCATTTCTGCCCGAGGCGATCGGCGCGTTTCTTGAAAGCGTCAGGGCAGGGGAGCTTACGCCGACCTTGCTCACCGAGGAAGGAAAGCCGAAGGAGTATTCCTTCATGCAGCTCAAGCAGTATGCCGGAGTCTACGATGCGCGAGAGTTTGAAAGCTTCTCGGAGCTTCTTGACGCATACTACTCAAAGCGCGATATCATGGAGCGCCGCCGCAGACGCTCTAAGGAGCTTAGCCACCACGTCAAAACCGCGCGCGACCGCATTGCGCGAAAGCTTGCAGTGCAGAAAACAGAGCTTCAGAAGTGCTCGGAGCGCGATGAGATCCGCCGCAATGCAGAGCTTCTGACGGCAAATCTCTATCGCGTAAAGAAAGGCGACAGCTCGGTGACCGTTGAGGATTATTACGAGCCGGATTGCCCTCAGCGCACGATAAAGCTCGATGTCCTCAAAACGCCGCAGAGTAACGCCGCGGCAATGTTCAAGGAGTATAATAAGCTCAAAACCGCGCAGACGCACCTCACGGCGCTCATAGCCGACGGCGAAAAGCAGCTTGAGTATTTAAACAGCGTCCTTGACGAAACCGAGCGCGCCGAAACCGAGGACGATCTTGCCGAGATCAAAGCCGAGCTTGTCGGCACAGGCTATATCAAAAAGCAGCGCGGCACAAAAGAGCGCAAGCATAAAAAGCAAGGCCCCATGCGCTTTGCCTCGTCTGACGGCTTTGAGATCCTTGTCGGCCGCAGCAACGCGCAAAACGACGAGCTGACGACGAAAACCGCGAGGCGCACGGATATCTGGCTGCACACGAAAACCGTCCACGGCAGCCACGTTATAATATCCTGCGACGGCCTTACTCCGCCGGAGAAAACTATAGAGGAAGCGGCAAGTCTTGCCGTTTTCTATTCGCAGGCGCGCGAGGGCGGTAAAACTCAGGTCGATTACACCATGGTGCGCAACGTTCGCAAGCCCTCCGGCTCGCTGCCCGGCAAGGTCATATACACAGACTACAGCACCATCTCCGTCTCGGCGGACGAAGCGCTTGCTGAAAAATTGAGAGTGAAATGAGAAAAACTGCGTGGCCATTTGGTCACGCAGTTTGCTGTATCGGTTATTTTTTCCTCAGTACTATTGCAATGAAGTTGAGGTATTTTCCGCCGCCGGCTTCCATGGATTTTCTGTCGCCTACGGCGTATTCGTTATCCTGCTTGAGCCAGTCGGCCCAGACCTCGTCGTTGCTCTCCATTTCACTGACGGAAACAACCTCCGCTCCGCTGCATTTGCCGACCATGTCGGTCCAGTAGTCAACATCATGCATGTAGTCAAGCTGCTCCGGCGTCCACGATAACAGAAGCTCCTTCGGCAGGGCATCGTGGCAGTCATTTTTCATGCCTGGTATCGCAATGTAGATATATCCGCCCGGCTTGACAAACGGAAGCAGCTTATCGTCAAGGTATCTCTCGTCGCGGCCGAAATAGTTATAGGAATCGGTGCTGACTATCGCGTCGAAAAACTCCTTTTCAAACGGCAGCGCCTGCGCATCGGCCTTGACGGGGATGAGCTTATCGCGCGCAACGCCGAGCGAGTCGAAAAACTTCCGATTTTCCTCGGGATCGCTCCAGAGATCGGCCGCGTAAACGGTAAAGCCGTATTCCTTGGCAAGGAACACGCTTGTAAGCCCCTGACCGCTGCCGAGGTCGCATACCGTCGCGCCCTCGGGAATTTTATTGTTCAGCAGCAGCTCCTCCTCGAGCTTTATGGGATTCGGCCCCATGATCTTCTTCTGCAATTCGGGTGTGTTGTATTTTTCGCTTTTAATGTACTTCATTTTAATTTTCCTTTCTTCCGTAGCAGCTTATAAACTGCTCCATGTGCCTATTCAGCATATCAAGATGCTTTTTTCGATCCTGCTTGATATCGGACGCGCCGATGAGCAAAAACATCGGCGAATAAAACTCAAGCGCAAGCAGCTCGGGATCGACATCGGTCAGCATGCCGCTTGCTGTCATCTCGCCAAAAATGCTCCGCATGTAATCCACTGGGCCGTCAACGATGCAGCTGTGATAAAGCTCCGCCATCTCCGGATTGCGGTACTGCTCCAGCGTCAGCATTCGGCGGAACGAGCGTGCAAAATCGTCCTCTGTCCAGAACACGAACTGCGCCGTTGTGAAGCTTCGTATGCTATCCCACGCGACCGATTTGTATGCCTCGGCGTCGGCATCGTATGTATCCGCCGGAACGTCATACTGCGCAGAGCGCTCGGCGTCTATCCTGTACATCCGCTCAACTATGCTGTCGAAGATATCGCGCTTGTTTTTATAGTGCTTATACAGTGCGCCCTTGGTCATGCCAAGCTCTCCGGCTATCGTGCTGACCGAAACGGCCTCGTAGCCGTCGCGCGCAAACAGCCGCAGCGCAGTCAGCAGAATTTTTTCCTTGGTATCAATCATCAAAACACTCCTTAGTGAACGCTCGTTTACTGAATTATAGTGAACGAACGTTCACTTGTCAAGAGAAAAAATAAAAAAACCGATTGCTTCTTTTCGAAACAATCGGTTAAAATCGCAAAAATCAGTCGATATAGATCTCCGCCTGGCTGAACAGCGCGGCCTTACCGGCGAGGATGACCTTGTCGCCGTCAAGCCGGGTGTACAGAACGCCGCCTCGGCGCGAGGCCTGATAGGCGGTGAGCTCGGTTTTGCCAAGCTCCTTTGCCCAGTAGGGGATGATGTGGCAGTGACCCGAGCCGCACACGGGATCCTCCGGCACATTGCACTTCGGCGCAAAGCTGCGCGAAACGCAGTCAAAATCATTGCCCTTAGCAGTGACGTGCAGCAGCAGACCGTCAAGTTGCATGACCTTCGCCATGTCCGGTGCGCAGCTGCGAACAATGTCCTCGCTGTTCACGACGCACAGCAGGTCGCGCCCCATATAGGCCGCGATGGGCCGCGCATCGATGGCCTGCTCCATCGCGTCCGTCACGGGGACAGGGGAGAGCGCATAGGCAGGGAAGTCCATTGCATACAGACCGTCCGGCGTTTTGTCGACCGTCAGGCGGCCGCTCAGCGTGTCAAAGCGCACCTGTGTCTCTCCGGTCTCGATCAGCTCCATCACGGCATAGGCCGCCGCCATGGTCGCGTGGCCGCAGAGATCAAATCTCACCGTTCAGCGTGAACCAGCGCAGGTGCCAGCTCTCGCCGGTTTTTCGCAGATAGGCCGTCTCGGAGAGGTTGTTCTCCCGCGCGATGCGCTGGAGCATTTCATCGCTGTAGGGGCGGTCGAGCACACAGATCGCCGCGGGATTTCCTGAAAAGACCCGGTCGGTGAAAGCGTCGATGATATACTGCTTCCTAGCCTGTCCTCCTGCGCGGCAGGCGGATTGTTCAGAGCGTCTGCTTGATCTTCTCGGCGATCTGGTCGGCGGTCAGGCCGTACTCGCGCAGGACGTCCGCGGCCTTGCCGGACTGGCCGAACTGATCGTTTACACCGATCTTGCGGAACTTGCAGGCGACATGACCCATCAGCACGTCGGCCACGGCGTCGCCCAGACCGCCGATGACGCTGTGCTCCTCGACGGTGACGATGTTGCCGCACTTTTCGGCGTAGGCCTTGACGCACTCGGCGTCGATGGGCTTGATCGTGTGGACGTTGATGACGGAGATCTCGATGCCCTCGGCGGCGAGGAGCTTCGCGGCCTCGAGCGTCTCATTGACCATCAGGCCGCAGGCGAACACCGCCGCGTCCTTGCCCTCGCGCAGGACGTTGGCCTTGCCGATCTCGAAGGGGTAGTCCTCCTCGAAGACGGGCGTTGCCAGACGCGCAAGGCGCATGTAGGCGGGACCCTGGAACCCGGCGAGCGCGAAGGTGGCCTTGCGGGCCTCCTTGGCGTCGGCCGGGACGATCACGGTCATGCCGGGGACAAGGCGCATCAGGCCGATGTCCTCGATCGCCTGGTGGCTGCCGCCGTCCTCGCCGACGGAGACGCCCGCGTGGCTGCAGCAGATCTTGACGTTGAACTTCGGATAGGCGATGGAGTTGCGGATCTGCTCATAGGCGCGGCCCGCGCCGAACATCGCGAACGTGGAGCAGAAGGGGACAAGACCCATCGTGGACAGGCCCGCGCCGATATTCATCATGTTCGCCTCGGCGATGCCGCAGTCGAAGAACCGCTCGGGATAGGCGGCCTTGAAATGCTTCGTCATCGTCGCGCCGGCGAGGTCGGCGTC
>ERZ824488.1308-NODE-1308-length-28078-cov-11.676409_pt1 | contig 28078 bp, 26 predicted proteins | sample MGYA00519936_ERZ824488 | MGnify/ENA primary metagenome ERZ824488 (study PRJEB31778, sample SAMEA3449153) | human gut metagenome | biome: human gut; feature: human-associated habitat; material: faeces | place: United Kingdom | collected 2010/2012 ... | reverse complement strand
CTGTGCGGGATTCAGGCAGAAAAAATCACCTGGGAGAGTAGGACGTTGCCGGATTGAGCATGGGGGCTATGCCTGGGAGAGTAGGAGGAAAGGCGCGGAAGAAACTTTGTGCATCCGTTACGTCCCTTTCCCGAGCCGTTTTTAATGAACGTGCGACAAATGAAAGCCGACTGCTTTACAAAAAGGAACAGCATGGATATAATAGCCATAGGATCGTTTGTATCAGAAGTAGAGATTGTGCTGCTACACACCCTTTGGGTCAAAAGAGATGCGGGAAGGGGCACACCCGCCTGATGCAGCGATACGGGGATGGGCGAAAGTCCGTCCCTTTCCCTTTGTATCAGGCATTTTGAAGCGCTGTTTCTCATGGTTTGAGTCGGAAAACCAGTCTTGATCCGACTAGATGCCCGTGATACAATGGAACTGCCCGATATATGACCCACCCACAGGCGTATGACGGAGTAGCGGAAGGCCTAAGCGAGCAACGTGGTGGCGACGCAAAAAGGCCGCACGATAAAGAAGTTGGACAGGTTAAGCATGAAGTAAAGAGGTGGTTGGATGAAGGTTAAATACAAGGGTGAGACCAGCTTTTTGATTGCAACGAAGGAGAAAATATATGATGTGCTTTCCGTTGAAAAAGGCTGGTATCGCATTGTGGATGATTCCGGAGCGGATTATCTTTATCCGCCAGAGATGTTCGATATAGTCGAACTGTAAAAAAGCAAACCTTTTGAGTGCGCTTCTTACCCGTCAAAAATTGTGACAGCAGGACGAATCTTGATTTTCCCCCCACATTCGTGTACAATGGCAGGAAAGAAAGGCAGTGCGGATGGGATGAAGAAATGGGCGGGGCTTCTGCTCGCGTTTCTGCTTTGGCTCGGCGCGACGGCGAGCGCGGCGGTGCAGCTCGGCGACCGGGCGGAGGACACCGTTTCGACCGTCGAGGCGCTCAAGCAGACGCTCGGCCTGACCACGCTGCCGATGGGCACGGGCGGGCTGGATGCGTTCCTAGCCTATGAGCAGCCGGGGATTCCGTTTTCAGTGCTGATCGACGCGGATGGCACGGTTCGCGCCATGCACTTGGGCGTGGCGACGGAGGAAGGCCGGTTGGATGCGCTCGATGATATTCGTTAAAAAAAGCCTCTTTGGTCAGCCTTTTCGGGCGCCAAAGGGGCTTTTTGCATGATGGAAAACGGCGCAAAATCGCGCGGGTTCGGGCGCTTAGCCCTCGATATCGGTCACGGTGTAATCCTTATCCTCGACGGCCTTTCGGAGTGCGGCGTTCTCGACCGGCTTGCTGAGGGTCACGACGGCGGTGCCGTCGGTGTGGCTGACCTCGGCGGAGACGACGCCGTCAATCGCTTCCAGCGCCTTTTTGACGGCCGCCTCGCAGTGGCCGCACATCATGCCTTCAATCTTCATCGTCTTTACCATGGTTGTTTCCTCCTTGTGTTTGGAATGTCGGTTGATTTTTTTATCTTTTCCTGCGTCATGCAGTTTGAAAAGATTCAGTCTCAATGCGTTTGAAACCACGCAGAAGCTCGACAGGCTCATCGCCGCCGCGCCAAACATGGGGTTGAGCGTCCAGCCGAAGAGGGGAATCCACACGCCTGCGGCCAGCGGAATCCCGATGACGTTGTAAAAGAACGCCCAGAACAGGTTCTCGTGGATGTTGCGCAGGGTTGCGCGGCTCAGGCGGATGGCGGCGGGCACATCGCTCAGGCGGCTTTTCATCAGCACGACATCCGCCGCGTCGATGGCGACGTCTGTTCCCGCGCCGATGGCGATGCCGATATCCGCGCGGGTGAGGGCGGGCGCGTCGTTGATGCCGTCGCCGACCATGGCGACCCTGCCCTGCGCTTGCAGGCGGCGGATGACGCTCTCCTTGCCCTCCGGCAGAACGCCCGCGATGACCTCGTCCACACCGGCCAGACGACCGATGGCGCGCGCGGTTTTCTCGTTGTCGCCCGTGAGCATCACAACGCGGATGCCCATGTTTCGCAGCGCGGCGATGGCGGCGGGGCTGTCCGCCTTGATGACGTCGGCGACGGCGATCACGCCTGCCAGACGACCGGCCTGCGCGAAGAGCAGGGGCGTTTTGCCCTCCTCCGCGAGCGCCTCGGCCTTTTGGCGGATGGAGCGGGGCACATCGACCTGCGAGGAGACGAACGAGAGGCTGCCGCCCAGCAGTGTTTCGCCGGAAAGCGTCGCGGTCAGGCCGTTGCCCGGCAGCGCGCGGAAATCGCCGACCGGCGCGGCCGTCAGCCCGTCTTCCTCGGCGCGCATCATCACGGCGCGGGCGAGGGGATGTTCGCTGCGCTGTTCGAGCGCGGCGGCGAGGGAGAGAAGCGCGCCCTGCGTCATGCCCTCGGCGGGGAGCACGTCGGTCACGCGCGGCTCGCCTTGGGTGATCGTGCCGGTTTTATCCAGCGCGACGATCTCGGTCTTGCCGGTTTCCTCGAGCGAAACGGCGGTCTTGAACAGAATCCCGTTTTTCGCGCCAAGGCCGTTGCCGACCATGATGGCCACCGGCGTGGCCAGCCCCAGCGCACACGGGCAGCTGATGACCAGCACGGAGATGCCGCGCGCGAGCGCAAAGCCGATGGATTGGCCGCAGAGCAGCCAGACGGCGGTGGTCAGGATGGCGAGCGCGATCACCGTCGGCACGAACACGCCGGAAACCCGGTCGGCGACCTTCGCAATCGGCGCTTTCGTCGCGGCAGCGTCGGAGACCATTTTGATGATCTGGGAGAGGGTCGTGTCCTCGCCGACGCGCGTGGCCTCGCAGCGCAGGAAGCCGGATTGATTCGTCGTCGCGGCGGAAACGCTGTCCCCGACGGCCTTATCCACCGGGATGCTCTCGCCGGTCAGCGCGGATTCGTTCACCGCGCTCTCGCCTTCCAGAACCACGCCGTCCACCGGGATGCTTTCGCCGGGGCGGACGACGAACACATCGCCGCGCCGCACCTGCGCAATCGGCACGGCGATTTCCTGCCCGCCGCGCACGAGCGTTGCGGTCTGCGGGGCGAGCTTCATCAGGCTGCGGAGCGCGTCGGTCGTTTTGCCCTTGGAGCGCGCTTCCAGCATTTTGCCGACGGTAATCAGCGCCAAAATCATCGCCGCCGATTCGAAGTAGAACTCGTGCATATACTGCATGACGGCCGCCGCGTCGCCGCGCACCTGCGCGCCCGTCATGGCGAAAAGGGCGTAGGTGCTGTAACCAAAGGACGCGGCCGCGCCCAGCGCGACGAGCGTATCCATATTCGGTGCGCCGTGGAGGAGCGAACGGAAGCCGTTGATGAAGAATTTCTGGTTGATGACCATGACGGCGATGGTCAGCAGCATCTGGAGCAGCCCCATTGCGACGTGGTTATCCGCAAGGCAGGCGGGCAGCGGCCAGCCCCACATCATGTGTCCCATCGAGACATACATCAGCGCAATCAAAAAGCCCAGCGACGCGATCAGGCGGCGCTTGAGCGCCGGGGTTTCGCGGTCGGCCAGCGCGTCCTCCTGCGCGGCGGCGGTCGGCGCACAGGACGCGCCCTTGAGCGACGCGCCGTAGCCCGCCGCCTGCACAGCGGAAACGACGGCCTCCGCCGAAGCCGTGCCTTCCACGCCCATGGAGTTGGTGAGCAGGCTGACCGAGCAGCTCGTCACGCCCGGCACTGCGGAAACGGCCTTTTCCACACGGGCGCTGCAAGCCGCGCAGCTCATGCCCGTTACGGTATATTGTTCCATAGATGACTCCTTTCATAGGGGACGTTGGGGCGTTGCCCCAAACCCCAGCAGGGAACTGAGTTCCCTGCACCTTCCACATGGCTTCGCGGCATGCCGCGAAGCGGAAGAGGGAAGTCCAGAAACCTCAGGTTTCTGGCGGGGTTTGGGGCAGAGCCCCAACGTCCCAACGTCCCCCCGTACCTACCGCATCAGCTTTTGAAGCGTCGTCAGCAGCTCGTCGATGGTCTCGTCCTTCCCGGCGCGGATATCCTGCGCGACGCAGGTTTTGATGTGGCTGGCCAGCAGCACCTTGGAAAAGCTGTTCAGCGCCGCGCTCGCCGCCGCAACCTGCGTCAAAATATCGGGACAATAAGCGTCCTTTTCAACCATGCCGCGAATCCCGCGAATCTGCCCCTCGATGCGGCTGAGCCGGTTGAGCAGATCGCGCTCCTCTTTGTCATCCCGATGCTTTGTTCGGCAATGACAGCAGCAGGGCGTCGTCTCTTCACTCATGCGTGTTCACCTCGCTTACGGGAGCATTATATACCCCGTGGGGGTATATCGTCAAGGGAAATTCCAAAATGAAGTTCTCGAACAAATTCATTTAATTATCATCAGAAACAAACGCCGGATTCAAAAGAATTGCAGGAAATGATAAAATTCGAGTCAAAATGATTGACGAACGGGGAAAAAAGCGCTATACTGACGCACGTTCAAGGGCGCGGACAGGCAAAAAGGCCGTCCGCCAAAGCAACGCCGCGCATCGGCGCAGATGGGAGAGATTACAATGAAGAAAGTGCCCGAGCTGTTTGGAAGCATGGTCTTTAACGAGGCCGTTATGAAGGAGCGACTGCCCAAGGACGTGTATAAATCGCTCAAGCAGACCGTGCGGCAGGGCACGGCGCTGGACCCGCAGGTCGCGGGCGTGGTGGCCAACGCCATGAAGGACTGGGCGATCGAGAAGGGCGCGACCCACTTCACCCATTGGTTCCAGCCGATGACGGGCATCACCGCCGAAAAGCATGATTCCTTCATTTCGCCCTGCGCGGATGGCACGGTCATCATGGAGTTTTCCGGCAAGGAGCTGATGAAGGGCGAGCCGGATGCGTCGTCCTTCCCCTCCGGCGGGCTGCGCGCGACGTTTGAGGCGCGCGGCTATACCGCGTGGGACCCGACGAGCTATGCGTTCATCAAGGATGACACGCTCTGCATCCCGACGGCGTTCTGCTCGTACACGGGCGAGATTCTGGATAAGAAAACGCCGCTGCTGCGCTCGATGGAGGCCATCAGCAAGGAGGCCTGCCGCGTGCTGGCGCTCTTTGGCAAGAAGGTCAGCCGCGTGACGACGACCGTTGGCCCCGAGCAGGAGTATTTCCTGATCGACAAGGCGGATTATAAGAAGCGCCCCGACCTGATTCTGACCGGCCGCACGCTTCTGGGCGCGCGGAGCCCGAAGGGGCAGGAGCTGGAGGATCACTACTTCGGCTCTATCCGCCCGCGCGTCAAGGCGTTCATGGCCGATTTGGACGAGGAGCTCTGGAAGCTGGGCGTAAACGCCAAGACGGAGCACAACGAGGTCGCGCCCTGCCAGCACGAGATGGCGCCGGTCTTTGCGACCGCGAATATCGCCACCGACCACAACCAGCTCACGATGGAGATGATGAAGAAGGTCGCCGACCGCCACGGGCTGGTCTGCCTGCTGCATGAAAAGCCGTTCGAGGGCGTGAACGGATCGGGCAAGCACAACAACTGGTCGATTTCCACCGACAGGGGCGAAAATCTGCTCGATCCGGGCTCTACGCCGATGGAGAACGCGCAGTTCCTGCTGTTCCTGACGGCGGTCATCAAGGCCGTGGACGAGTATCAGGATTTGCTGCGCATCAGCGTCGCCAGCGCGGGCAACGATCACCGCCTGGGCGCGAACGAAGCGCCGCCCGCCATCGTCTCCATGTATGTCGGCGACGAGCTGGCCGCCGTCATCCAGTCGCTGGTGGAGGGCACGGATTACAAGGCGGCGGGGCACAAGAGCATGGATATCGGCGTGACGAGCCTGCCGCATATCCCGCAGGATAACTCCGACCGCAACCGCACGTCGCCCTTCGCGTTCACGGGCAACAAGTTTGAATTCCGCATGCCCGGCTCGTCCTTCAACATCGCCTGCACGAACGTCATGCTCAACACCGCCGTTGCGGACGAGCTGATGCAGTTCGCGGACGAGCTGGAAAAGGCCGACAATTTCGAGGCCGCGCTCTCCAAGCTCATCCGCCGCGAGCTGGCCGCGCATCGGCGCATCCTCTTCAACGGCAACGGCTACAGCGAGGAATGGCCGCGCGAGGCCGAGCGCCGCGGGCTGCTCAACCTGCGCTCCACGCCGGAGGCGCTCATCCATTACACGGATGAGAAGAACGTGGCGCTGTTCGCCCGCCACGGCGTATACACGCGGACGGAGATACAGTCCCGGCAGGATATCAACATGGAGGAATACGCCAAGATCATCCACATCGAGGCGCTGACCCTGATCGACATGCTCGGCAAGCTGATCGTTCCGGCCTGCGCGGCGTATTCCAAGCAGCTGGCGGAGGGCGTGGCCGCTAAGGCGGGCATCGGCGTGGACGCGCCCGCGGAGGCCGCGCAGGTCAGGCTGCTGACCGAGAAGACGGCTGAGCTGATCGAGCGGACGGAGCGGCTCAAGGCCGTTGTCGCTGCCGAGCCGGAGGCGCTCAACGCGCGCGCGATGTATGAGCACGAGGCCGTCATCCCCGCGATGGAAGCCGCCCGGCAGGTTGCCGATGAGCTGGAGGGCAGGGTCGGCAAGGAATACTGGCCGATGCCGTCCTACGCGGATCTGCTGTTTTACGTCTGAAAAGAGGGACGGACGCCCATCGGCTGACGGAACGACCGCCCGACCGAGAAAAGAAGCATAGCAAAAGCCTCATACGCACAGGATGCTTTGACCATCCTGCGGCGTATGGGGCTTTTTTATGCTGTCCGCGAGGAACGCTTTGATCGGGCAGTTTTTTGCGCGCTCTTTTTGTTCTGCCCGACGCACCTTGAATGTGAACCGCATAGCATATCTGCTGCGGGTTCTGCGCGAAAAGATGCGGGAAAGCTGGCTGAAAATAGGAAAAATAAAAACGATTTCTGTCATAAACGAGGAGATATGCTGTAAATAAGGAAAAAATTATGGTCACTTTTTTATGCTAACCGGTTGACATATAATTAAAAGGCTGATATACTAAGCGCAGCAACAGAGGAGAGCCGGAAGGGAAGGCTCAGCCCCATACACAAGGATCATTAAAGGAGGAAACCCAAGTGAAAAAGTCCATTTCTCTGCTTCTGGCGGCCGTCATGGTCTTCGCGCTGGCGGCGATTGCCTGCGCGGACGCTACGACCGTGACCGCGTGGATCAGCGATGGCGCTGAGACGGTGATTTACACCAGTATGTTCGATGATTTCAATTCGAAGCATGACGACATTCAGGTGGATTATCAGTTCTTCGCGCAGGATGAGCTGCTCAACAAGCTGCAGACGGCTCCGATCGTCGGCGATACCCCCGACCTCATCGTGATCGACGGCCTGCAGATCCCGTATTTCCAGGATCTGGGCATGATCGCCTGTCTGGACGACTACATCGACGAGGATATGAAGAACGACGTTCTTCCGTCCGTCTGGTCCGAGGTGACCTACGACGGCGGCCTCTACGGAGTGGCGCAGTTTGACTCCGGCATGGCCATGTGGACGCGCAAGAGCATTCTCGAAAAGATCGGCGCGCGCATCCCGACTTCTTACAAGGATGCGTGGACGGTCGAAGAGTTTGAGGATATCCTCGCCAAGTGCAAGGAAATCGGCTATGAGTATCCGCTCTACATCCGTCAGAACAAGGCCAGCTCCCTCTACTTCACTTGGATGGCGGTCATCGCTTCCTTCGGCGGCGATTACCTGAACCGCGATACCATGCTTGCGACCGGCGCGATGGATGGCGAAAACACCGTCGCGGCGTATGACTGGATGAAGAAGATGCTCGATGAGGGCTATATCAACGCGGCCTGCGATTACGAGGATGCGTTCTATGGCCGCGACGAGGCCGCCTTCTCCATGCTCGGCCACTGGAAATACAGCCAGCATGTCGAGGCGTTCGGCGACGACGCGATCATCGTTCCGCTTCCGGATTTCGGCAACGGCGTGTTCACCTGCTCCGGCTCTACGGTGGACGTGATGACCACTGCGGCGGTCGACCGCGGCGTGGCGGATCAGGCGTGGACGGTTCTTCAGGCGATGATGAGCCCGGAATACATCCAGATGGTTTGCAATGTGAACGGCGGCGTTCCGGCGCGCAAGAGCGTCATGGACGGCATGGAGCAGTGGCAGGAGGGCGGCCGCCTGTACCTGTACCGCGAGCAGCTTGAAGCGGGCATCAGCTACCTGCGTCCGATCACCCCGGCACATTCGACGCTTCAAACCCAGATGGCGAGCGTCGTGACCAACATTCTTGCTGGCGGCGATCCGGCTGAGCTGCTGCATGATGCGGCCGAGTACGTCGATGAGATCATCGTCGAGAACGACTGGAGCATCGAGTAAAATCACATCGCGCCCGGCCGGCCGAACGCTGACCGGGCGCTTCTTTTGCCCTTTGAACCCGAAAAACAAAAAAGCCAAAACAGGGAGAGCCGTCATGCTGACGGACAACCGGCATGGCGATAGAACGGAGCATTGCGTATGAGTGAAATCACTGTCAAGAGAAGCGGGGCGAAGCGGAGAAGCCAGATGTCCCGCGCGCAGGCGAAAGCGGCGTGGGGGTTGTCCGCGCCGGCGATCATCATCATGTTTTTGTTCATGATCCTGCCGTTTTTCATGTCTGTTTTCTATTCCTTTACGGATCGCAGACTGGTGCTCAACCCGAACAAGCCGACCAAGTTTGTCGGTTGGGCGAATTATATCAAGACCTTCACCAACAAGACCGCGCTTCAGGCGTTCTGGAATACGTTTGAATACACGATCATCCTCGTGCCGGTCGTGCTGATTCTGGCGACGCTGCTGGCGCTGCTGGTCAACCGCAAGGCGAAGGGCGTGACCTTCTTCCGCATGATCTATTTCTCGCCGCAGGTCGTAACCATGACGGTTGTGACCGTCATCTGGGGCTTCTTCTTCTCCAGCACGGCGGACGGCCTGTTCAACTCGATCCTGCGCGTGTTCGGCGTTCCGGCGCAGAAGTGGCTTCAGGATACGACGCTGGCGATGCCGTCCATCGCGATCATGTCCATCTGGCAGTGCGTCGGCATGCAGATGATTATCATGCTCGGCGGCCTCCAGTTCATTCCGGAGGAGCTGTATGAGGCGGGCACGATCGACGGCGCGAACACCTGGCAGCAGTTCATCTATATCACCATTCCGCAGCTCAAGAATACGCTGGTGTACGTCTTTATTTCCAACACGATCTACTCGCTCAAGATGTTCACGCAGGTGTATATGCTCACGCAGGGCGGCCCGGCGGGCTCGACCACAACGCTGGTCTACCTGATGTATCAGGAGGGCTTCACCAACAACCGCGTGGGCTACACCTCCGCGATGGCTGTCGTGTTCTTCCTGATCGTGCTGGTGATCTCTTTGATTCAGAATAAGCTTACGGAGGGCGACTGAGGATGAAAGTGGAAAATAAGACGAAAAAGACGGTCACATCCGCCCTGTTCTACGTGCTGTACATCGCGCTGGCGGTCGTTTTTCTGGCGCCGCTGCTGTTCCTGTTCGTTTCCTCTGTCAAGAGCGAGACGCAGCTTGTTTCGGATATGGCGACGCTCAAGGCGTTCATTCCCTACGGCAACCTGACGCTCGAAAACTATGTCGCCGTGTTTGAAAAGCTCGACTTTCTGCATTACTTCCGCAACTCGGCCGTCAACGCCATCATTCAGGTGTTCGTCGGCATGTTCATCAACGGCATGATGGGCTATGCGCTGGGTATGCTGGAATTTCGGGGGCAGAAGCTGCTCGTTTCGCTGATGATCGCGCTGACCATCATTCCGACCGAGGCCGTCATCATCAACCGCTTCATGGTGGCCTTTAACCTGGGCATCATCAACACCATCTGGGCGCTGGCCATCCCGAATCTGGCGACGCCGATGTATGTCTTCCTGTTTTATCAGCATTTCCGCGGCATGCCGAAGGATCTGCTGGAGGCGGCCATCATCGACGGAGAAAGCTACACCGGCGTGTTCTTCAAGATTATGACCCCGCTCTCCAAGCCGATTTACGCGACGGTCGCCATCATGTCCTTCATCCGCGCGTGGGGCGATCTGCTCTGGCCGACGCTCGTGACCCGCGATAACACGTGGCGCACGCTGCCGCAGGCGCTGCGCGGCCTGAACGACTCGGTGTATACCTTCTGGGGGCAGATTTTCGCGTTCAGCGCGATGATTACCCTGCCGATTCTGGTCATCTTCCTCGCATTCCAAAAGCAGTTCGTGCAGTCCGTCGCGATGTCCGGCATCAAGGGATAACGCAAAAAAGAAAGGAGATTCGATTGGCCGTGGAGTATCAATATCTGGGAAGCGGTGCGGCGGAGGGCATGCCCGCCACGTTTTGCGCCTGCCCCGTCTGCCTGCGCTCGATGCGGGAGGGCGGAAAGAGCCTGCGCATGCGCGCCTGCACGCTGCTGGGCGACGATGTGCTGATCGATCTCTCGCCGGATATCCACGCGCAGAAGCTGAGATTCGGCCTGCGGCTGGATCGCCTCAAATGCATCGTCTTTACCCATTCGCATCCGGATCATCAGGATATATACGCGCTTCAAAACCGCGGCACGCCGTCCTGCGCGCTTCGTCCGGGTGTGCCGGAGGAAGAAAACGTGCTGGATCTATACGGCAATCTGTGGGTGAAAAAGCGCTTCCTTTCGGCCTGCGCCGGTGCGGAACAGGTGAGGGAAGAGCGCTTCCGCTTTCACGAGGTGAAGCCGTTTGAGCCGTTCAAGGCCGCCGGGTATACCTTCTATCCGCTGCGCGCCAACCATCGGCCGATTCAGGTGGAGGACTGCCTGATTTACGCCATATCGGATGGCGAAACGGCGATGCTGTATGCGAACGACACCGGCGAATTGAGCGAGGAAAACGACGAGTATCTGAAAACCACCGGCCTGACATTTTCCGTGGTCAGCATGGATTGCGCGCGCGGAACGCTCAAGGGCGACGGGCACATGGGCTTCGCCGAGGTGCTGCGCCTGCGGGAGCGGCTGAACAAGGCGGGGCTGGTGAAGGCGGATACGCGCTATATCCTCAATCATCTTTCCCACATGAACGACATGACCCATTCGGAATGGACGCGGTTCGCCGCGCCTCATGGAATCGAGGTGGCCTACGACGGCATGAAGGTCGTCTGCCGCCCCTGACCAGCAAAGGAGAACGAGCCCATGGCGACCATCAAAGAAGTGGCGCAGCGCGCCGGCGTTTCGGTGACGACGGTTTCCCGCGTGCTCAACAAACGCGGCTACATCAGCCAGGAGATGCACGACAAAATCTACGCGACGATGGAGGAGCTGAACTATCAGCCCAATGAAGTCGCGCGGTCGTTGACCCGGCGCAGAACGAAAATCATCGGTCTGCTGGTGCCTTCTGTCGATGATCCGTACTTTGGCGAGGTCGTCAACCAGCTGATTCTTGCAGCCATGCGGCACGGATACAAGGTGATGATCTATGCGTCCGACGGCCAGAACGATCGGGCGCTGGAGTATGTCGGGATGCTCAAGGCCAATCAGGTGGACGGTATCATCATCAGTCTGCGTTCCCGCGAGCTCGACGCGCTGCTGGACGACAACCTTCCGGTCGTTTCCTTCGAGCGCATCAAGGTCGGCCGATTGCCGACGGTGCTTTGCGACAACCACATGGGCGGCCGCATGGCGGCGGAGGAACTGCTCGCCAGCGGAAGCAAGCGCCCGGTGATGATCGCGGCCGTGCACGACAAGCTGCTCCCGGCGTATGACCGATTTGTGGGATTTTGCAGCGTCATGCGTGAGCATGGGCTGGAGGAACGCATTTTTGAAACCAAGGAGAACGACAGCCTGCACGGCGATTACTCCGAGCTGGCGCGGCAGGTGCTCGCCACCTTCCCGGATGCGGACGGCGTGTTCTGCACCAGCGACCAGATTGCGGCTTCCGTCGTGCGCTGCGCGGTGGCAAGCGGGCGGCGCGTGCCGGAAGATCTCCGCGTGATCGGCTTTAACGACAATTATCTGGCGGCCTGCCTGTGCCCGCCGCTGACCAGCATCCGCCAGCCGATTCCGGAAATGTGCGAAATGGCGATAGAGTGTTTGATTAAACAGATTCACGGCGAAAAAGTGCCGGTTGATATGGTGTTTCCTGTGACGTTGAGCGCGAGAGAAAGCACGCGCGGCCCAAAGGGCGAGGAGGAAAAAAGACCATGATTCAGCGATTTGAGCGCTGCCTGCCGGAAGAGGTGGGTATTCCCAGCGAAGCGATTGACGCATTTCTGGATGAGCTGGAAAACGGCGGCTTTACCCAGATGCACGGCCTGATGATTATGCGTCACGGCAAGGTCTGCGCGGAGGGGTGGTGGGCGCCGTTTGCGCCCGGCCTGCACCACTGCGACCATTCCCTGAGCAAAACCTACACCGCGACGGCCATCGGTCTGGCGGAGTATCAGGGGCTGCTCAAGCTGAGCGACAGGGTATGCGATATCCTGCCGGATAAGATGCCCGCGCAGATGAGCGACAGGCTTTCGAGGCTGACCATCCGCGATTTGCTGGTGATGGGCGACGGCTCGGAAGAAGAGGAAACGACCTATCCGGCAGATTGGCTGGAGCGGTATTTCGCCCGACCGATTACCCACGAACCCGGCACGTTCTGGCGCTATAATTCCCACACGACGGCGGTGCTGTCCGCGATCATCGAGCGGCTGACGGGCGGGAGCATGCTGGATTATCTGGCCAAGAACCTGTTCGATTTGATCGGCATTGACGCGCAAAACGTCATGTGCCGCCGCGGCGCGGACGGCACTTGTCTGGGCGGCATGGGCATGTTCACCACGACGGAAGACAACCTGCGCCTGATGAAGCTGTATCTGAACGGCGGCGTCTGGAACGGTGTGCGCCTGCTGAGCGAAACCTTTGTGCACGACGCGACCACCGAGCGGATGGACACGTGGCCTGCGCACGCGCACACGCCGTATATTTACGATAACTGCGTGGGCTACGGCTACCAGATCTGGATGTGCAGGCCGGAAGGCTCGTACCGCGCGGATGGCGCGTTCGGCCAGTTCTCCGTCGTCGTGCCGTCGCTGGATTTGATCGTCTCCATCAACGAGGCAGGTTTCCTCGGCGAACTGATGGGGCATGCGGATCTGCATCTGCTCAAAGAAGGGGAGAATCACCCGATCCACGGGCCGCAGGCGACGCTCAACGCGCTGTTTGACATCCTTGTGCCGCAGATTCATGCCGATGTGGAAACGCTGCCCGCGGGCAGGGCAGCTGCCATGCTGAAAGAGCGCCTGAGCCGTTTGGCCGTGCCGCATCCGTATCCGAACGGCGCGGATTTCTCCGCGCACGATCTGGATATAACGCTCGTCCCGAAGGAGGGAAAGCTGTCCTTCGGTGTGCTCTATTCCAGACGCAAGCAGCGCATCGCGTATCCCGGCGCGGACAAAATGCGCCTGCGCGCGCGCGACGGCAAGCTCGAAATCACATGGACGGAGGACGGCGAGCAGCGCGCGCTGACGGCGGATCTGCAGGGCGCGCGCACGGCGGGCGAGCTGGTCTACCGCTATGATCGCGAAATCATCACAAAGACGAGCAGCAGCGCGTGGTGGGACGAGCAGGGGCGGCTTCAAATGTCCGTCCTGTGGGTAGAATCCGAGGCGGAAAACCGCTATATGTTCACGTTTGACGGCGACGAGGTGCGCGTGGATAAATGGTTCACCTTCGGCACGTTCAAGGGGCTTGAAAAGGACGAGTGCGTGTATCGCCGCGCATGAGAAAGGAATGAGTCGATGGAAGAACTGTACAATGGGATCAGGCTGCCGGATGTCTGGCCGCCGAGGAACATGGATGACATGTCTTTGAGCGAGCTGCCCGTTCCGTATCTGGAAAACCGGCCGGATGTGGCGCTGATCGACGTGGGGCGGCAGCTGTTCGTCGATGACTTTCTGATCGAGGAAAACTGGCTGGAAAAGCGCTTTCATCAGGCTGTGCTGGATGAAACGCCCGTGCTTGCGCCCGAAACGCCGATGGAGTGGAACAAGGGCGTTGCACCCGTCGCCGCGCCGTTTACCGACGGTTGCTGGTACGATCCCGCGGACGGCGTGTATCGGCTGTATTACCACGCCGGCTGGTTTGACGGAACGGCGCTGGCGGTTTCCGCCGACGGGCGGCATTTCACGCGGAAGATGCTGGATAATCAGGTGGGCACCAACCGCATTTTTGTGCCCAAGCCCGGCTGGCAGCGGGACGGTTCCTGCGTGTGGCTCGATCAGGAGACCGAGCATCCGGAGGAACGCTATAAGATGTTCCACTATTTCAGAACGCCGGAGGGCGACGTGGCGCAGGTGGCCGTCAGCGCGGACGGCATGCACTTTGGCGATCCGGTGACGACGGGGCTTTGCGGCGACAATACGTCGTTTTTCTACAATCCCTTCCGAAAAAAATGGGTATTTTCCATTCGCACGGGTCTGCCTTCGACCCCATGGTACAGCCGCGGCCGCAGCTACTACGAGTGCGACCGCTTCATGGAGGGCGCGTCGTGGGCGAATGACCAGATTGCCTTCTGGCAGCGCTGCGACGTGCGCGATCTGCGCGAGAGCGAGCCGGGCACGATTTACAACAAAAATCTGCCGCCGCAGCTCTATCACCTGAACTGCGTAGGCTATGAGAGCGTCATGCTCGGTCTGTTTGCCATCATCAAGGGATTCGATCAGGCGCATAACGCCGTCTGCGAAAACAGTGGCGTGCCCAAACACATTGATCTCCATGCGGGCTTCAGCCGCGACGGTTTCCATTTCAGCCGCGATAACCGAAGCCCGTTCATCCGCTGCACGGATCGGCCGGGCTCATGGGCGCGCGGCTACCTGCATGCCTGCGGCGGGCTGTGCCTTGTCTCGCCGGAGGAACTGGCTTTCCCGATTGCGGGATTCAGCGGCGCGTCTTCGGCGGAAAACGGAAATCTGTACGGCGGCGCGGCGACCGGCTTTGCGCGGCTTCGCCGGGATGGTTTCGCGTCGCTCCATGCCAACGGAACGAGGCAGTTCATGCTGACCCGCAAGATGCGCTTTGAGGAAGGGCGGCTGCTGTTCATCAACGCGAACGCGGCGGAGGGCTTTGTCCGCGCGCAGATTGAAGACGAGGAAGGGCGGCCGATTCCCGGCTATTCCTTTGCGGATTGCGTGCCGATGATTGCCGACAGCACAAAGCGCCAGCTCGTCTTCCGCGGCGGCGACCTTTCCGCGCTTCGGGGCCGGGTTTTCAGGATTCGGTTTGAACTGATCGCGGCGGATCTGTTCGCTTTCTGGATTGCCGGGGACGAGCAGGGACATTCCGGCGGGTATGTCGCGGCGGGCGGCAGCGCCTATCCGGGGCCGAAGGACGAATAAGAAAGGACGACAAAAGCCGATGCGTTTATTGATTCTCTCCGATATTCATGCGAATATCGCGGCGCTCCGGGCGATTGAAAAGGACGCGGGCGCGGTGGACGCTATCTATTGCGCGGGCGACTACGTGGATTACGGCACGGATCCGCACGAGGCGATCGGCTGGGTTCGGGAACACGGCGCGCACTGCGTCATGGGCAACCACGACAGGCATCTGCTCAACATCCTGTTTTCGGGCGAGGTGGATGCGTTTCGGGGAACAAATCGCTACAAATGGGTGCACGACAACTGCGAACGGGTGACGGATGAAGACATCGCGTTTCTGGCCGCGCTGCCGCAGCACATGAGCTTTGAGGCGGACGGCGCAGCGTACCTGATGCAGCATCAAATGCTGGATAACAGCTACGACATGCCGGAGAGCGTGCAGACGTTCGACGCGTTCTGGCGCGTGTGGTACGCGGGCGAGAGCAGACCGGAGCGACGCATGATCTTTGGTCATACGCACCGCAGGCTCGTGCATCGGCTGGATAACGACCGCCTGTGGCTCAATCCCGGTTCGGCGTCCTATCGCAGGCCGGACGACCGGGATAAGCGCGCCCATTATGTGCTCATTGAAGACGGCGACATTCGATTCGGCGCGGTGGAATACGACCGCAGCGCGATGCTGGCGCGCGCCATGGACTATGTCAAAAAGGGCACGATGCTCGAAACCGACTTGCAGGATGCGATGTTCTTCTTCGGCGATGCGCCGACGAGCCGGGAACCGCTGCCGAGATGAGCGGAAAAGAGCGACAGAAGAGTGCGATAAGGGGGAATTGCGATGCAGATGCTGAGGATGCTTGACATCGATGCGCTCGATGTGCCGGAGCAGATTCCGCACGGCGATATGCCGGGGGACGGCGTCACCATCGGTCAGGATAATATCGAGCGGGCAAAGACCGTGCTTTCGGCCATTCAGGGGACGCTGGAGCGGCGGCTGGAGGAGAGCGCGGGCGGCCGCGTGGTCATCGGCGTATGCGGCGGCAGCGGATCGGGAAAGACGGTCATGGCCTCCGTTCTGGGCTACGCGCTCAACCGGGCGGGAATCGGCGCATACATCATGAGCGGCGACAACTATCCCCGTCGAATTCCGGCGGCCAACGACGCGGAGCGGCTGCGTCTGTTCCGCATGGGCGGCCTGCGCGGGATGCTGGTCAGCGGCGAATACAGCGACGAAAAAGCCGTCGTTTTGCGCGAACTCTGGCAGGCGGATGCGGACGCGGAGCCGGAAACGGCGCGGAAGCTGCCGTGGATGCAAACGTATCAGCAGGCCGGTGCGCAGGCGCTGAGCGGCTATCTGGGCACGCCGGAGGAAATTGACTTTGACGAGGTCAACGACATCATCGCGCGCTTCAAGCGCGGCGAAAGACACATTCCGCTCAAGCGGATGGGACGCGAGGAAACCGCGATTTGGTATGAAACGGTGGATTTCACCACGACACGCGTGATGGTGATCGAGTGGACGCACGCGAACAGCGACTTTTTGAAGGGCGTGGATATCCCGATTTACCTGAATAGCACGCCGATGCAGACGCTGGAGCATCGCCGCCTGCGCAACCGCGACGCGCAGACGGACAGTGCTTTTACCACGATGGTGCTGAACATCGAGCAGCGTAAGCTGGACAGCCAGGCGTGGAAGGCGCAGGTGATTCTCTCCCGCGAGGGCAAGAAAATCACCTATTCGGCGTATCGGCGTGAGACGGAATGAGCGGAGGGAAAAGGCCATGAATGGTGGAGCAATGCTCAACGCATATCCGGACAGCCTCGGCGGCACGTTATCCGACATTGCGCAGCTATTGGAAAGCGAAGCGTTCGCGGATGTATTCCGGTCGTTTTACATTTTGCCGAGCGTGTTCAACACGGATTTGGATCGCGGTTTTTCGGTCATCAGCTATGATCTGAACCGCATGCTCGCCGCGCCGGAAGACGTGAAGCGGCTGAAAGAAAACGGAATTGATCTCAAGCTGGATTTTATATTGAACCACCTTTCCGTGCTTTCGCCGCAGTTTCAGGATATTTTAAAAAACGGCGACGCATCGCCGTATCGCGATTTTTTCATTGATTGGAATCAATTCTGGGCGGGGTGCGGCGAAATGACCGACGCCGGATACATCCAGCCGGAAGAAAAATACATTCGAGGCATGTTCTTCCGCAAGCCGGGGCTGCCGATTCTGATGGTTCGCCTGCCGGATGGGCGCGATGTGCCGTATTGGAACACGTTCTATCAGCAGGTTCGATATGACCCGGTCGATGCGCAGGATTTGATGCGCGCTTCGGATATGCAGTATGGCGAGGCAACGGTTTTGGCCGCGCGGCTTGACGCGGGGCTGGAGGCCGGGCAGAAGCCGCAGGAGCTGGATTTTACGGGCTTTGAGCGCTACCGCGAGGCATGCGTTCAACTGCTGGAAATGCGGCGGAAATATCTTGGTCAGATGGATTTGAACCTGAAAAGCGAGCGGGTCTGGGCGTATTATGACAGTGTGCTGGGCAAGCTGGCTGAATACGGCGCGGCGATTGTGCGGCTGGATGCGTTTGCCTATGCGCCCAAAACGCCGGGGCTGCGCAATTTTATGAACGAGCCGGACACGTGGGACACGCTGGAACGCATTCGCCAAATGGCCGATTCGCATGGTTTGACCCTTTTGCCGGAGATCCATGACCCTTATGCGGCGGGAACCTATGAAAAGGTCGCTCGAAAGGGCTATATGACCTACGACTTTTTCCTGCCGGGGCTGGTGATTGATGCGATTGAGAACCATGACGGCACGCGGCTGATGCGCTGGGCGGAGGAACTTAGGGAAAAAAACATCCGCACGGTGAACATGCTCGGCTGCCATGACGGAATCCCGATGCTGGATTTGAAGGGGCTGCTCAGCGACGAAGCGATTGAGAAGCTGATCGCGCTGATTGTCAGCCGCGGCGGCATGATTAAAAATCTGCACGGTGCGAAGAACGTCTATTATCAGGTCAACTGCACGTATTTCAGCGCGCTGGGTGCGGACGAGCGGAAAATGCTGCTTGCGCGCGCGATTCAGCTGTTCATGCCGGGCAAGCCGCAGGTCTGGTATTTGGATTTGTTTGCGGGCGAAAACGATCTGGAAGCCGTTCGCCGCGGCGGCGAAGCGGCGCATAAGGAGATCAACCGCACGAACCTGACGCGGGACGCGGTGGCAGACGCGCTGAAAAAGGATGTGGTGCGCGATCAGCTTGCGTTGCTTCGGATGCGCAACACCTGCCCGGCGTTCGATTTCGACGCGGACATGACCGTGCGCCAGCCGCAGAACGACCAACTGGAAATCATCTGGGAAAAGGACGGGAGCCGCGCGAGCCTGCGTGCAAACCTGACGACATACGAATTCGCGGCGCAGACGGATTGCGGCGCGGCGCGGACGATCCTGACCAGCCGATGAACAGGGGGAAAAGCGATGACGATGTGGACGCTTGACGACCGATATGAAACAATGCCGTGGGACGAGCTGGACGCGGTGGTTTTTGACGTGGGCAACGTGCTGCTCTCCTATTCGCCGGAGGAGGAGCTGGAGGCTTTTTTTCCGGGGAAGACCGAGCTGCATGAAAAGCTGATGGAAAAGATCATTAAAACGCCGTATTGGAACATGATGGATCGGGGGACGCTCACCGTTCAGCAGGCAATCGGACATATGACCGGGCGCGATCGGTCGCTCGAACCGATGATTCGCCGCTTCATGGAAAACTGGCTGGATTTTACGCGCCCGATCGAAGAGGGCGTTCAGGCGGTCAAAAGCTGTCTGGCACACGGCAAGCGCGTGTTTGTGCTCTCCAACTATCAGAAGGAATCCTTTGCGACGGTTGAAAGCCGGTTCGATTTCTTTGGCCTGTTCGAGGGAAAGGTCGTTTCTGCGCGCGAAGGGCTGCTCAAGCCGAACGCGGATATCTATGAATTCCTGACGAACACCTATCATGTTGAGCCGAGCCGCACGCTGTTTATCGACGACACGCCCGCAAATATAGAGGGCGCGATGTATGTGGGGTGGCAGGGCTTCTGTTTTAATCGGCCGGGAAAACTGGCTGCATTTGTGGGCGACTGAAAGGGGTAACGATATGCAGAAGATTTATGCGCATCGGGGCGCGTCCGGCTATGCGCCGGAAAACACGCTTCGCGCGTTTGCGCTGGCGGCGGATATGGGTGCCGACGGCGTGGAGCTGGACGTGCAGATTTCAAAGGACGGCCGCCTGGTCGTCTTTCACGACGACGAATTGAGCCGCCTGACGAGCTTTACGGGTTCGGTGGCGGATTATACCTACGCCGAGCTTTGCCGGATGCCGGTAATTCACGCGGTGGATGCGACGGAGAGAGACGTGGCGCCGCTGCTCGAGGATGTGCTGGCGCTGCTGCACGAGCGCGGGCTGTCTGTCAACATTGAGCTGAAAAACAGCCGCGCGGCGTTTCCGGCGCTTGAGGAAAAGACGCTCGAGGCGGTCGAAAAGGCAGGCATGAGGGAGAAAACGATCTATTCCTCCTTCAACCATTACAGCCTGCTCAAAGTGCGCAGGCTCGACCCGAATGCGGTCTGCGGATTGCTCTACGACGCGATGCTCTATCAGCCGTGGGATTACGCCAGACAGCTTGGCGTTCAGGCGCTGCACCCGCATTTCAGCGAGCCGACGTTTGTGACGGGCGAGGTGGAAGCGGCGCATAGGCTGGGGCTTTCGGTCAACGTGTGGACAGTCAACGAGGAAGCGGATCTGCGCCGGATGGCAGAGATGGACTGCGACGGCATCATTTCCAACTACCCGGATGTGGCGCTGCGCGTTTTACGGGAAGTGCGCGGCTGATCGGAGAATCGAGGGAATGCGATGACGGGGCGAGAACGTCAGGCCGCCGTAGACATGACGCGGGGCAGCCCGGTGAAGCTCATTTTGCGGTTTACGCTGCCGCTGCTCATTGGGCAGATGATGCAGCAGATTTATACGCTGACCGACACGATGATTACGGGTCACTTTATCGGTGACGCGGCGATTGCAGCGATTGGTGCGTCCACGTCGCTCAACGATCTGATGATCAATTTTGCCAACGGAATGTGCAACGGATGCGGCATCATCATCGGTCAGCTTTACGGTGCGCAGAAGATGGATAAGCTGCGCCGGGCGACGGCCGTGATGCTGATGTTCGGCGTGGGGCTGGGGGCGCTGCTGACCCTCGGCGTGGCGATCGGCATCGAGCCGCTGATGCGTCTGCTCAATACGCCGGAGAGCGTCTTCGATGAGGCGATGCGCTATGCGGCTGTTGTCTGCGGCGGCGTCGGGGTGACCATTTTGTATAACATGTGCGCCAGCTTTATGCGCTCGCTGGGCAACGGACGCATGCCGCTTGTCTTTTTGACGATTTCCTGCGTGCTTAATATCGCGCTGGATACGCTGTTTGTCGTCGTGCTGCACATCGGCGTGGTGAGCACGGCGCTGGCGACGCTGATCGCGCAGTGCATTTCGGCGCTGCTGAGCATGGCGTATATCGCGCGCGCGTTTAAGCCGTTCCTGCCACGCAAGGCGGATTTTCGCGCGCCGGCCGGCTTATGGACGCAAATGGCGGCGTCCGGCCTGTCGATGGGGCTGATGAATTCGGTCTATGCGCTCGGCTCGCTGACGATGCAGCGCGCCATCAATACACTGGGCGAAACCGTGATGGCGGCGCACACCAGCGCCAGACGAATTCTCAGTCTGACCGGCGCGCCGATGAGCAACCTCGGCACGGCGGGTGCGGTCTTTATCAGCCAGAACTGCGGCGCGCAGGCGTATGACCGGGTGAAGCGGGGGCTGAATCGAACCGTTCTGATGGCGCTGATTTGGGAGGCGGCGGCCATGGTCGTCATGGTCACGCTTGGGCCGGAGCTGCTGCGGCTGCTCATCGGCACAAGCAACGCCGAATTGCTGCGCTATGGCACGATGTCCCTGCGGGCGAGCGCGGCGCTGTTTCTGCCGCTGGCCTATCTGGTCACGATGCGGCAGGCGATGCAGGCGCTGGGGATGCACGTTGTGCCGGTGGTTTCTTCGTGCATTGAGCTGGTGATGAAGATTGCGGCGGCGTTTGCCGTTGTGCCGCGCTTTGGCTATGCGGGCGCGTGCTGGGTGGAACCGGCGACATGGCTGGCTTGCTGCGTGTTTTTGATGATTCAATATATGGTCAAGCGGAAAGAGATTCTGCACTTATAGAACGAAAAATCCGAACCCATCCTCAATCGGGATGACGTTCGGATTTTTTTGAGTTTGGGCTTTGGGTGAATGACGTCAGCGGGGCTGACGCTTACTGCTTTAACGCAGAAAAGCAAAATAGGGGATGAATTCCCCTTTTGGATGTAAAATTATGTAAAACAGACAATAAAAAAGTCTGAAAGTTATCACTTTCAGACAAAGATGGTGGAGGTGAGGAGAATCGAACTCCTGTCCGAAAAAGCGACAGCCGAGCTTTCTCCGAGCGCAGTTCGCGTTTTAACATTCCCTCTTCCCAGCGCCCACGAACGGGCTCAGGGATTCAGTAGCTTCATAATGTGTTCATGCTGCAAAGCTTAGGCAGGAACATGGCCCGCTAAATGACGCCGGATTCCGATGCAGCGGGATCATCGGGCCGACGCGCAGCCTAATTAGGCCGCGAGGCAATAATCGTTATTGTCAGTTCATTTTTAATTTCCCGATTTTTACGTGGCTCGGGGCCACGGCTCGCTTACCTGACCGCCCACAATCCCGTCGAAACCAGTACACCCCCATACAAATCGGCGCAAACGCGCTCAATCGTCCCCGCGGTTCTTCGAGCGCAGGGCGCGCTGAATGTCGCGCTGCGCATCCTTGGCCGCCATGTCGTCGCGCTTATCGTGCAGCTTTTTGCCCTTGCAAAGCCCCAGCTCCATTTTGAAGCGCCCGTCCTTCAAATACACCTGAAGCGGGATAAGCGAATAGCCCATCTTGCCGACCTCCTGCGCGAGATGACGAATCTGGCTCTTGTGCAGCAGCAGCTTCTTTTGCCGAAGCGGGTCGGTGTTGAAGATGTTGCCCTGCTCGTAGGGGCTGATGTGCATGCCGCAGACGAGCACCTCGCCATCCTTGACGATGGCGAAGCTCTCCTTGAGGTTCATCCGCCCCTGGCGCATGCTCTTGACCTCGGTGCCCTTGAGCTCCATGCCGCATTCCAGCCGCTCTTCGACGAAGTAATCGTGGAACGCTTTTTTGTTCTGTGCCATCGGCTTGATGCCCTTTGCGCGCGCCATGCGACTCCCTCCCTCGAAAAAAGCTCGACCATAGTATAGCACAGAGCCGGAAAATTGGCAAGCGTTTGTGTCAGGCGTCTTGACGCGCGCATCTTTTTCGGGGTATAATAAAGAAAAGTAAGAAATGTAAGGAGGAGTGTGCGTGGAGTTAGCGAAAATCACCAGCAAGGGTCAGCTTACGCTTCCTGTTTCACTTCGCAGAAAATTCGGAATCGAAACGGGCGATCAGTTGCTTTTTTATGAGTGCGACGGACGCATTATCCTTGCGCCGGTAACGCCCGCGACGCTGGCGGATGCGCAGGAGGCTGCGGCCAGACAACATATCTACACGCTGGATGAAATCCGGAAAATAACGGTTCCGATCGCGGAGCGCTATCGGCTGAAAAAGCTGTCTCTTTTTGGCTCTTATGCGAGGGGCGAGGCTTCTGAAAGCAGCGATATCGACTTTTACGCGGAGTTCCCCGAGGCGTTTGGCCTGTTTCGACTGGGAAATCTCCAGAACGATTTGGAGGATGCCCTTCGCAAAAAGGTCGATATCGTTACGGAAGGAATGTTGAAAGATTCTCTTTCCGATGGATTTGCTCAAAATATTCGAGAAGATGAGGTGCTTCTGTATGGCGATGGCCGGTGAGGCGCAGAGAGATCGGGATCTTTTGCTGCATATAAAACGCTATTGTGACGACGCGCTGGATGCGGCGCAGCAGGTAGGAAGTGAAGCGGAATTCCTGAAGAACCGTCTGTATCAGCACGCAATAGCCATGTGCGTGTTGGAAATTGGCGAACTGTCCAAGCATCTGTCTGCGGGATTTCTCCGCGCAAACGAAGAGATTCCGTGGCGGGCAATTTGCCGGATGCGAGACATGTACGCGCATCATTATCACAGAACGGATCCCCAACAGTTATGGATGACGGTCAGGATGGATTTGCCGATACTCAAATCATTCTGCGATCAGCGACTTGATGAATTTGATTAAGGAGGCCATCCCTTTATGACCATTCTGCTTCTGGGCGACCTGACGGGTCGCAGCCGCGTCGCCCTGCGCATGCTCACGGGCGAGCTGGAAAACCGCGGCCACGAGGTTCTGGCGCTTCCGACGGCGTTGATTTCCAACACGCTCAATCTGGGCAGGGCGGCGATTGCGGATACGACCGATTATCTGCTCGAGGCGCTGGAAACGTGGGAGGCGCTCGGCCTCTCGTATGATCTGCTCTACATCGGCTATGTGACCGGGCTGGCGCAGGCGGAAAAGCTCTGCCGGGTGGCGGATGCGGCGCGCGCGCGCGGCGTGCCCGTCGTGGTCGATCCGATTCTGGGGGATCACGGCAGGCGCTACAACAGCGTGAGCGTGGAACAGGCCGAGGCGATGGCGCGGCTCATCCGCCATGCCGATATCATCACGCCGAATTTGACGGAGGCCTGCCTGATGGCGGGGCAGCCGTATGAAAACGCCGATGTCGATGCGCTGCTCGATGCGCTCGGCGGGGCGCAGACGAGCGTGCTGGTGACCAGCGCGGGCGATGCGGTAGCGGGGAAGGACGCGCGCACGGGCAGGCGCTTTCGCGTTCCGTTCCGGCGGATTCCCGGCGAGCACTGGGGCACGGGCGACCGCTTCTGCGCGCTGCTGCTGGATGCGCTGGCCAGCGGGCTTCCGCTCGAACAGGCGGCCAGGCGCGCCAGCGACGGGGTGTATGAAGCCCTTTTGAACGGCTGAGCGCTGAAAAAACGAAAAATCCCTCAAATCCTATTGACGAAGTATGATATGAGTGCTATACTGGGTGCATCGAGTGAGAACTGGAGGGACTGTGCATGATGATTTCAACCAAGGGTCGGTATGCTCTGCGCATCATGGTCGATGTGGCGCAGCACGACGGCGAAATGCCGGTGAGCGTGCGCGAAATCGCCCAGCGGCAGGATATATCCGGGAAATACATGGAGCAGATCATCAGCGTGCTGACCCGGAGCGGTCTTCTGCGCAGCATTCGCGGCGCGCAGGGCGGCTATCACCTGGCCAAGAGCCCCGAGCAGATCACCGTCGGCATGATCCTGCGCGCGACGGAGGGCGATCTCGCCCCGGCCGAGTGCGTTTCCGTGGATGGACACGCCTGCACGCGAAGCGGCGTCTGCCCGTCCCATGCCGTGTTTTCCAAGGTATACAGCGCCATCAACAGCGTTATTGACGGCGTGACCCTGTGCGATCTCATCCCGGAGGGCGAAAGCGTTTCGGCGGGGCACACGGGCGCATGCCTGTAACGCCCGAATCGACGCATGGAATAAACGACAAGATAGATGGGAGAGAATTTTTCGTGATCTATATGGATAACGCCGCGACAACGCGGCTCAGCGGCAGGGCACTTGAGGCCATGATGCCGTATCTGACGGAGCAATATGCCAACCCGGCCGGTACATACAGCTTTACCCACGCCAGCAACGCGGCGATGGAGAAGGCGCGCAAGCAGGTCGCCGACGTGATCGGTGCGACGAGCGCGGAGATTTTCTTCACCAGCGGCGGCACGGAGAGCGACAACTGGGCGCTCAAGGGCACGATGCGCGCCAACGAGAAAAAGGGGCGTCACCTGATTATCTCGGCGATTGAGCATCACGCCATCCTGCACAGCGCCAAGGCGCTCGAACGCGAGGGCTTTGAGGTGACCGTTCTGCCGGTCGATGCGGATGGCGTCGTTGCGCCGGAAGCGGTCGAGGCCGCAATTCGCCCGGATACCGTGCTCGTCTCCATCATGGCGGCGAACAACGAAATCGGCACGATCGAGCCGCTGGAGGCCATCGGCGCGGTCTGCAAGCGCCACGGCGTGATCTTCCACACCGACGCGGTGCAGGCCTTCGGCCACATCCCGCTCAATGTCGAGCAGATGCATATCGATCTGCTTTCCGTCAGCGCGCATAAGTTCCATGGCCCGAAGGGCGTGGGCTTCCTCTACATCCGCAAGGGCGTGAAGCTCGTGCCGTTTATGGATGGCGGCGCGCAGGAGAAGAACCGCCGCGCGGGCACGAGCAACGTGCCGGGCATCGTGGGCATGGGCGAGGCGGCGCAGCTGGCCGCGGAGAACATGGAAACCGCGATGGCGAAGGTCGCCGCGGTGCGCGATCACCTGATCGCCCGCATCGAGGCGGAAATCCCCTACGCGAAGCTGAACGGCCATCGCACCAACCGCCTGCCGGGCAACGTCAACTTCTGCTTCCGCTTCATCGAGGGCGAGAGCATGCTGATGCTGCTCGATGCGCAGGGCGTCTGCGCGTCCAGCGGTTCGGCCTGCACCAGCGGCTCGCTGGATCCGTCGCACGTGCTGCTGGCCATCGGCTGCCCGCACGAGATTGCGCACGGCTCGCTGCGCCTGTCCCTCAGCGAGGAGACGACGATGGCGGACGCGGATTTCGTCGTCGATCAGCTCAAGGAAATCATCCCGCGCCTGCGGAGCATGTCCCCGCTCTACGCGGATTTCATCGCGAAGAAGTAAGTTCAGAGGAGTAATGAGATTATGTATACCGAAAAAGTGATGGATCATTTCATGCACCCGCGCAATGTGGGCGAGATTGATAACGCCAGCGGCGTGGGCACGGTCGGCAACGCCAAGTGCGGTGACATCATGCGCATCTTCCTGGATATCGACGAGAACCAGATCGTGCGCGACGCGAAGTTCAAGACCTTCGGCTGCGGCGCGGCCATCGCGACCAGCTCCATGGCGACCGAGATGATTATCGGCAAGTCGGTGCAGGAGGCGCTGGAGGTCACCAACAAGGCGGTGATGGAGGCGCTGGGCGGTCTGCCGCCGGTCAAGGTGCATTGCTCGCTGCTGGCCGAGCAGGCGGTTCATGCCGCGCTGTGGGATTACGCGCAGAAGAACCACATCACCATCGAGGGGCTCAAGCCGCCGGTCAACGACGTGGACGAGCTCGAGGAAGCACATAAGGACGAGGCGTAAGCGCCTGTCGCGTTAAACAAAAAGAGGGTCGCTCCTCCTTTCGGGGAAAGCGATCCTCTTTTGATTGGCCGAAAAATGCGTGAAAGCGCGCTCAGCCCGCCGCGCCTTCCGCCGGAAGCGCCGTTTCGACGGGGGATTCCGTTTCGGTAGGCGCTTCTGTTTCAGCGGGCGCTTCCGTCTCGACGGGGATATCCGGCGAGGCGGTCGGCTCGTCTGTAGGGATAGGCGTGTGCTCGGGCGAAGCCGTGTGCTCGGGCGAAGCCGTGTGCTCGGGCGAAGCCGTGGGCTCAGGCGAAGCCGTGTGCTCGGGTGAAGCCGTGGGTTCAAGCGTGGGCGTCACCGCGGGCGAAGGGGTGGCCATCGGCTCGACCGCGTCCACCGAGGAGGTAATCTCCGGCAGCGGCGTGATGGCCTTGTTGTAGGCGAACGTGTTTTCGCCGTCCTGCAGCATGCAGTTGGCCACGCGCGTGTGCGCCACGCTGTCGCCGATGACCAGCAGCGACTGCCCCGGTTCGCCGGACTGCGCGCTTGCGTCGCCGCCGATGAGCATGCCGCTCAGGTTGACGGCGGATGCGCCTACCGCGTCCATCACGATCAACGCGTTGCCGCCGTATTCGTCGCCGCTGCCGCCGCGAATCTCGCCGTTTACGCCGATGGAAACCGTGTCGCCGATGGAGACGACCTGCATGCCCGCGCCGCCTGCCGCGCCCCGGCCACCGCGAACGCTGCCCGCGACGGTGATGAAGGCGTTTCCGCTCAGGCCGAACAAGTTCAGCCCCGTGCCGCCCATCATCGCGTCGTTGCCGCCGCGAATGGTTCCGGCGAGCATCATCGTGCCGTATTCGCTCAGCGGGGAAACCTCCATGCCGCTGCCGCCGCCTTCGCCGCCGCGAATGCTGCCCTCGACGCTGACATACAAATCGCCGCCGCGCTGGCTGACGGAAACGCCCGTCGCGCCCTCGCCGCCGGTGATTTCGCAATCCCCGTCGATCAGCAGCGTGCCGCCGCCAACCAGAGACAGGCCGCTTTGACCCGGTGCGCCCTCAATGCGGACGGTGCGCAGCTCGACGTTGGATATGCCGGAAATCGTCAGGGAATCCCGCAGCTCCACATCGGAGAGGATGACGGAGGAGTCGCTGATGTGCAGCCGATGCAGAACGGCCTTGCCGTCGCCGGAGATTTGCAGCAGCGCGGGGGAGGAGATGGCCTCCTCCGTCGCGGTCATTTCGCCGGAGACGAGCAGAATGTCGCCGTCCTTCGCGCGGCGCACCATGTCCAGCAGCTCCTCGTAATTGAGCGCGGGGCCGAGCGTACCGGCGCTGGCCAGCGCCGGGCAGAGAAGAACAGTCAGCAAGAACAGGACAAGAGCCCGTGTTGCTTTCATGGAACAACTTCCTTTCAAATGTTAAAAACAATCATCGAGCAAAAAGCAAATGTCGCACAAAGCGCGGGCGCGCAATGCGCGCCCCTACGGGCACGGCGTCGTAATGTGCAGTTCCTTTTTTTCGCGACATTGTAGGGGCGCGCATCGCGCGCCCGTTATTGGAATTTGTGCAAAATTTCGG
>ERZ824488.1302-NODE-1302-length-28130-cov-149.069492_pt1 | contig 28130 bp, 27 predicted proteins | sample MGYA00519936_ERZ824488 | MGnify/ENA primary metagenome ERZ824488 (study PRJEB31778, sample SAMEA3449153) | human gut metagenome | biome: human gut; feature: human-associated habitat; material: faeces | place: United Kingdom | collected 2010/2012 ... | reverse complement strand
AGACAAGTAATTTTTCATTTGTCAAGTAAAAATCTACTTTGCGAATTGAAGTTTTTAAGTTATTAATTTGATTTCTTAAAAAAAATATGCTATTATAGTTGCAATTTTAAAAAAACAGGGGGAAATATATATGAAATGGTATTTTTTAGATTATTTTGATGGTTACAAAGAAGGAGAAATAAAACAAGCAATAGATGCCTTACCTTCAATAAGAAAAAAAGAAATATATGACGCTTATTATCCAAACTTTGTGTTAAAGGATGATGATTATCATGTTGTATCAAGCAATACAATATCCTTGATTAGAGCACTATTATTAATTAATAGAAAAAAACATATATTATCTAACAATAAAAAACAAAAAACAAAAACATTAACAAAATAAAACTAAGCACTTAACATACAAGTGCTTTTATTGACAACAAATACTTTTTATAATAAAATGAATGTGTAAAAAATACAATAAGGTGGTAGTATGTTTGAAGAGTATAGAAAGTCAACAGAAGATGGTTTGAAAATTCCAGATGAATTTGATGAACTTATAAATGAAATTAATGGTAAAAACAATGAAAAAAGAGATGATAAAACCAATAATAATTATGTAGAAGTAAACTTAAATTTATTTACAATAGAAAATGACAAAATTAAAATCTTGTTGTTAAAGAAAAAAGATGAACCATACAAAAACCATTTGGTTTTGCCAAGTGAAACTTTAAAAATAATGGAAGATGTTTCAAAAAAAATAGAAAATATAATATATTTTGATTTAAAACTTGATGGTATATATTTCAAACAATCTTACTTTTTTAGTAATATAAAAACATCTACTAATAATAATTCAATATCACTTTCTTATATAGGAATAATAAATATAGATGAATTTAAAAAGTCTGTTGATAAAAATATATTATATTCATGGTTTCCAATAGATGATCTTCCTAAAATAGAATTTGATTATTCAAAGATAATAAAAGAAGTACAAAAACAACTTAAAGATATATTGATAAAATCAACATTAATAAAACAAATTTTTCCTAAAACATTTAGAATTTCTGAATTACAGGATATATATGAACAATTATTAAATGAAAAATTTGATAGAAGAAATTTTAGAAAAAAAATAGTTAAACTAAATATAATAGAAGAAACAGGAAAAATAGATGAGCTTACAAACGGAAGACCAGCTAAACTATATAAATTTAAAGAAAATATAGAAGAATTAAACTTATTTTAAAATATATAAAAAATAGTTAAAAAACACATTGACAAACATATACTAAAATGGTATATTACTTATGTATTTAATTTCAGGTTTACGCAAGTAAATCTTTAATTAAACATGAAAATGATACACCTGGATATGTGTAAAGAAAGGTAGGTGAAAATATGCCAACTATTAATCAATTAGTAAGAAAAAACAGAACTGATAAAGTTAGAAAAAGTAAATCACCAGTATTAGGAATAGGATACAACAGCAAAGAAAAAAAGAGAACTAACTTAAATTCTCCACAAAAACGTGGTGTTTGTACTCGTGTAGGAACAATGGCTCCAAAGAAACCAAACTCAGCTCTTCGTAAATATGCTCGTGTTAGATTATCAAACGGAATGGAAGTTACAGCTTATATTCCAGGAGAAGGACACAATTTACAAGAACACAGTGTAGTAATGATTCGTGGAGGACGTGTTAAAGACTTAATCGGTGTTCGTTATCATATAATTCGTGGAACATTAGATACAGCAGGTATTGAAAAACGTCGTCAAGGTCGTTCTAAATATGGTACTAAAAAACCAAAACAAAAATAATTAAATACAAATTAAAAATGAGAGGAGGTAAATTATGCGTAAAAGACGTGCAGTTAAAAGAGATGTTTTAGCAGATCCAATTTATAATTCAAAATTAGTTACTAAATTAATCAACAATATGATGATTGATGGTAAAAAAGGAAAAGCACAAACAATTTTATATGACGCATTTGATATAATCAAAGAAAAAACTGGTAAAGATCCAATGGAAGTTTTCGAACAAGCTATGGAAAATGTTAAACCAGCACTAGAAGTTAAATCACGTCGTGTAGGTGGTGCTAACTACCAAGTTCCAATTGAAGTACGTGCAGACAGAAGTCAAGCTTTAGGGCTTCGTTGGATTATACAATATGCTCGTTTAAGAGGAGGTCATTCAATGGCTGAAAACTTAGCAAACGAACTTATCGATGCATCAAATGGAACAGGTGCAGCAGTTAAAAAACGTGAAGATACACATCGTATGGCAGAAGCTAATAAAGCATTTGCTCATTATCGTTGGTAATATTAGGAAAGGAATTTATATATGGCTCGTGAATATAGCTTAGAAAACACACGTAACTTTGGAATAATGGCACATATTGATGCAGGTAAAACTACTTGTACAGAACGTATATTATTCCATACACATAAAATCCATAAAATAGGTGAAACTCATGATGGTGCTTCACAAATGGACTGGATGGAACAAGAACAAGAACGTGGAATTACTATTACTTCTGCAGCTACAACAGCTTTCTGGAAAGGTCATAGATTAAACATAATAGATACTCCAGGACACGTAGACTTTACTGTTGAAGTTTCAAGATCACTTCGTGTACTAGATGGTGCAGTTGCTCTACTTGATACACAAGCTGGTGTTGAACCACAAACTGAAACTGTATGGCGTCAAGCAGATGAATTCAAAGTACCACGTATGATTTTCTGTAACAAAATGGATAAGATGGGAGCTGAATTTGAACGTTGTTTAAAATCAATTAAAGAACGTTTAGGTGTTAATTTTGCCCCTATTGAATGGCCTATTGGTGCAGAAAGCGAATTCAAAACTATCATTGACTTGGTTAATATGAAAGCTTATGAATATGATAGAAAACCAGAAGAAAACGCTATAGAAATAGAAATCCCAGAGGATTATAAAGAAATTGCGCTAGAAAAACGTAACGAATTAATAGAAGCAGTTGCTGAATTCGATGACGAATTAATGAATAAATATCTTGAAGGCGAAGAAATTCCTGTTGATATGCTAAAAAAAGCAATTCGTAAAGGAACACTTAATGTAGAATTCTTCCCAGTATTATGTGGAACTGCATTGGGGAATACAGGTATTAAATTATTGCTAGACGCAGTAGTTGATTACTTACCAGCACCTTCTGATATAGAATCAATCAAAGGTGTAGATATGAATGGTGAACCAATTGAAAGACATCCTTCTGATTCACAACCTTTTAGTGCTCTTGCATTCAAGGTAATGACAGATCCATTCGTTGGTAAATTAACATTCTTCCGTGTTTATTCAGGACATATTTCTGGTGGTTCTTATGTATTAAATGCTACTAAAAATACAAAAGAAAGATTAGGACGTATTTTGCTTATGCATGCTAACAATCGTACTGAAATTTCAGATGTATATGCTGGAGATATAGCTGCAGCAGTAGGATTTAAAAACACAACTACTGGAGATACTTTATGCGATGAAAAAAATCCTTGTATTTTGGAATCTATGGAATTTCCAGAACCAGTTATTGAATTAACTGTAGAACCAAAATCAAAAGCGGATCAAGATAAAATGGGTATAGCTTTACAAAAATTAGCTGAAGAAGATCCAACTTTTAGAGCTACAACAAACCATGAAACAGGTCAAACAATTATTGCAGGTATGGGTGAACTTCACTTAGATATAATTGTAGATCGTATGAAAAGAGAATTTGGTGTAGAAGCTAATATTGGTCAACCACAAGTTTCTTATCGTGAAACTTTAACTCAAACAGCTGAATGTGAAGGTAAATATATTAAACAATCAGGTGGACGTGGACAATATGGACACGTATGGATCAAATTTGAACCAAACCCAGATAAAGGTTATGAATTTGTTGATGCAGTTGTTGGTGGTGTTGTTCCTCGTGAATATATCCCAGTTACTGATAAAGGACTTCAAGAAGCTATGAAAGCTGGAATTCTTGCAGGATTCCCAATGGTAGATGTTAAAGCAACATTATTTGATGGTTCTTACCACGATGTTGACTCATCTGAAATGGCTTATAAAATAGCAGCTTCAATGGCTTTAAAAGAAGCTAAAAACAAATGTAAACCAATCTTACTAGAACCTATTATGAAAGTTCAAGTAGTAGTACCTGATGAATATCTAGGAAATGTTATGGGAGATATTACATCTCGTCGTGGACGTCCTCTAGGTCAAGAATCAAGAGGAAATGCTCTTGCTATAGATGCAATGGTACCATTATCAGAAATGTTTGGATATGTAACTAGCTTACGTTCTAATACACAAGGTCGTGGTAACTATACTATGGTATTTGATCACTATGAAGAAGTACCAAGAAATATAGCAGAAGAAATCATCAAAAAAAATGGTGGTAATTAATTTAGTTTTAGAAGATTAGTTTTTAAACTTTTCTTCTGATTCCTAAATAAAAACATATTTTTATTTAAAAATAACTTGATATTTTTAGATAAGTAATATAAAATAGATTATGTAATAATTATAAGGAGGAAATTTAAAATGGCAAAACAAAAATTTGATCGTTCAAAACCACATGTTAACATTGGTACAATTGGACACGTAGACCATGGTAAAACAACTTTAACAGCTGCTATTACTAATGTTCTATCTAAAAAAGGATATGCTGACTTTGTTGATTATGCTAATATCGATAAAGCACCAGAAGAAAGAGAACGTGGAATCACTATTAACACTTCTCACGTTGAATATCAAACTGATAAAAGACACTACGCACACGTTGACTGTCCAGGACATGCTGACTATGTAAAAAACATGATTACAGGTGCAGCTCAAATGGATGGAGCAATCTTAGTTATTGCTGCAACTGATGGTGTTATGGCACAAACTCGTGAACACATCTTACTTGCACGTCAAGTTGGAGTACCTCGTATGGTTGTATTCATGAACAAATGTGATATGGTTGATGATGAAGAATTATTAGACTTAGTTGAAATGGAAATTCGTGAAATCTTAAACGAATATGGATTTGAAGGAGACGATACTCCAATTATCCGTGGTTCAGCTCTTAAAGCTCTTGAAGGAGATCCAGCTTATGAAGCTAAGGTTCTTGAATTAATGGATGCTGTTGATACATGGATCGAAACTCCAGCTCGTGATACTGATAAACCATTCTTAATGCCAATTGAAGACGTTTTCACAATCACTGGTCGTGGTACTGTTGTTACAGGACGTGTTGAACGTGGACAATTGAAATTAAATGACGAAGTTGAAATCGTTGGTATTAAACCAACTAGAAAATCAGTTGTTACAGGAATTGAAATGTTCCGTAAACAATTAGATTATGCAGAAGCAGGGGATAACGCTGGTGTATTATTACGTGGTGTTAACCGTGAAGACGTTGAAAGAGGTCAAGTACTTGCTAAACCAGGTAGTGTTACACCTCATACTAAATTCAAAGCTCAAGTTTATGTACTTAGCAAAGAAGAAGGTGGACGTCATACTCCATTCTTCAGCAACTATCGTCCTCAATTCTATTTCAGAACTACAGACGTAACTGGTGTTATTGAATTACCAGAAGGAACTGAAATGGTTATGCCTGGAGATAACGTTGAAATGACTGTTGAATTAATTGCTCCTATCGCTATTGAAAACGGAACTAAATTCTCAATCCGTGAAGGTGGTAGAACAGTTGGTGCTGGTAACGTTTCAGAAATTATTAAATAATTAATTAAAAATTACTCTTAAAAGAGTAATTTTTTTGTGTTTTAAAGGATTTTTATTAATTAATCTATATATTTTATATAGGTGATTAGATGAGTATAAAATATATGATTAAAAAAATAGGAAAAAATTATTATAGAACAGCAAATAAAATTAAAATATATGTAGGAAAAAAATATATAATATCATTTATATGTAAAAACAAATCAAATAATGATTTCGTGATTTTTTACATAGAAACTAATTATGTAAATAAAAAAATGATAGAATCTATCAAAAAATCTATTGATAAGATAAATATATATATTAAAATATAATGCTTGAATACAATTATAATATGTGATAGAATAGATGACTAAAAGGAGATAATTATGTTAACAGAAAAAGAATTAGAAGAAAAATTAAAAGAATGGGAAGTAAATCAAGAGTTAATTAAACTTGAAATGGAAGTAGAAGAGATAAAGAAAATTCTAAATAGCAATCATCAAGATAAAATGTTTGAATACATAAATGATAAACTTATTAGTTACATTGGATTGAGTAATTTAGAAGATATGATAATAGCAACCAAAAATATAAAATTAATAACAAGATTTGCTATTGAGATTTCCAATATCAATATAGAAAAATTAGAACAATCTGTAATTGATTTAGTTAATTCTGAATATGCATATAGATTTGCACGAGATATAAAAGGTGCCAATATAAAAAAATTTGAAGATATTATATTATCTGAAGATAATATTGAAGAAGCAGCTGAATATATATATTATTTTACGCGAGATGTAAAGGGTGCAAACATAAAAAGATTAGAAGATGCAATAATAAAAACAAAAAATATTTATTTTATAATGCTTTTTGCTGAAAATATAAAAGGAATCACTCTTGAAAAATTTGAAGATGTAATAATAGAAACAAAAAATCCTTATTATTTATATTATTTAGCTAAAAAAGTAAAAGGCGTAAATATAGAAAAAATAGAAAATGCTTTAATGGAAACAATGAATGTAGAGTATATAAGTAAGTTTGCTGATATAAAAGGAGCTAATTTATTTAAAATTTATTATGTACTTAAATCAATGAATAAAAATAATGAATGCGAATTAATTTATAAAAAAATATTTTCAGATGATAATGATTTAAAATGTATTCATAATTCAAATAAAGCTTATGCTTTACAAAATCTAATTGAATATAGAAATGAAAACAATAATGAAATAAAATTAAGAATATATTTCAATTATTTATTTGATGTAAATTCTAAAGAAAGTGAATTAGTTAATTATGATGATGAATATGTAGAATATATGTGCTCGTTAGAAAAAGAAAAAATGAATAATACATCAAATCAAAAAGTAAAAAAATATAACTAATTATAAATCTACTATGTGTAGATTTTTTTAATAAAAAAAGTGTATAAACTATACACTTAAACAATATTTTTCTTTTTAATTAATTTTTTTATTGGATTATTATGTAATAAATATAATGTGGGATTTGTAATAACTTCTAAGTCACCCATATATTCAACAGAGTAAGCACCAAAATTCATTTTAAAATCATTTAGACCGGCATACTTGTTATCACTAAGTAAAATGTTACTAACTCCTCCTAAATTAAATGTAGTATATCCTTCATTTGCATACCTTTTAATTAATTCCCATAATAGTAAATGTTTAGCATTTAAATCTCTATAATTAGTATCATAACCATCAATTATAATTTGTACTTGGCTACCATTTTTAATAACTAGAACGGAAGCTAAATCAATTCCATCAGGATATTTTTCTATAAGTTTTGTAGCTTTAACAACTTTAATTTTACAATTTTCAAGTTTACTATCAGTTTTAATTTTTTCATTTATTAATTTATTATTATTTTGTTTTGTTAATTTATAATTAAGATTTTGAGAAATAGAATAAACATTTTCATATCTACTTTGATTATTAACTAAATAATCTCTAGTATTTAATCTAGCTAAGTATAAATCAGCATTTCCATTTTTAGAAAAAAATTCATACATATCAGATAAATATTTATAATTTCTAGGGTATTTATCTTTTACTTGATTATATAATGTTTTAATATCATTAGAATCACCTTTTATAATATAAATACCATTTCTTTTCGCACTTCTAATCTTGGTTTTATAACTTTTATCTATGTTGCTATATAATTTTTCAGTACCTAAAGATAAATTTATAATAGCTTCATATCTAGGTCTTTGAGCTTCAAAATAATTATTATAACCATAATGATGATAATCTAATTTCTTTATATAATTATAAATATAATCATAATTTTTATTTCTAAAGAAACTATTTTTTTTATCATCATAAATTTCTTTAATAATCATTGGACTTAATTTCACAGCGGCAATACCCATATTACCTAAAAAAACTTTGATTTTTTCATTAAATGTATCATATAAAATTCTGTCATTGTAATTTATTAAAAAACCTCTTGGAGCATAAGCATAGCTATAACCATGATGTTTTTCAATAATTAGTAAAGTTGCTGCAACTATAGTATTTGAATCTATTAATCCTATAAATTTACAATCATATCCTTGATGATTCATAACAAAAGCATATTCCTTTGTTTGAAATAAAGATTTGACTGGAAAACTATTTGTAAATAAATCAAATTCAGCATTCGTTAATTCCTTTATATACATACATTTCACCTCGATGAATTATATTATTATAACATAAATTATAAAAAAATCAAAATATAAAATAGTGAAAAGCAATTACTTTTCACGTTTTTTATAACTATTACACATAGTTTCTTCTTTGTTTTCGCATTCTTTGCAATTGCAATTACATACTTTAATTTCGTTTAATTTGCATTCGCATTTATTTTGGTTGCAATGTTTACAATCAAAAACAGAACAATTTATTTTCTGCACGCATAATCACCTCATATATATTTTTAACTTAAGAATTATTAATATACATAAATATAAAAAAAAATAATATATTTAGTTAGGTGATAATATGACTGTAGGTATTCCAAGAAGTATGTTTTATTATTATTTCAGCGATAAATGGAAATACTTTTTTGAATACTTGAAAATTAAAACAGTAATTAGCCCAATAACAAATAGAAAAATAATGGACAATGGTATAAAATTATCAAGCGATGAAATGTGTTTATCATTAAAAAATTATATAGGACATGTAGATTATTTAAAAGATAAATGTGATTATATACTTATACCAAGAATAGATAACTATGGATATAAAGAACAAACATGTACAAATTTTTTAGCTATATATGATATTATAAACAACATTTTTGATGTTAAAATACTTGATTATAATATTGATTTAGAAAATAATCAAACTGAATTAAAAGGACTTTTAAAATTATCAAAAACATTAAATAAAACCAAAAAAGAAATAAAAAATGCTTATATGTATTCATTAATAAAATTTAAGAAAGATAAAAAAAATAAAATAATAGAAAACATGAATATGCTTTCATCTACAAAAACAAAAGTATTATTAATAGGTCATCCATATAATGTATATGATGATTTAATTGGAAAACCAGTAATAAAATATTTAAAAAAATTAAATTGTGAAGTTATTTATTGTGATAAATTTGACTATCAAAATACAAAAGAAGAAATATCAAAATATTCAGAAAATATATATTGGAAATATAGTAAAGAAAATATTTCAAGCTTAAAATATTTAGATAAGGTAAATGGGGTTATTTTTTTAAGTACTTTTCCGTGTGGACTAGATTCACTTGTAAATGAACTTGTTTTAAGAAAACTAAATAAACCTTATTTAAATTTAATATTAGATGATTTAGGAGGAATAGCTGGTATGGAAACACGTATAGAAAGTTTTGTTGATATATTTGAAAACTAAAACAATTTGCTTTCCACATATGGGAAATTATTATATACCAGCATCTTATTTTTTTAAACATGCTTTTAACGTAAATGTTTTAAAATCTCCTAAAATAACTTCTAAAACAATTGAACTTGGTAGTAAAAATAGCCCAGACTTTGTATGTGCGCCATTTAAATATACATTAGGAACAATGATAGAAGGTCTTGAAAAAGGCGCAGATGTATTGCTTCAGATGGGTGGTGGATGTAGATATGGATATTATAGTGAATTACAAGAAAAAATACTTAAAGATTTAGGATATGAGTTTACCCTTATTAACTTTGTAACAGCAGGTAAAATTGATATCAAAAATATTTATAAAGAACTAAAAAAAATAAATAAAAAATTAAACCTTATTAAAATTTTATATTACTTATTTATATCAACAAAAATGATAAAATACATGGATAATATAGATAAATATATACGAAAAAATATAGGTTTTGAGGTGGGAAAAGGAGAATTTGAGAGTTTAAATGAAAAAATGCTTAAAGATTTTAGTAAAGTAAAAAATTTTATTTCTTTAAGACATACTTACAAAAAATATTTAAAAAAATTCAAACAAATAAAAACAAATAAAAAAAATGTTATAAGGGTTGGAATAGTTGGAGAATTATATACATTAATGGAACCGTTTGCTAATTATTTTCTAGAAAGAGAACTTGCAAGCTTTGGAATAGAAATAACAAGATTTACTAATGCACATTATTTATTATTTGAAAAAACAAATGCAGTTAAAAAATATCTTAAAAATGCAAAAGAATATATAAAATATAGGATGGGAGCGGATGCTCATGATAATATAGCACGCACCAAAGAATTATGTGAAAAAGGATATGATGGAATTATTCATATAAAATCTTCATTTTGTACACCTGAAATTGCAGCTATGCAAATAATAGAAAAAATATGTTCTAAATATGATGTACCAGTAATATTCTTTAGTTTTGATTCTAATACAAGCGAAGTTGGAATAAAAACTAGACTTGAAGCTTTTTATGAAATGATAGAAATGAGGAAGAAAAATGAAATGTTATCTAGGCGTTGATATAGGTTCAATTTCTACAAAAGGTGTAATTATAGATGAAAAAAATAATATACTTGCATCATCATATATATGGACAGAAGGAAACCCAGTTGAAGCGGTAAAAAAACTTATAAACATTTTAAAAAAACAAATGCCTAAAAATTGTGAAATATATGGTATAGGAACAACTGGTAGTGCAAGAAAGCTAATCGGTCTTATGCTAAATGCAAACATTGTAAAAAATGAAATAACTGCTCATGCTGTTGGAACAATTAATTTTCACCCTGATGTCAAAACTATTTTAGAAATAGGTGGTCAAGATTCAAAAATAATAATAATACGAAATGGAATAATTGTAGATTATGCTATGAATACACTATGTGCTGCTGGTACAGGTTCATTTTTATCAAGTCAGGCTAAAAGATTATCAATTCCGATAGAAGAATTTGGTACATATGCTTTGAATTCAAAAAATCCTGCAAAAATAGCAGCAAGATGTACAGTTTTTGCTGAATCAGATTTAATACATAAAGCACAAGTTGGTTATAGCAAGCAAGATATAATAGCAGGATTATGTAAAAGTATAGTACTAAATTATTTAAATAATGTTGGAAAAGGGAAAAAAATAAGAGGACCAATAATTTTTCAAGGTGGAGTAAGTAAAAATAAAGGAGTATTAAAATACTTTAGAGAAATTTTAAATGAAGAAGTAATAGTAGATGAATATGGACATTTGATGGGAGCGATTGGAATTGCTATTCTATCTAAAAAAAATAAATCTGAAAAGTCGATTGATTTAAATATCAAAGATATCAACTTTATAACAAAAGCAACAGAATGTGATAAATGTCCAAATAATTGTGAAATTCTTAGAATATATAAAAATGATAATCAAGTTGATTCTTGGGGAAGTATGTGTGGTAAGGTAAAATAAATCTTGACAATTAATATTTAATAGTGTATAAATTAATTTGATGAAGGGGACGAAATATGAGTAAGAATTTAGTAATAGTCGAATCACCAAGTAAATCAAAAACAATAGAAAAATATTTAGGTAGTGATTATACAGTATTATCAAGCAAAGGACATGTTAGAGATTTATCTACAAAAGGTAAGTTTGGGTTTGGCGTTGATATAGAAAATAATTTCAAACCTGATTATGTAACAATAAAAGGAAAGAAAAAAGATATAGATACATTAAAAAAAGAAGTTAAATCATCAGAACATGTATATCTAGCAACCGACCCCGACCGTGAAGGAGAGGCTATAAGTTGGCACTTATATGATGTGTTGGGTTTAAATAATAATAATTATGATAGAATAGTTTTTAATGAAATAACAAAACCAGCTATAATAGAATCACTAAAACATCCAAGAAAGATAGATATGGATTTAGTAAATAGTCAAGAAACTAGGAGAATATTAGATAGAATAATAGGTTTTAGACTTAGTAAACTAATTCAATCAAAAACTGACGGAAGTAGTGCTGGAAGAGTTCAAAGTGTAGCATTAAAACTTATTGTAGATAGAGAAAGAGAAATAAAAGCATTTAATAAAGAAGAATATTACACTGTAACAGCATTTTTTAATGATTTTAATGCAGAATTATATAACTATGATCATAAAGATATTGAAATCAAAACAAAAGTAGATGCAGAAAAAATATTAAAAGAATTATCAAATAGTTTTACTATAGAAAGAATTGACAAGAAAAATAAAAGTAAAAAATCTAAATTTCCTTATACAACAAGTACACTACAACAAGATGCATCTAATAAACTTGGAATGAATGCTAAAAAAACTATGAGTGTTGCTCAAAAATTATATGAAGGTATAGATTTAGATAACGAAACAGTAGGTTTAATTTCATATATGCGTACAGATTCAGTAAGACTTTCAGATGAGTTTGTAAATAGTACATTTTCATATATCAACGCTAATTATGGAAAAGAATACGTTGGTTATGTAAAAAAGAGTACTAAAACAGAAAATGTTCAGGATGCACATGAAGCTATTAGACCAACAAGTATAAATAGAACACCACTTTTAGTAAAACCTTATTTAACTAACGATGAATACAAATTATATAAAATGATTTATTTTAGAGCACTTGCAAGTTTAATGAGTGATGCGAAAACACTTAATACTACTGTAGTATTAGACAATAATAACTATCAATTCAAGACAACTGGTCAAATAATAACATTTGATGGTTACTTAAAGGCATATAGTGAATATGAAGATACTAAAGATTCAGTATTACCAGATTTTGATACATTTAAATCAAATATAGTAGTTTCAAATAATATAGAATACAAACAACATTTTACAGAACCACCTAGTAGATATACTGAGGCAAAACTAATAAAAGAAATGGAAGAGTTAGGAATAGGAAGACCTAGTACATATGCTAAAACAATTGATACAATAAAAACTAGGGGTTATGTAAATATAGTAGATAAAAAATTTGAACCAACTGAAATAGGCATTGAAATAACAGATAAATTACAAGAATGTTTTAGTCAATTAATTAATGTAAAATATACTGCAAAAATGGAAGATGACTTAGATAAAATTGCAGAAGGAAATGAAGTTTGGTACGATGTATTAAAAGAATTTTATGATTCATTTGAACCATCAGTAAAAGAAGCATTTGATAAACTACCTAAAAAAGAAGCTGAACAAACAGGAGAAAACTGTCCAAATTGTAATAGTCCATTAGTTATAAGAAAAGGTAGATATGGAAAATTTGTTGCTTGTAGTAATTTTCCAGAATGCAAATACATAAAAACAGAACCAAAAGAATTTTTAGAAATATGCGATTGCCCTAATTGTGATGGAAAAATAATAGAAAAAAAGAGTAAACGTGGTAAAGTATTTTATGGATGTAATAATTATCCAAATTGTAAAACAGCATATTGGGATAAACCCACTGGTGAAATATGTCCTAATTGCAAAAGTATGTTAGTATCAAAAAAGGATAAAATAAAATGTTCAAATTGTGATTATGAAAAATAATCACTTTTTTTGACTTTTACTAAATTAATTGTTAATATATAAATAGGAGTGATCTTATGGGATATTATTTAACATTTGCTTTTGATAAAGAATGTAAAAACTCTATAATATTAATGGAAGGCACATTAGAAGAAATAGACAAATTTACTTCACAATTTAAATCTTCGGTTGATGTTAGAAAAAAATTTAAAAAAGAAATAGATCAATTTTGCATTGAAAAAAGTGAGTATATAAAAAAAGTAGAAGAAAAAACAAATAGAAAAGAAACAGGAGATATAGCAATCTACAGTATAGTAGGTAAAGTTCATGAAACTGTAAAAAATAAAAGAACTAAAGTATTATATAAATTTTATATTGATATATTTAATGAACTTATAAAAAATAAAGAATTAATGTCAATGTTTTCTAAAAAATGTTATAACGAAGAACATTGCGATAAATATGGACAATTACATACAACAGTATCTTTAGCTGACTCAAAAATATTTAGATTAACTCAGTCACAAATGAAAATACTTGCTTTTTATAAGAATTATTCAGAAAATGATTATAATTATGCATTAAGAACTTGGAAAAAGAATATGAAATTGTCAGATAAATATTATTCGACAATTAGAGAAATATTTATATTATATCAATTTTTAGTACAAAAACAATCTAATCTTCCAAGTTTCGAGCAATTAATAAATAAATATAAACCAAAGAAATTAGAAAAAATAAATCACAAAACGACTAAAGTTAAATTTGACATACAAACTGATGAAGAAACAATAAATGAAAGCGATTATTATGATGATTTAAAACATTGCCAAGATTATTACGATACTTCAATGACAAATGATGAAATAAACGAATATTTTGAAGAAATAACAATGAGAAAAACCTATCAATAGGTTTTTTTCTTTACACAAACAATTGTTTGTTATATAATTAAAATAGGTGGTGGCATGGAAAGTCAAATAAATGAGTTTATAGAATACTTAAGATATGAAAAAAATTACTCAGAATATACAATAAAAAACTACAATATTGATTTAGAACAATTTAGTCTTTTTTGCAAAGCACAAAATATAAAAAATCTAAGTAATGTAGATTATCAATTTATAAGAAAATATTTGAATGTTTTATATGAAAAAAATTATGCCAGTAAAACAATATGTAGACATATAAGTAGTCTTAGAAGATTATTTGATTATTTAGAAAAAAATAAAAAAATAAATGACAATCCAATGATTTTGGTTTCAAATCCTAAAGTAGAAAAAAGACTACCAAAATATTTAAATTATTCAGATTTAGATTTATTATTAAATACCCCTGATAAAAATACCGTACTGGGATTAAGAGATGCTCTTATTTTAGAAATTTTATATTCAACTGGAATAAGAGTAAGTGAACTTTCAAATATAAAACTAAAAGACATAAATTTTAGTGAAAGAGAAATAATAATATTAGGTAAAGGAAAAAAAGAAAGAATTGTTATATTTGGTCATGTTTGTAAAAATTTGTTAAATGAATATATAAATAATTCAAGAAATAAATTATTAAAAAATAACAATGAATATTTGTTATTAAATAAAAATGGAAATAAATTAAGCCCTAGAGGAATTGAGTTAATAATAGAAAAAACACTACAAAAAACTTCAATAAAATATAAAATATCACCACATACTTTAAGACATACATTCGCTACTCATTTATTAGATGCAGGAGCAGATTTAATGAGTGTAAAAGAATTACTTGGGCATGATAGTTTGTCAACAACATCAATATATACACACCTTTCAAACGAAAAATTAAGACAGGTGTATTTAAACGCTCATCCAAGAGCAAGGAGGTAAATATGTCAAAATTATATTTTAGATATGGCGCTATGAATTGTGGTAAAACAACACAACTTTTACAGGTAGCACACAATTATGAAGAAAAAAATAAAAAAGTAATTATTATTAAAGCAAGTATAGATTCTAAAGGAAAAGATAAAATTGTATCTAGACTTGGTGTTGCTAGAAAAGTTGATATGTTGTTAGAAAAAAACGAAAAAATAAATATCGAAAACTATGAAAACATATCATGCATATTAGTAGATGAAGCACAATTTTTAAGTGAAAATCAAGTTACAGAATTATGGAAAATTTCTAAACTTAAAAATATACCAGTAATTTGTTATGGATTAAAAACAGATTTTAAAACTAATTCATTTGAAGGAAGTAAAAGATTATTTGAACTTTCAGATGAATTAGAAGAATTAATTACAATATGTTCGTGTGGTAAGAGAGCAAAATTTAATTCTAGAAAATGTGATGGAAAATACTTAACAGATGGAAAACAAGTATTAATAGATGGGACAAGTAATATAGAATATGAGTCATTATGTGGTAAATGTTATATAAAAAAAGTACTTGGTAAATAATGTAAACTATTGTTGTATTAAAGATATTCATTTGTTATAATTAAAAAGAATAGGAGAGATAAATATGAATAAATTTGTATATGATTTCACTGAAGGAAATAAAGATATGAAAAATATACTAGGTGGTAAAGGAGCTAACCTTGCTGAGATGATAAGTATTGGTTTACCAGTACCTATGGGGTTTACAGTTACAACAGAAGCTTGCAATAAATATTATATAAATAATGAAACTATAAGCTTAGACGTTGAAACTGAGATATTTGAACATATAAAATCATTAGAAAATAAAACTTTAAAATATTTTGGAAATCCAGAAAATCCACTTTTAGTTTCTGTAAGAAGTGGTGCTAGAGCATCAATGCCAGGAATGATGGATACTATACTTAACCTTGGATTAAATGATAATGTAGTAGAAGGGCTTTACAAAATAACTAATAATAAAAGATTTGCGTATGATTCTTATAGAAGATTTATTCAAATGTTTGCAGATGTAGTAAAAGGTTATCCAAAATCTTCATTTGAAAGATTACTAGATGAAATAAAAAATGAAAAAAAGGCTAAATTTGATACTGATTTAAATGCAGAAGATATGGTAGAAGTAACTGACAAATTTAAGCAATTATATAAAAGTATAGCAAACGAGGATTTTCCTCAAGATCCTAAAAAACAATTAATAGAAGCAGTAACTGCTGTATTTAGATCATGGAATAATGAAAGAGCAAAAATATATAGAAAAATGAATGATATACCTAGTAGTTGGGGAACAGCTGTAAACGTTCAAGAAATGGTATATGGTAATATGGGAAATGATTGTGGTACAGGAGTTGCATTCACACGTAATCCTGCAACAGGAGAAAATAAATTGTATGGTGAATACTTAATAAATGCTCAAGGAGAAGATGTAGTTGCTGGTATTCGTACACCACAACCAATTTCAACGTTAAAAGAAGTAATGCCAGAAATTTATTTACAATTTGAAAAAATAGCAAAAATACTTGAACAACACTATAGAGATATGCAAGATATGGAATTTACTATAGAAAAAGGTAAACTTTACATGTTGCAAACAAGAAATGGCAAAAGAACAGCTACTGCTGCAATAAAAATAGCGGTTGATTTAGTAAAAGAACACATGATTTCAAAAGAAGAAGCATTACTTAAAGTAGAGCCTAAACAACTTGAACAATTATTACACCCTAACTTTGATATGGAAGATTTAAAAAGTGCAAAAGCAATTGCAACAGGTTTAGCAGCATCACCAGGTGCTGGAACAGGAAAAATATACTTTGATGCAAAAGATATTTCACTTGCAAAAAAAAGAGGAGAAGATACAATTCTTGTAAGACTTGAAACATCTCCTGAAGATATACAAGGCATGAACGATGCAAATGGTATATTAACTATAAGAGGTGGAATGACTAGTCATGCGGCAGTAGTAGCGCGTGGAATGGGCAGATGTTGTATATGTGGTTGTGGAGATATTAATATAAATGAAGAATTAAAAACAATAACTACTAAAGATGGTCAGACATTTAAAGAAGGAGATTATATATCATTAGATGGTACAACTGGAATTGTGTATGGTAAACAAATAAAAACTGTAGATCCTGAAATAAGTGGAGATTTTGAAACATTTATGTCTTGGGCAGATGAGGTTAGAAAATTAAAAATAAGAGCAAATGCAGATACACCTAAAGATGCTTTTCAAGCATATAAATTTGGAGCAGAAGGAATTGGTTTGTGTAGAACAGAACACATGTTTTTTGAAAAAGAGAGAATATTTAATTTTAGAAAAATGATATGTGCTGATAACATTGAATCAAGAGAAGAAGCCTTAGAAAATATTCTTCCATATCAAAGAAGTGATTTTGAAGGATTATTTAGAACTATGAAAGGTTTACCAGTAGTAATAAGATATTTAGATCCACCTCTACATGAATTTTTACCTCATACAGATGAAGAAATAACTATGCTTGCTAAATCTTTAAATATGAGTTTTGAAGCTTTAAAAAATAGAGTAACTTCATTAAAAGAATTTAATCCTATGATGGGACATAGAGGATGTAGACTTGCAATTACATATCCAGAAATAGCACGTATGCAAACCAGAGCTGTGATAGAAGCAGCTATAAATGTAAAAAAAGAGGGAATTAATGTTACTCCTGAAATTATGATACCTCTTATTGGTGATATAAACGAATTTAAATACGTAAAAAATATAGTTTGTGAAGTTGCTGATAATATAATTAAAGAAGAAAATGTTGATTTAAAATATGAAGTTGGTACTATGATTGAAACACCAAGAGCAGCAATTACAGCAGATAAAATTGCAACAGAATCTGAATTCTTTAGTTTTGGAACAAACGATTTAACACAATTAACTTACGGATTTTCAAGAGATGATGCTTCTAAATTTTTAAATGATTATTATGATAAAAAAATATTTGAAATCGATCCTTTCGAAAAAATCGATCAAGAAGGTGTTGGAGAACTTGTAAAAATTGCTGTAGAAAAAGGAAGAAGCGTAAGGCCTAATATTTCATTAGGAATATGTGGTGAGCATGCAGGTGAAACATCAAGTATCGAATTTTGTAATAGAGTTGGACTTGATTATGTATCTTGTTCACCATTTAGAGTTCCAACTGCACGTTTGGCAGCGGCTTGGGCAGTAATAAATGAAAATAAATAACTTCATCATATGATGGAGTTTTCTTTTTAATTATGATAAAATAATTTTGTTAAGAAAAAATTATAAAGAGGTGTATGAAATGGCATATAAAAATATTTATAAACATCAAAATAATTATAATCTTTCAAATATAATAATAAGTAGTGACGGTAAATGTTTAATAGATTGATAGTTTGAAGAATCAAAAAAATATAAAATAAATAATTTCAATACTTTTTAGAGAATAAATAATTAATATAATTAATTCTATAGAGCACAAAAAGACAATTTTGCGTAAAGAAATAACTAATATAATTGCTTTAAAAAAGAGAAAATAAAAAAATGCCATTACAAACGGTAGAAGGCACAATAGGATGAAATACTATTTGTATTATTATTTCATGTTATAGAGTAGTTGGAATGAACGAAAATTTAATTGGTTATAGCGGTAGAATAAAAAACAAAATAAGACATTAAAACATAAAAAATTATTTGAAGAAATATTTGATAAAAAAAGGAAATGTATTATGATTAGATGTAGATGGTGTAATTTAAATAATTTTAAATATATAGAATATCATGATAATGAATGGTGTAAACCTAATTTTGATGATAATTATTTATTTGAAATGCTAATATTAGAATCCTTTCAAGCGGGACTTTCTTGGGAATGCATATTAAATAAAAGAGAAAATTTTAAACAAGCTTTTGATAACTTTGATGTATATAAAATATGTAATTATAATGATGAAAAGATTAAAAAATTATTAGAAAATAAGAGTATCATAAGAAACAAGCAAAAGATAAATGCTACAATAAATAACAGCAAAATATTTATAAAAATTAAAAATGAATATGGTACATTTTATAATTATCTAAAAACATTTACTAATAATAAAATTATTTATGAAACAAATAAAAATACTAACTTGTTATCTGATAAAATATCAAAAGATTTAAAAAAAAGAGGTATGAAGTTTGTAGGAAGTACAATCATATACTCTTATTTGCAAGCTATAGGCATAATATATTCACATGACAAGGAATGCTTTATGTACAAAAGTAAATAAAAATATTTATTATTTATTGCTCATATGTTATACTATTTATGAAAGTAAAAGGGTTGTATTTATGAAAAATTTTAAACGTGTTATTATTGTAGTATGCTGTTTGTTGTTCATATCATTTTTGCTAACTAGCTATGCATTATATTATAAAAAAAGACTTATTTTAAATATAAGTAGTATTGATATTACAAAAATATCCACTGATAAAAAAAGTTTTGAAATTTCTATCACGGGTGATACTAATAATGAGTTTAAATGCGTTGCTTTTAATGATTTATATAAATCAGAAAGTATGTCTAAGGGTGGGGTTTGTTTACTTACTTTAAATATAAACAAAGATTATAAAATTTATTTAGAAAGTAAGTATAAAAAAACAAAAGAAAAAATGTTAACAGACTATGTAGATAATATTATATCTTTTAATTTTTCAAACGATGTCATTTATATGGTTAAGGGTGCTACAAAAGATATAAAATATGATGAACTTGTTATTGATAAAAATAAAAAAATAAGTGAAATTATATCTACTAGCGATGATATTATAAGTATTAATGATGGAATTATAACTGCAAAAAATCTTGGTGAGTGTGAGATTAAAAGTGGCAAAAAAAGTATAAAAGTAGTAGTAACAGATATAATAGATAAACCAACCTTATCTGAAGTAAAAAAAGAAATTATTCCATGTAATAAATATAGTAAAAGCGAGGCAGAACTTTTAGATAAATTACTTGAAAGTGAAATAAATGAAGTAGGTTATAAAACAAGAGCTGGTGCAGTACAAGCTGCAAGATTTTTAACTTTAGAATTTAAATATAGAATTCCTTATTTTTATGAAAACGGTAGAGTTCATTCAAGCGGTGTACATTTTGTAGATGGGGAAGGAAGATATTATAAAACAGGTTTATATTTAGATGACTCTAAAAAAGATGAAATAATATCTAAATATAAAGGGCCTGCATTATGGGGATGCCCTTTAACAAATCTAGAACCTGCTCAAAAATATGGATATATTCCAGGTGCTAAAATGCCAAATGGTTTAGATTGCTCTGGATTTATTGCATGGGTATTAAAAAATGCTGGTTTTGATCCTGGTGATATAGGTGCAGGTGATACTGAATATCCTTATCAAATGACTAAGTTAGGAGATTTTGTGAGTCTAAATCAAGATTTAATAAAATCAGGTAAAATTAAAACAGGTGACTTAATAAACTATTGGGGACATATTGGAATTATTATTGGAATAGATGAAAACAACATTTATGTCGCAGAAAGCTTACCTACATTAGGTGGAGTAGTTGCTAAAAAATATTCTAAAAGTAATATAACTAAAACTTTTTCTTACGTTGTTTTAATGGATGATTATTATAAAAAAAATGGTAACTTAACTGATATGTGGAATTAAAATTCTAAAACACAAATAAGAATTTTAATTCTTTTTAATATTAAAATTGATTAAATAACAATTTTAATATATAATTAAAACAGGTGATACTATGAAAATATTATGTGTAGGTAGTTGTACTTATGATATTACTTTTCCAGTAGACAGTTTCATCAAAGAAAATACAAAATATAGATTAAATACAAAAATTGAATGTCCAGGTGGTTCAAATTTAAATGCTGCATGCTTATTAGGCAAATGGGATATGGAAGTGTATTTTTGTGGCACTATAGGAAATGATTACTATGGTAGCAAAATAAAAAAATTTTTAGAAAAAAACAATGTAAATACATCTTATTTGCAATTTAGTAATGACTATAGCACAACTATAAATACAGTAATAGTAAATAAGGAAAATGGAAATAGAACTATATTGTCTGCTAAAAACGATAAAATGAAATTAGATGATTTTGAAATTAATTTTATTCCTGATTTGATATTAATAGACGGTAGTGAATATGAACTTTCAAAAAAAATGTTAAAAAAATATCCAGATGCTATAAGTATAATAGATGCTGGAAGAATAGATAAAAATGTTATAGAACTTTCTCATTTAGTAGATTTTACTATATGTTCACTAGATTTTGCTGAATATGTAACAAATATAAAATTAAATTTTAATAACACAAAATCAGTTATATCTATATATGAAAGTTTAAAAAACATGTTTAAAAATAATATAATTGTTACATTAGGAGAATTTGGAGCATTATATTATTATGAGAATAAAATAAAAATTATGAAATCAATTACAGTAGATTCAATAGATACAACTGGAGCAGGTGATATATTTCATGGGGCATTTGCTTATGGTACGTGTCAAAAAATGTCATTAGAAAATATAATAAAACTTTCAAATGTGACTGCAGCATTATCAACTACAAAATATGGTTCTAGTATATCCATTCCAACAAAAAAAGAAGTAAAGGAAAAATTAAATGAGTATAGATGATTTAATATTTATAGATAATCTTCCAAAAATTGATCTTCATTCATTAGATAGAGAAATATCTCGTGTTTTAATAAATGATTTTATAAAGGATAATATAAAACTTAAACATCAATTTATTGTAATAATACATGGTAATGGAAGTGGAATTTTAAAAAGAACAACATCTGAAGTTTTAAAACAAAATAAAAATGTTATAGAATATAAAACATTTTACAATAATACAGGCTGTACGATTGCAAAAATCAAAATTTGACAAAAAAAATATATTATGTTAGAATACGTCCCATCAACAAGGGATTGTATTCTTTTTAATTGTTATAAGTAATTAATTGAAAAAACTTGACATTTAATTAGAATAGTGATAACATACAAGCCATAAATTTAAAGGGGGAAGAATTATGTACGAAGAAAGAAAAGAAAGTTTTTCAGTAAGAAGTTTAATTTTACAAATATTATTTGTGGTTTTAACAGTATTTCTATTATTATGGTTATTTCCAACTAAGAACTATGTAAAGGATTATGCAAATGATGCATTTACAGAAAAATTACAACCTTTATATAATCAGATATATAATCAAAATATTACTACAATGAAAGAAGCTGCTATTAATTATTTTACTACTGATAGATTACCTTCAAAAGTAGGAGAAAGTGTTACTATTACACTTAAAGAAATGCAAGATAAAAAACTTGTATTAGATTTAATTGATAGTAATAATAAAAAATGTGATGTAGAAAAATCTAGCGTTAAAGTAGAAAAATTAGATAATGAATATCTAATGACAGTTAAACTTGAATGTTCAGATGCTTCAAATTACATAGAAGTTCATTTAGGATGTTATGATTATTGTAAAGCTTCAGGTGTTTGTGAAAAGAAAGAAACGCCAGTAATTAAACCAACTAATCCAACTAAGCCTGTTATTTCAGAAAAAAAATATCAATACGAATATGAAAAAATTACAGATGGTAAATGGGGAGACTTTGGTGAATGGTCACAATGGTCTAAAGACACAATAACTAAAACAGAATATAGAAACGTAGAAACAAAAGAAGTAACAGAAAAAACTGGTACTTTAGTAGATGTCATAGATGCAAAAAAAGATGTAAAAACAACATATTCATGTCCAAGTGGATATACATTAAACGGAACAAAATGTAGTAAAAAAACAACTAATACAAAAAATGCAACAGCAAGTACAAAAACAACATATACATGTCCAAAAGGATATACACCAAATGGAACAAAATGTATAAAAGAAACATCATCAACAATAAATGCAACAGCAAACAAGAAAACAACATACTCATGTCCAAAAGGATATACACCAAATGGAACAAAATGTATAAAAGAAACATCATCAACAATAAATGCAACAGCAAACAAGAAAACAACATACTCATGTCCAGATCCAACTTACACATTAGACAAAACAAAAACAAAATGTACAAAAAAAACAACTGATACAAAAAATGCAACAGCAAATACTACTTATGGAGATTGGGTATATCAAGGTAAATATACATTTAATTCAATCCAATATACATCAGATACAAGAAAAGTAGTAAGAGTTTCTTCTTCTATTAATACTGATTGTACAACTAATTGTACAACTAATACATGGACTTATTTAGTTTATAATAGAAGTAAAAAAACAACATACTCATGTCCAAAAGGATATACACCAAATGGAACAAAATGTATAAAAGAATTAATTGATACAAAAAATGCAACAGCAAGCACAAAAACAACATATTCATGTCCAAGTGGATATACACTAAATGGAACAAAATGTAGTAAAAAAACAACTAATACAAAAAATGCAACAGCAAGTACAAAAACAACATATACATGTCCAAAAGGATATACACCAAATGGAACAAAATGTATAAAAGAAACATCATCAACAATAAATGCAACAGCAAACAAGAAAACAACATACTCATGTCCAAAAGGATATACACCAAATGGAACAAAATGTACAAAAAAAACAACTGATACAAAAAATGCTTCAAAAACAGATACAGTAACATATTCATGTACAGCCAAAGATTACAAATTAAATGGTGATAAATGTACAAAAACTGTAGCTACTTACACTAAATATACATATTATAGATATCAAGAAAGAAAATTTATTTCTGGAACAAGAGATATAAAATGGAGTACAAGTAAAACAGATAGCACATTATTAAAACAAGGGTATGTTTTAACAGGAAATAAGAAAGAAATTAAATAATTAAAAAAAGTATTTCACTTTACAAATGAAATGCTTTTTCATTTGTTTATGTTTGACAAAGATAATATAGGATGTTATAATTTTTATAGTAAGATAGGAGGGATAGTATGAAAGATGTATATGTATTTGAATACTTAAATGAGAATGAATTCCATAAGTTAGAAAGATCATTAAAAAAGTATAATATGTTAGCTTATAAAAAACTATATTTTGAATATTATCCTGCACTTAAAGAAGGAGAATTTTTAGGAGAATTAATTTCAACTAATCAAAATAATGATTCTATTACATATGAACTAAAATTACCAACAGATGCTTTGTTTTCAAAAGTTCATGGAGACATTAAACTAAAATATCATGTATACCAAAATCAAAAAACAATTGTATTAGATACATTAATTCCAGAGGACATTTTAACAGAAGGACATCAATCAGAATTAGTGACATACAAAGGTGTAATGGTTTCAAAACAACATTCTGAAAAAGATTTATTTAAAATTAATTTACTCAATATGATACAAAAGTAATTATCAACTTTTGTATTTTTTTAAGTTTTTTTTAAAAATATATTGCATAAAATTTATTGGTATGGTATTATATAGAAGCAGTGTTTGAAATGGACCCTTAGCTCAGTTGGTTAGAGCATCCGGCTCATAACCGGGCGGTCGTAGGTTCGAGTCCTACAGGGTCCACCACTGTATTGCAGGTGTGGCGAAATTGGTAGACGCACTAGCCTTAGGAGCTAGCGCCGCAAGGCATGGGGGTTCAAGTCCCTTCACCTGCACCAGTAGGCAATCTGTCCGAACTTTTATAGTTTAGACTTAAATAAATGTATCAACTTCTAATGAAGTTGGTATTTTTTTAGTTTAAGTAAAGGAGATGGATTGTTAAAATGGTAAATATCACAAAGAAAGAGTTAATAATTGAGAGTGAATTAAAAAACAAAATAGAATTTATATGTAGTTTTTGTAATACTACTCCTATTATCATTAATGGTAATATTAGAAAGATTAATAAAACAAATTTGAACTATATCGAGCCACATAGAATAATTATTAAGGGTATTACATTTCTTGCATTCAATTATTCTAATGAAATATTTGTTGAAAATTTATCTCATAAAATAAAAATATCGGATTTAGAAACCTTTATAAAACCAATAAAGTAAAATAATAAATTATACCAACTTCTTTAAATATAAGCCCTATTTGGCTTAAAATAGGCAAATAATAGCAAAAATGTTGTGAATAATAGCAAATATGTCTTGACTTTAAATAAAAAATATTTATAATAAATGGTAATTAATTTGTTTCGTGTATTGGGGGTTGATATATATGAAACAAATAAAATTTAAGTATAACATAAACAAGATTATTATAAGAGGTGTCAAAGGCATAATTTGATTAAGTGTCTTTGTCACCTCTTTTTTGATGAAGAATAAGAAGAAAGGAAATGATTTATTAATGAGTGAAGAAAAGAAAATTGCAGGTATTTATATAAGAGTAAGTACCGAAGATCAAGCACGAGAAGGATTTAGTTTACCAGAACAAGAGAAAAGACTTCGTGCTATGTGTGAGTTTAAAGGTTATGAAATTTATAAAATATATAAAGATGCTGGAATAAGTGCTAAAACTGGAAATCATAGACCTGCTTTTGAAGAATTAAAAGAAGATATTAGAAAGAAAAAATGTAATACTATTGTAGTATTAAAATTAGATAGACTAACAAGAAGTGTTTATGATATGGAAGATATAATGAAATTTTTAGATGAAAAGAATGCCTACCTAGATTGTGCAAATGATGATATAAATACAACAAATACAAATGGAAGAATGGTTGCAAGACTTTTAACTACGGTATCACAAAATGAAATAGAAAGAACAAGTGAAAGAACTAAAATCGGTTTAGCTGGAGCAATTAAAGTTGGAAATATTCCAAATAAAGCCACTTTTGGTTATAAAAGAAATAATAAAAAACTTGTCCCAGATCCACTTACAAAAGACCAAGTAATAAGAATATTTAATTTATATTACGAGGGAAATTCCTACCAAACTATTGCTAACATTTATAATGATGAAAAAGTATTTGGAAAAACAAATTGGTGTGATAGTACAATTTTAAAAATATTAACAAATGAAATTTATAAGGGAGATTTTGTACACGGAAGAAAAACAAATAATCCAACATATTATTCAAATGTAGTCGAGCCACTTGTATCGAAAGAATTATGGGAGGAATGCCAAGTGCAAAAAAGAAAAAATTCAAGAAATTATAAACGAGATAAAGAATATTTATTTTTACAAAAATTAAGGTGTCCTAAATGTAATAGAATATTAGGTGGTAATGCAACAAGAAAGAAAAATGGAAAAGTTTATTACTATTATCAATGTAATAATTGTAAAATAACAATTAAAGAACCTAAAATAGAAGAAACAATTAAAACAATACTAGGAGATATTTTAGAATATGATAATGTTGTAAATGAATTTTTTTTACCAGTATTAAAATCAAAAGTAGAAGATCCAAAAGAAGAATTAGGTAAAGAATTAAAAAGTTTAAATACTAAAAAAGAAAGAATTAAAAAAGCATATATAGATTCATTATTTACAGAAAAAGAATTTAAAGAAGAAACAAAAATAATTGAAGAACAAATTGAACTTATTAACTCAAAATTATTAGAAAATGAACAAACAGAACAATTAAACTTTACTGTCAGTGATATTTTACTTAAAAGAGATATGGACTTTATCAATAAAGTAAAATTACCAATTAGTTATTATGCTTTTAATGATAACTGGGATTTATTAGATAGAGATATAAAAGCAGATATAATTATGCGATATGTAGATGATATTGAACTTGAAATGATAAATAATACATACGAAATAAAACAAGTTAATTTTAGATCAACATTTTATAGTGATTTTGAAGAATTATATAAGCAAGGTTATATTGATAGAAAACGACCATTTACTTATGATTTTAATGGAATATGCGTTGATAGTGAAGTTAGGTATAGTGAGTATTTACCCATTAAAGAAGTTATGCAACATTTTTATAGATTAAATGAATGTTATGAAGTTAATTTTTATAAAGGAACTTTATACAAAGAAACTAGAAAACTAGATATTGGACCACTTCTTAAAAATGAAGTTCCAATAAGAGTATTCCCATTACAAGCAAATGATAATGGAAATAAAGACTGGGTATCAATGGGAATGTTTGCTACTAAAAATAATCCTAATGATATAAAAGTAAATATTAGAGATTTATTTGAAGTAATACCAGATAATGTTACGGAAGAAGATTTTTTAAATAATGATGAAAATTCTAGTCAAGAATAAATTTATTTACTTGCGAAGTTCTTGACTAGAAATAGTAAAAATAATAATGGAAAAAGTTTAAAACAAAAAGTTATCTTTCTTGTTTTAGACTTATCTACTGAAAATTTTTTTGTTAACTTTTTTTCTAAAAAAAGTTATAACAAACGAACACGTTTTGTTGAAACGTAGTTTCAATGAAAGTGGGAAAAGTTTGTTTAATAAAATTATGAAATAATTGCTTACTTTAGTTTGCAATTAATGAATAATTTTTAAAGATAAAATAAAATGCAGTGCATTATATTTTATTCTTTTTTGTAATTTCAACCGCACCATTATTTGTAATAATTTAATTCTACATCA
>ERZ824488.1300-NODE-1300-length-28179-cov-9.434895_pt1 | contig 28179 bp, 25 predicted proteins | sample MGYA00519936_ERZ824488 | MGnify/ENA primary metagenome ERZ824488 (study PRJEB31778, sample SAMEA3449153) | human gut metagenome | biome: human gut; feature: human-associated habitat; material: faeces | place: United Kingdom | collected 2010/2012 ... | reverse complement strand
TCCGGGGCGACCAGTTTCACCTGGTCCTGTCCAACCCGCCCTATTTCCGAGCGGGGTCCGGAAGATCCGGCGGGCAGGCGCGCATGGACGACACCTGTTCCGTGGAGGACCTCTGCCGGACGGCGGGGCGCTTGACCCGCACAGGCGGGCGGTTTGCGCTGGTCTATCGCCCGGAGCGGCTGGCGGAGCTGTTTGCCGCCCTGCAAAAGGCCCGGCTGGAGCCGAAGCGGATGCAGCTCTTATCCTACCACCGGACGAAAGCGCCCTATGCCGTCTTAGTGGAGGCGGTGAAGGAGGGCGGGCCGGGGCTGGACATCCTGCCGACCCACTACCAAACAGAAGATCGACTGACATAGAGAACAGAGAAGGAGGACATTGCCATGGCTGGGACGCTGTATCTGGTCGCCACCCCCATTGGGAACCTGGGGGATTTTTCGCCCAGGGCGGCGGAGACGTTGGAGACGGTGGACTTCATCGCCGCCGAGGACACCCGCGTGACGGTGAAGCTGCTCAACCACCTGGGCATCAAGAAACCCATGGTGAGCTATTACCGCCACAACGCCGACACCCGCGGAGATGAATTGGTGGACCGCCTGCTGGCCGGCGAGAGCTGCGCCCTGGTCACAGACGCCGGGACCCCTGCCATCAGCGACCCGGGGGAGGAGCTGGTGGCCCAGTGCGCCGCCCAGGACATTCCCGTGGTGGCGATCCCGGGGGCCTGCGCGTTTGTGAACGCTTTGGCTGTGTCCGGCCTGCCCACGGGACGCTTTACCTTTGAGGGCTTTTTGGCGATGAACAAGAAGAATCGTAAGGCCCACCTGGAAAGCCTGAAGCACGAGGAGCGCACCATGGTCTTTCACGAGGCCCCCCATAAGCTTCGGGCGACGCTGGACGATCTCTCCGCCGTCGATTTCATCGAGCAGAAGCCCGTCTTTGACTCGACCCCGCTGCTGCTCAGAGCCGAGATTGACATTGACGAATGCTGCGACACCTTTGTTAAGCTCCCCGGCTTTAAAAAAGGCATGATATTCATTAACGGCCGTGCGCTCTCGAGATATTGGGAGGTCGGCCCGCAGCGCTCCGCCTATCTGCCCGCCCCGTTCCTCAAAAAGGGCAAAAACGAGTTTATAGTGCTTGAGCTTGAGGGCTTTGACGAGGCGAGCGTTATCCTTGACGGCGAGCCCGACCTCGGCTGAGGCTGAAAATACAACAAAAATCGGCAGGCAAAAAAGCCTGCCGATTTTTTATTCAAAAACTCCTCATTCCGTTTGCGGGGCGACGTACGCCGAGGCAAGCGGAGCAGAAAAAAAGCAAAATACAACATACGGGGCACATTCTTCGGGAGTGATCTAACAGATCGAGCCAAGATCCGTTATGAGAGACCGAAATGTGCCCCGATGCGTCCTGAGCCGGTTTGTCTCAGTGTTGCGAGTGTGCCCGAGAGTTTGGCTTCTCTCGGGCACGCTGCGCACAGACCGTACATTTTGTTTTGCAAAATGTGACGTTATAAAACCCGGGGCAGGCGGTGAAGCGGGAAAGAGTGAGACCGCTCCGCCCACCCTGAGGCATTGGTGAATTTATTGCCGTCCCGTAATGCTTTATTTTATCCTCTCATTATATACAACACATGAGGACGGCAAAATGAGGACAAAATTCTGAAAAAAATTTTAAAAAATTCCAAAAAAATTTTTTCGCACCCAAATATTAGAGCGCCGACGGGTAAAATGTGCAATAGTTTAGCGGATAAGGTCGGACAAAACGGCTCGATTTTTTGCGTTTTTATATAGAATTCGCCGCTCAAAAAAACGCCCCTCCGACACGATAAAGCGAAGCCCCGCACGGCCTTTGACCGCACAGGGCTTAAAATTAATTACAATATAACATTATAAGCGCACTCAGTCCTCGTCGATAAAGCTCTTGATGACCTTCAGGCGCGAGAATTCCTCTCTGTCCTTCTCGTCGAGGGCGGAGGTTATCGTCTTGACCTGCTCCTCAAAGCGGGGGATGATGATATTCTTCAGCGCGTTTGCCCGCTTCTGAGCCTTTTTGATGCCCGTTGCGAGGCGATAGACGCTGTTCTCGGTCTGGGCAAGCTCCGCCGTGAGCTGCTTTACCTCGTTGAAGCGGCGGTATGCCTCGTCGAGCTTCGCCGTAGTCCTGCGGAAGCCGAAATAGTTATCCGTCGGCACGGGGTCGAGCGAAACGGTCGGTATCTCAACGCCCATAACGCTGCGTGAGGATATCGTGAGGCCGTTCTCCACGGGCACAAAGGCGGCGAATTCGTCCACGATACCCATGCTCATATTGGCCTCCTCGAGCGCCTGATAAGCGACGCGGTAGCTCTCGGCTATCCTGCTGCGGATATCGGCGGCGCTGTCGATAAGCCCCATCGTCTCACGGATGAGGATATTTCTCTTGCGGTCAAGCAGGTCGTAGCCGACCTTTGCAAGCTCAAGGGATTTTTTAATTTTCATCAAATTGCCCTTAGTGGGCGACACCCTGGCAGCCATGCTCAGACTCCTTAGTCTTTCTTTTTATAGTACTTCTCGATGAGGTCGCTGCTGACCCTGTCAAGCTCGCTCTCGGGCAGTATCCTCAACATCTCCCAGCCGAGGTCGAGAGTTTCGTCTATCGAGCGATTCTCGTTCATACCCTGGCGCAGGAAGCGGTTCTCGAATTCCCTGCCGAATTTAAGATAGAGCTTGTCGGTCTCGGACAGCTCATCCTCGCCGATGACGGACGCGAGTGAAACGGCGTCCTGCACCTTGGCGTAGGCGGCGAAAAGCTGGTTTGCGAGGGCGGAGTGATCCTCCCTCGTGAAGCCTTCGCCGATGCCGTCCTTCATCAGCCTCGAAAGGCTGGGCAGCACACTGACTGGCGGATAGATGCCCTCGCCGTCAAGCGCACGGTCGAGGACTATCTGCCCCTCGGTGATATAGCCCGTAAGGTCGGGCACGGGGTGGGTAATATCGTCGTTGGGCATGGTGAGGATAGGTATCTGAGTGACCGAGCCCTCGCAGCCCTTTATCATGCCCGCCCGCTCATAGAGCGAGGCAAGGGTGGAGTAAAGGTAGCCCGGGTAGCCCTTCCTGCCCGGGATCTCGCCCTTGGAGGAGCTGAATTCACGCAGCGCCTCGCAGTAGGACGACATATCCGTCATAACGACGAGAATATGCATATTCTTCTCAAACGCCAGATATTCCGCAGCCGTTAGGGCGCAGAGGGGCGTTATCGTCCTCTCGATTATCGGGTCATCCGAGAGATTGAGAAACATCACGACCCTTGAGAGCACGCCCGACTCCTCAAATGAGCGGCGGAAGAAATCGGCGACATCGTTCTTGACGCCCATTGCGGCGAAAACAACCGCGAAATTCTTCTCGGAGGCGCCCGTTATCTTTGCCTGGCGGACTATCTGCACCGCAAGCTCGTTATGCTTCATGCCGTAGCCCGAGAATATCGGCAGCTTCTGACCCCTGATGAGGGTCGAGAGGGCGTCTATCGACGATATGCCGGTGCATATGTAGTTCCTCGGGTATATCCTCGAGACGGGGTTTATCGCCGAGCCGTTGATGTCGGCGGTCTTCTCGGGGTAAATCTCGCCGAAGCCGTCGATGGGTCTGCCCGTGCCGTCGAACACCCTGCCGAGCATCTCGCCCGAGAGCGCCAGCTCCATCGGCCTGCCTGTGGGCACGGTGGCGGTGTTGGTCAGCGAAAGCCCCTTGGTGCCCTCAAAGACCTGCGCCACTACACGCTCGCCGTCGATCTTGATTATCCTGCCCCTGCGGCGTTCGCCGTTTGCGACGTTGAATTCAACGACCTCCTCGTAGCCTGCGTTCTTAACGCCGTCGAGCACCACGAGCGAGCCGGATATTTCGTTAAGTCCGATATATTCTTTAATCATAAATCAAAACCCTTTTTATTTTGCCGAAAGTGAGGCGATGACCGAATCGATCTCGGCAATATATTCGTCAAACATATCAAGCCTGTCGTTGGGAATGTCATACTTCATCTTGATCAGCTTCTCGAGCAGCCCCGATTTGGATATGCCGCCGACGGGCTTGCCCTCGGCTATGAGCGCCTTGCCCTTCTCATAGAGGTGAAGTATCGTTTTCATCATCAGGAACTGCTTCTCGAGCGGCACATAGGTGTCGTCCTGATGATAGGCGTTCTGCTGTAGGAAGCCGACCCTGACCACGCGGGCAACGTCGATAACGAGCCTCTGATCGTCGGGCAGCACGTCTGCGCCGATGAGCTTGACTATCTCCATTAGCTTGCTCTCCTCGTGGAGGAGTGAAAGCAGTTGCTGCCTGTATTCCATAAACGACATATCGACATTGTCGTTGTAGTAGTCGGCAAGGTCGGTGTCGTATTCGCTGTAGCTGTCAGTCCAGTTGATGGCGGGGTAATGCCTTGCGTAGGCGAGCGACTTGTCGAGCGCCCAGAACACACGGGTGAAGCGCTTTGTATTCTGAGTGACGGGTTCGGAGAAATCCGAGCCTTGCGGTGAGACCGCGCCTATGACCGTGACGGAGCCTTCGCTGCCGCCCAAGGTCTGCACCCTGCCCGCTCTCTCATAAAAAGCGGCGAGACGTGAGGGCAGATAGGCGGGGAAGCCCTCCTCGGCGGGCATTTCCTCAAGCCTGCCGGATATCTCTCTGAGCGCCTCCGCCCAGCGGGAGGTGGAGTCCGCCATCATTGCAACGGCGTAGCCCATATCTCTGTAATACTCCGCAAGGGTGATGCCCGTGTATATCGAAGCCTCTCTTGCCGCGACGGGCATATTGGAGGTGTTGGCTATGAGCACCGTCCTGTCGGTCAGCTTCCTGCCCGTCCTCGGGTCAATAAGCTCGCCGAATTCGTCGAGCACCTGAGTCATTTCATTGCCGCGCTCGCCGCAGCCGACATAGATGATTATATCCGCGTCGCACCACTTCGCGAGCTGGTGCTGCGTCATGGTCTTGCCCGTGCCGAAGCCGCCGGGGATAGCCGCCGTGCCGCCCTTGGCGACGGGGAGCAGGGTGTCAATGACCCTCTGACCCGTTATCAGCGGCACCGTGCAGGGCAGGCGCTTTGATATCGGGCGGGGAGTTCTTATCGGCCACTTGCTGCAAAGAGTGAGCGTGTGGACTTTACCGCTCTCATCGGTAAGCTCGATTATCTTTGAATTCACCGTGTAATGACCGCTCTCGGCGGCGTAGGTGACCTTGCCGCTCACGCCGGGCGGCACCATTACTTTATGGATTATCGACGGCGTTTCGGGGCAGGTGGCGTAGACCTCGCCCTCGCCGAGCATGTCGCCGACCTTGGCGGTGACGGTGACATCCCAGAGCGTATCCGGGTCGATGCCGTCAGCCGTGCAGCCCCTTGCGATGAATGAGCCGCTCTGCTCCGATATCTTACGCAGCGGGCGCTGAATGCCGTCGTATATATTTTTGATTATCCCGGGTCCGAGTGTGACAGACATTGCGCTGCCCGTGCCAACCACCGGCTCGCCCGGCTTCAAACCCGTCGTGACCTCATAGACCTGAATGGTGGTCAGGTCGTCTATCGAGATGACCTCGCCGACCAGCCTCTCATTGCCGACATAGACCATCTCCTGCATGGAGAAATCCTTTGAGGCAACGGTGACGACAGGGCCGTTTATACCGAAAATCGTGTTGGACATAATCCGCTCCTTTCCCCCTTACAGCCCCATGCTGATATACAGACCCGAGTTCTCCTCGAACCACTTGGTCTGCTGCTTCAGGCGGCTGTCGAGAGTATCGTCCACGAGCAGTGACTGCCCGTCGCTGCGCCCTTTAAGCCCGCCGATGGCGATCGAAGCATCCTCTTTGACCTCTGCCGACGGGAATTCGGCGAGCAGAGCCGCTTGATACTTCATATCCTCCGGGCGCATGAGCAGCGTGAAGCTGCCGTCAAACTCGGCGGCTATACGCTTTGCGCTGCCGAGCAGGAACGCTTCATAATCCCCGCTCTCGGTGAATTTCTTCAGCCTCTCGGCAACGCCCGAGAGCACCTGCCGCTCGATCTCGCCCCTGCGGGCAAAGACCTGCTTGCGGTACTCGGCGGAGGTGTCGGAGATACGGCGACCCGCTTCGAGCTTCACACGGGCGGATCTGACCCGATAATATTCATCGGCCGATTTCTTGGCGGCAAGCTCCAACTGCCTCCTCTCCCCGGCAAGGATATCCCGGGTCTCGGCGTCGAGCTTCGCCTTCTTTTCATCGGCAACGTCGGTTATTGACTTTATAAATCCGTTTATCTTGCTTTGCTGGATCATTATCTCACCGCCTTAGATCTTAATTCCTATAGCTTCGTGGACATAGTGCATGACGTCGTCGGAGCATTTATCGTCCTTCGAGCCGGGCACGGTCACCACGAGCGGGCGGCTCCTGCCGAGCTTCAGCTCGTCAAGAGTCTGCCTGCAAGCCGAGGCAAGGCTCTCGGTGATAAGGATTATCCCGACCGTCTCATCCTCGATGCATTTCTTAATTTCGGCTTCAGCCTGCTCCGCCGTCTCGGCAAGCACGCCCTCAACTCCCGCGAGGCGCATACCCGTCAGGGCGTCGTGGCTGTCGCTTATCAGCATAAATCTCATGGCTTATTGGAGGGTCGGGAGGATCATCAGGAACGCGATGATGAAGCCGTAGATCGCGACCGCTTCGCCGAGGGCGACGAAGATCATTGCCTTACCGAAGGACTTGGGATCCTCTGCGACCGCGCCGATAGCCGCCGGTGCGCCGGAGGCAAGGGCGATACCTGCGCCGATAGCTGCAAGGCCGATAGCAAGCGCCGCGCCGATGAAGCTCAGACCCTGGGCGATGCCGCCGTCGGAATCGCCGCTGTCGTCCGCCTTGGCAGCTTCCGTATCGGTAACCACCGCGTCGGAGGGAGATGCAGCGACCTCGTTGTTATCCGCAAAGGCGACTGCCATGCAGGAGAAGCAGATGATGAGCGAAAGGGCGAGCACGAGCACATGCCTGCCGAAAGCCTTTTTGCCGCTGTGGGTCTTATCCATGCAGCGTATTGCGGCAACGACTGCGAGCACAAGGGCGAGAAGGGGGAGAATAACGCAAAGAGCAATAGTTAAAGCTGACATTTCAAAAATCTCCTTTATGTTTGATTATTTATCATCGCCGATTTTAACGGGATTGAAAGGAATTCCGTCGCCGTCGTAGAATCGGCTGAATATTTCGTAGAAGTTAAGTCTCAATACCTGAATGCCGACCAGCAGACCCTCAAGGGCAATGACAAAGATGTTGCCGAAGGTCATTATGATGACCGAGCCGACTCCGCTGCCGACTATGCCGGCGAGCGAGGAGAAGGTCATCATCATGCAGGCGTGGATAAGCACGAACGCGCCGACACGTAGGAAGCTCAGGGTATTGGACATATAGCTCAGTATGACTTCAAACAGCTCGAAGAAATTCTCGATAATGAAGTCCGAGACGCTCTCGTGCTCCGGCTTCCTGCCGTTCACAAGGCTGCCGAGCGGCTCTTTGAAGAAGATGAGCACTATCGGTATCAGTATGCCGCAGATCGCAAGCAGCTTTGTATTCAGCCCGAGCTTCATAAACATATTGACCAGCAGCAGTATCAGCGAGGAATAGAGCGCGATGCCGCTCAGGCCGTTGTGGCTGAAGAGCGCCGAGCCGATATCCCTTTTTTTGATGCTTGAGGCGACGTTGAAGAGCATGGATATGATTATGACCGCAACGCCTATCACTATCGCGCCGATGATGAAATTCAGCGCCGAGGACATGATATCTATCGGCTTGCTTGCGAAGCCGAGGGCATGGTAAAGCGGGTCGAGCAGCTCCTCATTGCCGAATACGCTGCCGAATATCGTGCCGAAGATCATGCCGCTGATGCCGCAGGGGATAAGGATCTTGCCCAGTCCCATTCCCTTTAGCTTATACATCAGGAATCCCACTATCGCAAGCACAAATCCCTGGCCGAGATCGGCGAACATGATGCCGTAGAGCAGCGAATAAACGACCGCCACAAGCGGGGTCGGGTCGATCTCATTGTAGGACGGCACGCCGTATATCTCGGTGAAGAATTTGAACGCTCTTGTGAGCGGCGAATTCTTCATCTTGGTGGGCGGGGTCAGCTTCTTGACATCCTTGGGATGCGCCGCCTCGACCTCGACCTCCTCTATCTCCGAGAGCTGAGCCACAAGCTCCTTGCAGCGGCTCCTCGGCACCCAGCCGGCGAAGAAAAAGCTGCTGTGATACTTTGCGGCGTATTTCCTGATATCAAACAGGTCGCTCAGGGTCTTTATCTTTGAATAATAAAGCTCGAAACTCTCGATGTTATCCTCAAAGTAGATATCGTCGCTGTCGTCTATCTTCTTCTTGCTCTCCTCCATGCGGGCAAGCTCCTTACGCAGCTCCTCAAGGGTCTGCGCCGGGGTGCCGTTGAAGGTGGGCAGCCTCAGCCGCTCAAAGAAGAGAGAGGCATAGACTCTGTCCGCCTCGGCGGCCTTGGCAACGGGGGTGACATACATTCCCCAATAGCCAACGTCGTCGCTCGAGTCGGGGTAGAATATCGAGCCGATATCCTTATTGTATCGCTTCAGCTTCTCGAAGCCGTCAAAGGGCAGCCTGCCGAAACGAACTCTTATGTAATCGCAGTTAAAGGCGTCGTCAAGGTCGATATCAAGATGCTCAAAGTGCGAGAGCATCTCAATTGAACGCTTGGTCTCCTCTATCTTGGCATCCACGAGCCCGTCGTGATCCTTTATTGTCTTTATCGTCTCATAAAGCTCGTCGATCTTTCTGTTCGCCTCGTCGAGGTCGACGGAGTCGCAGTCCTTTGTGTACTTCGGGGTCTTGCCGAAGTGAGAGAATATCTCACGGATCTTCATAAGCGAAAACGAGTAAGGATTCTCCTCGCTGAGGTAGGAATAGCCCTCAGAATCGCCGATGAAGCCCGAGGCGTTCTCGGGCTGGAAGCAGCCGCTCTGGGCACACACCCGTATGACCCTGTCGAGGCTCTCGTAGGGGCCGAGTATGGTCAGAAGCCTGATCCTTTCAACAGCCATTTGTTCACGCTCCTTATAGTAATGATGCTTTTATGTGTCACAAAAGTATGAGGTCAGCCATTATCTCGTCCTGGGGCAGCTTATAGGTGATGCCCTCGGCGATCTTTATCAGATTGTCGCACTCATCCTGAAACAGCCTCAGATATGAGGCGAGTACGATTATCGGGTCGGTCGAGAAATGCATATGGCGGATATCCTTGACCGCCGCCGCTTTCTCCTTAAAAAGCTCAAGGTCGTGCGTGCCGAACCGCTCTATCCTCGGCGCATAGCCCGAGGCGCTGAATTCCGTCAGCGCCTGATCGGCGGTCTTGGCGGTGATTATCCGCTCCCATGTCGCCGAATTCATCACGCAGCGGTAGCCCACAAGGGCGGTTCGCAGGCTCATCTCACTCATGCCGTAGTATTTCTTTGCCCTGTATACGGTCAGGAAATCCGTCAGCTCGATGCGGGTCTTGATGCTCTCCTCGAGCACCTTTGCCGTCTCCGCGCCGTAGGAACGCTCTATCTCCGCGAACGCCAGCTTGTATTTTATCTTGCTGAGCACCGTTTCGATAAGCGAGATGTCGAATTTCTCGCCCGCATTCTTCGGCAGGGCGGGCACGAGCTTCGCGTACTTTGTCTTTGACAGATACCTGCCCAGCTCCGCGGGGTCTTTGATCTTAAAGAGCTTCGCAAGGTCGAGCTTTGTGCCCATTCTGAGCTCCGGCACACGCTTCAATATCATCTTCTCGGGCGTGCCGAGCGACAGGTTGATTATGTAATCGAGCACATAATCATTCTCAAGGCCAAGCGCGATATAGCGATAGATATGGTCGCCCGCGTCGCTCTCGGAGCTGCACAGCTTCCTCGCCGTGCCGTAAAAAGCGCTCCTTACCGCGCCCTCAAAGACCGCTCTCGATATATCCCTGCGCCCCGCTGCGCCGTCAAAATAGGCGGCAAAATTGCTGTTGCCGCTCAGATACGACGCCGCCTCACCGAGGCTCGACAGCCCCGTGAGCGCTTCATAATCCTTAACGGTCAGACGGCTTCCGTATTTCGCTCTGACTCTCGTCATGACCGCATTTGACGCTTTGTTATTGATCTCAGCCGCCTCCCTTCGATTTCTCGGAGGATATCAGTCAGTCCTCCAACACACGGCTATATATCTGCCCTATCCACTGCTCGGTCTTCTCCGCCGCCGTGCGGTCGAACTCCGCAATGTTTTTCTTAGCTGCGGCCTGCGCCGCCGTTATCAGGCGCTCGGCGTTCTCATTCTCTCTTTTTTCGAGCGCGTCGAGGCGATCCTGCGCCAGCTTGATATGCTTTGCGTTTATCTCATCCTTGGCATTCTCGAGCGCCTTCCTCTCCTCGTCACGCTTCTTGAGCGAGTCGGAGACGATGGCCCTCTGCTTTGCGTCAAAGTCTATCAGATTCTTGATGACCTTGCCGAGATCGTCGGATTCAGCGCCGACGGCATTGTTTTTTGCCATGAAAACACCTTCCTTCTTATCCCGATATTATATTACTTTAATATTTCAAAATCAAGTGAAAAACGGTAACAAAACGGTTACGAATGTAACAGAAAGAAGCCGGAAAAGCAAAAGAGCGCACAAAAGTGCGCCCCCCTGTGCAGGATCGGTTATGCTCAGAAGTTCTCTCTGTTCTTCTTATTCTGCTGCTGATTCTGCTTCTTGTTCTGCTGCTGATTCTGCTGATTCTGCTGGTTCTGCTGCTGATTCTGCTGCTGATTATTCTTTTCCATGTTTTGTATCCTTTCTCCCACCGCTCGGGCGGAATTGCTTTGGGCTGCTGCCCGATGATAGTATGCCACGTTTTGCCCGTCTTACTTATTGACAAAAATTTTTTCTGATGATAAAATATCTTTAACAAATGATATCTCCGTGGGACGGATATATTAATGTATAAAAATTAACAATGAAAAGGGACGGAATAATGATAGTCAGAAATTCTTTCGGCGTTACCGCCGACGGCAGGCAGGTCGATATATTCACTCTCAGGAATTCGAGCGAAACGTCGGTGGATATCATCACCTACGGCGCCACGATAAACAGCATCCTTGTGCCCGACAGGGACGGCAAATTCGCAGATGTGCTCGTCGGCTTCGACACGGTCGAGGGGCACGAGAAATACTCCGATTATGAGGGCATGACCGTCGGCAGATACGCAAACCGCATCGCAAACGGCAGCTTCACGATAGACGGCGTTAAATATGAGGTCGAGAAGAATGAAAACGGCGTCACCTGCCTCCACGGCGGCGCCGAGCTTTCGCACGCCGTGTGGAAGCCTCTCATCGCCGACGACAACTGCCTCGAAATGAGCTATCACAGCCCCGACGGCGCTATGGGCTTCCCCGGCAACGTCGATTTCAAGGTGACCTTCACCCTCTTTGAGGATAACTCGCTGAAGATAGATTATTACGCCGTCAGCGATAAAAAGACGGTCATAAATATGACAAATCACGCTTATTTCAACCTTGCGGGCGAGGGCGATATCCTCGGCCACGAGCTGATGATAAACGCCGACGCCTTCACCCCGACCGACGAGCGCAGCATCCCGACCGGCGAGATACGCCCCGTCGAGGGCACGGCCTTTGATTTCAGGCAGCCGAAGCTCATCGGCAGGGATATAGCTCAGGACGACCCGCAGCTCATCAAGGACAGGGGCTATGACCACAACTTCTGCCTGAGCGAGGGAGACGGCCCCGCGGCGGCGGCATACGACCCGTCGAGCGGCAGGCAGCTTGAGGTGTTCACCGACCTTTGCGGCGTTCAGCTCTACACGGGCAACTTCCTTGACGGCACAAAGCCCGGCAAGCAGGGCAAGCCGCTGATAAAGCATGCCGGCTTCTGCCTCGAGACTCAGTTCTACCCCAACACTCCGAATATGCCCGAATTTCCGCAGTGCACCGTCGACGCGGGCGAGAGCTTCAGGAGCACCACGGTGTTCAAATTCTCGGTCAGAAAGTGAGTTTGTAACAAATTATTTTTTCCTCATTCACAGAATTGTTAAAAAATAGTGTATAATTTAAGATGTAACCTCGATTCCGAGACCTCGGAGTCAAAAAATGCGAGGAGGGTCACTATGGCAGCGGAAAAAATTCTCGTCGTTGACGATGACAACAACATTTGCGAATTACTTCGCCTTTATCTTGAAAAAGAGGGCTACGAGGTAACGATAGCTCATAACGGAGCGGACGCGGTCAAGCTCTTCCAGGAGATATCGCCCAACCTCATGCTGCTCGATATCATGCTTCCCGTGCTCGACGGCTGGCAGGTCTGCCGCGAGGTCAGGAAGTTCTCCGACAAGCCGATAATCATGCTCACCGCCAAGGGCGAGACCTTTGATAAGGTGCTCGGCTTTGAGCTGGGCGCGGACGACTATGTTGTCAAGCCCTTTGACGCCAAGGAAGTCATGGCGAGGGTCAAGGCAGTCCTGCGCCGCAGCGGCGCGGGCGCGGACACGGCGGTCAAGGAGGTCCACTATGACAAGCTCACCATCAACCTGACGAATTACGAGCTGATAGTTGACGGTAAGCGTATAGACACCCCGCCCAAAGAGCTGGAGCTCATCTATCACCTTGCGAGCAACCCCAACAGGGTCTTTACCCGCGATCAGCTCCTTGACGAGGTCTGGGGCTTCGATTACTACGGCGATTCGAGGACGGTCGACGTCCATGTCAAGCGCCTTAGAGCGAAGCTCGAGGGAGTCTCCGACAAATGGGAGCTCAAGACCGTTTGGAGCGTCGGCTACAAGTTTGCGACCAAGGACTGAGTCGGTTAGTAGGTGTTACCGTGTCAAGTAAAAAGAGAAGATATTCCGGTCTTTTCCGCAAATATTTTGTAATAACGATTTCAATAATTCTTGCAAGCTTCGTCTTTATCGGCGGAGCTCTGCTTCTTTTAGTGTCAAAGCTCTGGATGGATGAGAAGCTGGAGCTGCTCTCTGAGAACACCGTCAATGTTGCCGACAACGCAAGGGACGTGCTCCAATCCGACTACCTCGGTCAGAGCGGCAGAGCCTCGGTCATACTTATCTGCAACACCCTGCTCCAGACCTCCAACGCCGTCAACGCCGACATCTTTATCACCGGTCTCGACGGCCACGTTGCCTATTGCAAGGACGTGCTGCAATCCGACATGGCGCTCTACACAGGCAACTGCATCGTGCATAATAAGTATCAGATTCCCGATGATATATTAAAGAGCGTGCTCAGCGGTCAGAAGTATTCGACGGCGGGCGACATGAACGGTATGCTCGGCGATATCCACTTCATCGTCGGCGTCCCCCTGCAGGTGGACGGTCAGACCGTCGGCGCGGTGTTCTCCACTCAGCCGATAGTCAACGGACTCACCCCCTATATCGCCGCCATATTCAAGATGTTCTTTATCGCTTCGCTCTTTGCGTTCACTATAGCCTTTATCTGCGTCTACTTCGTCTCCTACCGCCTGACAAAACCCCTGCGCGAGATGTCCGCCGCAACAACTCAGTATGCGAACGGCGACTTCTCAAAGAGGATAACCGTCAAGCGCTCCAAGCTCTTCGGCGAGAGCGAGATAGACGAGCTGGCGGACGCCTTCAACACAATGGCTCAGGCGCTGGCGACGCTCGAAATGTCACGCCGCAGCTTCGTTGCGAACGTGTCGCATGAGTTAAAGACCCCGATGACCACGATAGGCGGCTTCATCGACGGCATCCTTGACGGCACGATCTCCCCCGACAAGCAGAGCCACTATCTGCAAATAGTCTCCGACGAAGTCAAGCGCCTCTCAAGGCTCGTGACGGGTATGCTCAATATGAGCAAGCTGGAGGCGGGTGAGCTTGACTTAAAGCCCGTCAAATTCGATATCTCCGAGATGATATTCCAGACCCTGCTCGGGTTCGAGCAGCTCATTGACAACAAGCATATCGAGATAAGAGGGCTCGACACCCTGCAGAGCAACGAGGTCGTCGCCGACCGCGACATGATAAATCAGGTCGTGTATAACCTTATCGACAATGCGGTCAAATTCACTCAGGACGGCGGCTATATCGAGGTCTCGTCAAAATCCGACGCCGAGAAGGTCATAGTCAAGATCCGCAACAGCGGCCGCGGCATCCCGAGTGAGGAGATAGACAAGATATTCGAGCGCTTCTACAAGGTCGACAAATCCCGCAGCTACGACGTCAAGGGCGCGGGCATGGGACTTTACCTCGTCAAGACGATGGTCGAGCTGCACGGCGGCCAGATAACGGCAAGAAGCGTGCCCGGCGAATTCGCCGAATTTATATTCACTTTGCCCCTCAATTAACAAAATAAACCAACTTTTTTGAAATTTAATTAACCGGTCGTTCAAACTGAATTAACAACCGAGAGTTAAACTTAATATAGTAATCAAGCGATCGCCGGCAAATGTGCCTGCCGGACGGACGGTCGCTCAACAGGAGGCAATATTATGAGTGACGATTATTCAAAAGACTTCGAGCAAAATGAAGAAAATGAGAAAAGCGAACTGAACGAGCAGAAGGCTCAGGCAAACGAAGCATCGACTCCCACCGAGGACGACGCCCCCCAGGTGGAGGCGGAGAGAGTCGAGCCACAGCAACAGCAGCACGGCGGCTATAACGCCGGTCAGCCGAATTACGGCTACAATCAGCAGCAGTATCAGTACGGCTATCAGCAGCAGCCGCCCTATCAACAGTATCAGCAGCCTTATCAGCAGTATCAGCCGCCGAAGGCTCCTCTCCAAACCTCTAAGGGCAAGAGGGGCATCAAGGTGTTCATCGCCTGCGTGGCTCTCGTGGTCGTATTCGCCATGGTGGCGGGCGTTGCGTCGGTGGTCAAGATCGCGAAGCGCGGCCACGGCTATGACAGCGATTCGGACTCCAAAACCAAGATCTCGGCCGAAAAAGACAACAGCGACGCGGACGCAAAGCTCAACATCAACGCTTCCCCCGTCAGCCCGACCGAGACAAATATCGAAGGTGCTCTGACCCCGACTCAGATCTATGCAAAGCTCAAGGCGAGCAACGTCGGAATAGTCGTTTATTCGAGCAAGTCGAATTCGGCAGCGGGCGAAGGCTCGGGCATCATCATGGGTGAAGACAGCAGCGGCACCTACACCTATATCATCACCTGCGCCCACGTTATCAGCGGCTCAGGCGTTAAAGTCAAGGTGCAGACCCATGACGGCGAGACCTACGACGCGGATATCGTCGGCTTCGACAAGAGGACGGATATCGGCGTGCTCAGGATAAAGGTCACGGGTCTCAAGGCTGCCGAATTCGGCGACTCCGACGCGCTTCTGGTCGGCGACCCCGTATACGCCATAGGCAACCCCGGCGGCGTTGAATTCTTCGGCTCCTTCACCGAGGGCAGCGTCTCCGCGATCCACAGACCTGTCAGCAGCGAGATAGGCTACACAATGAAGTGCATTCAGCACTCCGCAGCCATCAACCCCGGTAACTCCGGCGGTATGCTCGTCAATCAATACGGTCAGGTCATCGGCATCAATTCCCAGAAGATAGCCAGCACCGAATATGAGGGCATGGGCTTTGCTATCCCCATCACCTCGGCAAAGGAGATCATCGAGGATCTTATCGCCTACAGCTATGTGCCCAACAGGCCCATGCTCGGCATCACCTACTACCCCGTCAGCGCAAGCGCGCAGTATAATATGATAGCTCAGATTAAAGGGCTGCCCGCAGGCACGCTAATCATCAATGAGATATCCTCCTCAAGCTCCCTCGCCAATACGCAGGCGCAGCAGTACGACATGATAATCGCCGTCGACGGCAAGGAGCTGACGAAGTCGGATATCCTGCTTGAGAAGATAGACAACGGCAAGGTCGGCGATAAATTGACCCTCACTCTCTGCAGAGTGCGCAGCGACTACTCGACCGAAACCTTTGACGTCGAGGCTACCCTCGTCGAGGACAAGACCGGCTCGGCCGCCGAAACCACCACGACCCCGACGCAGTATGTGAATCCGTTCGAGTATTTCGGCTATTGACGCAAAAAACATCGGCATCGCTTGCCAATCACAATTAAAAAATCAATTTTTATCCCGTAGAGCAGTGATATAATCCCCATAGAGTAGACACCTGAAAAAACAAAAGGATCAAGTCTACACTATGGGGGTTATTTATGTCAAGGGGAAGGAACAAGAAGTACAGCAAAGAACTGAAGCTTAATGGCTAACGGAATATATGCAGGGCACTGTGCGTGACAGCACCTTAAAAAGTTATATATATATACCCATATTACCGACAATATGCAGCGCTCCGCTGCCGACAAAATCGAACGGGGGTTCGGCAGAAATGAGGGCACTTTGGGCGGGGACGGACAGACACCCGACAGAGCACCCGAAACGCCCATAAGAGCGAAATTTGAGCCGAAACAGCCGAAGATACGCCGTCCCGGAACGGGGTGCATATTTAGAATCAGCGAAAAGAAATGGGAAGGGAGTTATTCTCCGAAATTGCCAAACGGCAAACGCAAAAAGTTTAATATCTACGCCGACACAAGAGAAGAATGTGAAGAAAGGCTTGCCGAGATGATTAAACAAAAGAATGCGGAAATTGCGGCTGAGAAAGAACGGCTTAAATCGGGACGAACGGCGTAAGGCGGATACAACACCGCCACGGAAAAATCCGTGGCGGTTGCTCGTTTGACTTTTCAAATTCTGCGCCGCTGTAAACAAAGAAAAACTTATGAAAACTTTCCCTGGATATTTCCCTTACCCTCTATGAGAACGATACCCCTCTGTGAGAACGATTTGTCCGGGAGAGGGGTGCCGGGAACAGCCGAAAAGTAAAAATGCCGCTGCGGAAATGACTCCGTAGCGGCAGCTTTTTTATGGCCGGATACCGAAAAAGCCCTGAAATCAAGGGCTTTCGGGCAAAATGAAAAGGTAGGCAATTTCTATCAAAATTACCTACCTTTTTTGTGAAAGAGCGCCGTAATGATACGAAAACCAATGGAAAAAAGCCAAAATGATAACCGCCAGCAGGATGTGCTTTTCCCGCTGGCGGCTCGTTTTCTCATTTCACATATTCCTGCTCGATTGCCACGCCGCATTTGAATTCGACCACAATGCCGTCGTTCCTGACGTGTATCCTGTCGACAAGCATTTTCATGGTTGTGCCATCAACTGTGGTGAGCGTATCACTTTGCATCGTTTGCTCTATGAAGGTATCGAGCCACATCCTGACCTCGGCATATTTGGCTGCCGTTCCTTGCAGCTCATTGCGTTCGGCCTCCAGTTCCTTCATACGCTCACTGTACTCTTTGACCCGTGATGCATATTCCACAGCCCCGATTTCCATCCGCTGCTTTGCCTTGTGCAGTGCGAGCGCGGCTTCTTGCAGCTGAATGGTTTCTTCATCGATCCTTTCCATTGCTGCTTTGTTTTCCGGTTCCAGTGCGAGCTCAGTGCCGTCCCTTACCACCTCGACTACTTCTTCAGCACTATCGACGAGCCTTCGCATTGCGGTGAGGTAAGTTGCCTCCAACACCTCTTCATTGACATGATGGCTGTCGCATTCTGCTCGACCATTGTTTATCCTATTGCAGCAGCCCCATGATGCCGTCCGCTTTCCACTGCCCATTGTTCGTACCTGCCTGCGTAGCTTGGATCCGCAGATACCGCATACGAGCATCCCGCTGAATGGATAGCGGCTGCTGTACCTGCCGCCACCGACCTTATTGTCATTTTCATCTCTTCTTCGCTGCATCTCTTGCTGTGCCAGATCGAACAACCCTTTTTCAATGATTGCTGGGTGCGATCCTTCGACATAGTAGATCGGAGCTTTCTTGCCGTCGTTTTTCTGCCGGTACTTTGTGAGCACGTCCGGTTTGAACGTCTTGCCGAGTAGTGCATTGCCTGTATATTTCTCATTCGTGAGGATGCTCTCGATGACATTGTGCCGCCAGCTTTCCCTGCCGAGCTTGGTTTTGACTCCATCTGCCTGTAGCCGTTTCGCGATCTGTGTGATAGAGTACCCAGCGATGAACTCTCGGTATATCCTCCTGACGATTTCCGCCTCTTCTTCGTTGATCTCATATACATCGTGGCCTTCATCATCTTTTCCAATCTTTCGGTATCCGAGCATGAGCCCTGTATTCAGTATGATGTCGCCTTTCTGGAACTTCCGCTGCCATGCCCACTTAATGTTGCTGCTGATCGTGCGGCTTTCCTGTTCGGCCATAGCCGCGAGGATTGTCAGGAGCACTTCACCTCCGGGTGTTAGCGTGTCAATGTTCTCACTCTCGAAGTACACGCTGATTCCGAGATCCTTGAGCTCTCTGATGTATTGCAACGCATCGACAGTATTCCGAGCGAAGCGGCTGATGCTCTTAACCAGCACTTTCTGTATTTTCCCCGCGCGACAGTCCTCAATCATGCGGAGGAAGTCCGGTCTTTTTTCTGCTCGCGTCCCGCTGATGCCGGGATCCGCATAGACATCAACGAACTGCCACTCTGGTTTTGAGTAGATCAGCTGTTTGTAGTGCTCGACCTGCCGCTCGAAGCTGTCCTCCTGTTCTTCTTTTTCGGTGGACACTCGGGCGTATGCCGCCACCTGCAGCCGCTCAGATTGGTTATCCGCCACATCGATAAACATCTGCGGCATGGTTCGTACTACTCTTCTTGTCGCCGTTGCCATTATGACTCCTCCTTCTTTTTGTTCCACCCGACTTTGTTTCCGGGCTGACCATTATCGTAGGTGCGTGTAATTTTCGCTCCGTTATAGAACACGAAGGTCACCGTGAACATTGTCACGACGACCTTCGATAGAAATCGTTTTGCTTTTTCTTCGCTGAATTCTGTAATCGGCACATACTCGCTTTCGGGCACACGTTTTGCCCTGCGTTCAGATATCTTTTCACTGATGTCAGTGATCTGCATTTTTACGCTTTTGCGTTCTTCCTCGTATGCCGCCTTCGGGATCAGCCTCTGCATCATGAGCTCTGCGAGCTCCTGCTCCTGCTGCCGCAGGTCTTCGAGCACTTCCTGCAGTGCTACCATTGAATCGCCCTGCGGCCTGCGCTCGATAAATTCATTGTAGGCGGATATGAATTTCTCCTTGAGCACAGTGTCCTTGATTCGGCTGTTGCCGCAGGCTTTTTTCCCATCTCTCAGATATGTGCGGCATGCCCAGATGTCTGTCTGCCATTTGCACTGGCTGTTATTGACCTTGTGCAGATAATTTTTTCCGCAGCAGCCGCATTCTATCATGCCGGTGAAGCTGTGTGCGATTCTTGTCCGGCAGTGGTTTCTGCTGTGGTCTTCCAATATGCGCTGTGCGGCTTCCCACGTATCTCTATCAACGATTGCCTCATGTGTGCCTTCCATGTAGTAGCGAGGCGCATATTCGGCGTTCGGGTTCTTATGGTATTCCCCGAAGTGCCTGACCGATTTTCCCATGATCACATCACCCTTGTACTTTTCGTTTCGCAGTAAGCCGATGATGTGCTTCGCATCCCACGGAAATCCATTCCGGCTTTGGACGCCTGCTGCATTGAGCGCATCCGCAATTTTCTTTGACCCAATGCCGCCGTCCACGTAGGATTCGTAGATGTATCGAATCACTGCCGCCTCTTCTGGCACAATCTCCAATTCGTTATCCGCTGTCAGCTTCAGGCCGAAGAGCCCGCTGCCGACGCTGATCCATCCATTTTCGCAGCGATGCTGAATTGACCAGCGCTGTCGTGCCGAATCTACCTCCAGATCGTTTTCTGCAATCGTCGCTGCGATCGTCAAGAAGATTTCGCTTGTCGGCTGGAATGTGTGGATGTTTTCGTTCTCAAACACCACCTCGATACCGAGGTCGCGGAGTTCTCTGACAGCTTCCAGCAGCTGCGTTGTATTCCGTGCGAAGCGGGATACGGATTTCGTATAGATTTTGTCGAACTTGTGCTCCCGTGCATCCTGCATCATCACAAGGAACTTCGGGCGCTTTTGTACGCTGTGTCCGCTGATGCCCTTGTCTGCATAGATACCGATGAGGTCTGTATTCGGGTCATCTTCGAATGCACTCTGCCAGTAGTGCTCTTGGAATTCGTAGCTATGCAGCTGTGCATCTCGCTCCGTCGATACACGGATATATGCGACTGCCCGTGTTTTTTCCATGTTGTTCTTTCTCCTTCCTATGTGCTGGACTCGAACCAACGTATTTTTTTACCCCCGCCATTGGAGGCGGGGGTAAAGATACCAGAGGACTCTTAGAAAGTCCAGCCCAAAAGCGAAAGAACACAAAGAATTATCAACTTGCCTTTCTAAGGGCTTTCTGGCTGCTGTTATTGATTTTTTCGCGCTGTTTCTGTGTGATCAGCCCTTTTACCCAGAGCTGTGTAGTGATCGCTTCAGCCAAAGCGATTTTCACCTTTGTCCTATCACTCATGGCTGCACCTCACTTACTTCTGCGGGATCTTAAGTTTCTGCCCCGTATAGATGACAGATGTTTTTAGGCCATTGAGCTTAACGATCTCTGTGTAGCGGGCTCCGCTTGCGAGGTAGGTCTTTGCGATTCCCCAGAGCGTGTCACCATGCACCACGGTGTGGATGCGGTAATCCTCGGAGGGTTTCGTGCCTGCCAAGGCAAGCGCAGAGGTCTTGACCGGCGACATGATGGCGTACCTGCCGGACTCGTCCTTATTGATGACGGCACGGTCGCCGCTGACCTCGACCACATACCAGCGGAGCTTCTTCACCCAGCCGGGAATGGCTTTGCCGTTATAGTAGGTGCTGCCCGTGATGGTCACGAGGTCACCGACCTTGATAGACCCGGTGGGCTTGGCGGGTTCGGCAGGCTTTACATCACCGCCGAGAGCTGCCGTGACCTTGGATGCCAGATCACCCATACGGGCATACATCCAGTTACCGGGGCAGCTCTTGTTCGCAAACCATCTGTGGACGGTCAGAACCATCTCGTCAGATTTCGGGGTGTAGTTCAGCGTCTTGGCCTTATCTCCCAGCCAGAGCAGCTTAGTTTTGCCGTTGCGCTTGCAGATGTCGGTGCAAAGTTCAATGAGCCGCTGGTACACCACATCCTTAAAAGCGTAAGGCTCGGTGTTGTCGCTGGCGCACTCGATAGTGACGGCTCTCTGGTCATTAGCATTGGAGGAAGAGCACCAAGAGCGGTTTTTCTCCTCCACATACATTCCGACCCTGCCGTCCACGCCAATGCCGTAGTTGCTGCTTGCCTGCCGTGAGGTCGGCAAGAAGATGTTGCCGAGCGTTTCAACTGAGCACTGACCCACCACGCAGTGAGGCGTGATGCGGTCAATGCTGTGGGTGCGCTGCCCGGAGTGGTTCGGGCTGAGTTTGGTGTAGGACACCAGGGAGCTGTTTGTGTAAGCCATATTATTCATCCTCCTTTTCACTGCGGTCATGAAGCTGCTCCAGAACGGATTTCAGCTTCTGCGGAATGGGCAGTCCCAGGTATGCGGCGTTTTCCAACAGGGACACGCCCTCATTCGACAAATAGAAGAAAATGACGGCGGTACGCATCACCGAGCCGCTGCCGATGACGCGGGTGTCGAGAATATGCCCGATGCCGACCAGGGCGAAGATGAGCACCTTTTTGAAAATGCCCTTGAATCCGACTTCGCTGGACAGCTTCTTGTCCACCACGGCGCACATGATGCCGGTGATGTAGTCGATGACTACGAAAGCCAGAAGCGCATAAAGCAAGCCGTCACATCCTCCCAAGAACCATCCCAGCCAGCCGCCGATACCGGCGAACACCACCTGAATGGTCGTCCAGAATTCTTTCATGTTGTTTGTCCTCCTTTGAAATTAAAAATGGGTATGAAAAAAGTGACGCCGGAGCGTCACACTTTTCCGATAGCATAGATTGATACTTTGTAGGTTGCCGATGGTACCGTATTTGGTCTTACGGCAAATATCTTTCCGGGGTTGGTCGTTGTAGACCAGCTACTCGAACTGCCTCGCTCCACAAACATGGCGTAATTGCTGTTCTCCGTGGAGATATGGACATGAGGAATTTCCGCGAAGGTAAATGGAAAATTAGGGAGCGCAATTGCGCCGCTCTCATAGAGCACGCCCCATGCCGTCGAAATGGCGGTCGTAAAGGAATACTGACCCCAACATTCCGCTGTACCGCTTTTCCATTTACGGTAATTCCAGATGCCGCTTGTCCCTTGCTGAATGACAAAATCCGCAAGGGGTGAGCCATCCACCCGCATATCCCCGGCAACATCCAGCATGGCTTGTGGCTCCGGCGTGTTGATGCCGACCTTCTTTTTCCGAAGCGCAATGAGCGGCGTACCCTGCGGGACAGTAAAATACAGATCCAGACTGCTCAAAGAATAGAGCTTGTCTTGGATCTGCAAATGGAAGTCGTAGGAACTGTTGGCATCCAGATTGCACAGTTCCAAATTGGAGTAGCTGAAAGAGGTTCCGCTTTTTGTCGTGCCGGAATAGATGCTGGTGTAGCTGCCGTAACTGCTCTCACTGGTTTTCTTGTACCGATACCGCACATAAACCACGCTGTTTTTCTGCGTCCCGTCTACGGTAACAGCAGAAATAGAGCCGCTGAATTTGAGCTGCATTTCCGCTTCAATGTCGTTGGTTCGTCGGAGCGTCACCGAGGACACCTTCGGCTTTGCGTATGGGATGACCGTAATAGTTTGGGAAACGCTGGCGGTATAACCGCGGGAGTCCGTGACCGAGAGCGTGACCGTCACACTGCCGGACTTGGCGATCTTTCCGACTGTGATAGCAGACCCAGTTGAATTGGATGCGGATAAACCGTTGCAGGAAGCGGTATAGTTGGAAATGGACGCTCCGTTCTTCGCAGTCGCTGTTCCCGGTGTAACCTTGAGAGTCGAGTAGTCCTGCACGAACAGTTGGTCGTTCCCCGTGAGGTTCTTTGTGGTCGTGTAGCTGTCGGCATAAGTGAATCCGCTTATGGTCGGAGCAGAATTGGTTGCCGTGGTCAGTACCGTGGCGGTCTTGCTTGAGGTGCTGCCGATCTGCGTAGACCCGCTGTAAGACGAAACCGCAAAGGTACCTGTGAACGATTTGATGGACGCCATAGCGTTCAACAGCGTTGTCCTCTGCGCCGATGTCAGCGTAACCGTGCGGTTCGCCGTGCCCTTCGACCAGGAAAGCCCGGAAATAGTCAGGATGGTCGTGCTGCCGTTTTTGAGCACCAGCGTATTGGTGTAGGAGGCTTCGTACACGGTCACATTGATGGTAATGGAAACCGTGGCATTGTCCGCCGTCACCGTGTTGACACTATTCACCACAGCACCGCCCAGCGTCTTGACCGTGGAACTGCCGGAAGTGCCGTAGACATGGTTGTACTGCCGCCTTGCTCTGACCCTCACCGTGTAGCTTGTATTCGGTGAGAGCGAGGTGATCGTCACACTGGCACTGGTGGATGCCGTCGTTGAGAACTGCGTCCAGCTCGAACCGCCGTTTGTGCTGTACTGCCAGATGTCCGCCGTGGCAGAGGATGTAGCGGAGATTTTGAACCCGTTTGCCGTGACATTCGATGTACTGAATGTAACTGTGGGAGCAGAGCGGTCAATGGTAGTCAGCGTCATGCTGCCGCCGTATTCCTGTGAACCGTAGATATAAACACGGGTCGAGAATCCGACCGCAATCGTTTTGCTGCCGTTGCTGTTGTGAGCTACAGTAATCGTGCCACTGACAGAACCTTTCTTTGCCGGGAAAACACGGTCATCCCAATAGGTACGGCCCTTTGAGTATACGGTCGTACCATTGATCGTTACAGTGGTCGTGTCAATGGTGTAGTAAGTGGATGCGCCACCGGTAGAGGTCAGCGTCCAGGAAAGTGTCGAGCTGTTACCGACCACATTCACGCTTTCTGAAATGTCCAGTTGAAGATAGCGCCCATCGTATGCCGCGCTTTTCCAAGTTGCCATAGCTTTCCCTCCTTAATCCAGAATGACGATGTTCAGCCCTTCGGACGCCGTCGGCATCGGGACAAACTTCGTTTTGCCCACGGTCAGCTCGCCGTCCACCGTGGTTTTCTTAGTCTGCGTTTCGTCCTTGTTCAGGGTAAAGATCACCTCATCGTTGTAATAACCGGCGAACTCCGTGTTCGTGATGACCGTCCGCTGAGACGATGCGCTGTTGGATACCTCGATGCCCCGCTTGTCGATCTTGACCTCCTGAGTGTAGATCTCGTTGGGAGCAGGCGTCCACTTTCGGGGAATCGCTCCTTCGGAGATCATGATGTCGGCGAGATAAATGGACGCATCCCGACAGTAGCAGTAAATACGCAGCGTAGGGTCGGTCACATCCGTGAGCGTTACGGAGTAATCCGTCCAGTCAAACGCCGTGGACTTATTGAACAGGTACTTGGTCTTGTTCCCGTTGTAGGTCACATAGAAATACCCGGACATGGTCGAGGTTTTCTTTGCCCGAACCGAGATCGTATAAGTGCCGGGAACCACACCTCGGATGTACTGCGACAACGAGGAGTATGCGCCCAGCACAAAGCAGGAGTCGGAAATGGTGTTGTTTTGCGTATCTGTGGAGGCATCCGTTTTCACCGTACCGGAGTAGCTCCAATCGTCCGTGATGCCGTTCAGCCCGGAGGAATTCTGCACATAGTTGATGCCGCCGATGTACTGCTCCTGCATGGTGACGGACAGTCCATTCACCGTGTGTTCCAATTCCGAAACACGGCTTTCGGAGTTCAGCACCCGTTCCTCCAGGACGCCCTGGTCGTTGGACACTGTTTCCACCGTTTCGGTAAGGGTCGCCACATAGCTGTTCAGCCCGTCGATGGTCTGCTGGAACTGTGCGTCCTTCTCGGTCAGAATGGAAATGGTGGTGCGGATCGTTTCAATGTCGTTCTGCACCACCCATTCATTTCCGTCCCATATCTTCGTTTCCGGCGGGGTCACGGAAGTATCCACCCAGAGCTGCCCCTCATAGGGGTTCTCCGGCGGCGTGTCCGAGGTGACCACATCGCAGAGACTGATAATCGTGAACTGAGCCGATGCGATCATCTCACCGCCTCCTTAAAGTGCCACAACGACCATAAAGGTTGCCTTGGTATCCACATCGGCGCTGGACACCGACAGGGTCTTACCGGTCTTGCTGCCGTTGGCACCCCAAGAGGTATCGACAACACCGTCTTTGTTGTACTTCGTCCAGGTGTAACTGCCGTTCCCGGCCGCATCCACCTCGGAGCCCGCCTGGTAGCAGACGGCGGTCAGCACGGTCGTACCCTGGCCGTTCTTGAACACATCGCCGCCCGTGGAGGTGACGATGATCTGCAGCGGGTCGGAGTTGTCGATGAAGGTCGCCACATCGAAAAACTTCGTGTTATAAGAAGCCGATGCGGAATCCGTGTCCTGGGCACAGCACTTGAACACAGCGTAGCTGTCCACCGCTGCGGCGTAGACCGTGAGCGTATTGGTGGCCGTGCCGGTGTATTTGTCGGCGGTATCCGAGAGCTTGCGCCAGCCGATACCGAAGTCCGCATCATAGCCGGTGGAAGAGGTAGCAGTGACAGATGCGTCCATGACCGCCCACTTATAGCTAACCTTGGTGGTATCCACCGTAGAGCCGCGCCACAGCTCGGCCTTGGCGGTCAGACTGGCGACCTCCTCGTTCTTGAACACATTTCCGTTGGGTGTAGTGACCAGCAGGTCGACGATGCCGGAACCGTTGACCACACGGGAGAAGGAAATGGTCAGTGGATGGGTCAGCGACAGACCGGTGCTTTCGTCCTTGTAGGTGATGACACAGCGGTAGTCGATGCCGGGCAGCTCCGCCATGACATTGGCCTTGACCGTGAGGATGTGGCTCTTGGCACCACTGAGAGCGTAGTTCGTACCTGCGGTGATGGCGGTGTTGCTGTCGCCCACATACCACTTGACCGAGGTGACATTGGCGGTGGCGATCTGGTCGGCGGTGGTGCCGATGACATACAGGCTGGGCGTCAGAACGAGGTTCTTCGTTTTCCAGTCGGGGGTGTAACTGCCGTTGTCGGGGTTATACATCTGAGTCTTGGCGAGGTTCGAGCCGATGTACCCCGTCAGTGTCAGTGCGTCATTGTAGTCGATGATGGTAAACTGGCCTTGTGCTTTGCTCATGTGAGAAGCCTCCTTTGAAGTTGTTGTATCAGAAACGGGCACTCTGCCGGTTTCTGTTGTGGGTTCTGCGGTTGCCATAGTGAATTCCTCCGTTATAACAGGCTCTGCCTGGTCGTGGTGTCAATGAGGTCACAATAAAAAGTGGCGCGGACTTTGACATCCGCACCGGTAATGGCCACGGACTTTGCACCGCCGAAATGCTGTTCATTCCAGACCTTGTCCGCCTCTGTATCCTCCGACACTCTTGTCCAAATAAACTGATTGGCGTCCAGCGTGTCGGTGATGTCCTCGTCCCAGGAGTACACCTTGGCGGAAAGCAGCGTTTTTACATTGCCGTTCTTGAAGATGTTCCCGTTGGACGAGATGATAACCAGCCGGAGCATTTTCTGCTCCTCAATGGTGGTAATGCGGTCGCTGACCTCGGTGACCTCCTTGCTGGTGGCGTAGGCACGAAGCACAACCTCGCCGCTCTCCAAGTCCCACCAGGACGAGCCATCCTGTGACTGAATGACACCAGCCTTGATGATGTTCGCCACCAAGGAGCCGGAGGTGATGAAGTCCGCTACGATCTGACCGTCTGCCGTGATGGCGGTTTCATAGGGGCCGTTGTAGCCGTTATGGGAAAAGCCCAGACCGCCCACATTCCACCGCCAGACATTCACGGCTTCGTCAATGGAGGGAGCGTCCAGAATGAGCAGCTCATAGGGCTGTCCGTTTTCCTCGCTGGTGTGGATGACCACATAGCCGCCGCTCTGACCGGTGATAAGCCCGGTGGCTTTACCGATGGCGGTCTGGAGCAGCTTTGGAAAGCGTCCCACCGTGGATTCCACCTTATCAACCGTTGATTGCACCTCGGAAATGGTGGTGATCATACTGGACTTGCTCTGACCGAGGGAAATGCTCACATACCGTTCGGCGAGGGTGTCGTACACGGTTTCAATGACCATAGCCGACACGCTCACACCAAGCAGTGAATGCCAAATGGTGACGGTATCGCAAAGGTTGACCCGCTCCAGGAGTGCCGAATACTCCGGCTGTTTCCAGAGCGGCTCAAAGGACACCTTCACCGTGGGAATGGTCGCTCCCAGCGGGTTTGCCTTGATGTAGCTGTTGGCTTTGGCTCTGAGGGCTTCTTCGGTCACAACTCCGTCAAACTGGTCGGAGAAATCCATGATGAGCGTTTTTGTCCGGACGATCTCCGAAGTCACAATGGGGAGCGTGACCTCCGGCAGCGTGACCACCGTTTCGATGTCCGATCCTTCCGGGGTGTATACGGCATACGGGAGCAGTGCGGTATACACACCGCTGTTGTCCTCGTCCTGCTCCAATGCGGTGAGGTTCTTGCCGTATTCAATGACCACGCCGGTTTTCTGCCCACGGTGCGAATGGAACTTTACCGTGAAGTTGTCCCACTCAAATTCGCCGTACCATTTGGAGAGCATGGAGCCTTCCGTACCGCCGAGGCAGGCACGGACGCTTTTCGGCTGCGTGACGGAAAACGCCTTTGCATCCGAGTAGTCCGTCCAGCCCGTGAAGCGTGTATCTCCGGCAAGGAGCTGCGAGAGAATGAGCTGAGGAGAGCGACTCTCCGTCGAAAAAGGCAACACCGGCACATTGGCAAGGTCATAGGAGATGTGCTGACCGTAGATGGTGACGATGCCGTTCAATGGCTTTGTGATGCGGTAAATGCGGAACGCCTGGTCGGCGGCAGTATCGTTGGGTTTTGCCTTAATGATGCACTCCTTGGTGATAAGCCCGTAGTGCTGACCGCTGACCGGATATTTCAGCAGGCACTCAAATACACCGTTTCGCTCCTCGGTGACCTCGCAGGAGATGGTGTCCGTCAGCACACCAAGACCGAATGAGGAAAAATCTGTTGCATTGGGCGGGTATAGGACTGGAATCATAGGCTGTCAGCTCCTTCCGGGCATAAAAATACCACCGGGGATTTCTCCCTGGTGGTTGAATGAAAATGAGTTACTTGTAGATTGACAAATAGGAATTTATTAGGCAAACAGAATAAGTGCAACACCTGTGATAAGCAGAACTATAC
>ERZ824488.1296-NODE-1296-length-28205-cov-4.261101_pt1 | contig 28205 bp, 20 predicted proteins | sample MGYA00519936_ERZ824488 | MGnify/ENA primary metagenome ERZ824488 (study PRJEB31778, sample SAMEA3449153) | human gut metagenome | biome: human gut; feature: human-associated habitat; material: faeces | place: United Kingdom | collected 2010/2012 ... | reverse complement strand
GTCTCCTTCACCGCCGTCGGGGAGCAGGTGCTGCCCTACTGCCGCAGTATGCTGCGGCTCAACCAGGAGATGATGGTTCCCATCGTCACTCCGGCCGAGCTCTGGGAGCAGTCGCACCGCCTGGGCGCCTACGGCCCCGAGCTCATGCGCCTGAAGGACCGCCACGAGCGCGACTTCGTCCTCGGTCCCACCCACGAGGAGACCTTCACCGACCTCGTCCGCGATGAGCTCCGCAGCTACAAGCAGCTGCCCGTCACGCTCTACCAGATCCAGGACAAGTTCCGCGACGAGAGGCGCCCCCGCTTCGGTCTCATGCGCGGCCGCGAGTTCATCATGAAGGACGCCTATTCCTTCTCCGCCACGCAGGAGTCCCTGCAGGAGTGCTACGACGACGAGAAGGCCGCCTACGCCCGCATCGCAGAGCGCTGCGGCGTGAAGGCCCTGCCCGTCGTTGCCGACTCCGGCCAGATCGGCGGAGACACCTCCGTCGAGTTCATGGCCCTGGCTGACGCAGGCGAGGCCGAGCTCGTTTGGTGCGACTGCGGCTTTGCCGCCGACACCGAGGCCGCCACGGCCAGGATCGCCGTCGCCGAGGGCGAGGCCGGCGAGCTCGAGCGCGTCCACACGCCCAACGCCGGCACCATCGCCGACCTCTCCGCGCTTCTCGGCGTGGAGGAGTCCGCCACGCGCAAGGCGCTGGCGCTCGTCGACGGCGAGGGCCGTCCAACCGTCGTCTTCGTTCCCGGCGACCACGAGATGAACGACTGCAAGGCCGAGAACGCCTTCGGCGAGTACCACATGATGACCGATGAGGAGCTCCGCGAGGCCGGCCTGGTCAAGGGCTTCATCGGGCCCGTTGGCCTGCCTGAGGGCATCCGCGTCTGCGCCGACGAGGCCCTGCGCGACTCCGAGTGGTGGCTCGTTGGCGCCAACCTGGCCAACTACCACTACCGCCACGCCCAGATGGGCCGCGACTTCACCATTCCCGAGTGGGTCGACGTGGTCTCCGCCAAGGAGGGCGACCTCTGCCCCAAGTGCGGCAAGCCCATGCACCACGCCCGCGGCATCGAGGTCTCCCAGGTCTTCCAGCTCGGCACCAAGTACTCCGAGTCCATGGGCGCCACGTTCATGGACGAGGACGGAGTTGAGAAGCCCTTCCTCATGGGCTGCTACGGCATCGGCGTCTCTCGCATGGTGTCCGCCATCGTGGAGCAGCACAACGACGAGAACGGCATCTGCTGGCCCGTCTGCGTCGCACCCTACGAGGTCGAGGTCGTGCCGCTCAACGTGGGCGACGACCTCGTGTGGCCCGAGGCCCAGCGCGTGACCGACGAGCTCTCCGCTGCCGACCTCGAGGTGCTCCTGGACGACCGCTCCGAGCGCCCGGGCGTCAAGTTCGCCGACGCGGACCTCATCGGCCTGCCCTGGCAGGTCATCCTTGGCAAGCGTGGCGTCAAGGAGGGCAAGGCCGAGGTCAAGTGCCGCGCCACCGGCGAGCGGTTTGACGTCCCCATGGACGAACTCGTCTCCTGGCTCTCCGAGCGCATCGTTCCCGAGCGCGCCTAGCAAAATGAGGCAAGGGGACAGTCCCTTTGCCTCATTCCGAATAGCCGCAACCACGCGCCAACGGCCCCGGGCCCATGACGAGCCCGGGGCCTTCTTGAAGGGATTCGCCATGAACTATCAGGAGCTTGCCGCGGCCGCCCGCGGAAACATCGGCCCCTTCTGCCGCGCCTGCCCCACCTGTGACGGCCGGGGCTGCAAGGGCAACATCCCCGGGCCCGGCGCCAAGGGCACGGGCACCGTTGCCATCAGGAACCACGAGGCCTGGCAGCAGGTCCTCGTCAACATGGACTGCGTGCATGCGACCTTTGAGGCGTCAACCTCAACGACGCTGCTTGGCCAGGACCTCTCGCTGCCGGTCATGATCGGGCCTGTGGGAGACGTCCAGCGCCACTACGGCCAGAAGTACGACACCGTGACCTACAACGAGTGCGCCCTGCGCGCCGCGGCGGCCGAGGGCACGCTCGCCTTCACCGGTGACGGCCTCAACGGGGAGATAATGACGCGCGCGACCGCCCTCATCGGCCAACTCGGCGGGCAGGGTATCCCCACGGTCAAGCCCTGGGACCCGGTCACACTCGAGCATAAGCTCGGAGAGGCCCTGGCCGCGCGTCCCGCCGCCGTGGCGATGGACATCGACGCCGCCGGCCTGCCCTTCCTGCGCGGCCAGCAGCCGCCCGCGGGTGCCAAGGACGAGGGCCAGCTGGCCGAGATCTGCGCCGTCTGCCACGACGCGGGCACGCCCTTCGTCCTCAAGGGCGTCATGACCCCTGGCTCGGCCGAGCGCGCGCTTCGCGCCGGCGTCGACGCCATCGTGGTATCCAACCACGGAGGGCGCGTCCTGGATGGCGTGCCGGCCACAGCCACGCTCCTTCCCGCCATCGCCGATGCGGTGGGCAATGACGCCGAGGTCCTCGTTGACGGGGGCATCAGGAGCGGCCTCGACGTCTTCCGCGCGCTTGCGTTGGGTGCCAATGGTTGCCTCGTGTGCCGCCCCTTCGTCGTGGCAATCTTCGGCGGAGGCGAGCAGGGCGCCCGCGACTACCTGCGTCAGCTTGCCGGCGAGCTCTCCGACGCCATGGAGATGTGCGGCGCCGCCACGGTGGCCGGCATTCGCCCCGACATGCTGTACCGGTAGGGGAGAGACGCGTGGAGGCAAGCACCAACAGCGACCTCGCGCTTCTCGCCACCTCGGGTATCAGGCGTTTTAGCGCGCTGGCAGCCATGGTCGACGGCTGTGTGAGGCTCACCCTGGGGGAGCCCGAGTTCCCGACGCCGCCCCCGGTGTGCGAGGCGGTCGCGCGCTCGCTGGCAAAGGGGCAGACGCACTACCCGCCCAACAACGGGCGGCCCGAGCTTTTGGAGGCCCTCTCGGCCTACATGAGGCGCCATGGGCTTGACTACGGGCCCGAGGAGCTCGTAGTGACCTGCGGCGCCACGGAGGCGCTTTCCGCCACGCTCATGGCCATCCTAGATCCCGGTGACGAGGTTGTGGTGCCCACGCCTGCCTTCGGTCTCTATGAGACCATCGTCCGTGCCGCTCACGGGCGCGTGGCGACTCTGGACACCTCCTGCTCCGGCTTTCAGATTCGCGAGAGGGACCTGCGAGGCGTGGTGGGGCTCGGGACCCGCGCCATCGTCATCACGAGCCCCAACAACCCCACCGGCTGTGTCCTTGACTCAGAGTCCTTGGACGCGGTGGCCGACGTGGCGGCCGAGCGCGGTCTCGTGGTGGTCTGCGACGACGTCTACAACCGCCTCTGCTACGAGGAGGGCTACGAGCGGTTTGCCCCACGTCACCCGGAACTGAGGGACCAGACCGTCGTGGTGGACTCGTTCTCTAAGCCGTGGGCCATGACGGGCTGGAGGCTCGGCTGGCTTGTGGCGGCGCCCGCGTTCAAGTCGCAGATTCAGAAGATGCACCAGTACCTGGTGTCTAGCGTGCCGTCGTTTCTGCAGGAGGCGGCCGTCGTGGCGCTTGGCTGCGACGTTGAGCCCATGCGTCAGACCTATCGCCGCAGGCGTGACTACGTGGTCGGTCGCCTTGAGCAGATGGGGCTGCCGGTCCAGAGGCCTGCGGGCGCCTTCTACGCTTTTCCGGACGTGCGCAGCCTTGGGATGGGCTCCGAGGAGCTCTGCGAGCGCCTCATACGGGAGGCGGGCGTCGCGTGCGTGCCTGGCACCTGCTTTGGGGCCGAGGGCTTCATGAGGCTGTCCTACTGCGTGGGCGACGCCGATCTTAAGCTTGGCCTCGACCGCATCGAGGCTTTTCTCGCCCGGCTATAGGGGAGGGGGCATCCGGCCAGCCGCGCTTCCGCATCCCAACCGATGGCAGATTTACCACCGGTTCGGTCTATACTCTGCCCCGTCTTCAGATTCTTATAAGGGCGCTACGCCCGGAAAGAAGGTTCCATGTCACCTGAGTCCAAGAGCGTCAAGATGGTGAGCCTCGCCTGTTTGGTCATCGGCATTGTCGGCCTGGCCATCAGCGTCTACGTCTTTGCCGCCACCTCCTACGATTTTGTCTTCAAGTGCCTGTTCCTCGCTATGTCCCTGGTGATTGTTGGGTACGGCTTCAACGGCGCCCGTGCGGCCAACGTGCCGTCTAACATCCCCGAGTTTGCCAAGCAGGCCAGCTGGTCGCCCCTGTTCTGCGCCGTCGTCCTTGGCGACTGTCTCTTGAGCCACAAGGCCGAGGATCCCCTGATTGTCGTCACCTCCGTCGTCTGCACCGTCTGCAGCGTGGTCCTCGCCATCGTGGCCGCCAAGGCCGTCAAGGCCATCAAGTCGGCATAGAAGCGCAGGTCAGGGTGTGAATCCCTATTTTTCAAAAATTGGTGCTTCCATTCCTGACGGGCTTTGTGTATAGTTCTTTCTTGCGCGGGCGATTGGCTCAGGGGTAGAGCACTTCCTTCACACGGAAGGGGTCGCTGGTTCGAATCCAGCATCGCCCACCATATTCGGGGAATTAGCTCAGTTGGGAGAGCGCGTGACTGGCAGTCACGAGGTCAGGGGTTCGAACCCCCTATTCTCCACCACGCAATATCAGGACTCCGGATTCAACCCGGAGTCCTTTTTTATTAGATTCAGCTCCTGTCCCGGTCGTTCCCATCCTAAATCGACAAATGATGCCCTGCAGACACCCCCAAATGTCGATTTAGGATGGGAACGAAGAAGAGCCCCTGAGATAACTGTCAAGATCTCGCTGGTTGCGAATCACGATCGCCTTGTTTGGATAGCACTCTCGGGTTAGCCTGAAGAGATCTCGTTTCTCCCTTTTACGGCCATCCCACAAGATCCAGCGAATGAACTCCCAGTCGATCTTCTCGTCGCAGCCCTCGGTCATGTCGGGGCGATTGCTTCCCTTGTATATGCGGTAGCGCCTGAGGCAGCGAGAAAGACAGTCCAGCCTGCCAAAGAGCATCTGGATGATGACGTCAGCCTCCTCGCATCTGCGCTCATAGCTCAAGGCCTTGTAATTGCCGTCAATCACCCAGCCGTCACGATACTTGTCGAGGAAGGCTTGGACGGCGCGTTGCTGCTCCGTCTTGGTGCGGGTCTTCCAAGCCGGTAGAAACTGAACGGCATCAAGGTGGAGAGAAGGGAGCTCGTAGCGTTCTTGAAGCTTTCGGCTGAGGGTCGATTTTCCGGAGCCCGAATAGCCCGTGATCAGTATCTTCATGAATGCTCCCAACATATGGATGACACTAAGAATAGCTAGCGATGCAGAGATCAACCCACTGCTTGACCCTCATGGCAACCTCTTGCCTTGTCATGTTGCCGACCAACAGGTAGTCAACGTTGCTCATCCTAGAGAACCATGTCCTCTTGAGCGGCATCAGGTGCTTCAAATAGTATTCGAAGGAGCTTCTCGCCCTGTTTGGGTCGCTCTGCTTACGCTGTCTAAGCGTATCGTCCGAAGCGTCCAAGAACAGAATTCTTACGGGCATACACTTCCTGACACCTATGAGCTCGTCTTTTAGCGCGTTCTCAATATCCCAGTCCTTGCCAATGGCCTTGGGATAGTTAATGGTATGAAATTCGATCTCCTCCACCCCGAAGTCCATTACAGTGCAGGGGAGATTCTCGACTCGCTCGAATCGTCTGACCTCGTTGTCCAGCCATAGCCTCTGAATCTCAAGGTAGTCTTCGTACTTGTTCTTATCGAGTTTTCGGTTCCTGATTGCCTTGATGACCTCTGAGTTCTCCTCATAGCTTACGTTCACGTAGGGAGCGTTCTCACGCAGGTAATTTAAGGCCGTTGTCTTGCCCACCGCCATGCACCCTTGGAGTGACAGCACCATAAATAGCCTCCGCGTTGCATGCCTTATCAGGCCATGTTCTTCATCTCGCACGCCAAATAACGAACCCGACTCACTTTGCAGGGAGAGTCGGGTTCGGGTCAAAGCAAAATGGTGGGCCCAGCAGGATTCGAACCTGCAACCCAGGGATTATGAGTCCCCTGCGCTAACCGTTGCGCCATGAGCCCGTATGAGAAAGGCGGCGGCCAGAAGCCGCCGCCCTAGATTAACGTGGTGGAGAATAGGGGGTTCGAACCCCTGACCTCGTGACTGCCAGTCACGCGCTCTCCCAACTGAGCTAATTCCCCGTGCGTTGGTGCGAAAAGAACTATAGCAAGGCAATTTGCGGTGCGCAAGGGTCAAATCAGATTTTGCCAAGAGCGCCTATCGCCCCGTGATAGCCTTCCTGAGCATGAGGACGTAGGCCTCGGCGCCCTCGGGTCTCAAGTGGGTGCCGTCGCTCCAGAAGTACTCGTCATGGCCTGCGCTCTCGGCATACCAGTCGATGACGTCAACGTTGTCGTACTGGGCCGCCACATCCTTGAAGAGCTGGTTGTTCATGTCCTGCAGCGCCAGAGGCACGCGTACGGTGCAGAGGTAGACGTGCTTTGAGGGGTCCACGGCCTCGATGAGCTCCTTGACCTGGCTCTCGCGCGCCACGCCATTGTCTCCGATGGCCCAGACCACCACGTCGCCATCGTGACCGTTGGCCTGGCACTGGCGGTAGACGTCCGGGCCCGCATAGAGCTGGCGGCCCACCTGCGCGTCGATGTAGCCGTTGGGGAAGTACTTGTAGAACTGCGTGATCGCTCCCGCGGGAACGGAGTCGCCGATGAGAATGACACTCGCGTTGGTGGCGCCCGTGCTGGCGTCGACGGTGAAGCTGGTGGCGTTTATCTGGTCGATCGCGGCCGCAAAGGCGGTGCCCGCAAAGTAGGTCCCGCTCACGTCAAAGGTGGTGTTGTCCTGCTGGGCCTCGGCCTGGGAGCCATCGCCCTCGCCGGCGGCGTCCGAGCCTTCGCCATTCTCGCCGGACTGGGCGGACTCGGCTGCGGCTTGCTGCTCGGCCAGGTACTGCTGCTCCTCGGCGCTCATCTGTTGCATCTCGGTGGGGACGCCCGTCTGCTCTGCGGAGATGGGCACAAAGAGAAGCACAAGGGCGCAGAGGACGCCCAGGGCACCAAACGCCACCTGCGGCACGGCAAGGCCCAGTGGCATGGGGCGCCCGGCGAGCTCCCGAGGACCCTGGCCCTTCTCGAAGAGCCGGTAGGAGGCCTCGGCACAGGTAAAGATGAGAAGGAACTCAAGCGCCCACCCCCAGACGGGAAGCTCGGTGGTCCTCGTCGCCGGGTTGAGGACCACCAACAGGGGGTAGTGCCAGAGGTAGGCGGCAAACGCGCGCTTGCCGGCCTCAGCCACGGGCCGCGCCCCCAGCACGTGGGCCAAGGCGCTCTGCGGCCTGCAGAGGCAAGAGACCAGGACGGCCGTGAGCACCGCGGCCAGAAGCATGCCGCCGCGGTACGCAAACCCCGAGTACCCGTTGAGCGAGAAGCACATGACGTCAAGGCCCGCCAGGCAGGCAAGCGCCACGGCGTCACAGGTCCAGGCGGGCGCCTCCTTGAGGCGCGGCCCCACCGCGGGAAGCGCCCGCAGGTTGAGCCCGCGCCCACCGGTCCACAGGGCCGCAAGCGCACCCAGCAGAAGCTCGGCCGCGCGCGTGTCAGGCCCGTAGTAGATGCGGGCGGTGTCTCCGGCGGGGTCGTAGAGAACGGCCATGAGGACCGCGGAGGCAGCGGAAAGGATGCCCACGGCCGAGCACGCCGTGCGGCGGGACCTCACGACCTTGCGCATCCCAAGCAGGACGAGCGGCCAGATCACATAGAACTGCATGACGACGCCGAGGTACCAGAAGTGGGTGAGGGGAGAGGGAAGTCCCGCGTTGGCAAAGTAGGAGACTTTTCTCACTATGTAGAAGACGTTCTCCACAAAGAGGAGCGCGGGGACGGCGTCAGACTTCACCTTGGGAAGCAGGTTGGGGGCGAGGAACACGCACAGCAGCGTGCTCACGCCCACGACGGCAAGCATGGAGGGCAGGAGCCTGGTCACGCGCTTGAGCACAAAACGTGGGTAGTCAAGGCGCCCGGTGCGGCCGATCTCTCGCTCGATGGAGAGCGTGGTGAGGTAGCCCGTGATGACGAAGAAGACGGTCACGCCAAAGTAGCCGCCAGGAAGCCAGCTGGGGTTGGCGTGGTAGACCAGCACCGCAAGGATGGCCAGCACGCGCAGGCCGTCAAGCGCACCCACGTAACGGGAGCGCGCGCCTCGACTCCCGAGGGTGCCGTCGTCCGCGCCGTCCTTGGGGAATGCCTCTGCCATGCGTACCTGCCTTGCCTTCGGGCTCAGCCCGATCTAGCGTCTCGTTTTCCTACAGGTTATCGCAAGTGCCGGACGGACGGATATAGCAACGGGTGTCTTGAAGCAGACCGCTGCGGCGTCGGCTGACTTTACTGATGTCAAGAAATCAAATTTTCAGGTTGCTCTCACTATGCTGTGAGTTAGACTGACTTGGCTTATTAAGTCTTTGACTGTTTGTCTGGTTCGATGTTTTCTCTTGGGTGAGAGCTGTTGGAGGCTTTAGCAATGCATTTTGAAGTCAAGACCCCCCCCCATCCGTCCTACGGTCCAAACGGTCTTCCAGCTTCTTCCTGGTGATACCCACTATCACTTTGAGAGGCCGGTGGTGGCCGGAAGTCGGGCGTATGTGGTTGCCAAACGGCTCTTCGACCTCGTAATCAGCCTTGCCGCGCTCATCATGTTGTTCATTCCGCTGGTGGTAATTGCGCTACTCATCAAGGCCGAGAGTCCTGGTCCTGCCTTCTATTCCCAGGAGCGCGTTGGCCTTGACGGGTCAGTCTTCCGCATCTACAAGCTGCGTACCATGTTCGAGGGAGCGGAGAGCGGCGGTCCCTGCTGGGCAGCGGAGAACGACGTGCGGGTCACGCCCCTGGGACGCAAGTTGCGAGACTGCCACCTTGACGAGATTCCTCAGTTTTTCAACGTACTCCGGGGGGATATGTCCCTCGTGGGTCCCCGTCCCGAGCGCCCGGCGTTCTGTGACGCCTTCGAGCAGCGCATCTCCGGCTGGGAGTACCGCACCTTGGTCAAGCCCGGCATTACCGGCCTTGCGCAGGTATCCGGGGGCTATTCATTGCTCCCTAACGAGAAGATCGTCTTCGACCTTGACTACATAGGGAGTCGATCGGTCGCCCTCGATCTTCGCATCCTGTTCATGACGGTCTTCTCCGTGGCGAGAAGAGAGAACGTGCGCTAGCACGATTGTTTGCAGGGAGGTGCAACGGTGGCTGGTTCTCAGGACAACGGGCTTTCGTCGCGGTCGGGCGACGTGAGCCTTCTGGTTTTGGCGAGGTACCTTCTTGGCAAGTGGTACTGGCTGCTGCTTGCCGGCCTGATTGCCGGGCTCGCGACGTTCGTTTCCGTGAAGCTGGTCGTTACCCCTGCCTACAGGTCCACCGTCAGCTTCTACGTCTATAACAGCCCTGACTCCAACGCCTCAACGCGCACCGTCAACAACCAGGACCTCCAGGCCGCCGAGAGCCTCGCCACCACCTATTCGAACATCCTGGAGAGCAACACGGTATACGACGCCGTCCTTAAGGACCTGGGCTCCGACGGGCGGGGCCTTGACCGCACGGACCTCTCCAAGATGGCCAAGGTGTCGGTCATTGACAACACCCAGCTGCTTGAGGTGGAGGTCGTCACGCCGGACCCGTCGTTCTCCTGCCGCGTTGCGACGGCCTTCGAGCGCGTCGCTCCCACCGAGCTTCAGAGAATCACGAAGGTCGGCAGCGTGGAGGTCGTCGACCAGGCCGAGGTGCCGGACAAGTCCATCTCTCCGAGGATCGGCTTTGCCACGGGCGTAGGCTTTGTCGTAGGTGCCGTTCTCTGCGCCGTCGTCCTTTCGGTGCGCATGCTTGCGGACAAGACTATCTATATCCCGGAGGACATCACCCTGTCCCTGCCGGTTCTTGGCACGATTCCGAACATCAAGGCCGATACGGGCCGTCCTGGCTGGACCTTTGCCGCCAGTGAGGAGGTAGAGCATGCTTCTGAAGCATGAGGAGCAGGGCGGTGGCGCGCGCGACGCAGAAGGCGGGAGGCTCCTCTCCTTCTCGTCCCCCTTTGCCGTGAGGGAGGCCTACGTCAAGCTGCGGACCAACCTCATGTTCTGCGTCAACGCGAAGGGTGATCCGTGCACCACGTTCGTGGTCACGAGCCCAAACCCGAGCGAGGGAAAGAGCCTCACCGCGGCCAACATCGCCATCAGCCTCGCGATGCTCGGTAAGAAGACGTTGCTCATCGACGCGGACATGAGAAAGCCCAAGCAGCGCAAGCTATGGTCCGTCCATTCGGACTCAACAGGCCTTTGCTATCACATCGCCAACATCGGACCCTTGGGCCTTCGCACCGTAAGCTCGATTCCCCTGGACATCGCGTTCTGCGGCGCGATTCCGCCCAATCCTTCCGAGCTCCTGTCCTCCACGCGCATGAAGCGGTTCCTCGAGTCGGCGCGCAGTCTCTATGGCTACGTCATCGTGGACACGGCGCCCATCAACACGGTCGCAGACGCGCAGATCCTCTCCTCGATGGTCGATGGGGTCGTGCTCGTAACGCGTTCCGAGAAGACCACCACTGAGGAGCTCTCGCTTGCCGTAGATGCCGTCACGCATGCTGGCGGAAACCTCTGCGGCGTCGTCGTCAACGACTTGGAGATGAAGGCAGGCAAGTACTCGCATCAGTACAAGTACGTCGAGAATAACGGCAAGGGGGGTTCCTACGGCTACGGCTATGGCTACTCGAGCCGTCGTCCTCAGCAGTAACATGTTTGACCTCACTCTTGACTACCACTCCCACGTGCTTCCCGGCTGCGATCATGGAAGCGACTCGCTGGAGACCTCCCTGGCCCAGCTGGCCCTTGCCAAGGAGGCGGGCGTCGGACGCGTGTGCGCGACGCCCCACTTCTATCCGCAGCAAGAGGACGTCGAGACGTTCCTGTGCCGCCGCCAGGATTGCTACGACGTGCTGCAGCCGCACCTATCCGAGATCGGCGTCTCTGTGACGCTCGGCGCCGAGGTCCTCGTATGCGAGGGAATGGCCCACATGCCCGGCCTTCGCGACCTCTGCCGCCAGGGAACCGACGAGCTGCTGCTCGAGATGCCCTTCTACGAGTGGCCACGGGCAATCGTGGATACCGTCCGTGGCTTGGTCGAACTGGACGACATCACCGTCGTCCTGGCCCACGTCGACCGGTATCCGCCCAAGAGTGTCGAGGCGCTAGGGGAGACGGGGGCGCTGATGCAGGTCAACGCCGAAGCCATCGCAAATCACCCGTTCGGCCGTCGGAAGTTCCTCGAGTGGTCGAAGAGGGGGTGGGTGCGCTATCTAGGTAGCGACATTCATATGATTGGCAATGGTTATAACTTTTGGAAAAAGGCAGCACGTGTCATTAGGGACGCACGCTGCGCTGCGTAGATGACCGAATTCTATGAAGGGATATTATATTAATGGCGATTAGAAATGCCTTTAACGAGCGACTCAGGCCCTTTCTCGCAGGCGTGCTGGCGATAGCTCTCGCGGCCGCCCCGCTCGCTGCCTGCGGCAAGGGTTCTGCCTCGGACGACGCTACCGGGCCGAAGGAGCAGCAAGTCGAGTCGGTGTCTGACGCTCCTGCCGACCCCGATGCCGCTGCCGGCCAGAACGCCCCCGAAGACCAGGGTGCCCCCCTCCCCACGCCGGCAGGAGAGCTCTCCTGCCCCGAAAGCTGGGGCGAGGACGTTCAGGTCAAGGACAACACCTCTGATGGCCAGGGCAGGATCGACTTCACCGCCACGGGCGACAATGGCCCGGTCACCCTCTTCAGCCTCGTCTTCGGTGATTCTGGCCAAGGCCACGAGCTGGGGACCGCCCCCGGTGCTAGCGGCTCTCCCGTCAAGGTCAGTCTAATCATCGACCAGATCCAGGAAGGCGATGGCGTCTCTGCCGAGACCGCCCAGAACCTCTCTGCCCTTCAGGATGGCGTTAACGACATCCTCGACCAGCTCTATGGGGTCGACGGATTTGAAGCGGCGGGCAACTAGTGGATGCCAGGGGCATACGCCGTAAGATCGGGGCCGCGCTGTACTACCCGCTGGCAAAGCATCTGCCAGCCTCGTACAGCTCGGTTCGCCTGGGACAGACACACCTGCGTAGGCTCTGTGGCCGCCTCATGCTCGAGAAGTGCGGAAAGTCGGTGAACATCGAGCCCAACGCGGTGTTTTCGCCGCGCGTGACGCTCGGCGACTACTCTGGCATCGGCGTCAACGCTAAGATCTATGGCACATGCCACATTGGAAGCCACGTGATGATGGGTCAGGACGTCACCATCATCACGCGCAACCACTCGTGCGGTCGCTGCGACGTCCCCATGATGTCCCAGGGCTTCGAGGATGAGCGACCAGTCGTCATCGACGATGACGTCTGGATCGGCGACAAGGTCACCATCCTTCCCGGCGTTCATGTTGGCAAGGGCTCCGTCCTCGGCGCGGCATCTGTTGTTACCAAGGACGTTGCCCCCTATTCCGTCGTCGGCGGAAACCCCGCACACGTCATCAGCATGCGAGGTGAGGGCGCATGAGCTTTCTCGCGGATTGGTTCGTGCACAACAGCCTCGCTGTGTTGCTGTGCACGGCAACCATCGTTTCTACCCTCTGGCTCTTCCGGGCGAATGGCCGTCTTGGGCTAAAGCCGTGGCAGATTGCTCTGCTCGCCGTTACGCACACCTTGCTTGGCTTGCTTAGCGTCAAGATCTTTGCCGTCATTGAAGGGCTTGGGGACGCGTCCGCCATTGGAAACATGAGCCTGTTTGGCGGCATGGCGTTTCTTCCGATCTTCTACGCTGCCTTGGCACGCTTCGGCCGGCTGGACGTAAGCGATGTCTTTGACGTCCTCACGGTATGTCTCGTGGGCACGCTGTTCTTTGCAAGAATCAACTGCATCGTCTCCGGGTGTTGCCTAGGAGCCTTCATTCCGGGGACGGGTATTCGATATGCGACCCGCGAGCTCGAGCTCGTCTTCTACGTTGCCTTGCTTGCTTACCTGATTCCCTGCGTCCTGAGCGGTCGAAGACGTGGGCAGGTCTTTCCAATCTACATGGTGAGTTACGGATGCTTCCGCTTTCTTACCGAGTTCTTCAGGGTTGAGGAGGCAGTGGCAGGCCCGTTCCATAGGGCGCACCTCTGGTCGGTCATTGCCGTGGTGCTCGGTTGTTCAATACTTGCAGAGTTTTCATTCGATAAGGGGAGGAAATGATGAAAGGATTGGGAATGAGAGGAAGACTAAAGAGAGTCATCAAGAGATCTCTCACGATGATGCTTGCGATCCTGTTGAGCAACGTGCTTTCGCTTGTTGGCCCGCTGAGCAGCGTCGCCGCCTTTGCGGCGACGTCTGGCAAGGTAACCGGTCTTTCTGATCAGGGAATTGAACTCAGCTACAATGGCTCTGGCAACGAACCTTGGACCGCTTCAGGCACTACGATTAAAGGTAACCTTACTGGAACTGGTGGTTGTACCGGAAATGACTATGAGTCGTCTTTAACCATAAAAAACAACAAGAGCAGCGAAGCGACTCTTTCCCTTTCCTACAGTCCTGAGCTTAACAAGGGCACCGTCACGGTTGATGGCGCTAGCGTCAATGGCAAGGGGACTTTCTCTAAGTCGCTCCAACCTGGAAAGAGCATCACTGTTCATATTGAAACCAAAGGTAGTTCAACTAAAATTACGCTAACTGATATTAAGCTCTTGATGCTTACTACACCTGAGGTCACCTTCAGCGCGGCTGAGCATGGTTCGTATACGGTGGACGGAAAGGTGGTTTCTGACACCCTCGAACGGTCTAAGCCGTCCACGGAATCCTACCACCTGGTGGCTACTGCCGATCCGGGCTATCGTTTCCTTGGATGGTATGACGCCAAGAGTGGGTCTTACCTGTCCACAAACCCGACATTTGATGCTTGCTTCGATACCGATGCAAATGTCTCCGCACAGTTCGTTGATCAGGGCATAGCAACTTACAGGGTTAACTCGACACTCTTTACCGATCTGGATGCGGCCGTTCATTTTGCACAAGACCATGACGCCAATGCCGTGTATCTCCATGACAGTGGTACTCTGAGCGGCAGCTACGTCCTTCCTGCTGGAATTACTCTTGTTATTCCCATGGATGATTCAGCTACCTTTTATACAGACACTCCAAAGCCAATCAATGAAGAAAAGGGCAGGCAGTCCTGTTATCGCAAGCTCACGCTTGAAGCGGGATCCTCTCTACGTGTGAATGGTGCGATTAGTTTGGCCGGATCTTATAAAACGGCCGCAGGCGGCGCTCCTGGTTATATGACAGGTTCCTTTGGCCAGATTCAGCTGGATGAGGGAAGCTCGCTCGTCGTGCAGAATGGCGGATCGCTCTATGCCTGGGGCTTTGTCACGGGCGACGGTTCCGTTACGGTTGAAAGCGGCGCGAAGGCCTACGAGTGGTATCAGATTGCCGACTTCCGTGGTGGTTCTGCTAGTGCGGGCATGCGCAACCACGTATTTCCGTTTAGCCAGTACTACGTTCAGAACATCGAAGCGCCTATGACCGTTGAAAAGGGCGGTTCCGACATCGCCTATACGGGCGTATATGCTATGAAAAGTACTTATTCAACCTCGATAAACTTCATTGGAGACGACGGCCTGTTCAAGGTCGTCGAGGGTTCCCTGACCAGGCGCTACGATGGCAAGACTGACCGAATTGATTACGAGATTAACGGAAACTGTCAGCTCAACAACCTGCAGCTGAAGCTGGCCGGCATGAGCGTGAATTCACGCGATTACGTGCTTCCGATTACCAACAACATGACGGTCGGCGTTGAGGATGGCGGCTCGCTCACGGTCAACCAGGACGTCGCGCTTCTTCCCGGAGTTCAGCTTCGGATTGCGCAGGGTGGAACCGTGTATGTCTCCAGCGGCACCAAGATGTACGTCTACGATGCCGACGAGTGGGACAACAACTATGTAGACGGCGGAAAGTTCAAGCCTGTCGTCTATTCCCCGACGAAGACGTATTCGCGCAAGGACAAAGACCTCGTTGACGCCCGGATTGACATCTCCGGCAAGCTCGTTGCCAATGGCGAGGTCTACACGACCAAGGGTGGCGCCGCACTGGTCTCGACCGATGGCACGGGTGTCTATGAGCAGGCTGGGGCTCCGGGGACGGAGGCCGTGACCTACCAGTACACGCAAAACGGTAACGAAGTGACGGCCCACAAGATTCCCGTCACTTCCGCTCAGCTGATGAATGCTGACGGCTCCTTCACTCCTACCGCCGACGCCGCACCTGGCACCTTCATCCCCTACATGGATGGCGTTTGGAAGCAGGCTCAGAAGACCTATAGCGTCACGTGGGTGGATGAGGACGGAACTGTCCTCGGCACCGATGAGGTCGAGGCTGGCGCGACGGCTGAGTACAAGGGAGACGAACCTACCAAGGCCCCTACCGACGAGTTTGAGTACACCTTCAGCGGTTGGACGCCGGAGGTCGGTCCTGCCTTTGCTGACGTGACCTACAAGGCCACGTATAAGGAGACAAGGCGCTCGTACACCATTACCTGGAAGAACGCCGATGGCACCGTGATCGGGACTGATAATTTCCTCTACGGCGAGGTCCCCGTCTATCCCGGTGACACCCCGACCAAGCAGGGTGACCAGCAGCACTCCTACGCCTTTGCGGGCTGGAAGGCGATCGCCCCCGACGGCTCCCAGACCGACATCACGGCAGTCACGGGTGACGCCACCTATACCGCAACCTTCACCGAGTCTGTGAACACCTATACGGTCACTTGGAAGAACGACGACGACACTGTCCTGCAGACCGATAAGGACGTTCCCTATGGAACGACGCCCGAATACAAGGAAAGGACTCCCGAGAAGGCCGCTGACGCCCAGTTCACCTATTCCTTCAAGGGCTGGACTCCCGAGGTAAGCTCGGTCACCGGCGACGTCACATACACGGCCACCTATGAAGCTACCGTCAATCAGTACACGGTCACCTGGCAGAACGAAGACGGCACTGTCATCAAGAGCGTGAAGCTCGATTACGGCACCATTCCTGCCTATAGCGGCGTTACTCCCTCAAAGCAGGGCGACGCTCAGTTTAACTATGCCTTCAAGGGCTGGGACCCCGAACCGTCCAAGGTGACGGGTGACGCTACCTACACCGCCCAGTTCGAGCAGAGAACGAACGAGTACACCGTCAGGTGGCTCGACGGCGACGGGAAAGTTCTTAAGTCCGACACGGTCAGATATGGCGATGCCCCCGTTTACACGGGCGAGACTCCCACCAAGGCCAACGACGAGTACTTCAAGTACACGTTCAGCGGCTGGAACCCCTCCATCGACGAGAGCACCAAGGTGACCGCCAACGTCGATTACCGCGCGCAGTTCCAGCGAGAGTCCCTCTACACCTACACGGTGACGTTTGATGCCAACGGTGGCGAGGGCACTATGGAACCCCAGACCTTCGCCTCCGGCGTTGACCAGCAGCTCTCTCCCAACGCCTTCAACCGCAACGGCTACGTGTTCAAGGGTTGGAACACCGCAGCCGACGGCACGGGCGTCGCCTACGCTGCCGATGGCAGCCCCAGGCTCTCCTCTGACCTCACGCTCTATGCGCAGTGGTCCTTCGACGAGGGCTGGTACACCGACGAGATCGGCAAGACCTACTACATGAACGGCGAGCCCGCCTACCACAACGAGTGGCAGACGATTGACGGCGTCACGTACTACTTCAAGGAAGACGGCTACGTTGCCACGGGCATCTTCGAGGTTGCTCCGCAGGGCGAGACCAAGCCCGCTCGCTGCGCCTTCGCAGCCGATGGCGCCTTTGAGGCCCAGACGACCGGCGTCTACACGGTTGGCTCCGAGACCTACTGGCTCAACGCCGGCATCGTCGAGGAGTACCCCGGTCTCAAGCAGGTAAAGGCTGATGGCCAGACCATCTACTACTACTTCGGCGAGGATGGCCTTGCCGTCAAGGGTGGGGACTTCAAGGTCGAGAAGAACAACGGCCTTCCGCTTCCCTGCATCAACTATCACTTCCTCGAGGACGGTGTCATTGAGCACGATCCCGACACCACCAAGAACGGCATGTGCGACGGGGACGGCTCGAGGTTCTATTACATCGATGGCATCAAGGTGGGTCTGGGCCTCTTCGAGTGGAATGGCGGCTATTACTACGCCCGCACGTCCACCGGCGAGATCATCCGCAACCGCACCTATTGGGTGACCAAGACGAATGGTCTCCCGATTCCCGAGGGCTCATACCAGTTCGACGCCCAGGGCAGGCTGCAGCTCGACGGCTGGGTGACCTCCGGCGGGCGCACCTACTACTACGCCGGCGGCTCCAAGGCCACCGGCCTCACCAGGGTCGGCGACGACTGGTACCTCTTCAACCGCGCCAACGGCAACCTGTACAAGGACGGGACCTTCTGGGTCAACGAGAACGAGGGCGGCTGCGGCCTCGCGGGCGGCCTGTACCGCTTCGACGCCGAGGGCAAGTTGGCTTCTAAGCTTTAGTACTTGATCGCCTCGCTATCTTGCCCCTCGCTCCCTGGGGACAACCCAGGGAGCGAGGGGCTCCCGATTTGGCCTTTATCGCAAAGGAGATGAGCAACTCGTGAGTAAGACCGCGCAGAAGGCGCTTTCCGTCTTCGTGTCGGCAACGCTTGTGTTTGGCATGGTGCCGACCTACGCGTTCGCCACGACAGACCTTGACGCAGGCGCAGACTCCGCTTCTCAAGAGTCCCATGGCCTGGCTGAGGACCCGGCTTCGCCGGACTCCGAGGAGGGCGAGGCCTCTGACGACGGCGTTTCGGCAACCCTTTCCGTCTCGCTCGACGAAGGGGACGACCCCATTGAGTCCAATGAGGCGAATGCCGATTCTTCCAACGTCGAGGCCGCGCCACAATCGATCGGTTCCGTCGATTCCTACGACCAGTTCGTAGACTCGCTGGTTTCCCTCGAGGGCTATGCCCGCGCATATGCGCAGGAGCACGAGGGGGAGGATGCCAACTCCCTCATCATCAACTTCATCCGTACCGGCGTCACGCGCTACACCACTTCCAACTGGACCACCTTCTGCGGTCCCGAGAACACGACGTTCACTGGATACGTGGCTGAGCAGGACACGGCCAACGGAACTAGCGCCACCGCCCTGCGAGACCTCAAGACCTTTACCCTCCCCAACGGCGACGAGGTGGACTTCGGCCACATGTTCGGTTGCCTCGACATGGCCTGGCACACCAAGAACCAGGGGACTGCCGACCTCGGAAGCTGGGCTGGCGACCTCTCCGACCTCATCTGGCTCGTATCCACGACCGGCATCGAGCAGGGCACGGTCGACCAGATGGCCGACGTCATCCGCACGGATAGCACCCGGTATTTCCTCCACGCGCTCGACACCGGCGCCCACTCCTTTAGCAGCACCGACCTGTACGGCGACCTTGATTCGCTCTATATCCTGAGGTCGATTGAGTCCGGCGCGTCCATCACCTCTGCGGTTAAGAACTACTTCACCGCCAACCTCACGAACACGATCAGGTCGAGGAACTTCCTCAGCATGCGCCTGTCCGAATCGTCGACGAGGGAGGACATCCGCAGCGACGTCTATGGCCTCTACATGGGCAATGAGGGCGTTCTCACCCTTGAGGGGACGTATCTCCCCGAGGGCGTCAACGACGACATCCGCAAGGCCTCCTGCTACGCCTTCGCAGATTGGATTTACCTGAACGCCTTTGACGAGGCGGCAACCTCGTACTACTCGGTCTTCTCCTCCGAGTCCTCCACGCTGGCCCCCGGCGTGACTCATGTGAGGAATAAGGCGATGACAGTCGACAACAAGCAGATCGTCTATCAGCTGGCGACGGTAGACGTCTCGCGCGACGACGTGACCGTTGAGGCCAACTACAAGGACAACGACGCCTCGAGCTGGGGCATGCAGCGCGTGTCCGAGCAGATGCAGGCTGCCGAGAGACGTCACAGCGACCCCAACGACTCCGAGAACTACGTCCCCAACTCCCGGGCCGTTGCCGGCGTCAACGCCGACTTCTACGACATGAGCAACGGTGTCCCGTCCGGCGCTCTCGTGATGAACGGCAAGCAGTATCACGGCGCTGGGAACAAGAACTTCTTCGCCATCCTCGACGACGGCTCCGCCGTCATCGGCGCCCCCTCGGACTGGTCTGCCTACAAGAGCAGGGTCAGGGAGGCCGTCGGCGCCAGTATCTACCTTGTCAAGGACGGCAAGCCCGCCGTCTCCGCGAACGACAACTACACCATCAACAGGGTCTCGAGGACCTGCGTGGGCATCACCTACGATGGCAAGGTCGTCCTCATGGTCCTCGACGGCCGTCAGGAGCCCTACTCCGCCGGTGGCACCGCGCAGGAGATAGCCCAGATCATGATCGAGGCCGGATGCGTCACTGCCGTCAACCTGGACGGCGGTGGCTCGGCGACCTTTGCCGGCAGGCCCGAGGGCTCTGACGAGATCTCTGTCATGAACAGCCCGTCCGATGGCTACGAGCGCTCCGTCTCCTCCTCGCTTGTCGTGGTCTCCACGGCCCGTCCCTCCAACGAGTTCGACCACGCCCTCGTTTCCTCCGACTATGACTACCTCACGGTCGGCACCGACATGAGCCTCACCTTGACCGGAGTGTCGGCCACGGGCGGGCCCGTGGACATCCCCGAGGGCGCAACGCTCAGACTGCAGGACGATGGGGTGGGAACCCTCTCCGGCAACACCTTCACCGCCTCCGCACTTGGTGACGCCAGGCTGCAGCTCGTCGCTGCCGACGGCAACACCGTCCTTGGCTCCAAGACGCTGCACGTGGTCGAGCCGACCGACCTCAGGTTCGGCAAGCCGAACGTGAACGCCATCTATGGCCAGTCCACTGAGCTTCCTCTCGAGGCAAGCTACAATGGCAACCCCGTGAAGATCAACGACCAAGACGTCACCTTCGGCTACCTCAAGGAGACGCTCCAGTCCATCGGCTCCATCGAGGGCTCCGAGGTAAACACCACCAAGAAGGAGCTGGTCTTCGACTATCCGGAGGCAGGCTCCATCGAGAACTTCCGCTTTACCCCCGCGGCGGACTGCACCCTCAGAACCCTCAAGGTCGGCGCTGTCCTCACGAGCAAGCTGCAGGATTTCGAGGACACTATCAACAACGAGTTTGCGAAGGCCTATCAGGAGGCCCTCGCAAACGGCGCCAGCGAAGAGTCCGCCCTTGCCAGCGCTCAGAACACCGCCGTGACGAAGGCGCTTGAGACGGTGGGCTCCATCGACATCTACATGTACAACGAGGACGAGGCAAGCTTTGACTTCAACGCCGCCGACGGTCAGACCGAGGACGCCACGCTGGCATGGAAGCGCGAGGTCCCCGGCTCCGTCTTCAACCCCGACGAGGGCTACTACCCGCTGACTGACGGCGAGTCCACCGGCCAGATCAACTACACCTTTGCCGTCGACATGTCCAAGGTACCCATTCCCAAGAAGCTCTCGGGCCTGCTCTACATGCTCCCTGGCGGAGACCAGGAGGGCCGAACCGCTTGGGACTTCATGCTGCAGCTCGCCGAGCGCATCTCTCCGTGCACCACGGTCACCCTCGACCTCACGATTCCCGACGGCTTCACCGTCGACGCCTCTCACCTGAGCCTCGCCAACGAGCTCTTCAAGGTCTCCGACATCCAGACCAATGGCAACAAGCTCACCATCACCCTCGGCTTCATCCGCCAGACCGAGCCCGTCAATCCCACCACCGCCAACCCCCTGTGCGTGATGAGCGGCGTCGAGCTCATTCCCAACGATGACGCGCCGTGGGATAAGGACGGCCTTCTCCCCGCAGGAATCCAGGGCACGCTTTCCTACGACATCTACGCGCACTTCCACAGCCTGAAGAACCTCGCCTCCAACCCCGAGTTCCAGGAGAAGTACGGCCTGTACCCCTACGACAACAGCGAGAACCTCGAGGGAGACTACGGCGCCCACTTCTCCGACACGGTCGCGACGATCACCGACGAGTTCAGCCTGCTGCACAACGTTCAGCACGGCTGGGTCCGTAAGGACGGCGCCTGGACCTATTTCGACGAAAGCGGCCACACCCTCACGGGCATCCAGGAGCTTCCGAGCTTCACCGAGGGCGAGGACGGCACCTTCTGGTACGACCTTGGCGAGTCCGGCTCCTGCACGGCCAAGTACACGGGACTCGTCCAGAGGGACGGCAAGACGTTCTACGCCCGCTTTGGCTCGCTGGTAAGCGGCTGGCAGGCCGTTCAGGACGACGGTGACAAGACTCACTACTATTTCTTCGACCCCTCCACCCACGAGGCGAAGACGGGCGAGTCGGTCGTGTCGGGTCTCACCTACACCTTCAACGACGCCGGCCAGCTCGTGCGTGGTGCCTTCCACTCCGACGGCTCTGGCATCCGCTACAACTGGGCCGGTCGCGACCTGTGGCGCCAGTTCGTCACTCTCGACGAGGGGACGTACTGGATCGACGCAGACCTCCACGTGGCCCATGGCAATGAGCACACGGTGGACACCAACGTCAAGGACGTCACCTGGTATCACTTTGACGAGGACACCGGCCTCATGACCGGCCTCTGCACGGGCATCTTCACCTATCACGGCGCCCCGTACTACGCCGATGAGAACGGCAAGGTTCACTACGGCCTCATCCAGACTGCCGACGGAATCGTGTTCTGCGAAACGCTTGGCGCGCTGAGCATCAGCAAGGGCGTCTACGTCGACGACTCTACCGAGCAGCACGGCTGCTCTCTCTCCAACGGCTGGTACTACGCCGGCGAGAAGGGGTTCCTGCAAAGGGACGGCTTTGCCACCATCAATGGGAACACCTACCACTATCAGGGCTACGCCATCGAAAAGGGCCTGAAGAAGATCGACGGCGATTACTACCTCTTCAATGCCGGCACCGGCAGGATGTACGCGAACGGTAGCTTCTGGGTCGATTCGAACCCCTAAGGCATCGCTCCTGGCACCTACCGCTTCGACGCCGACGGCAGGCTCGTGACCAAGAGCGGCTGGCAGACCGAGACCGGCGAGGACGGCGCCTCCCACACCTACTACTACGTCAACGGCTCCAAGGCCACCGGCCTGACCAAGATCGGGTCCGACTGGTACCTCTTCGACAGGCAGAGCGGCGCCCTGGTCAGCTCCGGCTCCTACCGGGTCAACGACAACGAGGGCGGCAGTGGCCTGGCCGCGGGCACCTATCCCTTCGACGCCCAGGGCAGGCTGCAGCTCGACGGCTGGGTGACCTCCGGCGGGCGCACCTACTACTACGCCGGCGGCTCCAAGGCCACCGGCCTCACCAGGGTCGGCGACGACTGGTACCTCTTCAACCGCGCCAACGGCAACCTGTACAAGGACGGGACCTTCTGGGTCAACGAGAACGAGGGCGGCTGCGGCCTCGCGGGCGGCCTGTACCGCTTCGACGCCGACGGCAGGCTCGTCATGCCTGCATAACTCGCCTTCCTCGCGATTAGGCCAGGGGAGCGGGGAGCGCAATTGCTCCCCGCTCCCGGCCTTTCTTTAGAATTGAGCTGTTCTATGAGGATCCAAACGCTCATTGTGGCAATGAATCAACGCGACGGGTCGCTGGTCGAGCGGATGAACGTCCAGACCGACGCCATCGTCGGAAACCAATGCGACAGCGATGGCGACGTCGCCTTTCGGTGGAATGGTCACGATGTCATATATCTCAACCGCTCGGAGCGTGGCGTGGGCCGCAACCGCAATCTCGTGCTCTCTCACCTCACCGCGGACATATGCGTGCTCGCCGATGACGACCTGCATTTTGTCGACGGATATCCAAAGCTCGTCTGCGAGGCGTTTGCGGCGTGCCCCGACGCCGACATTCTCGTCTTCAACCTCATTGAGAAACGCCCGACTAGAAAGGTGAATGCGTCGTACCGTCGAATCCGTTGGTACGCTTACGGCTCCTACGGGGCTCCGCGCCTTGCGGCACGCAAGGACGCGCTGCTCAGGGCCGGGGTCTCATTCAGCCTTGACTTTGGGGGAGGGGCACGATACGGGTCGGGCGAGGACACGATCTTCCTACATGACTGTCTCCGGCACGGGCTCAAGATCTTCACTGCGCCCCTTGCCCTCGCGGAAATTGACCAGGACGCGCCTTCCACCCACTTCACCGGCTTCGACCGCAAGTTCTTCTTCGACAAGGGCGCGGCGTACGCATGCCTGCACCCCGTGCTTCATCCGCTGTTCACCCTCGCCTATCTTCTCCGGCATCGAGGCGAGCATCGGGATGCCATGTCTTTGTCAAAATCGTGGGGGGCAATGGCGAGTGGCGCCCTTGACTACCTCGGCCATTCGGGGAGCAGGCATGAGATTTAGCATCGTGGTTCCCGCCTACAACGCGCAGAGATGGCTTGGCGACTGCGTCGCCTCCGTCTTCGGTCAGGACTTCGGGGATTGGGAGCTTGTCCTCGTGGACGACGGCTCCGTGGATGGCACCGGAGTCATGGTCGATGGCTACGCGAGGCGTTCGGAGAGAGTCGTTGCCATTCATCAGGAGAACGCCGGCCAGTATCTGGCCCGAAGGGCGGGGATCAACCGCTCCTCTGGCGACTACCTGCTTTTTCTAGACAGCGATGACGAACTTGAGCCTAACGCCCTCTCGTTGATCGACGCGATTCTATGCGAGCGGGACTGGGACCTTGTCCTGTTTCACGGTCGCTTCTTCCGCCATGGGATGGCGGTCGGCGGCCCCATCGGCACAATCGCCGCTCCTGCGGGCCAGGTGAGCATCGAGGACATCCGACGGGCCTTCGCGTTCTCCCACAGCCTCAACTCGCTCTTCCTCAAGGCCTATCGCAGGGACTTGTTCTGTGATGATGACGTCGACCCCCTCCGCTTTAGCAACGTGCGGCACGCGGAAGACAAGGCGATGCAGCTGCGCCCCCTGACCTATGCTCAAGACTGCGTGTACCTTCCCAGGGCGCTCTATCGCTACCGGCTCAACGAACAGAGCGTATCCCATGACATCGGCGTCTCCGACATTCCCTCGCTCATGGGCAACGAGGTCTTTAACCTCCTCTCCTCGACGCTGCCTCAATGGGGACTTGACACCCCCAAAGACCGAAGGCTCTTGGGAGGGTATTATCTCCGCAACTACATAGAGGTCTATTTCAATCTCAGGAGGTCTGCCGCGGATCGCGGAGAGCTTCGGGAACTGAGGCGCTACCCGTGGCGCGACGTCCTGGAGAGGGGCTACCTCCGCCCGTCCTGCCTGCTCACGCTTAGCCCCCGTGAGCTGTTCAAGTACTGTTTGGCGCGACTGTGCGCGTAGTCGCGCGGAGGGTTGGCGGTAGGTGAGGTCGGGAGGCCACAAAAGGGAATGCATATTCTGTTCGTAAACAACAACATGCATATCGGTGGGGTGCAGAAGGCCCTGCTCAACCTGGTCTGCGAGCTTCACCAGAGGCACGACGTCACGCTCCTGCTCCTGTACAGGGGAGGGGAGCTCCTCGACCGCATTCCCGGGGACGTGGAGGTGCTCGAGGCGTCGTCTCCGCTTCGCTTCTGGGGTATGAGCAAGTTTGACGTGCATGACGCGAGCGAGTTGATGGGGCGCTCCGCCTGGGCTGGGCTCACCCGCCTGCTCGGCAGGGGCGCGTCCTGCAGGCTGGCAGGGCTGTTCGAGCGAGATCTTGGGACGTTCGACGTCGCCGTCTCGTATCTCCACAGCGGCAATCCAAAGGCCTTCTACGGGGGGTGCGCGGAGTATGTCCTCAGCTGTGCTAAGGCGCCCACCAAGATTTGCTTCATGCACAACGACTACCGACAGATTCGCGCGACGTCGGCCTACAACAAGCGGCTCTACGCCTCCTTCGACGCCATCGCGGCGTGCTCGAACGGCTGCAGGGACGCGTTTCTCGAAGTGGCGCCCCAGCTTGAGGGCAAGACTGCGGTCGTCCGCAACTGCGTGGGCTATGCTGAGGCCAGACGCCTTGCCGCCGCTGACGTGGTCTCGCTCCCTACAGGCCGCCTGAACGTTCTCACGGTTGCCCGCCTTGGGAGGGAGAAGGGCGTTCTTCGCGCAATCCGCGCGGTTGCGTCGTTGGTCGAGAGCGGACATCCCGTGACTTACCACGTGGCCGGGTCCGGCGCCGAGCTCGACGCCGCCCGCGAGCTGGTCAAGGAGCTTGGTGTGGGGAACAGCGTCGTGCTTCACGGCGAGCTGGGCAATCCCTACCCGCTCATGGCCGCCTGCGACCTGCTTCTCATTCCCTCGTATGCGGAGGCCGCCCCCCTGGTCGTGGGCGAGGCGGCCTGCCTGGGCACTCCTGTACTTTCGACGAAGACCTCCTCAGCCGTTGAGATGGTCGAGGACGCGGGGTACGGTTGGGTGTGCGATAACACGGACGAGGGAATTCTCTCGTCGCTTGCCTCGCTCGTGCAAGATCCTGACCTCCTGGAGGAGCGAAGTGCCGCCTTGCGCGGCATGGCCTTTGACGACGGCATTGCCATTGCCCAGTTCGAGAAGCTGATTTCGGGAGGTGTTGGCCTTTGAGAGGAATCGTTGTCTTTCCAGACCGGACGGGGGTCTCCTCCGAGTACTTTCGGCTCATGCTTTGCCTAGTTCTCGCGCTCTCGTTGTGCGCTGCGCACACGATGGGCAGCCAGCCCCTCGTCCTCGCGTGCCTCGTGGGCTTCCTTGCCATTTCCGCCGTCTCGTCAGTCGAGGGACTCGGCATCGACGTGCTCCTGTTCTTTTTGCCCTGGAGCCCGCTTTTGAAGCAGCGCGTCGGAGAGGTCTCCCTGTATACGATTGCGCTTGCCCTTGCGTGCCTCATCGCGCTCGCCAGAAGGCGATTTCGCGTGAGGCCGTACCAGCTTGCGTATCCCGCGATCCTGCTTTCGCTCACCCTTCTCTCGAAGCTCTTCCAGGGCAACGCTATCGATAGGGGTTACCTGCTGTTCTTGTTCACGCTCGTCCTGTTCCCCAACCTTGCGACGAGCGACTGCCGGCGTCGTACGCCGTTTTCGCTCACCTGCCTGTACTTCTCGCTGGGCGTGATCAGCGCGGCCCTTTCCGCGCAGCTTGTCGCGAGCAATCCCTCGATTGCGCAGTTCATCAATGTCGAGTCGTGGGCCCACGTCACCCGCCTCTCGGGGTACTACGGCGACGCGAACTTCTATTCCGCGCAGATCAACGCGTGCATCGCCGGCCTGCTGCTCGTGCTGGTCAAAGAGACGTCTGCGTGGCGCCGCGCGGGATGCCTTGGGCTCCTCGTGACGCTTCTCTACTGCGGGCTTCTCTCGGCCTCAAAGTCGTTCGTCATCGTCTGCGCCTGCGAGGTCGGCATCTGGGCCGCCATGCTCTTCCGCAACAGCGACAACGGCCGCCGAAACCTGACGCTGCTCGTTGCCGCCGCCGTGGTAGTTCTGGTTGCCCTCTCGACGTCCGCCTTTCAGGAGCTCCTGCGAATTCTTGACAATCGCTTTTCCTACGCCGATTCCGTCTCGCAGATTACGACGGGGCGAAGCGACGTGTGGCTCAGCTACCTCGACCTGCTTTCCCGCGACACGAAGCTCACCCTTTTTGGCGAGGGAATGACCAACGTCACGCTCGACGTGCTCAGAAACAAGGCCTCTCACAACACGCCGATACAGCTCATATTCCAACTCGGAATCCTTGGGGCCCCGGTGCTTGTCGCGTGGTTCGCCTGTCTTCTCAGGGGGCTGCTCCCCGCCAGGATGCGCCAAGTCGACGGATGGGCCGTCGCTCTCCTGGCCGTAGGCGTGTTCATGCCCTGGCTCGGACTAGACTACCTCTTCTTTGACGAGCTGTTCCTGCTGCCGTCGTTTGCCGCCCGCGGCGTCTGCGGCTTTTCCGACGCGCCTCCCCGCTGCAATGGGCTGGGCGATCCCGACGCCACGCGCCTTGTCGGTGAGAACACATGAGGCGTTTTCTTCAGAAGCTCCGGTACGTTCGGCTTGGCGACGTCGCATCGATCCCCGTGCTGCTCCTGGCAGCTCCCTTCGCGTTCATCCTGAGGGCCAGAAGGCCCCACATCTGGCTCATCTGCGAGCGCAGAGGTGAGGCTCGCGACAACGGCTTCTGGCTGTATCGCTACCTTCTGCAGAACCAACCGCAGGTGGACGCGGTGTACGTCATCGATTCGGCGTCCACGGAGGCAGCCAGGGTCCAGGCCCTTGGGGGAGAGGTGATCCAGTGGGGAGGGCTTCGCCATTGGGCGTACTACCTCGCCGCCGAATACAACGTCAGCTCCCAGAAGGATGGCAAGCCCAACGCCGCCGTCTGCTACCTGCTTGAGGTTTACGGAATCCTCAAGAACAGGCGGGCGTTCTTGCAGCACGGCATCATCCACAACGACAACGAGTTCCTCCATTACGAGAACACCAGGATGGGGCTCTTCGTGTGCGGCGCGCGGCCCGAGTACGACTACGTGAGGAGGTCGTTTGGATACCCGGAGGGGACGGTCCGCTATCTCGGCCTGGCTCGCTTTGACGGGCTCCACCACTTCCAGGCCGAGCGGCTTGTCCTGGTGATGCCCACATGGAGGCGCTCCATCGCGACGCCGGCGCGCTTTTCTCGCCGTCTGGACACCCCACGGGAATTCGTGAGGACCACGTATTATCGGAAATGGCACGAGCTGCTTTGCGACGAGGGGCTCAAGGAACGGCTCTCTCGTCACGGATACCGCGTCGCGTTCTATCCACATCCCAACATGCAGAGGTTCCTCGATGCGTTCCGGGAGGGCTGCGAGGGCGTGGAGTTCTGCGACTGGCGCACCTGCGACCTGCAGGACCTGCTCAGACGTGCCGCGTTTCTCGTGACAGACTACTCGAGCGTGGCCATGGACTTCGCGTACATGCAGAAGCCGCTGCTGTACTACCAGTTTGACCTGGACGAGAGCGCCCTTACGGAGGAGACCCGACAGGCGGTGTTGGATCTTCTCGCGGAGGTCTGCGCCAAGGCACAGTACAGCGTCCAGGAGGCCGTGCCCCTGGACGACACCCGATACGCCGTGGAAGTCTCCGTCCGTCCCCTGGACCTCTTTCTCCAGGTCCGTGAGGACAGTTTGGCGGATTATCAGGAGGCGTTCGCCCGGAAATACGCCGATACTGACCTCGACGCGCTCTCGCAGGACGAACAGGAACAATTCCGCACGGACTATGAAAACGACTGGG
>ERZ824488.1287-NODE-1287-length-28288-cov-4.235186_pt1 | contig 28288 bp, 23 predicted proteins | sample MGYA00519936_ERZ824488 | MGnify/ENA primary metagenome ERZ824488 (study PRJEB31778, sample SAMEA3449153) | human gut metagenome | biome: human gut; feature: human-associated habitat; material: faeces | place: United Kingdom | collected 2010/2012 ... | reverse complement strand
CCGTCGAGCTGCCCGACCTCGCCGGCCGCGAGGCCATCCTCAAGATCCACGCCAACGACGTCAAGATGGAGGGCTCCATCGACCTGTCCGGCATCGCCAAGTCCACGCCGGGCGCCTCGGGAGCCGACCTCGCCAACATCATCAACGAGGCCGCCCTTCGCGCCGTGCGCTTCGGCCGCAACCGCGTGACCCAGGAGGACCTCGCCGAGTCCGTCGACGTGGTCATCGCCGGCGAGAAGAAGAAGTCCACCGTGCTCTCCGAGCACGAGAAGGAGGTCGTGGCCTACCACGAGACCGGTCACGCCATCGTGGCGGCCATGCAGAAGGGCTCCGCGCCCGTTTCCAAGATCACCATCGTGCCGCGCACCTCGGGCGCCCTGGGCTTCACCATGCAGGTTGAGGAGGACGAGCACTTCCTGACCACGCGCACCGAGGCCAAGAACAAGATCGCCGTGCTCTGTGGCGGCCGCGCGGCCGAGGAGCTCATCTTCGGCGAGGACGAGAAGACCACCGGCGCCTCCAACGACATCGAGAAGGCCACCGGCATCGCGCGCGCCATGGTGACCCAGTACGGCATGTCAGACAAGTTCGGCATGGTGGCACTGGGCCAGCAGCGCAACCGCTACCTGGGCGGCGGCTCCGAGCTCACCTGCTCCGAGGGCACCGCGCAGGAGGTGGACGCCGAGGTCAGGCGCCTGGTGGAGGAGGGCCACCAGAAGGCCCTGGACACCCTGCGCGCCAACCGCTTCAAGCTGCACGAGATCGCCCACTACCTCCAGAAGAAGGAGACCATCACTGGCGACGAGTTCATGAACATCCTCACGCGCGACGACGGCTTCGCGCCCCAGATGCCCAAGCAGCAGTAGGGCAACGGTTCACAGCTACGGATAGCGCAGAGCCCCCGGCGAGAAGTGCCTCTTGCCGGGGGCTCCTTTGTTGCCGCGACCTCTGCCGGCGCGGGCCGGACTAGCCCCAGTAGCCCTTGTGGACCTCGCAGGCCTCCTCGACGAGCTCGGGGAAGGGGCCGACGACCTCGATGTCCTTCTGGCTGGAGCCAAAGATCTGGCGGCAGGGGGTGTCCAGCGTGGGGTTCTGCTCGTTGTCGCCGGTCTGGCCGAGGATGTCGCGCTCGGTCATGGCGTATACCACGCGGCCGACGTTGCCCCAGTAGATGGCGCCCGAGCACATGGCGCACGGCTCGCCGGTGGTGTAGAGCGTGCACTGCCAGAGGTAGTCGTGGTCAAACTTCCTGCTGGCGGCCTCCATGAGGGAGGTCTCGGCGTGGCCGGTGCAGATGTGCTCTGAGATCTCGCGGTTCTCCTGCTCCAGCACGATCTCTTTGTCCTCGTTCACCAGGATGGCGCCAAAGGGGGTGTTGCCGTGCTCGCGGCTGAGGCGGGACACCTCGATGGCGCGGCGCAGGAACGCGACGTCCTCCTCGTGGGTGAACTTGGCGTGGCGCGGCTCGTCCCAGCTGCTCTTCTTCTCGTCGGACATGGCTCTTCCTCTCTTTCTTGTGGCCCCAGGGGCCGGCGGGGCGAGAAGAGAAAGGGCACGCGGAGCGTGGCAAGGGGATGCTTGCCTTCTCCGCGTGCCCAACGCCGTCCCTGCGCGTCACCTCGCGCACGCAGCCGCAGATGCGGTCCGGACGGTGCCTCTATTCGCAATGTGTGTCGCCAACCATATCACAGCCTGGTGACGCGTGTGGCGAGAAATACGCACATTTGTTCTAGTATTTGAGTCCGGTTGGGGTACCATGATGCCAGACGACAAGAACACGCGTTTGCATTGGGGGTGCCATGTCAACGGGACCGGCGGATACGGGGAGCGTCTACCTCTGCATTGACCTCAAGTGCTTCTACGCCTCGGTGGAGTGCGCGGACAGGGGCCTTGACCCGTTTAGGACCAACCTGGTGGTGGCCGACTCCTGCCGCGGCAAAGGCACCATCTGCCTTGCCATCACGCCGGCCATGAAGGCCCTGGGCGTTCGCAACCGCTGCCGGGTGTTCGAGATACCAAAGTCGGTTGACTTCATAGAGTGCCGCCCCCACATGCGCAGGTACATGGAGGAGTCCGCGGAGATATACGGCATCTACCTCAGGTACTTCTCGCCCGAGGACATCCACGTCTACTCGGTGGACGAGTGCTTCATAGACGTCACCGGCTACCTCAGGCTTTACGGAGAGACGCCCGTCTCCATGGCAAAAAAGCTCATGGCCGTCATCAGGCGGGAGCGGCACATCTGCGCCACGGCGGGGGTGGGCACCAACCTCTTCCTGGCCAAGGTGGCGCTGGACGTGCTGGCCAAGCACGAGCCAGACGGCATCGGCTGGCTTGACGAGGAGGCCTTCAGGCGCCGCGTCTGGCACCACCGCCCCCTCACGGACATCTGGGGCATAGGGCCGGGCACGACCCGCAGGCTGGAGCGCTACGGGGCCCTTGACCTGGCTGGCGTCACTCGCGTCAACGAGGAGCTTCTCTACGGGGCCTTTGGCATCAACGCGGAGTACCTCATAGACCACGCCTGGGGGCGCGAGCCCTGCACCATGGCGGACATTCACGCGTTCCGACCGCAGACCCACTCCATAAGCAATGGGCAGGTCCTCATGCGGGACTACCCCTCTGAGCAGGCGCGCATTGTGCTGAGGGAGATGGCGGACGCTTCGTGCCTGGACCTCGTGCAGAAGGACGTCGCCTGCACGGGGGTCGCGCTCTGGGTGGGGTACTCCTGCGTCGGGGAGGGGCCGGCGGGGGCCAGCGCCTCTCGCAGGCTGGGCGCCCCCACGGACTCGCGCACGGGGCTCTGCCAGCTGCTCCTTGCCCTGTGGGACGAGGTGGCAGACCCGACGCGCAGCGTGAGGCGCCTTGGCGTGGCGCTCACGGGGCTGGTGCCGGCGGGGGTCTCCCAGCCCTCCCTCTTTGACGACGGGGAGGCCCTGGCCCGCGAGCACGAGCTTACGCGGGCGACTATCGCGGTCAAGGGGCGCTTTGGCAAGAACGCCCTGGTGAGGGGCACGAGCTTCAGGCCCGGCTCCACGGGAAGGGCAAGAAACGAGCAGGTTGGAGGTCACCTTGGGTAGCATGCCGCCGCACGGGAAGGGGGACGGGCGCCCCGCACCGCCGGCAGGGGTGGGGCCGCACCCGCCGCGGCCGCGCGCGCAGAGGGCTGCCCAGTTCATGCCCTTCTCGGCGCTCACGGGGCTTGAGGAGCTGCTGCGGGCCGCGGAGGCAAGGGCCGCCTGCCAGGACCCGGCGCCCTGGCCCGGTGACGAGGTACTCGAGGAGGAGGGGAGGGGCGCATGAGCGGACGGCACTCGCTGGCGGGCACCAACGGCATACCGCTGGAGGCCGGGCGTACCTACCTGCGCGTGGTCTCCGAGTGCGCGGAGGACGGCCGCGTGCGGGTGGACGAGGTGCTCTGGCCGGACGGAAGGCGCTTTCCGGCGGCCTCCACCACCCACATCCGCACGCTGGGCCGATGGGAGATGGGCAATGTGGTGGAGCAGTACGAGGTGGCCTTCAAGCGCCCGGGCCGCCGGGAGGTCCGCCGCACCATCTGGTGGGAGCGCGGCCGCTGGTTCACCTCGCAGTCGTGACGGCGCTCCGTTGGGGACGCGCGTTGCGCAACCTGTCCCCAGTTTGCGCAAAAACGAACACGTCCCCAATCTGCGAGAAGAACGTGGTACCATCTTTGACCATAGGCGATGAAGGGGAGAGTACCCGGATCGCGCGGTCAGAAGAGAGCGAGGCTGGTGGGATCTCGCGTCCGCGTCCCGGAGAAGATCACCCCCGAGCCGCGGCCCCAAAGCAAGGCGCACGCGCCCTGCAAGTAGGCGTCGCCGGAGTGGCCGCCGTCACAGGCCAGCCGAGTTACGCGGTAATTCCGCTCGCTGGGTGGTAACAAGCGAAGTGTGACGTGAGCGCTTCGTCCCAGCACGACGGGACGGACGCTTTTTTGGTGCCCAGAAAGGGGTCACAGAGGTGGCAAACGAGTACAAGAAGACCACTAACCTGCCGCAGACGGGCTTCCCGATGCGCGCGAGCCTGGCTCAGAACGAGCCCAAGAGGCTCAAGGAGTGGTACGACAACGACGTCTACGCCCAGCTCCTCAAGAAGAACGAGGGCCACGACAAGTTCGTCCTGCACGACGGCCCCCCGTACGCCAACGGCCCCATCCACCTCGGCCACGCGCAGAACAAGATCTCCAAGGACATCATCAACCGCTTCTGGGCCATGCAGGGCTACCAGACGCCCTACGTGCCCGGCTGGGACTGCCACGGCCAGCCCATCGAGCACAAGGTCGAGCAGATGCTCGGCACCGAGAAGTTCAACCAGCTCCCCACCGAGAAGATTCGTGAGCTCTGCCGCAAGATGGCCGTCGAGCAGGTCGACACCCAGCGCCAGGGCTTCAAGCGCCTGGGCGTCCTGGCCGAGTGGGACAACCCCTACCTGACCTACGTCAACGACTACGATGCAACCGACGTTGAGATCTTCAAGGCCATCTTCGACAACGGCGCCATCTACCGCGGCCGCAAGCCGGTGCACTGGTGCACCCACTGCCACACGGCCCTGGCCGAGGCGGAGATCGAGTACGGCGACGAGGTCAGCCCCTCCATCTACGTGCGCTTCGTCCTGACCAGCACTCCTGCGGGCCTGGAGAACTACGCCGGCAAGACCGACGTGGTCATCTGGACCACCACGCCCTGGACCATGCCGGCCGACACCGGCGTCATCCTGGGCCCGGACTTTGACTACGTCGCCGTGGTCCACGACGGCCGCGCCGAGATTATGGCCGACGCCCTGAAGGAGCGCGTCTGCGAGATTGCCGGCTGGGACTGCGAGGTGGCCCTGGGCACCGACGGCCAGCCCTGGCACGCCACGGGCGCCGAGCTTGCCGAGAACACCTACGAGCAGCCCATCTTCCCGGAGTTCCAGGGCCGCTTCATCACCGCCGACTACGTGAGCCTGGACGACGGCACGGGCATCGTGCACACCGCCCCCGGCCACGGCGTTGACGACTACAACGCCGGCTGCAAGTGGGGCCTTGAGCTTGTCATGCCCGTCGACGACGACGGCCGCTTCTACGTGGGCGACACCATCGGCACCGGCGGCCCCTGGTCCGGCATGGACGTCAACGAGGCCAACCCCAAGATCATCGAGTGGCTCCGCGAGAAGGGCACGCTGGTGGCCCACGTGGACATCAACCACAGCTACCCGCACTGCTGGCGCTGCAAGGAGCCCGTCATCTTCCGCGCCACCAGCCAGTGGTTCGTCTCCATGGACAAGCCGCTCGCCGACGGCCAGAGCCTTCGCCAGAAGGCCACCGACGAGCTCTCCCGCGTTGACTTCTACCCGGCGCACGCGGTCAAGCGCATCGGCTCCATGGTCGAGGGACGTCCGGACTGGTGCATCTCCCGCCAGCGCAACTGGGGCGTGCCCATCCCGGCCTACACCTGCCAGGACTGCGGCGAGACGGTGATGAACGACGACACCCTGGACGCCGTCATCAAGCTCTTCCACGAGAAGGGCTCCGACGCCTGGTTCACCGACGAGCCGTCCAGCTACCTGGGCGACGCCTGCACCTGTCCCAAGTGCGGCGGCCACAACCTCAAGGCCAACAAGGACATCCTGGACGTCTGGTGGGACTCCGGCGTCTCCCACACCGCCGTCTGCAAGCACCGCGGCTACCTCAAGTTCCCGGCCGACATGTACCTCGAGGGCTCCGACCAGCACCGCGGCTGGTTCATGAGCTCCCTCATGACGTCCGTGGCCGCCTACGGCGTGGCCCCGTACCGCTCCGTGGTCTCCCAGGGCTTCACCCTGGACGGCCAGGGCCGCAAGATGTCCAAGTCCCTGGGCAACGTCATCGACCCCAACGCCGAGTGCGACTCCCGCGGCGCCGACGTCATGCGCCTGTGGGTCTCCTCGGTGGACACCTCCACCGACGTCCCCTGCGACGACACCATCCTCGGCCACGTGGGCGAGGCCTACCGCAAGATCCGCAACACCCTGCGCTTCCTGCTGGGAGAGATCGAGGGCCAGTTTGACCCGGCGACCGACGCCGTGGCCCTGGACGAGCTTCTGCCCTACGACCGCCTGACCCTGGCCCGCATGTGCGAGGTCCACTCCGTGGTCACCGAGGCCTACCACGGCTACCGCTTCAACGTTGTCTACCGCAACCTCTACGACTACGTGACCGAGCTCTCCAACGGCTATCTCAACGCCACCAAGGACCGCGTCTACTGCGGCCAGAAGGACGGTACCGACCGCAGGAGCGCCCTCACCGTCTGGGCCCAGATCCTCTCCATGCTCGTGCACGACCTGCAGCCCATCCTGTGCTTCACCTGCGACGAGGTCATGGCCTTCCTGCCCGAGTCCATGCGCGACGGCCAGAAGTACGCCGCCCTGCTGGACTGGTACCAGGCTCCCTGGACGCTCGAGGAGTGCAAGGATGAGCTTGCCGCCTACGCCGAGCTCAGCGTCGCCCGCGACGCCTTCACCAAGGCCTTCGAGGAGGCCAAGGCCGCTGGCGCCGTGACCGAGAAGACCTCCCAGGGCGCCAAGGCCGCCCTGGTCCTGCCGCACGAGGCCTATGCGCTTCTCGCCGGCGAGAGCGCCGTGGACCTGTCCGAGGTCTTCGTGTGCTCCGAGGTCAGCGTCTCCGAGGGTGAGGAGCTCTCCTGCTCCGTCGCTCCTGCCGACGGCCAGAAGTGCCCGCGCTGCTGGAACTACCGCACGCTGGGCGCCGACGGCCTCTGCTGCCGCTGCCACGACGCCGTGGCCGCCGTCAGCGCGGAGTAGGTCGGCTTGGCCGCCAAGAAGCTGCACGAATCCACGGCCGCGCGCCTTGCCCTTCTGGGCGGGGCCGCGGCCGCGGTCGTCGTGCTCGACCAGCTGAGCAAGGCATGGGTGCGCGCCGCCCTCGTGCCGGGCAAGCCCGTGACGCTCATTCCACACGTCATGGACCTGTCGCTCGTCTACAACACCGGCGCGGCCTTCTCCATGGGGGAGGGCAGGGGCGCGCTCTTCGTCCTCATCTGCGCGGTCATCTGTGCGGGCTGCTGCGTGCTCGCCTGGCGCGAGAGGGACATGCCGCCCGCGCTTCTGGCCATGCTGGGCTGCGTCTGCGGCGGTGGCATCGGCAACGCCATCGACCGCGTGATGGCCGGCCGGGTGACGGACTTCTTTGCCACCACGTTCATGGACTTCGCCGTCTTCAACGTGGCCGACGTCTTCATCACCTGCGGCGTCATCCTTGCCTTCATCCTCTGGTACCGCTGGGACGCCAAGCGAGAGACCGACGCCTCCTCCGACTAGCACCCGCCAGCCCAACGCACCTCTCGCCGCGGTTTGCCGGCATTTGCGGACGCTCACGCCATCGTGGGCGTCCGCTTTCTCATGCAAACGGCGGGGCGCGTGGGAAAGGCTCGCGGGGCGGGCGGCGAGAAGGACGTGGCGCTAGAGCGCGATGTCGGTCCAGGAGTCCAGCCAGAGGTCGGCCTCGTGGCGGAGGGCCTCGCGGGGCTGTCGGGGGTCGGCGCAGCGGACGGCGCAGGTCATCATGCCGCATCCGCGGGCGCTCCTCACGCCGGGGAGGATGTCCTCGAAGACCAAGCAGGCAGCGGGGTCAACGCCCAGTCGCCGGGCCGCCTCCAGGTAGACGTCCGGGTGGTCCTTGGTGGCGTGGGCAACCTCCTTGCCGCAGACCACGGCGTCAAAGAGCTCGGCCACGTCAACGCGCGGCGCCATTGCGGAGAGCACGTACGGGTCGTTGGTCGTGGCCAGCGCAATCGGGATGCCGGCCCGCCTCAGCGCGGCCAGGTACTCTCGCGCACCGGGTCTGAGCTCCACGCGCGTCTCGTAGAGGGCATGCCCCAGGCGGTTCCACTCGTCGCAGATGTCGGCCGTCGGCTCGTCCAGTCCGTAGGTCTGGCGAACCCACTCGGCGCCAGCCGCAAAGCCAAGGGTCGCCAGCGTCTGGTGCGCCAGGGCGTCGTACTCAATGCCGCGCTGCCCAAAGAAGATGCGGTCGACCTCCTCCCAGAGGCCCTCCGTCGCGGCCAGCGTGCCGTCAAAGTCAAAGATCGCGGCGCCAAACGCCGGCGGCCAGAGCGCCTCCGCGCCGCTCTTCTGTTGATCAAACCCTGTATCAGTCGAGAAACCCATGGCCTCAGAGGCTCCTAGCGGTCGGGTGCGTCCTCGAGCGAGCGCAGAATGCTAAAGTAGACGTCATCGCGAGACATGGTGCCCAGGTTGGACATGAAGTCCCTGGCCACGGGGAAGATCTCCTGGTCAAGGCTTGCGCGCAGGCCCTCAAAGAAGACCTCGCTCACGCGCTCCGTGGGCGCCAGGGGAACGTCCGCCTCCAGCAGCGCCTCCCGTGCCTCCTCGGCGGTGAGCTCGCCCTCGGGGTCAAGTGCGTGGCCCATGATTGCCATGACCTGCATGCCGGCCGCCCAGAGCGGCCCCGGCACGTACTCGCGGGCGCGCTGCAGGCAGGCACGGGCCAGGCGCGGGCGGTCCCGCTCCCACTGCAGCTGCGCCATGCGGATGTAGCCCATGCCGATGGCCTCAGGGTCGTGCGCGTAGGCAAGCATGCGGCGGACGGCCTCAGTGGCGCCATCGGTGTCGCCCAGGGCGGAAAGGCAGTTGGAGAGCTGCAGCGCCGCCTCGGCGGAGAGGGGAGCCAGGTGAGCCGCGCCTGCGGCAAGGCCACGGGCGCTCTCGGCGTTGCCCTGGATGAGCTCGGTCTGCGAGGCAATGAGCCGCGCCTGGTAGAGGGCGGCAGGGGCAAGGCGGGTCCTCGTGCCGGCGCCCGCAATCAGGCGGTTGTAGAGCACGCGGTCGACGTAGCTGCCAAAGGCGCGCCAGGCCACCCCGTCTCCGTCCGCGTAGGTGCCGGCGTCCTCTACGGGCGCTAGCGCGTCAAGGACCGCGCTGCCCGCGCCGGCCACGTCCTTTGCCATCATGCGGCTGGTGCCCAGCTCGACGGCGCGAGAGAGCGCGTCTCCGTGCGCAAGCTCCTCGGCCACGGCAAACGGGTCGTCGTCGGGCAGGGTCCCCTCGATGAGGCCCTCCATCACGCGGCGGCAGGCGGCGTCCATGGCCGGGTCCGCCCCGTCCGTCAAGAGGGACATCAGGAGGCGTATATTGCCCTCCGTGGAGCCGGTGATGCCGCGGGTGAGCTCGTCAGCGGCCTTGGTGCGCCGGCAGGCCTCGTCTATGCCGAGGTCGGCCACACAGGAGGCGCCCAGCGCACGGGCGGCCTCGGCCGGCAGCTCGAGGTCGGAGGTCTCCGGCGCGTCGTAGCGCGCGGGCGGGCAGAAGAGCTCGTCCTCAAGCGAGAAGCCCTGCCTAACGGGTAGCAGCGCCCCGTCGTCAAGCTCCATGGTGACGCCCGCCGCACGGAGCGCCTCCGCGGGGTCAAGGCCCGGTCCAAGGTCAATGCCGTTCAGGTCAGAGCGGGTGAGGCGGCCCCAGTAGAGGCACTCGTGAGAGGTGGCGGTATCAAGCGTGCCCGCAACCCAGACCTCGTTCAGCGCGGGCGCCCCCTCGAAGGCCCAGACGGCCACCAGAAGGCCCAGCCTGAGGTTGTAGTCGGACGCCATCTGGCGGCGCATCTGACCCGTGGCGGCAACGACGCCCAGCTCGTCCACCCAGGCCTCGCCCGGCATGACGCGGGGCGGCACCAGTGCCAGCTCAAAGGCCGCGGCCCCGGCTGCCGCGTTGACGCGGAAGTCCGCCATTAGGCGGAAGGGCAGCTGGAACGCCTCTATGCCGTAGGCCAGCGCGCGGCGGGACCCCCACTCGCCACAGCCGTCGTCGGGCTCGGTGGCCGGCCCCAGGGTCCGGGCCTGCTCTGCGATGGAGCGGCGCAGCAAGCGCTCGTCTCGGATGAGGTCCCTCTCGCCGGCGGCAGGGTCTGCGCCGGGCATGGCCTGGCTGAGCAGGGCCTCGTTGAGGGCGGCCTCGAGCTCCATGACGCGCAGCTTTGCAAGGTAGGGGAGCTCGCGGTCGGTCACGCGCAGGTAGACCAGTCCCGTCATGCGCGGCTGGATAACCCTCAAGCCGGGCAGCTCCACGTCGTCGTCAAAGAGCCCCGCCTCACGCAGGCGCCGCGCCAGGTGGCGCTCCCGCCCGCAGGGGAGAAGCGCGTCCTGCCGCGAGGCGTCCCCGGTGGCCCGCCCCTCGACGTCCGTGACGAAGCCGCGCAGCCGGCCCAGCGGCTCTCTGCTGCCGAGCAGCTCCCTGACCAGGGCGGCCATGTCCAGCGCACTCTCGCTCGGGGCGGCCTCGGTCTCGGCCTCGGCCGTGGCGGATGCTCCCGGCGTCACCTCGCCCTTCTCGCCGGCCTCGCGCGAAGCGGCGGCCGGCGCCACCTGAGTGTTCTCAGCCTCCGCGCCCTTCTCGGCCGCTGCCCTGCCCCTTCCGGCAAGCGCCGAGACGAGCCTGCCCAGGCCGGAAAGCGGCCCCTTGGCGGCACCCACGCTAGTCCTCCCTGGGCGCGGGTCTGCCCACGCCGTCGATGACGGTGTTCTTGTTGGCGATGCGCCTGATGAACAGGCCGCTTCTGAGCTTGGGCTCAAACCAGGTGGACTTGGGCGGCATCAGCAGGCCGGCGTCGGCCACGGCCATGAGCTCGTCCACCGAGGTGGCGTGGAGGGCGAAGGCCACGCCCTCCCTTCCAGCGCGGCGCTCCAGCTCGCCCAGTCCGGCCGCCCCGCCGACAAAGCTCACGCGCGGGTCCTCGCGCGGGTCGCCGATGCCCAGCACCGGTCCCAGCACGCGGTCCTGCAGGACGGAGGCGTCCAGGCGCGCCACGGGGTCGCCGGCAACGGCGTCTCCGTCAACAAAGCGCAGCTCGCGCCAGGCGCCGAAGGCGTACATGCCAAAGGTCCCGCGCTCACCTGGCTCCACGGGTTCCTCCCGCCTGGGCCCCACCTCAAAGCCTGCCGCCGCCACGGCCGCCACGAGCTCGTCCTCGCCCATGTCGGCGGCGTCCGCCACCACGCGCTCGTAGGGCAGCACGGTGAGCTGGCTTGCCGGGAAGAGAACGCACAGCAGGTAGTTGTAGGCCTCGCGGCCGGTGTGCTCGCGTCCCTTCTCGGTGCGCATCTCCTGGCAGACGCGGGCGGCCGAGGCCGCGCGGTGGTGGCCGTCCGCGATGTAGGCGCGCGGGATGTAGGCCAGCATCATCTGGAAGGCCTCTACGGCGGCCGGGCGGGCCACGCGCCAGACGGTCTGGCGGACGCCCTCGCCGTCCGTGAAGTCATAGAGGGGCTCCGCGCCCTTTGCGGCCTCCACCAGCGCCTCTAGCGCCGGATTGTCGCGGTAGGCGAGGAAGATCGGGCCCGTTTGGCAGCCCGTCGCGCGGATGTGGCGGACGCGGTCCTCCTCCTTGGCGCGACGGGTGCTCTCGTGGCGGCGGATGATGCCGTTGTTGTAGTCGTCGAGTGAGCACGCGGCCACGACGCCTGTCTGCTCGTGGCCGTCCTGCTCCAGGCGGTAGAGGTAGTAGCAGGGGCGGCCGTCGCGCACCAGGGTGCCGTCGGCCACGCGCTCGTGCAGGAGCTCGGCCGCGTGCGCGTAGACATCGTAGGCGTACATGTCGTGGTCAGGCGAGAAGCCCGTCTCGGGGCGGTCTATGGCCAAAAAGGAGCGGGGGTGCTCCCTCACGTAGTCGGCCGCCCCCTCGCGGTCAAAGACGTCGTAGGGCAGGGCGGCAAACTCCGCGGCGGACTCCGGCGCGGGGCGGTAGCAGGCAAAGGGCTCGGCGTGCACGGCACTCTCCTTTGGTAGGGTGACGCAGGGTGACCCTCCATGATACGACTCGGATGTTGCGGGGCAATGACGGCGCGCGGCGAGGCCGCGGAGCGCCTGGGCCGCGCTCGCGCCGCACGTGATACCCTTGGGAAAACCCAACAAGAAAGGACTCCCCATGCCCCTCACCGGCGAGGAAGTGGCCAGCAAGGCCCTCGTCATCTTTGACTTTGACGGAACGCTCGCGGACTCCATGCCCGGTATCATCCGCACCGCCCGCACCGTCATGCACGAGCACGGCTGGACCGACGAGGCTCTTGGAGACATGCGCCGCCTCGTGGGGCCGCCCTTCCCGGCCGCCTTCACCGAGGTCTATGGCGTCAGCCCGGAGGAGGCCATGCGGATCACCGAGGAGTACCGCGCCATCTACCAGAACCTCGGGCGCGACGGCTGGCCGCTCTTCGACGGCATGCGCGAGCTGCTCTGCGACCTGCGGGCCGCCGGCCGCAAGCTGGCCATCGCGTCCTTCAAGAGGCAGTTCCTGCTTGACCGCGCCATAGACGCCAACGGGGTCCGCGACCTCTTTGACCTGCCACTTGGCAAAGCCTCCGACAACGGCCAGACCAAGGCCATGATCATAGGCGACGTCCTGGAGCTCCTGGGCTTCTCGCCGGAGGAGGCCGTCATGGTGGGTGACCGCCGCTTTGACGCCGAGGCCGCCCACGAGGCGGGCCTGCCCTGCGTGGGCCTGACCATGGGCCACACGTGCGAGCCGCAGGAGCTCGTTGACGCCGGGTGCTGCGCCCTGTGCGACACCATTGACGACCTGCGGCGCGTTCTTCTCGGCTAGCCTTCCGCCCTGGGGGCGGCCCCGTCTGCCGGACGGGCGGAGCTAAAGGGAAACGCCCGCCGCCCCAAGGGGTACAGTGAGACAAAAGGAGGACGGGCCCGCGCCCGCCCAAGAAGGGAGAAGAGCATGGCTGGAATTGACATCATGGGTGGCCTCAACAAGGCCTTCCTGGCAACCGTCGGCGCCGTGGCCATCACCGCCGAGAAGTCCCAGCAGGCCGTGGAGGACCTGGTCAAGAAGGGCGAGCTCACCGTCCAGCAGGGCAAGTCGCTCAACCAGGAGCTCTCGCGCAAGGCCAAGGAGGCCGCGCAGGAGACCACCGACGGCGCGCTGCGCGCCTTCCTGGAGGCCCTCTCCGACGAGGACCGCGCCGCCTATGCCGCCAAGGTCGCCCAGATGGCGGCTGACATTGAGGCCGCCAAGGTGACCGTCGACGTCGAGGACGGCGTCGAGGAGGAGCCCGCCGCCCAGGCCGAGTCCGCCGAGGGCAGCGCGGAGTAGCACGTGGCCCAGGCGCAGGACAACGGCAGCAAGCAGGCCGCAGGCCAGCACGTCGAGGAGCCTCCGCGCGGCCAGTCCGCGCAGGAGCTCCTCGACGCCTGGTACGCGAGCGTCCAGCAGGAGCTCGAGGGCGCCGACGCCGACGGCCAGACCATCGGCCTTCTCGGCGGCCGCAGCTCAGGGGCGCAGGGACCCTCTCGCCGCTCCAAGCTGCGGCGCATTGGAGAGATGCTGGCCATCGTGAGGCGCTACGACATCTTCCACGGCCTCACGCCCAAGACGCTGCGGCGCATGCTGGAGGAGCTGGGCCCCACCTTTGTCAAGGCGGGGCAGATCCTCTCCATGCGGTCCGAGATCTTGCCTCCGAGCTTCACGCATGAGCTGGAGCGCCTGCGCACGGACGTGGAGCCCATGGACCGCGACACCGTGCTCGCCGCCCTGCGCGCCGAGTACGACCGGCCCATCGAGGACATCTTCGATGCCATTGACGACAACCCGCTGGGGTCTGCCTCGGTGGCCCAGGTGCACAAGGCGCGCCTGGTCACGGGCGAGCTCGTGGCCATCAAGGTCCAGCGCCCCCACGTGCAGGAGACCATGGCGCAGGACATCTCCATCATGAGGTCCCTCGCGCGCTACATGAGCCGCTTCATGGGGCAGAACCAGTTCCTTGACCTGCAGTCCGTGGTGGACGAGCTCTGGCAGTCATTCCGCGAGGAGACGGACTTCCTGGTTGAGGCCAGAAACCTCGAGGAGTTCCGCCGCAACAACGCCGGCTGCGTCTACCTGGAGTGCCCCAAGCCCCACCCGGCCCTGTGCGCCCGCCACGTGGTGGTCATGGACTACGTGGAGGGCATAGCCATAGACGACACGGCCGCTCTCGCCGCGGCCGGCTACGACTGCGCAGAGATCGGCGAGAAGCTCGTGGACAACTTTGCCACCCAGATGTTGGACGACGGCTTCTTCCACGCGGACCCCCACCCGGGAAACATCGTGGTCAGCGGTGGCAAGATCGTCTACATGGACCTGGGCATAATGGGCAGGCTCTCCTCGCGCGACCGCAGCGCCCTTTCGGACATGATCGTCGCGGTGGCCGAGAAGGACTCCGCGCGCCTGGCGGACGGCCTCATGCGCTTCTCCATATCCGACAGCGCTGAGGTGGACCAGGCGCACCTGCTCTCCGACCTGGACGCCATTGTGGCGGACTTTGGCTCGGCCAACCTGTCTGACCTGGACATTGGCGCCTTCGTGGGGTCTCTGGTCTCCATGGCGCAGAAGAACGGCATCGAGCTGCCGGGCACGGTGACCATGCTGGCGCGCGCCCTGGTGACCCTGGAGGGCGTGGTGGACAACCTCATGCCCGGAGCCTCCATGGTGGACATCATCAAGCGGCACCTGAGAGCCCATGCGGACCCCGAGGAGCTTGCCAGCCGCGAGCTGCGTCGCCTGGCCAAGGAGACCCTGGCCGCCACGCACGGCCTTCTGGGCGCGGCGGGGGAGGCCCAGGTTGCCATGCGCATGCTCACCCGCGGCCAGCTGCGCGTCAACCTCGACCTTGCCGGCACCGAGGACCCGCTGGAGGACTTCTCCCGTACGGCTAACCGCCTCACCATGAGCATCATCGTCGCGGGCCTGTTCATAGGCTCGTCGGTGGTCTACTATGCCCGTATCCAGCCGGTCATCTTTGGCATCCCGGTCATTGGCTTCGTGGGCTACATTGTGGCGTTCTTCCTGGGCATCTGGATTGCCCGCGACATCATGCGCGACGCCCGCAGGCACCGCAGGTAGCATGTGCCATTGGGTGCGGCGTGCCTCGTTGTCCTTCCTTCCGCGACATCTATGTCGCCGCAATTGCGCATAGATGTCGCAAATCTTCAGCTCGTCATGAATCGAAAGTGACTATGGTCACGAATTCATGCGAACCGCGACGAATTCAAACGAAAGCGCTAGAAACCGCTAGAATTCAGACGAAAAGAGCGACAAGGATAGAAATCCAACGTATTGATGGAGAATCTATCGCCAGTCGACGTCAACAACCTCAGATTGGAGCGTCATGCGCAACCCATTCAAGCCAACTGCGGGAGCGGAGCCGCCTATCCTCATCGGGCGCGATGACGTCGTCCTTGCCTTTGAGGAGGGCCTCGACAATGGATGCGGCGCGCCAGGGCGTCTGATGCGAATCAGTGGCCCAAGAGGCTCTGGCAAGACGGTTCTGCTCAATGATTTGGGTGACCGTGCACGCGACGCAGGGTGGAAGGTCGTTGACGTCTCTGCGGGCTCAGGCTTTCTATCCGACCTTTTCCACGAGCTTGCTCCCCAGCGGGAACTTTCAGGGGCAAAGGTCAGCCTCAACCTGCCGTTTGCCTCGGGGGAGGTCTCTCTTGTACAAGACGAACCCAGTCTGCGTGACCTCATCCGCAAAGCAAGCGAGTCCTCTGCCGGCCTCTTGGTGACCGTTGACGAGGTGCAGGATGCCGAGCTTGGACAGATGCAGACGGTGGCCCATGCTGTTCAGCACCTCATCAGGGAGGGGAAGGACGTCGCCTTTGTCTTCGCCGGGCTGCCCATGGGCGTGGCGGACCTCATCAACGGCAAGGCGATGACATTCCTGAGGCGCGCCCTGAGCGAGGAGCTGGGAGCAATCAATATCCAAGAGGTTTCTCTCTCCCTCGGCGACAGTTTCAGAGGTACTGGAATGGACGTCTCAAAGGACGTGCTGTCGGAGCTTGCCGAGGCAACTGGCGGATATCCCTACCTGATTCAGCTTGTCGGCTACTATGTGTGGCAACGAGCCCGCATTCATCATGACGACAACCCTGTCGTCACCAGCCAAGACGTCTCCGAAGGCGTCTCCATTGCAATGAGTCGCTTTCATGAGGCGGTCCACGAGCCAGCGATCAGCGGCCTCAGTTCCACAGCGGTTGATTATCTCCTTGCCATGGCTAGGGACCCTGGCCCCTCCTCGGCCAAGGACCTTGCGGCAAGGCTCGGGAGGTCTACGAAGTCGCTTTCTTCGGTCAGGAGGCAACTTATCCAGCGGCAGGTTATAGAACCCGTTCGCCGTGGCTATGTTGACTTTGCCATTCCCTTCATGAGGAAGTATCTGGTGGAGAACGAGGAAGAGATAAGAGAGCGGTTCTGACGAAAGCCCCGACCTTACCCTTTGCGACACCTATGACGCCTCTAGCGCCCATACGTGTCGCAAAGGGCAAGGTCGTCCTCGCCAATGCCCTTGGGCCGGCGTCTCTCGACTTGCCTTCTGCGAAAAGCTCAAGTCCCCAGATTTGCCATAATGGAACTCGTAACCACCAAGGGAGGGACCTCTTGCTCACAATCCACTACGGAGACATGGACGGCGTCATCTACAACACGTCGACGTACTTCAACAACACGTACTCGCCCAAGTGGCTTGAGGACCCGTTTGCCCAGAGAATCATCAAGTCCGTCGACAAGGGCGTGGTGATGGGTTCCAATGCCATAAAGACCAAGGTTCTGGGCGTCATTCCGCCCGAGAAGCTCTCCAGCGGCACAAAGACCCTTCTGCTCATGAACTTCGAGCCTACGCGCGTCTTCAACGCCACCAACTGCGGAGACAACTGCGCCTACTGGATCTTGCGCATCGCCGCCAAGAAGGACGTCACCATCAATCTGTACCACCTCATGGACTTTGGCGGCGGTAGGTTCACCGCCAAGGTGGCCAACACGGGGCAGATCGTCCACACCATGGACGAGCTGGCCCTCATTGGCGCCAACTGCCTGAGGGAGGACTGGGTATGAGGGGCGAGCACCTGGTCACCGTCAGAAACAACAAGGTGCAGATCAAACTGCCCATTCGTCGCAATCTCACCATCCTGAAGGGGAGAAGCGCAACCGGAAAGTCCACACTCATCGACCTCGTGGGCCAGTTCGACGAGCTTGGGCCAGACAGCGGCGTCATCGTCAACTGCGATGTGCCTTGCAAGGTCCTTTCCGGCAAAAACTGGCAGCGCGACCTCGAGTCCATCAGCGGAAGCATTGTCTTCATTGATGAGGACAACGCCTTCATGAGATCACGCGAGTTCGCCCATGCGGCCAAGAACAGCGACAACTACTACGTGCTCGTTGCACGCGAGGCCCTGCCCCAGCTGCCCTACAGCGTCGACGAGATTTACGAGCTCAGAAACACGGGCCGCTCTTCGTCCAAGTACCCCGCCTACTCAAGAACTTACACCTCGACGCATAGGGTCTATGGCGTTCGTCAGTTTGACGGCACGCGGCCGGATCTTGTGGTGGTCGAGGACAGCAACTCGGGCTTCGACTTCTTCTCAGCGCTTTGTCAGAAGAGTGGAGTTCCCTGCGTGAGTGCCAAGGGGAAGACTAACGTCTTTCGGACAGTTCGCGACGCTGGTGCGAACTCGATTCTGGTCATCGCCGACGGTGCGGCGTTTGGGCCAGAGATTGAGACAGTCCTTGCGCTTGGTCGCTACAAGAGCCTGCAGCTCTTTCTTCCTGAGTCCTTCGAGTGGCTGGTGCTGAGCTCCGGCCTATTCAGGGACAAGAAGATGCAGGACATGCTTCTGCATCCAGCGGATTATATCGAGAGCTCGGAGTTCTTCAGCTGGGAGCGCTTCTTTACCAGGCAGCTTGTGAAGCTGACCTCGGGAAGCTATCTTGCGTACGGGAAGTCCAGCCTCAATCCGGCGTATCTGGAGGCAAGGCAGCGCGCAATCCTTGAGGCCTCACTGCCAAAGTTGGGACTTGAGTAGACCCGGGCGCTCGGATGCCGCCAAATGGGGGTCAATCCGCCGAAACTCGGCTACGTTTGTGTTTTGTTCCGGAGGCATCGAGTAGAAGCTTGAAAGGCGCCTCAATCAACTGGGCAAATGCCGCCAGCTTTCGTCCGATACTCAATGGTCTCGTATTAAGACGCAAACGTAGCCTAGGTTTTGGTCTGGGCATAATCTGACCCCGGATTTCGGGCTCCGAAGCGCGACCAGGTCCGACCTGACGTTTGGCGACATCTATGGGCTTGCGAGTCAAATTTGATGTCGTAAATTGCAAGTTCGTCGTGAGCTGAGACCAGTGGCGGTGAGCGTGCGCGATGAATTTCAAAGAAACAGATAGAAGCTGCTATAGTCCAGACTAATTGAGTGCAATTTGCAAAAACTTGGCTATGTTTGGCGTTTGTTTTAGACGTGCCAGGCAGAAGGCAAATTGGCATGTCCACCAACTGGGCAAATGCCGCCAGTTTTCGACCGCTACTCAATGGTCTCGAATTTAGAGCCAAACATAGCCGATTTTTTGGCGTAGCGAAGACGGGCATGGCAAGAGAGATGTGAGATGGGCCTCTTCCTACCTCCCGTGCTCCTTCAACGCCTCGGTCTGCGTCAGCGTGGTGAGCTTGCGCTTGAGTGTGGCCACCTTGAGGTCCTGGGTGAACAGGCGGGCGAGAAGCACCAGGATGCCGCAGAAGAAGACGAAGTTGGACGACGAGTCAAACCCAAAGACGCCCGTCACCCAGAACACCAGCTGCGGGAACGCCGCCACCACGATGAGCAGCACGGCAAGAAACACCCAGAAGATGGAGTCGATGATCTCCAGCGCAGACTTCCTTAGCTTGCGCACAACAAACAGCAGCGTGAATACCGCAACAAGAAGCAAGAAGATTCGCAAAGTGATGTTCACGCAGATCACCTGAACCACTGGACGAAGAGGATGGACATACACGTGCGCGCCATGTAGGAGATGGACTTCCAGGCGTTGAGGTAGCTCTCACCAGCCTGGCGCTCGCGCATCTGAACCTGCACCTCGGAGACCTTTGCGCCCTTGCGCATAAGGAACGCAACGGAATCTGGCTCCGGGCCAAAGTCGAAGCGCCGCACGAACTCGCTCACCATCTTGCGGTTGAACAGGCGCATACCGCTCGTGGGGTCGTTTACGGTCTGCCCGCACGTGAGCTTGATGAGCGCGGTGATGAGCCGGGAGCCAATCATGCGTGCCGAGACGGGCTTCTCCTCGTCAACAAAGCGGGAGCCGATGACAATGTCGGCCCCATCGCGTTCCATGCGCTCAATCATCGGCGTGACATACTTGGGCATGTGCTGCCCGTCCGCGTCAAACTGAATGACAGCATCGTAACCATGCTCAAGCGCATAACGGCATCCAGTCTGGAATCCGCCCGTGAGCCCAAGGTTGACGGGGTGGCTCACGTAGTTGAAGCCGCGCCGCTTGCAGATGGCCTCGGTCTGGTCCGAGGAGCCGTCATTGACCACGAGGTAGTCCACGCCGGGGCACGTCCGGACGAACTCGTCCACCGTGGCCTCGATGCACCCCTCCTCGTTGTATGCGGGGATGATTGCTAGTACTTTCAATGTAATGTAAGCCTTCTATTTTGCAGGTCCTAATCGGTATGACCTGTAAAGATTAACACTTGCTGAATCGTGGGCAATGATACCCCAGGTATCATTGAAAAAAGTAGCTATTAGGAGTGAAACGGCTCCTTTAGTCACTGGAGGAATGGTCCCGAGCCAATAGGACAAGATTGACTATGTGTATATCCAATAAACTACGCAACGCCATTGCCAGGATTCCCTTATGTCTGGCCATTGCCGTCACGACGCTCGCTACCGGGCTCGCCCTGAGCTTGCCCTTTTCGGCACAGGCCACCGAGCTGGGCAAGAAGTCCTTCATCTACGTCGAGTCTCCAAGCGTGGTGCGAGGGGGCGTCCAACGCATTGCCATTGGGTTTGGCAACCAAAAGGATGTAGCGTCAGCCAACCTCTTCTACGTACAGGATGGTCAGCGGTATTCCGTGCCAGCCACGTCCTTCTCGGCTGATGCTGTGCTCTTTGAGTTTCCCGCAACGTTACCGGGCGAATGCGAGCTGTCTGCAGTCTCCGCTACCTATGCGGATGGCTACGCGGACTCCTATGACCTCTCGGCGCAAGGCGGCTCCTGCTCATACGTCGTGACTGCGAGCGAGTCCGCTAGCATTGCTACCTTTTCGGCTGAGTCCGAGTCCATCACGGCTGCATCCGCGGTCGGCGCCACTGTCTATTCCCTGGACGACGCCGGCACCATGACGGAGTCTGCGGCCCCATCCACGCAGTCCATGCTTGCGCGCTCCTCGGGAGGTCAGTTCACTATCGCGCTGGACCCCGGCCACGGACCTGGTCCCTCCAACCCGGGCGCCGTTAGCCATGGGCTCCGCGAGTCCGATCTCACGCTCAGCATCGCAAACTACTGCAAAGCCGCACTGGAGAAGTACCCGGGTGTAAAGGTCGTCATGACCCATGATGGCAAGACGGGGACGGACGATCTCTATGAACGTGTCAACGATGCCGTAGACGCCGGCGCGGACGTATTCGTGAGCCTTCACATGAACTCGGCCACAAAGACCGCTCATGGCGCCGAGGTCTGGTATCCAAACGGCAGCAGCTACAAGCGCGACGAGGTTTCCATGGGCGTCACGCTTTCTTCCAACATCCTCAACCGCCTGCAGGCGTTGGGCCTCTACAGCCGTGGCGCAAAGACCCGTGACTATCCCGAGGGCTATGACTCCTCCGTCTACCCGGACGGCTCTACCTCTGACTACTACGGCATCATCCGCTATGCGCGCCAGCGCGGCATCCTTGGCATCATCGTCGAGCACGCCTTCATCACCAATGACGCGGACGCGGCGTTTCTCTCCAACGAGGCCAACCTCAAGGCCCTGGGAGAGGCCGACGCCGAGGGCATAGCCAGGACCTACGGCCTGAGGACCAATGGCTCTTGGCAGTGGTCTGGCGGTTGCTGGCACTACTACGCGGGGTCAACGCAGCTCACGGGCTGGTTCTGGGCCACCGGCGCTCGCTACTACGCTGATGCCTCAGGCAACGTCCAGGGTCCCGGCTGGCTGCTTATGGATAGCAAGTGGTACTGGTTTGACCAGAGCTGTGCCAACGTGACGGGCTGGGCTGACATCAATGGTGCAACCTACTACTTTGACCATAACGGTGTCATGAAGACTGGCTGGGCCACAATCGACGGCGCGACGTACTACTTTGACGCTTCGGGTGCCAGACGGACCGGCTGGTTGGACATCGACGGCAAGACCTGCTTCTTTGACGAGAAGGGCGTGCTGTGCGTCTCTCGCTGGTACCAGGCCACGGACGGCTCCTGGTACTGGTTTGGCTCCGATGGCGCCAGGGCTACGGGCTGGCAGAAGCTTGGCGGCTCCTGGTACTGGTTTGATCCGGCCTCCGGCCGCATGGCCACGGGCTGGCAGAGCATTGACTCGCACCTCTACTACCTCGGCGAGTCTGGCGCTATGCAGACTGGTTGGATTCTGCTTGACGGCACCTGGTACTGCACGGACGCGTCCGGCGCGGCTCTCACGGGCTGGCAGTCCATTGGAAGCGCCTGGTACTGGTTTGATGAGCAGACGGGTGCCATGGCCGCAGGTTGGTACAACACCGGCAACTCCTGGTCCCGCTTTGCGGATTCCGGCGCGTGGCTTGGGTACGCCAGTAGCGGTTGGAACCTCATAGACGGTACCTGGTACTGGACGGAGGGCGCCGGCGTGCCGCGCACCGGTTGGCTCAACCTCAACGGCACTTGGTACTGGCTTGACCAGAAGACCGGTGCTGCCCAGACGGGCTGGGGTTTGGTCAACGGCTCCTGGTACTGGTTCGACAAGGACTGCGCCATGCAGACCGGTTGGCTGGACCTTGACGGCACCTGGTACTACCTTGACCCCTCCGGCGCTTGCCATGTGGGCTGGCTGAGCCGTGGGGGTGTGTGGTACTACCTTACGGCCGACGGCTCCATGGCCACTGGCTGGGTAAGCGTCGACGGCACCTGGTATTACCTCTCTGGCTCTGGTACTATGCAGACGGGATGGCTGAACCTCAATGGCACCTGGTACTACCTCCAGGGCTCGGGCGCCATGGCCGCGGGCTGGTTGAGCCTAGGCAACACCTGGTATTACCTTGGCGCCTCGGGTGACATGGTCACGGGAAGCCAGACCATCGACGGCATCCGCTACGTCTTTGACGGGTCTGGTGCCCTTACGCAGACGCTCGGTCCCGAGACCAGCCCTACGGAACCCAAGAAGACCGGTTGGTCCAAGGAAGGCTACGACTGGTACTACTATGACGCTGATGGCTCGGCGCACACCGGCTGGCTCAACCTTAACGGTACCTGGTACTACCTGTGGGACTCCGGCGCTATGGCAACGGACTGGGTCAATGTGGGCGGCTGGTACTACCTCGATGACTCCGGCGCCATGCAGACCGGCTGGGTGTTTGTCTCGGGGACTTGGTATAACCTGGGCTCCGATGGCCTCTGGACCGGAGAGCGGCAGGCGCAGACTGCCATTGCGGGTGCCTCGGCCCTCACCAAAGAAGCCTTCGTGATCAAGGCCGTGACCGCCTTCGCCTCCGTCGGGGCTGCCTATCCCGCCGGGGCGCTTTCTGCGGGTGGAGCCCCCACCATCCGTGACTTCTGCGCGCAGCTCTATGAGGAGGCCGCTAACGAAGGCATTCGTCCGGAACTCGTTTTCTGCCAGGCCATGAAAGAGACCGGATGGCTGCGCTTCGGTGGCCGCGTTAATGTCAGCCAGTTCAACTTCGCAGGCATCGGTGCTGTGGACGGGGGCACCACCTCTGCGTCCTTCTCATCGGTGAGGGAGGGTCTGCGGGCGCAGGTGCAACACCTCAAGGCGTACGCCGTCAAGGGCGTCACCAAGTTTTCCCTGGCGCACGCCTGCGTTGATCCGCGCTTCTCGCTGGTGACTACCGGTTCTGCGGAGTATGTGCAGTGGCTCGGCATCAAGGAGAACCCTCAGGGCCGCGGCTGGGCCACTGGCAAGGGGTACGGCTGCCAGATTGTCAGCCTGATGAACGCGTACTTTGGGGTCTAGCCGAGCGTTCCCACCCTGAAGCTCACCGCACCTGCCCCGTGTGTCACGGGTACCATGACGGCATCGCACTCCTGGGCGACCGTCGGGCGAGAATAGCCCGGCGCGTCGCCCAAATACGTTACTTCGCAAGACCCCAGGTTGAATGCGAACATCTCCGTGTTGTGGGGCTCTGAGCCTGCGCCCCGCGCAAACCAGCTCTGGTTGAGACTGCCTATGACGCGGGATGCTTCGCTTGCCGGCAACAACGTCTCGTATTTCGTCAAGGCGAAGTACAGGATCGTCCACCATGACGCCGTGACCCACACCGAGACCAACTACACCGGCTGCGGCGTGATTTGGTAGCTCTAGTTTTTTGCTGTTCTCATTGGGGGTGCAGCGGTCCTTTAGACCGGTGCGCCCTACACTTATATCGTCTCCTCAGGATTGCATTAAACTATTGATAATGTTGGGTCTTGCCGTCGGCCGGTGCTTTCCGTTTGCCCAATCACTGCAGGATACGGTAGTGTCGAAGAGCGCATTGACCTGCTAGGTCGTGACAAAAAGGACGACGGTCGTGCGGCTTGAGAGAGGCGAGACGGCAAGGGCGGTCGCAACGCTGGTGCTAGGCGTGCTTCTCGCCGCGCCAGCGTGTCCGGCTGTGGTGCCGACGGGGGAGCGGTCTGCCCTGACGAGTCCGGCGTCCGTCCGACTCGTGGCCAACGAGCAGCAGGTTGCAGCTTGGCAGGCCTCCGGGACCTGCGAGTGGTGCATAGTCGATGGGCAGTTTGAGGTCAGGCCTGCAGATGGCCGCGTGGCCGGGACCCTTGGTGACTTTGGCTGGCTGCGCTACAAGCCCCTCATCAAGTCTGCTGTGTTTCTCTCCGGCGTGGGGGCATCAGCGACTATGTTGGCAGCCTGACCTTTGACTTTGGTATCTCTCGGGGCGTGCCCCAGGTTGACGCCTCGGAGGGCATTGTGGCCTCAAGGGGACAGAGGCTCTCGGAGGTGGCGCTGCCCGAGGGTTGGACCTAGGACAACCCGGAGCAGGTGCTGACGTCCTCCACAGGCTACGTCGACGCTTGGGCAAGCTTCACGCCGGAGGATACGCACAACTACGTGAGCGTCGACAAGCTAGTGAGAGTGCAGATTGACTGCGACGGCTCATGGGTGTGGAACGGGCACGGCTGGTGGTGGAACAGGTATGACGGCACCTACCCCAAGTCCTGTTGTAAGAAGATCGGCGGCTCCTGGCACCTCTATGAAGCCGCGGGCTACATGCTTGACGGCTGGCAGAGCGCTGGCGGCAGCTGGTACTGGCTGGGTGGCTCCGGCGATGGCGCCATGCGTACGGGTTGGTAAAAGATCGGCGGTGCCTGGTACTGGTTCGATGACGGTGGCGCCATGGCCACGGGCTGGTTCCAGGTTGGCGACGTATGGTACTGGGCGGATTCCTCTGGTGCCATGGCCCATGACCGCTGGCTGGGGGACTACTACGTCACCTCCTCCGGCGCCATGGCCACCAGCGCGCGCGTTGACGGCTACTGGGTGGGCGCCGACGGCAAGTGGGTGCCGGGCGCATAGAGCCGTGGGTCTTCCCGTTTGAGAAGCCTCTGCTGCCGCAATTGCCGACCTGGGTGTTCGTCGCTGGGCGCCCAGGTCGGTTTTTCTCGCCTAAGGACCGATATTTCCGAGCTGGGTATCTGTTTGGGAATACCCAGCTCGATTTTTATGACATTCGTTCGCGGCCGTCCGCCGAGCATGGTGGCGTGTTTACCCCTCCCTGGTGCTACACTGAAAACCAAACGGGTCGGCCTCATGCTGCTGGCCCCAAACGCAAACCCTTGATGAAGGGAGAAGAGATGAGGGGAAAGAGATTCCTCGGCCTGGCGCTCACGGCGACGCTCGCCCTGGCGGGAATTGCCCCGACTGCGGCTCTGGCCTGGCAGAAGGACGAGCCCGGCACGTGGATGCAACAGGAGAACGGCAAGTACCGCTACGTGTACGAGGATGGTACCTACGCCTACTCCGACAACGCGATGGGTATCCTGTTCTTCACGCCCGGCGATGGTGACGGAGAGCCGACCTACGTCCTTGACGAGGAGGGCTACCGCCTTACCGGCTAGATCGGCACCGGCGACCACTACGTCTACGCCGACGAGGACGGCGTCATCTGCAAGGGCTGGAAGCAGATCGACGGCAGCTGGTACCACTTCAATGCCGACGGCGTTACGCAGACCGGCTGGCAGGAGATCGACGGCAACAGGTACTTCTTCAACCCCAAGGGCGCCATGCAGACCGGCTGGGTGCACGATGGCATGGGCCTCTATTGGCTCGGCGACGATGGTGTGATGACCAAGGGCTGGGAGAAGATCGACGGCTCTTGGTATTGGTTCCTCGATGACTCCTACGAGAAGTTCGCCGGCGTCATGGCTACTGGCTTCGTGGGCATCGATGGCAGCGAGTACCTCTTTGACGAGAATGGCGTCATGCAGACCGGCTGGCAGAACCCTGACGGTGCTTGGTATTACTTCGGCAGCTCCGGCGCCATGAAGACGGGCTGGCAGTCTATCAACGGTGCCTGGTACTACGTCGACAAGAACGGCGTCATGCAGACCGGCTGGCAGTCCATTGACGGCAGCTGGTACTGGTTCAATGGCTCCGGCGCCATGCAGACGGGCTGGCTCAGCCTCGATGGTACCTGGTACTGGTTCAGCAACAGCGGCACGATGGTCACTGGCTGGCAGTACATTGGCAACGCCTGGTACTACTTTGGCGGCTCCGGCGCCATGAAGACAGGCTGGCAGAGCATCGGAGGCGCCTGGTACTACCTCAAGGGCTCCGGTGCCATGGCGACGGGCTGGCAAAGCGTCAACGGCAGCTGGTACTGGTTCAACGGCTCCGGCGTCATGCAGACCGGCTGGCAGTCCATTGGCGGCAGCTGGTACTACTTTGACGGCTCCGGTGCCATGGTCCACGACCAGTGGATGGGCAACTACTATCTCACGGGTTCTGGCGCCATGGCTACCAACACGTGGGTTGGCGGCTACTACGTCAACGGCAGCGGTGCCTGGGTTCCGGGCTACGGTCAGTCCAGCAGCGGGTCCGGCAGCGGAAGCAGCTCCACGCAGGGTGTCTACTACCATGTTGGGAAAAGTGCCGTTTACCACAACCACTGGTGCAGAACTATGGGATCGGTCGCCGCTTCTGGGAATGATTACGATACCTATTATTCTCTTGAGGCCGTCTTGAACGCAGGTGCCAAGCGTCAGTGTGGTAACTGCAAGCAGCTGGATTAGTTCGGAATTTCGAATGAGCCACCCAAGCCGCCCGCCCATTTGGACGGGCGGTTTTCTGTTCAGGGGCCTATCATTACCCCCGGGTATGTTGCACAACAATTGGAGTGGAGAAACATATGCGACAACGCACATCAACGGGCGCGAGCGCGCTTCTCGCCGTGGCGCTGGGGGGCAACTCTGTCCCTGGGCCCAACGGCAGCCCTGGCAGAGGTCGCGACTGCTCAGCCGGCAGAGGCTCCAGAGCAGCAGGTGACCGTCCGGGACAATGGAGTCCGAGGACTCCATTGTCCCCACTTGGAAGCAGGGATGGGTCCTTGCCGATGACGGCACCTGGTACTGGGGTCTCCCCGACGGCACCTTCGCCAAGGATGAATGGGTCTATGCGGGTGGCTCCTGGTACCTCATGGACGTAGACGGTTCCATGCTGACCGGCAAGGTCCTCAAGGACGGTGTCTGGTACTACTTGACCTCCTCTGGTGCCATGGCCACGGGCTGGGCGCAGGATGCCGACGGCTCCTGGCACCTTGCCTCCCAGAGCGGCGCCCTCTTGACCGGCTGGCAAAAGGTCGGCGGCACCTGGTACTGGCTTGATCCTAGCAGCTACGAGATGGCCACTGGCGTCATTGACCTCAACGATGGCCGCTACTTCCTCAAGTCCTCCGGCGCCATGGCCACGGGCTGGGCGCAGGACGCCGACGGCTCCTGGTACCTTGCCAGTGCGGACGTCGCTGACGGCCGCCTGCAGACCGGATGGCAGAAGGTCAACGGCTCCTGGTACTGGCTTGACCCAGCCACCGGCAAGATGGTGACGGGTTGGCTTGAGAAGGGCGGCTCAACCTATTACCTTTCTGCGCCCAACGGCAACATGCTCGCCTCCGCTTGGGTGGATGACGAGAACGGCCACCACTGGCTCGGCTCCGATGGCGCCCTTTTGGCAACCGTTTCCGGCAACAGAATCGTCTATGCCGATGCCAGTCACGCTCCCGCCTCTGGCCTTACGACCATCGGGGATGCTGTCTACTACGCAGACCCGGAGACTGGCCTTCTTAAGGGCGGCGAGATAGCCTGCGAGGACGGCAAGGTCCGTGAGTTTGACGAGTCCACCTACGCCGCCGTCTCCAAGTGGTATACGGACGAGGACGGCAACTGGCACTATCTCAAGAACGGTCTCGATGCCACAGACTGGCAGTTCATCGGTAGCACCTGGTACTACCTTGATCCCTCGACCGGCGTTATGCTCACTGGCTGGCAGAAAATCGGTGGCTCCTGGTACTGGCTTGAGTCCTGGGGCGGCATGGGGACGGGCTGGCTCTACGACGAGGGCTCCTGGTACTACCTCAGTGGTTCCGGCGCCATGGTTGCCGGCTGGTACGAGGTCTCCGATCACATCTACCAGTTCGCCAGCAGCGGCCGCATGTACGAGCCTCAGATGACGCCTGCGACCGACGCCCAGCAACGCGTTGTGGCCGCGGCCCAGCGCGTGCCCTCGCCCGGTGGCGGCCTCTGCTCCGAGTGGGTCTCCATGGTCTTTGCCGAGGCGGGCCCGCCACGTCTACGCCGATGCCTGCGACGACTACTGGTGGTTCTGCAACAGCGGCAACATCAGCGACCTCAAGGTGGGCATGATCATCGCGGTCCCGTCCCACACCCACAACTACCTGGCCTCCATTTACGGTCACGTGTGCATCTACATCGGTGACGGCAAGGTCATGGACAACGCCGGCTACGGAGAAATCCGCGTCAAGGACCTCTACGAGTGGCTTGCGTACTACGATACGACCTACCAGCCCCTGTGAGGCTGGTACGACGGCGTGCCCCTCTGCTAGGCGCAGAGGGGCCGTGGCAACTCGCAACAGGGAAAGGAGGGCCAGATGAGAAGGACGAGCGTGCGTGCGTTTCTCGCCATTGCCGTTATGGCCTTGGCCGTGACGCTCTCGCTCTCTCCGGCGGCAGGCCTGCAGAGGGCGCTCGCTGACGACGCCCCCGACAACGCCATCGAGGTCCCGGGAGATTCGAGGCCAAAGG
>ERZ824488.1286-NODE-1286-length-28300-cov-24.855797_pt1 | contig 28300 bp, 34 predicted proteins | sample MGYA00519936_ERZ824488 | MGnify/ENA primary metagenome ERZ824488 (study PRJEB31778, sample SAMEA3449153) | human gut metagenome | biome: human gut; feature: human-associated habitat; material: faeces | place: United Kingdom | collected 2010/2012 ... | reverse complement strand
ATCTTCATTTGTCTTTCTCCTCCATTCCTCTGTTTATAGGATCCTGTATGATTTCACCGAGATCATACACTGTATTATGTCGTAACTCAGGAAAAAGTAACGCTTTTTCGCGAAAAAAATTTTATTTTTTTCTGAGGCCCCATTTTTCAAGTAAATTTCAGCCGGAAGTGCCTATTAACGGTGAGCCCTCTTTATTCCTCGAACGAGTCATGCTGTTTTGCATGTTCTTTCGCTTCTGCTCTGTATTCTTCTGCGACTCCTCTCAGCGTTTCAGAAAAACGAGAGTAGAAGCTCTGAAATTCTGGCTTCCGCAATACTCTACTAATCGCCCCCACACCAGCTTAGCGTCCTTATCCGATTTGCAATGAATCAGCGATTGCACAAGAACTCGATTGATGCTGTGTACATAATCAACATCAAAAGCCACCAAAACAAAGCATTTACAAATCTCCCACAGCTGATCATCTTGTATCTCTTGATCTGCATTGGCCCGACGCAAGCACTTGCGAAGGGTTTCAAGCATGTTTTGAGTCGATCGACTTACAAACTGCTCCCGATCTATCCTCTCTCGGAACGCCTCTGCAGTCTCAGCCGCCCATGCCTGCTCATAGATACAGTGCAAATCATGCGAGCTGTTCTTCGCAATAGGCCCGGTAATCAATGCGATTTTATCGAAAGAAGGCCGATAGGATTCGCTATTGAAATCGTGCCATGCCGCATTCATAACTTTCTCAAACTGCTTGTCTCCGTATGAAATTGCCAGCGTATGTTTGACCTGGCAAAGCAACTTCGCTCCATTTGCTGCCACCACTACAAAATCGTCAATGGCATATCCAAGATGCTTCGCCTGCAGCTCAATGCGATCAATCGGAGCCTCAAGAATGGGGGAAAAGCCATCTACTAAAAGCGTCAGGAGAAATACAGCCTGAATGTTGTGCTCAAAAGTCGCGCCGCCATTTCCAGTGGAAAATGCGCTACTCAATTCTGAAATGTTATGTCGAGAACCGAACATTATACCACCTGCTTTCTTATCGTCCTATAAAACCACAATATTCCAAGTATTCCGCAGGGATCTCAATGGTTTTTTGCATTATAACCCAGATAAAGAACAGAGTTCTTTTAAAAGAAGCACTTTACGCGTCAAACCTACACTCACGATGATCTGGCATAACAGGCACTGACTCGCTTTCATTATACCACAAATGTCCATGCCTGTCACTCCATCTTCTCCGATTTCTTGCAGTACATATGGGTTAAAAATGATTCCCGCAAGAAACTTCTATTGAGGTTGAAACCTGAAGCTGACAGTTGAAATTAGTATGAAGAAAAGTCCATCCAGTCAATCAACGGAGTTTTGCTGTCGCCATAGCATTGGTCCATATACAAGTTGCGATACGGATTGTACAGAATGCGTTTCATCATTTTATGCTCATAAAGAGCGGCATCTATACTTTTGCAAACCCGCGTCAGAAAATCGCGACCGCCGGCATGCTGGGCTTCGATACATAGCGTCACAAGTTCATAGAAAAAGTCATCTTTTTCACCATCGAACATCCAGCTTTTATAACGGTATATGGCGAGAACTTCATCGAAAATCCGCGGCAGTGCGTCTATTTCCTGCCGATGGCGCGGATAGTTTTCGATTGCTTTGTCGTAGGGTTTACCCGTCGCACGCCCCGCCATTTCTCATTGTTTTCCAACATCAGTCCCTGATATGCAACCGGAAAAGAGACGCGCAGCTCTTTCAGCCTTTTCGCGGTCTCGGGAATGAATTTGCGCCTGCACTGCGGAAAAACGACGCCGCCATTTTCCGCAGTGCGGATAATTTGCATGACTGTGAAGTCTTGCGTGAATCGAACCTGCACAGGTGCTTGGACAAATATCTCACCCAACCCTGCATTCAACGTTATATACCCCTTTTCGTTAATCGTTGCCTGCAATCCATTCCTCGTTTTCTTCGGCGCACTCCACAGATCCAACATGTTCCTTCCTCCCCTCGACTCGGCTTGCAAGTTGCGAATTTGCACTTCGCTGCTATTATAGCATAAACATACCTGCGTGTATAGTGGTACGCTCGGTGCAGTAAGAAAAAATGAATATAGAGCTGGCAGTTTTCGTATTTTGAGTACCTTTAATGAATATCAGTCCTTCATAACACATCTAACACCCCTATGATGAAAACGACTTCTTTCTTTATGCATACAGACGCTCCCTCCATTCGCCTGATTTAACATAAAAAAAGCCCTCGTAACGCGAAAAAAGCTATTGACAAACGCCCAACGAGCTGCTATAATAGTTTCCGTGATTTAGTTGATCGATTGACGGTAATCGATATAATTAATCACAGTAAGGTCACATGGCTCAGTTGGTAGAACATACTGGCCGATGTACATAACGACCAGCTCCCTCCCCGGATCGGCTTCCGGATCAACAGAATTTCGCGGTCTCCCTCATCTTCCTTCAGAAGAATCGGTCGACCGCCCGGCAATGAAAATTGCCAATCGGTTCTCCCAATTAAATACGGTCGCATGGCTCAGTTGGTAGAGCACATCGTTCACATCGATGGGGTCACAGGTTCGAGTCCTGTTGCGACCACCACACGCCTGGCAAGTTTGCTTGTCAGGTTTTTTTCTTACCCTACCGCCATGCTTGAAAGGATGTGAACCTCATGGCAAAATTCATCTCCCGCGAAAAGCTCAGCAAGAAAGCCCGAAAAGAGCTGGACAGCCAGAAGCGCACCGTCTGGGCCTTCTCCCCCACGCCCAAGAAGGTCGAAAGCAAAAAACTTTACAACCGCAAGAAAAGCGCTCATGCCTGGAAGGATGACTTCGGCATGAGCGCTTTTCTTTTACACTTTCATTTGGCATAGTTCCTTTATAACGCTGCGAAACACAATTTCAACACCGTATCCTTTTAATACTACGATTCGCTCAATCATCTGCGGCAGAATCATTCTTTTTTCTTCTGGTTTCAGAAGCTTATAGTTGACTGCCCACGATCGTATGTTGCGGATTTCCAACATCATGTTTTCTCGCCTCTCCGCACTTTGTGCGATTGCATCTGCCAACTTGCGGTATTCTCTCTCTGCTTCAATGTATGCTTGCCGTTTCTTTACAACCGCATCGTTGATCGCGTCAGTCAGTGTGCGGTCGTTTTTTATGACTGATTTTACAAGCTGCTGTTCCAGTTTCTCTACCTCACGCTCGATAGCAGTGATTTCAAACTGTGCCGCCTGCAATGCGCTCTGATCATCGCAATAAGCCAGCGCATCCATTTGCTCGGCAAGTACGCCTACAGGCGTAGAGAGGATTTCATTCAGAACATCAACGACCCGTTGTTCTACCATCCTTTCAATTCTGTTTGCCGCATAGCAACGTTGGCCATTGCACACTCCACGATGCACAGAGGATGTATAGCAGCGGTAATACCGCCGATGGCATTGAGTAGAAGCCCCCTTGGAGGACATTGTCGCGCCGCAAAGACGACTGCCGCAGGAACCGCACCGCAATAAGCCGGTGAGAAGATAAGCATTGTCTGTGCGATAAGGGATACTTCTCGTTAACGTATGGGACAGTGACCGTTCCAGCATGATTTTCTGCACAGCTTCATACTGTTCGTCAGATATGATCCGATACTGAGCAAAAGAGCGTTCCGAACAGCAAGCACCCATGCGCATGATCCCGATGTAGATCGGATTGCGCAGAATTGCCCGAATACTGCTTGCATGCCAGTGGGCGTTTGCGGTACGGGGCAAAATATTGCGCTCATTCAGGTACATCGCAATGCGGTTTGCTCCATATCCCTGCGAGGAAACCAGGCTAAAGATGAGCTTCACGTTTTCCGATGTAAACGGGTCAATTACCAAATCATGAACCGGCTGATTCTTTTTATTGGCGCGTCCCGTATATTCCAGGCGATACCCATACGGGATCATCCCGCCGCGAAAGTGACCATCCTGTATCATCTGCTCCTGTCGCAAGCGAACGCGTATGGAGGTTTTCTCGCTTTCACCGGACGCCTGCCAATAGCGAATGTAATTCATAAGCTTATCAACGTGCGTATCGAAGCGCTGTTCTCCTTCGTTCACACTCCACACAGCAATTCCATGCTTTACGAACCATTCTACGACAAACGGCGTTTCGTCGTCTCTTCTGCCTAACCTGTCGAACATAAAAACAAGAAGAATATCAAAACGCTGAAGCAGTGCCTCATCCTTTAGTTCTTGTATGGCATCTCTGGCCTCTGAGCTGACCTTGTAGCCAGATACGCCGCATTCATATAATTCCCGCAGAATTGTCCAGCCCTTCTGCTGCGCATATTGCCGGCACGAAATTCGCTGCAAAGGGATATCGTCATGATCCACCTGTCCAACTGTAGAAACGCGGTAAAGACAATAGACTCGTTTCATATTCAATCCTCCCATTAAAAGAGCCAACCACCTCACCCGGATGATTGGCTTGATTGATTATATCATTCTTTCCAATGGGAGTTGTCGACATTTGCGTTACGCGGCTTTTCCAAGGAACTGTTCCGCGGAAATCCTGAAGTGGATGTCCAGTGAACAATCGTCATAGACCGTTATTCGGTCAATCAGCGCTGAAATGATCGAGCGCTTCACATCGGTGCTTGCGGAATCAAAGGCATCTGCCCATGATAGAATGATCTTGAGCTCCTGATTGATCGAGGCATTCTTCTTTTCTGTTTCAGCGATAACGCCGCGCAGACGCGCCAGTTCTTCCGTGGCCTTTTCAAGCGTGGCTCTTCTTTTCGGTATCAAACCGTTAATGAACGAAATGTCCAGCTTGCTTTCGCCCGTCAGTGCCTTGACCGCTTCATCTTCCAATGCGGACATCTCTGCCTGTGCTTTCTGAAGCGCCTCTTCTGCATTCGCCAGTGCGATTTCATCCACGCTGTCGCTTCTCTGCCTGGCCGCTGCAAGCATCTGAACCGTAGGAACGGAGCGAATATTCTCAAAGTACTGATGCACAATCTTGAGCACAGCCTCCTCAATCTTCTCAAGAGGATAAGTGGAACGCCCGCTGCAGCCGCCATGATGGCTGACCTTGCGGTAACAGCGGTAGACGTCTCGCTCATAGGCGCGTTTTGTACCATCCGCCAGATACTTAACTGTGCTGTTGTGATTAAAGCACATTCGTCCCCCACAGGAACCGCAGAAGAGAATGCCCGTCAGCAGGGCGGGGCTGGTGCTGCGCAGGCTGCGCGTGCGATCACGCGACGCGGCAGGAATGCGTTCCTCCAGAATCTGTTCGCACAGATTGAAGCTGAAATCATCGATAATTCTTAAATGCTCGAAGGACTCGGAAAGCTCGTCTCCAAAGCGAATCTTTCCGATGTAAATCGGATTGCGCACGATTGCTCGTATCGACGTCGCTCGCCAGAATGCGCCCGGCTTGCCGCGCTTTGTCTGGATTCCCCGTTCGTTCAGCCAGTTGGCAATGCGATTTGTTCCCCAACCTTCAGAAATAATCTTATAATAGATCTCCTTGACGATAGCGCTTTCCGTTTCGTCGATCACCAAATCTCGAACCGACTGGTTCTTTTTGTTGGTGCGCCCCAGATGCTCCAGACGGTAACCGAAGGGAACCAGTCCCCCGCGGTATAACCCTTCCTGAATCATCTGCAAATGCTTGGTTCGAATGCGCAGAGACGTCTTCTCGCTTTCTCCGCTTGCCTGCCAGAAGCGGATGTAGTTGAGCAGTTTGTCCACATGCGTGTCAAAGCGCTGCTGTCCCTCCTTGACGCTCCAAACCTCAATGCCATTTTCAACAAACCACTGCACGACAAAGGGCGTTTCGTCCTCGCGTCTTCCGAGACGGTCGAACATAAACACCAGCAGAATATCGAATTTCTTGGCCGTTGCCTTTGCCTTGATTTCCGTCAACGCATCTCGATCGGCTGTTTTAGTCTTGTAGCCGGAGACGCCCTTCTCCAGAACTTCGTCTACTAAAGTCCAATCCTTTTGCCGGTCAATAAATTCGCGGCACGCTACCCGCTGCATGGGGATGTCGTCATGATCAACCTGTCCTATCGTGGACACTCTGTAGAGACACAGAACCCGTTTCATTGTCGTTTCCTCCTTCGGGCGCGGCGGTATCGCGAAGCTACATGGTGAGAACCTCTTTCTCAACCTGCGGATTGGATGCCGGCGCAAAAAATAAGCGGACATTCGGAAGATCGACAATTTGTGCATGTGTGTTGCCGATGGATGAATCCTACATGGGACTTCCTCCTTGTGATGAGTATATCCTGAGAATGCTGATCGGCCAAGGCCCCAATCGAGCCACACCGAACAGACCCAAAAGTAATGTGCAGCCTTTCAGAAGCAAAAGGCTGCACAAGTCTTTGAAATTCAGGGCGGAGCAGCCAAATTTCCGTTCAAAACTTTTCTCTGAATTGCTTTTGAGATTGAAGCAGCCAAGCAAGCCCTACCGCCGCTGCATCGCTTTCATCATCCGTCTGATAGGCTTGCTCGCCGACAAAACGCTGCTATGCAGCGGCAACCTCTTCCTTGGATGCCTTCCCACTACCGACCAGCAGCTTTTTGACGGCGGATGGAGCGATTTCTTCATAGACCGCGCGGCATTTCTGCCATGCTGTCAGATCGGCGACGCCCACTACCTTGAACAGCGCCTGCGTCTCGTGCGGGAACCGGGAGAACCCCTTTTCCCGCACGAACACGTCGATACTCACGGACAATTCACAAAGCAGATCGTAGATGGCGTCGAGGATTTCGCCGTGGCTGGCTTTGCTGTTTCGCGTGTTCAGGTGGCATAAGCGCTCAATTTGGGCGTTTCCGTCTTCATACCGCTAAATGGCAAAGCCCGGACAGCGCAGCGACAGATCGACCGCCAGAATCCGCAGCGAGTCAGGCGAAGCCGTCAGTTCGGTCTTGCTCATGATCGACCTCAAAAGCGAACATTGCGCGTAGAATGGCGTGCGCCAGATGATCGTCGCTGGTGTCGCCGGCGAGATAGGCATAAAGATGTTGGATGGCGTGGTTCACATGTTCCTCGGCGGGGATCTTTTTGTAGTTGCGGTTCAGCTACGTTTCGCCATATTTCTCCGCGCCGTATTTTGCAACCTCTGCAGTGGCAAAGATGGCGTTGGGTGGCAGAAAGTGAAAGGCATAGGGCGTGGCGGACTGTTTGCCGCCGCGCTCGTTCGTTTCGGTCGGCACATCGGGCTGAACGCCCAGAATCATGGACATAAATACTCCTCCTTTTCGATCATGGTTTCGACATCCTGGATGAATTCTTCTTCTGTTTTATCCCAAAGTGGAAGCATCCTATGCACATCCTCGACGTACTCTCTGCGGATGTTCTTTGGAAAATGCCCTGCGCAGGCGATATAAGAAACGACTGCGCCGTAAGGCTCCAATCCTTTGGACAGGCACTCCGAGCAGAACGCATACGACGTCGCACCATATGCGCTGCAGGCGATCTGAACAGCCTCGTGCGCTCCGCACACATCACACATTTTCTTCATGACGTTCTCCCTGCAGCAGGTGATCTACCACAATCTCGCTCCAGCTTTCCAGCCTGCCAGCAGCACGAAGCCGCTGCTATTCAACTGCATTGCACCAATAGCCAAACAACGTATCCCTTTCCAGACAGGAAACCTCCAAATATTCCGTCTTCAGCAGATATACTGCACCCACGTGAACGCTGTCCACCTCTGTTTTGCCACTGTAAATGTAGCCGGAGAGCTGGATATCCCTGACGTCCGCTTCGGTCAGTCCGACTTCTTCCTTCAGTTCTCGATACAGTGCAGTCAGCACATCTTCGCCGCCGTCCATGTGACCACCCAGCCCGATGCTGTGCTGCCCCTTGAGGCGTTCGTCGCCGCCCAGACGTAGCGTGGTAAAAATGCGTCCGTCCATGTTCATCAGAATGATATACGGAATGATCTGCTCAAACGCAGGGTTCTGTTCGGCTTCGCAGCGCAGCATGGGCTTCAGATTACGCTCAATCGCATCTGCAATGGCTTCGTCTGGTGGATTAAGGCCGTCCGTCAGCAGCGGCAGAATTGTTTTGGCGTCTACTCCCATGACGAGGGTATCGCCATATTTTCGTTTGAGTTCTTCCTGAGTCACAATTCTTTCCTCCAGAAAAGATTCGTTTCATCGGTCTAAACGTCGTTGACCACGCGATAGAACCGTTGATTGGTGTTCGGCGAATCCAGACCGCCCCTGTCCGGCTGGTATTCGCCCTATTTGAGATAATCCAGCAGAGGAAGCAGATCGAGAAATGGTTCCACACGCTCGCTTCCGCTGTAGAGGCAGGTTTTCAGACCATGACATCGGACAATTTGCAGCGCTTCCCGAAGCTGTGCAAGATTCTGTCCTTCACCCATGAAGCAGACGCAGGTGATCTATCCTTCGTAGCGGCGAAGCAGCGTCATCAGGTCTGGCAGCAGCGGCTTTCCAATATCCTGCTGGAGATACGCCGAATGGCAGCCGTGACAGCGAAAGCGGCAGTTGGAGATGGAGATCGTCAGGCTGATTTCCGTGGGCACCTCCTCCAATGTCACGGCGCATTCCACATACTTGAGCGGCGCGTCAGTCATCTTCCACCTCGCAGCGGGAATAGCAGTCGCCGCAGATGCGCTCGCCGTCCGCCGTTTTGATATAGCTGTCCGTAATCCATTCTCCGCATACGTCGCAGCGGTGCGCAGGATGAATCTCCGCGCTCTCGCAGCGTGGGCAGACCAGCAGCTCCTCGTAGGGCGGCGTGTCCAGTCCGTGGCGTTCGAATACGATTCGCGCCTGCTCGAAGATTGCGCCGCAGTCCAGACAGATCAGCATGAGACATCATCTGCCTTCTCGCTGAGATACTACCCGCAGTCGCAGCTGCACCCTTCTCGGAAATCCCTGCAGGGGCATTTGGTATCCGGTGTTTTCAGCAGCTTGCAGGGGCAGTAGCCGTTGTTCTGCCTGATACGCTTCTTCAGATTCCGAACGAACGCACCGTCAGGATTCAGTTTCGCTTTCATGGGGCTCCTCCAATCCGTGAGAATAATGGCGCTTGTTCGCCTCGATCTGCCGGTCGTGGGCGAAGCGGGAGATCAGCTTGAGATAGCCGATGATCCGCGTGGCATAGTCCAGATCGCGGCTGCCGCATTTGGGACAGGAATCCAGCCGGTGCTTGCTGATGTATCCGCAGGCATTGCAGAGCGTGTTGGGCACGTTAAAGGTCAGGTAATTGCAGCCAGTACGAATCGCCGCGTCCAGCAGAAGCAAATACTGCTCTTTGGTCAGATGCTCGTCGAGATTGATGTGACAGGCGCTGCCGCCGTCCAGATACCGGGTGAAGGTTTTACCGTGGAACCGCAGCTTGTCCAGCACGTTCACCGTCGGATCCTCAACGACGAAGAAATAGCTGTTGTAGCAGTCGCGCGGCACATAGAGCTTGCTTTCTTTGTCCCACGCGGCATTCTTCACACCCAGCCCTTCGGCGGGCACCATCTCGGTGTTGAACATCAGCTCGCTGGTGCGCGCGGCGCGGTTGGCAGCGTAGATCGGCGAAAGCACCGCGTCCACATAGGCGATGTATTCGGGATTATCCGCCTCGACAGGGATGTTCAGCGCTTCCGCACCCTCCACCAGACCGTTGACGCCGATGGTCAGATACTGCTTGTCCAACGCAATATAGCCTGCATCATATACCGGCAGCAGACCGGCCGCCAGCCGTTCCTTCAGGATCTCATTGAAGGCGATCAGGTATTTGTGAATCTTCTCGATCTGTATCTCCATCCTGTCCATGACGTCGCGCAGCGGCGTATCCCACACCGCATCCTGCACCAGACGATTGACGTTGATGCTGATCACACACTTGCTGCCAGTGGACACGCCGCCTGCACCCAACGTGTAGGAGAAGGTGTTGCCCTGCAATTCGTTCCGAAGCCGGCAGCAGGATGCGAGGCTGTCTACAGAATTGGATCGATAGACGAAGAAGCTGTGTCCCTTCGACCACATCTCCGCGACGAAATCCTTCCATTCGGAATCGACGTAATCGTGCCCATTATCCAGCAGATTCACCGTTTCCACGGGGAACGTGAGCAGCTTGCGGCGGCGCTCTTCATTGAACCAGAGCATGAAGCGCTTCTGCAGCCAGTTGACGGACGCCCACCGCATGGAGGTGCCGTCCGGGAAAACGAAGTTCTCAAACATCCCCTCGAAATACGGGCGGTCGAAATAGGCGATGTTCCAGAACACGCTCTGATTCCCGCGTGCCGCCGCGGGCTGATTGAGTGAATACACCACCTGCTCAAATGCGTCGGTGATCACCTTGTCAATGCTGCGTCCGCGGTTGGAGAGATCGATGGTCTTATCTGCGTGCAGATAATAGTCGTCGCCGTACTCTTTGCGAATGAAGTAATCCATGTAGCTGAGCCATTCCGGCGTGGACACCGCGCCGCAGAACTGGGACGCCAGTGCGAACACCAGATTGACGAACGCTCCGGTGAAGGACGCGAGGTTCTTCGGCGCGTCGCTGGTGCCGCCGATGGAGGTATTGCCGCGCAGCAGAAACGGGTACAGGGTGACCGAGGCGCAATAGGGCTTTCCGATAACCGCCGTTTCATCGTGGCGGTAAATCTCGTGTTCTTCCAGCTGACGCAGATACTCTTCTGCCAGATCAACGCCGTACAATTCGCTGAGCTTTCGATACATCGCCAGCCGGTTCAGCGCAACCGCATCCTCCTTAAACAGCTCTGTCTCCAGCGTAGCGATGTTTTTTCGTTCCACGTTCGCATTGGGATCGACGCTGGATGCAGTGGCGGGATTTTCCGCCTGCGCATAACGGTCGATGAACTGCTAGTAGCGCGCGTGGTTCTGATATTTGTCAATTCTCATGGGATGTTTTCCTTTCGTTCAGCCAGCGCATGGCGGCTGGATAATTCATTTGCTGCCCGCCGATTTCCAATATAGGAACGTGCGTGATGCCCAGCGCAAGAATCTGATCCGTATCAGAAACTACGGTGTACTCGATTTCAGCCTCACGAAGCCGCTCCTCAAGCGTCTCGCAGCAGGGACAATGGGTAGAATACAGGATCGCTTTCATTTGTTTTCCTCCTCGGACAATTCCTGCGCAATGCCGCACAGCACATAGACCGCGCATGGAAGTGCGATACCATTTCCGTACAGCTTGTATTCTGCGGAGTCGGTGTGCAGGCGGTTGTACCAGCGCACCAACTGTTCACGCTTGACAAAGGGTTTATAGCGCGTACCGTTGATGGCGGCGTGCGCTTCGCGTACTTTTTCCCAGAAGACGGCTTCTTCGTCGGTCATGTCTTCTTTGCGAACGGGAATCGCCCAGCAGTCGGGCTAACCTTGGAGGCGGGCGCATTCGGTCGTGGACAGGCGGCGTACAACGTACTTTCGGTCTGCCTTGCGTTCTGCGACGAATTCCCGTTCCTTGCCGTTACGAGCGCCCGCACCTTTATAATAAGAGGCGTCCAGCGTCCCAGCCTTATCGCCGCCGTAGGTAATGATGTTGGTATAGTCAGTGACACGGTTCTCGTGATCGCCGGTGACGTTAGCGCAGACCTGCCCGCCGCCATTCCCGCGGGCGTCGGTACAGATCAGCTTATCTGCGCCGACGTACTGACTGTTGGGGCCGCGCCAGTCCGCCGCGCACAGCGCGCCCACGGTATCCTGATAGCAGACGGCATGGCGGTCGATGGTGTTGAGCGTGTAGGACACGTTCGCTTTCCAGCCGCAGCCGTTGCAACCTGCCGTATCGGCGCGGTCAATGCCGTTGCCCTGCAGGGCGTATGCCAGATAAGACTGCTGTTTCATCCCGGCATTGGCGGCAAGTGCGCCGGAACACTCGCCCAGATCGCGCACTTCATCTCGCTGATTTTGTGCGAAGCAAACCAGATGACCGGGACGTGACGGGTGATTTTCTCCTTCCGCACGCAAGCATCCAAAGCCCGGCATCCAGTAGCCCTGACCGCTCTCATTGCAGACGCAGTGAGAACTTAGCTATTTAGCACTTCCAGCAGCGCTTCCTTCTACATCGTCGGTAGTTCTTTTCCTCGGCGTTCCGCACGCCGGAGAATCCCTTCGCAGGCCCGTTTGCTCAAAAAGCACTTTTCCGGCGCGTCGGGCTGTAAAATCGACGACAAGGTAGATACGATTTCTTCTCTGGGGCACGCCCCAGTATTCCGCTCCCTAAATGCGCCATGCGAGGGAATAATGATCTCCCATGATCTCGCCGGCGTGAAGCCATTTTCCCTTCGGAGGTTCAGGAACTAGAATGGAATCATCGCAGAGGCCGACGAACGCTTGTAAAACGGCTCGGAAGTCTGCGCCTTTGGCGCTTGAGAACAGGCCGGGGACGTTTTCGAATACGGCGAACTTGGGATATTTTCCATGAGTGGCACACCTCATCTCTTGAATTATGCGAATGGCTTCAAAGAACAGACTGCTTCGTTTGCCCTCGTGAAGCCCCGCCTGCTTGCCTGCGATGCTGACGTCCTGGCAAGGACTTCCGAAGGTCAGCACATCCACCGGCGGAATCAGATCGCCGTGAATCTCCATGACATTCCCCAGATGCTGCATCTGCGGAAAGCGGCTGGTGGTCACGGCGATGGCGTATGGTTCCACCTCGCTGGCGAACACAGGCATGATGCCGTTCTATGCTCCAGCCAGCTCAAAGGAGCCGCTGCCGGAGAACAATGAACCCAGCGTCATCATGCGGGCACCTCCAGATCCTCGAACACCACGGGGATTTTTGCCTTGGCTTCCTTCTACAGAAGCTCCATCAGCTCACGCATTTCCGGGTATACGCCCTTGCCCAGACGCAGAGAGAAGATGTGCCGCCACTCGCGGATATTCGTCTTCATGACGATGTGTGTCGCCGTGGAGTTGGGCAGGATCTTTCGCGCATCCTCCGGCTTCAGCCCCTTCTCCAGCAGGAAGTGATACGACTGTTCCGCATCGGCCATGCAGAATTCCCAGAATTCGGAGGCTTCGTCGCTTTCATGATAGAAGCGCGGCAGAATGAAAGCAATCTCACCGTTCATGCAAACATAGCGCTGCGACTCGATGCAGAAGCTGGCCAGCCGGTGACGGGTAAGCTCTGCCATGACGTCGCGGGAAGTGACCAGTTCCACGCTCATATCCGCAAACTCCAGCGGCGCAAGATGTCCGCGTCGAATCAGTGAGCGCACGAATGCCGGTGCACTGTCATCAGTGATCTTGTCGTGGGAGCGATAGCAGTTGCGCCCAGCATACTCGATTTGCCGGAGCGCGTCCAAACTGTTTTCAGGAGTCTACAGTTTCGCGGATTGCCGGATGATCTTCATTTTCTTCCTCTCCTTCGGGAATATCGTTGGTTCTCGCCTGAATGCGTTCAGCGATAGTGCGGGGCGTCAGCGCGCAGCCGATGACCTTTCCATCGTCCAGCATGATCAGCGCCTTGGTGGTGCGACCGGATGTCAGGTCGAAGTATGTCTTCTTTTCCTTCGCCGCTCTGGTAAGCCGCCGCGCATTGGCAGATGCAGGTACCAGGATGGCTTCGATCCTGTTGGCTGTGATTACGTTGCCGAATCCGACGTGGACGAATCGCTAAGGGGTAAATGTCATAAGTAACTGTCTCCTTCGGTGATTTCTTTGAGGAAAACCTCTACTATATATGAGTCCCAAATCTCAAAAAAACTTGCAGGTTTACCGGAAAAAAGATGGCTAAAAATAAAAACACGTGTTATGCTACAGAAGAGCATGGAATAAAAGCGGCAGCAGTCTGCCCTTTTCGAGTAAAACAATTGAAACTGCCTGAGCAGCAGGCGGAGTACAATACAGGCCTGCTAATTCAGAGTTTTCCCGACAATCGACAAAGTACCTTACATTTTCAAGATGAAGTGATTCTTATAAACTTCCAACATTCCCGCACCTCGTAGCTTACCCAGTTCCAGCGACAAACCGCTGCGCTCCACGCCCAGATAGTCCGCCAGCTGCTGCCGGGAAAATGGAATATCGAACTCGAAACAACCGCACTTCTGCGCCTCCATGGAAAGATAGGACATCAACTTCTCGCGCGTTGAACGCTGTCCCATGTGTGCGAGCTTTTCACTGAAGCGAAGATTTTTCTCCGCCAGTTCCCCTACCAGGTTGCGCACGACGCGGCTGTGATGCGCACACGCAGAGGGGCATAGGGTCAGGATCCGCCGGACATTTAGAAACATGGCTTCAACCGATGTTTCCGCCGTCACGCTCACATTAAGTACAGCGCCCGGCGCGCAGGCATACGCAGCTGCGAAGGTCTGACCTGGATTAACTCTGGACAGGATATTGCGATTTCCCCAGACATCCTCCTGTACGACCAGTGCGCTGCCCGACAGCATCAGACCGACGGAGTCCGTCTCCTCTCCGGTGCGCAACAGGAACGCGTCCTTAGGGAAGAACGTCTTCCTTGCCCCAAGACAGGAAAGAATCATTTCTAGCTCACTTTCTTCTATCCCCGAAAACAGTGATGAGGTGTACACAACCGACGAAATCATATGGATGGAAATCTCCTTTACGTTGAAAATTCAACCGACTTGTTTAATCAATTGTACTATAATAAGTGTAAAAAGGCAAGGAGGGTACTGCCATGAAGAGGAAAATCAATGGCAATGGCCGGCTATTGGGGACGGCGCTTCCGAAACCCTTTGGGAATTTTACTGAATCTTTGAACGCTGACCTGTGAGCGTTCGAAAGAACTCTCTTGAGGACAGATGATGTGAAACCGTAAATTTCTTTGAAATTCATTGTAATTCCAGAGATTTTGCGCTATAGTATGAAAGGCGTGTATTCGCTTGAAATTACACTGAAAAGGAGTATCGCAGTGTGAAGGAAACCCATAGAATGAAGATAGACCAGAAAGACGTCTCTCCGATGGTAGTTTACTCTATTAGTAAAAAATAGCCACCTTTTTGCCATAGAGATATAAAAACTTCTATTTATGGTTGTTTGACAAAATCCTGACGGAACACTGCTTTTATTTCTTATTTTTCTGTGCTATCCTTTATTCTGTATCCGTTTGCAATTATCAATCATAAAGAAGCGAGGTGCGCATATGGTCTACAAAACGATAGTACTGCCTTATCAACCCAAGGCAATGAAAATGGCAGGGGCGATTGAAAAAAAGGCGAACGAAATGGCGCGCGAGGGCTGGGAACTGGCAACCTTCTCCATTACGCTCTCCACCAAAGCGATTCTGATATTCCGCAGAAACGAAAACACGGATGCCGAATAAGCAGGAGGACGCCATAAAAAGCAGAAGGCGTATGGAGGCACCGAGGAGAAAAGCAAGGCGGAAAAGCATTCGTCCGCGACTGGAATGTGTCAGGGGTTCTGGCCTTGATTCAGGTTTGAGCATGCTTATAGGCGTTCTCATGGAGAACGCCGGCTTGGGTCTGTGCCCTGCCACCAGCAAGGAATATGCGCGGGGGCTGGCCGCTGTCCCGTCTGGGAGACGCAGAAATGATAAAAAGGCCTGACGCGGCGGTCAGACGATAACGGCAGGCTCCTGAACTGCCTATTCCCCTCGAATTCTACCATGAAGGGATGTTCATTTTCAGCGTTTTGGGATACGCTCGTGTCATTCCAGAATACAGGGGGCATGACAATGAACCAGACAAGAATCGGAAGCTACATTGCACGCAAGCGCAGGGAAAAGAACCTGACGCAGGAACAGCTGGCCGAGCGGCTTGGCTTGTCCAACAAGACCGTCTCCAAATGGGAAAACGGAGTTTCCCATAGTTAAGGATACTTTCACACCAACCGCCCAAAACCCACGCTTACAAAGTCTTTTTGCTGAAAATTAAATGAAATGCACGGAGGGTTTCAACATGTGCAAACTTGTTTCCTGTGAGTTCAATATCGACACGGCCTGCGTGGAACTGCTTTTTGCAGACAGCAGCATGATTTCCATCGACTGTATCGCCGTAGAGAACGAGGTAGCGGACGACCGCTTTGACCGCGCCGAGTTGGACTGGCTCATCTACAACAAGCCGATGGAGTATGCCGACCTTGTGCTGAATGGCGGTATTGAAGAATACTGCAAGAGTTCCCGCGAACATAGTAGCATAGAGGATTGAGTGCTTAAGTAAAATACCTTAGCAGAAAAGGCTACAGCAAACGCGGCGGCTTTGATTTCTCAAAACCGCCGCGTTATCATTGGGGCGTGAAAAGATGTCTGCTGCACGACGGTTTTTTTCTTTTGCCGTCGTGCGGCAGATGTTTGAAGCAGCGTATGGAATTAACGTTTTAACGCTTTGCTGCTGTTGCCTTAATTCCAAGAGTTATAAAATAGCCAATGATGATTCCTGCAAAGTTCATCATTACATCATCAACATCAAAACTGCGCCCAATGACAGGTTGTAGTAATTCAATCGCAATCGGTGTTATGACAGCAAAAGCAAAAATGTTCCGTGTGTTTATGGTCTTTGAAACAAAAGGCAAGAAGAACCCCATTGGCAAGAAGATGATAAGATTTCCCTCAAGCATTGTTCTTACCCAACGCCCAATCGTAAATTCGCCTGTTTGAGCTTTCAAAAATGTGGGAACAAGGTTGAAATTGCCGGAAAATAGGGGGTCGAGTTCACCACCGCTATAACCGTTATACAGATAAAACCAAATATACGTCCAAAAATTTCTCGGAACAAGAACAAGATTGATCAGTCCTGTTAAGTAGCAAACAAAAAGCCAACGCATAATCTCTGCTCCCCACGAAACAGACAGTTCGCGCTTTCTGATTTTCACAAGTCGATAGATTGCGTAAACAAGTCCTACCAAAAAGGTAATGGGGACAACTTGAAGAAATATCCCTATGAGCGACCCGGACATCACTACTGCATATAGACCATCAAACATATCCCACCTCCACAATTCTATTTGCTATTTTCTGTGTTCTTTTGCACCTTCGTGAGAATAAGAACGCAAAGAACAGAAACCGCAATGCCACATACTATGTACGTCCAATTGAAAAACAAAATATTGATTACATAACGTGCGGACGGCTGTGTAAAGAGATTTACAAATACATCCCCGGTTGCGACAGCTTCCATAACTCCTGCGATATTTGCAGGAATTATCCCGTAAAGAAACGCACCGATAGAATACAATGCTATTTTCTCAACAATGGACGGGAATAGAATGCCCAACGAGTAAAACCAAGCCTTTTGTGATTTGCCGTATTTTCCAAAATACAGCGCGGCTAAAAGGTACGGTATTACGGCAAGGCAAACTCCCAACGCTTCGGATCTCAAATGAAGTCCAAAAAGAATAAACGCTAATCGTATTAACAGGTATGAGCCTAAAATAATTAGCCAGCCAATCAGCAATACCACAGTATGAGATTTCTTTTTCTGCGGCTGCATATGCTCACCTCCTCAAGGGTTGCTCCACTTTAGGAAACATCAGTGTTACGGTTGTTCCGCCGTTGGCGTTTGAAAAAATACTTACTTTTAGGGTCAAGTCATTCGCCATTTGACGAACAAGGTACAGCCCCATTCCCGTAGAACGGCTTAAATAGCTGCCTGTGTCCCCGGTAAAGCCCTTATCAAAGACAAACGGGAGATCGGACACGGGTATGCCAGTTCCGTTATCGCTGATAGATAAAATGATTTCTCCACTATCTGCATGATCCGCCACCGAGAATTGTATCGTGGGCGCGGGGTTCTTTCCGGCATATTTTACGCTGTTGCTGATAATCTGACCTAAAATGAACATAAATCCTTTTTTATCAGATACAGCATTGCGGTCGTCCCCGGTATACACGACAGAAAATCCGGCTTCTTCAAGTAAGGAAAAATTATCCTCAACCGCCTCCCGGCAAGTTTCCAAAACAGAAAGCTGCTCAAAACAGTAATCTTTATGAACTGCTCCAAGGCGGGAAAAGTATAAAATCTGTTCTACACTCTGCCGCGCATAGTCGCGCACATATAACATACGGGTATGCACCAAAGGCGACATCTCACCCTTACGGTTATCCAAAAGCAGCGTCATAAGGGATAACGGTTTCTTTATTTCATGTGCCCATTTTTCGATGTAGTTTTCGTAATCCGCAATTTTCAGCTTTTGCTCTTTTCCGTATTCCTGCTGCGTTCTTAAATGTTGCCCCAGTTCTCGGAGATATGGACGCATTGACGCGGGGAAACTTTCACATAACAGGTATTCGTTTCTGTCATCCGGCTCTAACAGGAAACATCGAAAGGCGATGTCTATTTTCTTGCGTTTGTAGATTGAGATTACCAGCGGGAGGATCAAGGCGGCAAGAGATACAAATATCATCAGTCCCACAAGGCTCAAAAAATTCTCCGGGTAAGCAAACCATGCAAGAAATACAAAGAACAACTCCAAGCACGCAAGGGTAACCAACCAAATTCGATTAGACGATATATAAGTCAAGAGAGTACGCAATTTTCTCATAAGCCCACCTGTTCTTTCAGACGGTAGCCTTGCCCGCGTACCGTTTCAATGCGTTCCTCAAGCCCAATTTCACGCAGCGTTTTCCGCAGACGGGTAAAGTTGACTTGCAGGGCATTTTCATCTATAAACTCTGCCGTCCCCCAAAGCGTATGGAACAGCTCGTTCTTTGAAACAAGGTTCGGGCTGTTTTTCAAAAGAGCAAGAAGGATTTTTCCCTCATTCTGCGGCAGAACATAAGAGGTTTTTCCTGCATATATCGTAAAAGTATTTGGATCAAGCAGGAAGCCGCCCCCGTCGAGTAATCCTTGCTGCACCTGCTCCTCTCGGCGGCGCAGAAGATTTTTTGTACGGGCAAGTAGACGTTCCGTATTACATGGCTTTGTTAAGTAGTCGTCTGCCCCCAATCCCAAGGCATGAAGTTCGTCCTGTAATTTATCTCTTGCCGTTAAAATCAAAACTGCCCCAAGGTGCTTTGCCTTTATCTCTTTACATATCTCAAAGCCGGAACGAAAGGGGAGATTGATGTCGAGCAGAATTAAATCCGGGGACAGCTCTGCTAACTGTGATACAGCGTTTTCAAAAGCAGGTAAAGGAACGGCATCATACCCTGCTTTTTTTAGCATATCAATCAGTTCTTCCCGCATATATACATCATCTTCAATTACGACAATCCGCGCCAACATGATCACCTCCTCTTTCTATCGAAAGTCTGTCAAGAGTTTGGTTTCCAATTCAATTTACTAATCTCACGGTTTGCCGTCCGAGCCGTGGCAACCCCGTAGATCACAAACACAAGCACAACGATACTACCCATAACAAGCAGCAATGGTAAGGACTGTTGCAACTTTTGCACTCCGGCATTATGCAGATAATGTTGCATTGCATAAACTCCAACCGTCCCACTCAAACACGCCAGCAGCATGGGGAGAAGGAAATACCATAGCACCTGTTGGTTGATAGAGCGTTTCATTTGTTCGCGTCGTGCGCCAAGAATTGAGAGCGTTGCATATCTTGCCCTTGTTGCTCTCATTTGTGTCAAAAATTGCAGGGCAAGCACAGCACAAGCGATAATCAACAGCATAAATCCCATGTATAGGGTGGTATAACTGCCGGAAATCACATAAAATAACTGCCGCCCGAAATTGTCAAGATAGCTTTCATAATACAATCCAGAGGGCTTTAACAGCTTTTCGGCTTGCATAATAGACTGCAACAGACCGTTTTTCTCAACGGTTTCTCTCGGAATACAGAAGCTATAATAGACTGTAACGGTGTCCGGGGCTACATACTTGTAATAAACTTCGTCGGAAACAATCAATGCAGTTACGATTTTTATGTTTTCATCTGCTGTTAGTCCTTTCATTGGTACGGACGAACCAAGAACAATCGGCTGTCCATCAATGGAAAGTAAGGTTTTCCCTCTCGTCTGTGCATCCATTGCAATCCGTTCTAATATAGAGAACATTTCATCTTGTGTATTTCCTGTAAAATCCGGGTTAAGGTAAAAGATCGCTTCATCATTACGGATCGTTGCCGGTTCTTCCCCTGCTGCTTCTAAAAGCCTGTTGTATGATGATACTGGCAGAAGATGCGGGGCAGCTCCTATTGTGTCAATGAACCCCAAAAGGATAAGTGCTGCCGGTTGGTGTGAGCCAAATTCATAGCTAACTGCTCCTTGCACAACAGGGTCTTGCACATCCGGGGGCAAATTCAAAACTACCTGTTCTCGCAGTCCGGACCAGTCTACAAGAGATTTCATTTCTCCCGAAACGGGGTGTTTCATTGTCCCTGTTTCCATGCGATTCAAGGCGGTAACATAAGAGTTCATTTTTTCATTTGAAAGATATTCGTCAACCAGCCGCTCATCGCCCATAACTGTAAAATCATAGACGGAAGATCCTCTCGTTATTTGTTTTCCATATGACATAATGCTAACGGATCCGTCTGTAATGAGCATAATTGTGAGCATAATCAGAATAGACGCAACGCTGACGGAAATGTATTTATGGACGACATTTTCATAAAGTTGGCGCAGGGTAAAGATATACAGTCCGGATGTGGCTTTGCGCTTTATGGATGCCGCTGCTGCGCTCAACAGTCTTGCAAGACCACGGATAGATAATACCGTTCCGACAATTCCAAACACAACCGAGACGATTATCAGTGCGTTGCCAGCGGTCATAAAATGTTTTAATACAATCCAGTATGCGAAGATTAAAAACACAGCACCAAGAACGAGGGAAAGCCAATTACCGCTCTTACTCCCAGCTCGCTGCTTTTTCTCCATTTCACCGTAAAGCATTTGCTGAATTTCTTTGTTAAAAAGTTTTCCGCATAGGACGAACAGCGCGACAGACTGAATAATCAAAAATCCGAGCGTCGTCAAAATAACTGCACGAATGGAAAAACTTGATTGATGTGCAATAATACCGTAGCCCACAAGTCGTGCCGTAGCAAGACTGCTTATCTCTGACAAAAAGCCGCCACAGATAAGACCGCCTAAAAGAGCCAAAAGAGAGCTGATAAGCCCCTCTGCCATGATTTGAATAAACAAGCGAGGCTTTGTCATTCCAAACAGAAGATAAAGACCTAATTCCCGGCTTCGACATTCAAGCTGGTACTTATTTGCAAAGATCACCAGAGAAAAAACGAACAGCAGCGCACAGAGGTACACTGTCGGCAACAGTTTTGTCAAAAGGCGATCCACAGCGTCGCTTTCAAGTTCACTCAAAAAACGCATCACGTCCTGCTCTCCAAGAGAAAGCACAATATAAAACGTGGCTATGGCTGTTACCATAGTGAGAAAGTATATTAGATTTTCGCTGCGGCTTCGTTTCGCATTTCGCCAAGCGATGCTAAAGAACATTTGCACTTCCTCCCCCCAGTTGCGCCATAACCTGTAAAATGCGCGCATAAAATTCTTCCCGCGTTTCAGCAGGGATTTTCCGACGCAGTTCATGGAAAATTACACCGTCCTGAATGAACAAAATTCTGGAACAGAAACTTGCCGCATTCGGATCATGCGTCACCATCAAAATTGTACGACCATGCTTTTGGTTGATTTCCAACAGCTTTTCCATGAGAAGCCGCGCAGCCTTCGTGTCTAATGCCCCGGTCGGCTCGTCGGCCAAAATAATATCGGGGTTAGAAATCAGACTGCGGGCAGCGGCGACACGCTGCTTTTGACCACCGGACATTTGCGTCGGAAATTTGGAAAGCACATCCGTAATTCCGAGAAATCCTGCAATGTCAGTCAATCTCTTTTCTGCCGTTGAAATATCCATGTTATGAATAGAGAGCGGCAGCAGGATATTTTCCCTGCCTGTCAGATTGTCAAGCAATGCAAAGTCCTGAAAGAGATAGCCTATTTTATTACCACGGTATTCAGCCAGCTTGCCCCCGTCAAAAGAGCTTATATTTGCGCCGGAAAGCAGGATTTGGCCAGCGGTTGGTTTAATAACCGTAGCAATGCAATTCAGCAATGTGGTTTTCCCGGAGCCGCTTGCTCCCATAATGCCCAAGTATTCACCATTCAGAACATTAAAGGTAATTCCATTGAGAGCTTTTGTAGGGACACCTTCTTTGGTATAGATCTTGTGTAAATCACGAACTTCTAAAAGTTTTTCTTTGCAATTCATATCAACTCAACACCTCGCTATTTCGTTTGATGCTTGTCTGCTCATTAAAATTTTACAGCGGAATAGGCAAGTACGCCACTTACAGTTGATGTAAGGTTTTTGTTAAATACCGAGGGCGCAGAAGCGATCCAGCGATTCGCTTCTGCATGAGAATCATGCAGTCCTCTCACAGCGCAATATGCCGTATGGCGCAATCGCTCACATAGGGATCATGTGTCACAACAACAATGGTTTTCCCCTGTCGGTTCAGCTCTTTGAGAATATCCATCACATAGCTGCGGTTGCGCTCGTCCAGACTGCCCGTAGGCTCATCCGCAAGGATAATGTCGGGGGATTTTGCAATGATTTTTGCCAGCGCCACCCGCTGCTGCTCACCGCCGCTCAAGGTGTAGACCTTACGACGCTCATAGCCAGAAAGCCCCACCTGTGCCAGCGCATCCGCGATGCGTTCTTTCTCTGCCTTGCCCTTTGCTTTACCGAACCGGGTGGCGAGCTTCATGTTGGCTTCCACGGTGTCGGTGTCCACCAGCCCGTAATTCTGAAACAGGTAGGACAGCTTGTGCCGCCGCAGGTGAACCGCAGCGCGGGAGGAAAAGGACGGGTTTCTTGCGCCGCAGAGGGTGACGCTGCCGCTGTCCGGCGTTTCCAGCAGTCCTATGATGTTCAGGAGCGTTGTTTTTCCGGCTCCGCTTTCGCCCTTGATGGCGACAAACTCTCCGGCTTCAATATGCAGCGAGTAATCCCGAAACAGGACTTTTTCCCCGAAGCGTTTATTGATATTGGATAAAGTAATGGCAGTCATGCTTCCGCTCCTTTCACAATCTGATAGAGGTTCTTCCGGGCAATGCTGCCGCAAGCAAGCAGCGTGATCAGCAGCTCCGCGAGAAGCGTACCCAGCAGGATATTGTAGTCAAGCACGATGGCGAGCTTTAAGAGCAGCAGCCCTGCCGCTACCGCCCCATAGTACAGCACCGTCAGCACGAGATGGGTGCGAATACAGCTCAAAAGGGAATGCCCTTCAATCAGGCGACAGGCGATCCTGTCCCTGTAATTGTCGCAGTAGAGCCTTGCGCCGAATAAGATCAGGCAGAACAGCCCAATCAGCAGCACCAAAGCCTGTACGCCCCAAATCATCAGCATATAGGTCAGATGATGGAGCATTTTATCAAAGGTGGCGGCGACGGTCGGTGTGGAAACGGTCGCCGCGTCAATACCCGTTTCCCGCAGGATGGGCAGCAGCTCCGCATACGGATCATCGGTGGGAACATAGAGGAAATACGCCCCCTGTGAACAGCATGCTTCGATGAAAAGCCCGTCCAGCAGGTCACCTTCATTGACTACAAGGATGGGCGCGGGCAGAGCGCCGTTTCCCCCAAGCCCTGTGCTGGCGTTATAGGAGTATATGTCAGACGCTTTATCATCGTAGAGGACAATATTCACATCCCCGGAATTTCCCCAGCTCGCGCCGCGCTCCCGTACCTCATCCCGCCTGTATTCCTTGGACTTCGGAAGCAGAATATTCACATGGGTATCGGAAAGCAGAGCGTCACCGATCTGCTCCCCGTCCGGCGCATAGATGGGGTTGAACGCAAGGTAGTTTCGGTTGATGTGGGCATAATCCTGACCGTATGCCTCTCCCAGCATTTTCCCTTCAAACAGGTCGTAATTAAAATCGTTGGCTTCCATGAGTATTCCATTGTAGCGATCCACTGTGGCATAATAGAACGCCAGATAATCCGCGCCCTCCGGTGCTCTGCCGGAATTAACATTGTTCAGAGGGACAGTCACATAGCCCTTTGTCTTTTGCGAACAGAACTCCGCCGCATGGAAGGTGTTGTAGATCTGCGTAATGTTCCGCATGGCAATGGTGAGAGAGAATAGAATAAAGATTAGAAAAGCAGCTTTCGCAAGCGTGTTTGTAATGTAGATCCCGCGCTTTGGAACTTTGCCCTTCACATACTCCGCGCTGCGCTGCCCGGAGAGGAACAACAGGGAGAGCAGGATGCCCAGTATCAGAGGAACGAGCAGCCACAGACAATCCCCCAGCAGGAACAGCCCAAATTGCCAGGTCGCCACCGGATGAAGCCACACGGCGCAAATCATGGCGGCGGCAAAAATCAGCAGAAAGCAAAGACACAAAGCAGGGGCAAAGGCTTTGATCTCCCCCAGCAGGATATTCCCCGTGGTATAGCCCTCCATTTTTTTCAGCACATTTTTCTTGCCTGCGGACAGGGTGTAGAATACGATACTGACGCAGAGCATAAAGGCAGGAATGAACAGGAAATAAAGCGGCAGTTTGGTAGACAAAAGCCTTTCGTTGGTTGCTGTTACGGAATAGCCCAAGCCTTTCAGCGCATGAAGCACCGCGTCAAGCTGTCCTTCCGCCACATACCAGGTCGCGGCGGTCAAGTCATGCTGCTGCGCCTGCATGAGTGGATAGATGGCGGTATCTTGAAACAGCGAGGACAGATGCAGCGCCATAGCTCCCGGCTGCTTTGCAGTGGAAAAGAACTCGTCCGATTCCAGCCTCACGCTCCCTTTCCCGGTAGAAACGGAAAGAAAGCTGTCGGTATGGCTGGTCTTATAGTAGCGGTACAGTGGCTTGTCCCCATCCAGCTCCGCGTAGCGGTACATAATGTCTGCGCCGATCTTTCCGAGTGCAGTATCTATCTGTCCCAAAAATTCGCGGTTGCTCAATGTCTCCGGCTTTTCGAGGATTACCGCCCGCTTATCCAGTATCATGCTTTCCTCTGCGTCCTGTGCAAAATTGAACAGGGATAGTACCGAAAGCACGGTCATACAGACGGCAAAGCAAAAGATCACAAGTTTTCTCATGGTACACCTACTTTCCAAATGGTCAGACCGCTATTCGTTCTCACCCTCTCTTTTTACACCCCGTAGCTCTTTTACATTATAAAAAATACTCAATGCCAGCAGCATAGCGCAGTAGAACAGAACGCCGACTGCAAGGATCAGTTGAAAGTCGCGCCATTCCGAACAGGATGCAGTGCGAAAGCCCATGACACACAGATGCCCCAGCCCGTATGCGATAGGGATCGGGAGCAGGCGCTCCACCCAGCGGCGGGATTTTTCTTTCCTACGCAGCTTGAACCATACCCCGGTAAGGATCAGGAACAGGGCGATGTTGAATAGCAGCCAATAGCCCAAAGAAAGCCCCGCCAAAGCGACCCAGCCGCCGCTGTCGGGCGCGGTGCCGTAGATGCACACCGAGCTGTCGCTGGAGCTTTCGGCGTGTCCGTTGATAAACTGCGTGAAATAAACGAGAAGCGGCTTGCCGCTCTCCGGTGCTGCGGTCACAGCCTGTACGCCGGGTCTATGGAACGCTCTGTCCCATACGGAGGTCCACACCTCAAGATGGTAGACTGTGTTGCGATCATCGGGGTCGGCGATTTGTTGGAGCTTATAATTCGTGACCTCGCTGCTGAAAGAGAGCGTCACCGCACCGTTTGCTTCCTCCGTCACAGTCACCAGCTCTGGCGAATAGGCGAAGTATTCCGGCGCAGTCAGAAAGGAGATGACCGACAGCATCAGCGCCAGCAGCACCGCCGCCGTGCATAGGATGGTCTGCACCTTTTTCATTAGCAGAGCCTTTTTCAAGCGTTTCAGCGGCGCGGCATCCATGTCGGGCTGCGGCTCTGTTTGCACCTCCACAGGCTCCCGCAGTTTTTCAAGCTCCGCACGGCAGGCGGGGCAGCTTTCCAGATGCTCCTTTACAAACTCCGACGTATCCTCCGATACCATGTTTTCCACATACAGCGGCAGAATATCGCGGATGATACTGCATTCATTTTTCATCTTTGTCAACCTCCATTCCCTTTTGGATCATTTTTCGTGCGCGGTGATAGGTGACGCACGCCCAGTTTTCCGTCTTGTGAAACAGCTTCCCGATCTCCTTAAAGCTCAATTCGCCAAGGGTACGCCACATGAAAACCTCTTTGTACGGATCGGGAAGCTCATGCAGCAGATGTTTTACCTGTTGGGCATTCTCGCTGCGCAGCAGCATTTCATCCGGTGATTCCTCCGCTTCCGATATAAGCTGTTCCATATCCGCTGTATGCTCTGTCCAGCGGCTTTGTTTCAGATGGGTATAGTAACAATTCTTTGCGATCTGACACAGCCACACCCGGATGTCGCAATCCCCCCGAAAGCTGTCAATGCGGCGAAGCGCACGGAAGAAGGCTTCGCTGGTAATATCCTCTGCCAGCCGTTCGTCCCCGCCGGACAGCCTCCGAACATAGAAAAACACATCCCGAAAATAGTCTTTATATATTTGTTCAAAGTCCGTCACCTGCTCACCTCCTTGTCCCGTTCACTTATAAGACTGCGAAAAACGAAAAATCTTACAAGTAAAAAAGAGAAAACGAAAATATATTTTTGAGTATTTCAAACTATATATGCCAATCTTTTTCTGTGTGATAGGATCGTTTGAAACCGTTAGAAAACACCCAACTTCTCTGCCGCGTGGCTGCTGTACCAGCGTTTCACAGACAGCGCCCCAAGAATGGCGGTCAGAAGAAAGAGGATTGCCGCCGAGATCAGCGGGTCACACAGCATGGGCTGCCCGAAGCTCCCGCCGATCAAAGAGGTCGCATGGGCGAAGGGGTTGAAGCAATACGCCAGCCGTGCGGGCTGCGAAAGGGCGGCAAGGTCGCTGTAAAAGGGCGTGACCATAACAATCACCATATACAGCATATTGATTGCAGGCGACGCGATATTGGGATTGCGGAAAAGCCCACCCAACACCATAGAGGCAGCAGAGAGAAACAGAATTGCCAGCGCCAGCGAAGCAAGCAGCAGGAGTATGTTGATGCCTCTGTGTGAAATGAAGCTGATCACAAGCAAAACAATGAAAAATGGCAGTCCAACAAGGGCATGATAGGCACAGCCGCTCATATGCACGAACAGCGGACGAACCTTAAAGGTGGCATACTGCTCAATGGCGGTGATGGAGTTGCTGTTTGCTATCATGGATGCCTGCATATTGATAAATAAGGAAAACAGCATGGAGGTAAAAAGGCCGATGGAATACACTTCTGTCGGCTGCGCGGTGCCTGTCGAGGTAAGGCTGATCAACAGGTAAGAGCTGGGGAATATAATGACAAGCATCAGATATTGCAGCAGGAAGAAGCGAAGGTTTTTGAAGTTGATCCACATACTGGTGCTGATGGTGTGCAGCATATCAGTTTCCCTCCTGATTCTTCAGCATTGAGAGCAGACCGTCGTAAAACGCAGGGTGTTCGCAGGAGAAACTTCCGATGTTGACCGTTTTTGTAAGCTCATGCAGCAGCTTGAGCATTTGGGTAGTATCATTTCTACAGTATGTTTCCATATTATATGCAAAACGGCTCTTTGAATCAAGCACGGTTTTCAGGCAAATTTTCCCGCATGCCCAAGCTTTGTGCATTGATTCAAAAATGCCTGATGTCATTTGTATCCACATGTATTATAATGAATAATACAGAGTGCATTGGTGTTCTGTAAGTATTTTTACATGAAAGGAAGCTGCACAATGGGAACCTTGCGGAAACTGAAAAGGAAGATGAGACTGGACCATGATTGGCACAAGACATTGGTTCGTGGCTCCAAAGATGAAATTCTGATCGACGTGGATGGTGATAACCAACCCGACGTGGCTATTTTGGACACCTCCGGCAATGGAGATATTGATACGATCGCCGTGGATCTCACCGGAGACGGCGACTTTAATCTTTACATTAGCGATGCTGACGGTAACGGCGTGCCGGATATGGTATTGCTTGATGAAGCCGGAACAGGCGACCTTCAAGTGTTGGGCATGGGACAGGAGGTTGAGGATGCCGTCCTTACGGCAGCGAACGCGGTGCGCCTGGCCGTGATTGCGGGCGACTATCTGAGTGCAGCGTTGGATCAGGCTCTGGACGAACTGGATCACGAGGTCAAACAGGCGCGAAAACAATTGAAGAAATTCCGGTGAACGACATTTTTCAGGCGGTTCGCATTTTGCAGCCGCCTTTCAAATGCCTACCTCCGTAAACTGCAATCCCTTGGATGATCTTAATCAGCTTGCTCAGCGTGGGGTTCTGTCTGACCATATCCACCGCCACGTCAAACACAATGGCTGCCTGCTGACGGTCGCTGGCGCAGGAGTAAACCTCCGCTTTCCATTCGTCGTCGTTAATGAGCATATTGAGTGCCAGCGCCGCGCCCAGTTCTGACTTTCCGTTTT
>ERZ824488.1282-NODE-1282-length-28331-cov-8.167350_pt1 | contig 28331 bp, 26 predicted proteins | sample MGYA00519936_ERZ824488 | MGnify/ENA primary metagenome ERZ824488 (study PRJEB31778, sample SAMEA3449153) | human gut metagenome | biome: human gut; feature: human-associated habitat; material: faeces | place: United Kingdom | collected 2010/2012 ... | reverse complement strand
TTTTACTTGTTAAACTTCTATTTTTCTTTAATTCTTCTATTATTTTTAGATCAGGGTTTTCAATTGTGTGATACATTAAAGATGTAATAAATGTTTCCATATATGTTACAAGCAACATTCCTGGGTTTATCATTTGAATGGCCATTGATGTTGAGCCTACTATTAGGAAGGCAAGCAACGGCAAATATTTTTTTGTTTTTAAGTTTTTTATATTTTTAATTATATATATTAGCATTATAAATATTAGAATACTTGATATAAAATATGTAAAATAAACGCTTAGGCCTGTTGTATACCTTATAGTAAAATTGTTTTCAACAACTAGTTTAATTGGTAATATAAATATAATTACATTTAGAATTGCAAATATTAAAATAGACCAAATCTTTGATTTTTTTAAATCTATTTTTTCATTATCTACTGATATATAGATAATATAGATTGTAAATATGTAAACCCAGGCTGTAATAAATGTCAAATAAAGTTTTAAAATAAAATTTGCAAGTACAACATTTTTATCATAAATATATGATGCATATGTACATAAGAGTTCAACAAATAAACCTAAAGAGTTTGATAAAACCAATAATGAGTATAATTTTGTTTCTACTGTTTTGATGTGTTTCTTAAAGAATGTTAATCCTACAAGTAAAAAACTAAATAATAACGCGCTAAGGGGAAAATAAATACCACTACCCATAACAAATCCTCCTACTATTTATAGTATAACACATAAGAAAATAATTTTCATTATTTTTTTTAAAATTTAAACACCAAATAATTTGGTGTTTTAGTTATTTTTTTTTAAAACAAGTTTTTTTGCATTTTCTTCTAGGGGTTCATAGTTAATTTTATCGGCTTTTGTTTTTGGTAATTCAGGAACAAAAACTATTTCAACAGGAATTTCATTTTCTTTTAATTGTTCTTGTTCACCATTTGGAGAAATAAGTACATTTTTACATTTTTCAAAAATTATTTTTTTCATTTCTTCAGTTTGTTTATATTCTTTTTTTAAGACAACGTAAGCAACCCCAACATATAATAAATCATCATCTGGTTTTGGTACAAAGGCAACATCTTCAATTTCATCAATATAAGACATTAATAATTGAACTCTATCACAATAAATTTTATTAAGTGTTGACATAATATAATATCTACTATCTCTTCCTGTTAATTTAAAATAACCGTCTTCATACAAAATACCACGGGTACCTGTTTTAAAATATGTTTTTTTATTATAGCAAAACTTGGCATTTATGGTTTCAAATGGCTTTCCAAAGTATCTTTTAAATACATGTTCACCACTAATACATAGAAGTCCTTCTTCTCCATATTTTAATTCTTTAGTATAGTTATCATTCATAATGATTGCATCAGTACCTTCTAGTATTTTCCCTACAGTGTCTAAATTTTGTTTGAAACCAACAGCATTTGTATTTGCACCAACTGTTTCAGCATTACCAGAACCATTACATATAATAGTATTTGCATTATGAGTTTTAAAAAACTCTTGCCCTTCAATATTTTTTTGTGGTGTTAGGAAATCACCACCGGAAATAAATGTATGAACGCTTGATAAGTCTTGATTTGGTAAAACATTTCTTTTTATCATTTCCAACATTGCTGGACTACCAAATATAATATTAGGCTTTTTAGATAAATAATATGATACATTTTCTTTTGATAAATCTGGGCACAAGATTGTTTTACGACCGCAAAATAGACTTGTTAAGGTACTAGTTGCGAATCCATAAGGGTATGTAAATGGAACACATACAAGTGATCCTTCACCTTTAATTGGTTTTGTATTTGATGAGTTTTTTAAATATATACAAGATGCAAGAATATTTTTATTGGTTAAAACTACTGCTTTGGGTACACCTGTTGTTCCACTTGTAAATAGAATTAAGGCATCATCTTTAGCTTTTCCAATTACATTATAAAATCCTTTATAATATTCAGATATACTTTTAAGATCATTATAATCAATAAAATCATTATAACTAGATATTTTTTCATTATTAAATTTATTGTTATTTAAATTTTCTTTTTTTAAGGTAATAATTTGTTTAACTTTAGTATTTTTTTTAATGTAATTATTATATTCTTGATTTTTATCATAATTAATAAATATTGGTGAACTAAACTCATTTAAATGATGAACTATTTCTTCTTTAGCTGAGAAAGAGTTTAAAAATGTTGTAACTGCTCCTATTTTATTTAGGGCAAAATAAGATACAACAGCTTGATAAATATTTGGCATACAAATACTTATAATGTCACCTTTTTTAATTCCTAATTCCATAAAAGCACGCGCTAAAATGGAACTATCTTTAATTAAATCTTTATACTTTATGTGCAAATTGAGACAATCTACTGCTTCTTCATTTCTATAGCCTAAACTTACTAAATCAAAAGCATTACTTACACTTAAGTTTGGTATTAAAGGATTTCTTTTAAAATAACTTATTCCTTTTAAATGTGTTTTATCAATACTTGGATATCCTGTTTTCATAAGTTTCCCCCTTAAATAATTTCGCCATCTAAACTCCAGGTTTTAGCATCTAATATTTTAACATCAACGATTGTACCAATAGCATCAACATTTCCTTTAGCATTAACTAATTTCATTGTATCAGTATAACCCATTAAAACATTTTCTTTATCACTTTTTCCTTCAATTAAAACTTTAACTGTTTTACCTACGTATTCTTTATTTTTTTCTAAACTATATTTATTAACTAATTCATTTAGTCTGTGCAATCTATTTTCTTTTTCTTCAATTGTTACTTTATCTTCCATCTTACTTGCCGGAGTGCCTTCTCTTGGGCTAAAGATAAAAGTGAAAGCTGAATCAAACTTACATTCATTTACAAGGCTTAATGTTTCTTCAAAGTCTTCTTCAGTTTCGCCTGGGAAGCCAACAATTATATCGGTAGTAATACTAACATTTTTTACTTTTTCTTTTATTTTATTGAATAGAGTAATATATTCTTTTCTTGTATATCTTCTGCCCATAAGTTTAAGTATTCTTTCAGATCCACTTTGAAGTGGCAAATGAATATATGGCATAATATTTGAGTATTTACTTATAACATCAATCATTTTATCTTCAAAATCCCAAGGATGACTTGTTACGAATCTAATTCGATCAATTCCTGTTTTTGCTGCGTCTTCAAGTAAATCAGCCATTTTATAGTCGATGTTTAAGTCTTTTCCGTAAGCATTTACATTTTGACCTAATAGAGTAACTTCTTTATATCCTTCATTTTTAAGTTTTATGATTTCATTTATAATGTCATCTTTATTTCTACTTCTTTGAGTTCCTCTTGTATATGGAACAATACAGTATGTACAAAACTTATCACAGCCTAACATAATATTAACCCAAGCCTTTATATTACTATCTCTTTTTACAGGGATATCTTCTAAGATTTCGGTTGGTCTATTATATACTTCAATTACTCTTTCATTTTTTTCCATAACAGTTTTTAGGATTGTTGGTAACTTATGAATATTATGAGTTCCAAATACAAAATCAATGTATTTATATTTTTTTTCAATTAAATTAACAACGTGTTCTTCTTGAGCCATACATCCGCAAAAGCCTACAATAACATCTCTTGATTCTTTATTGTGTTTAATGCGTCCTAATAAACCAAATACTTTATTATGAGCGTTTTCACGAATTGCGCAGGTATTTAATATAACTAGATCACTATCATAGATATCATCACTTGGTCTAAATCCTAAATCTTCTAGGATTGCACGAATATTTTCACTATCGTGTTCATTCATTTGACAGCCATAGGTTTTAACAAAATAGGTTTTATTGTTTCCTAAATTGTTATAAGTAATATAGTCTTCTTTTTTAAATACTTCATCTTTATTTCTTTTCTTTTCTTCCATTTGACATGGTTTTAACATAAAATCACTTCCGTTTAAGTATTATAACATATTTTTAAAACATTTTATATGATTTTAAATAATCTCCTTCTTTTTTATAAAGGGCGATTACTTTTTTATTATAAGTAAAGACAACATATTCTTTGTTGTATTCATCTTTTATTTTAACGCCGTTACTTATTTTTTTATATAATTCCTCGTTCATTTCTATTTTAAAATAATCTTTTAGAACATTTTCAATACTGATGATATTATCACTTGCTTCTTCAATTTTGAAATTACCTTGTCTTACTCTTCTTAATTCAACCATTGTTCCATAGGTGTTTAATTTTTTTCCGATATCGTTTATGAGGCTTCTTATATAGGTTCCTTTGCTAACGGTTGTTATGAAAGAAAAATAGGTTTTTCCGTTAATGTATTCGATATTAGATATTAGTTTAATCTCTTTTATTTGAACATATCTTTTTGGTAGTTCAACTTTTTCATTATTTCTTGCATATTCATATAATTTTTTCCCGCTTAATTTTACAGCTGAATAAATTGGAACTTCTTGTTCATATCCTGGTTCAAAACTGTTTAGCGCTTCAATTATTTCATTTTTAGTGGGTTTTGCTTCTTTTTCTTTTAGAACATTCCCTGTTATATCATAGGTATCAGTTAATAGTCCTAGACAAACTTTAGCTATATAAACTTTATCATATCCGGTTATTAAATCAACTAATTTAGTTCCTTTGCCAACACAAAGTACAAGGACTCCTGTTGCAAGTGGATCAAGAGTTCCTGTATGACCTATTTTTTTGATTCCTAGTTTTTTTGAGTATTTATTAACAATATCTCTACTTGTTAAGTTTTTTTCTTTATCAATTATAATTATTCCATCCATACATATAGTATATAACTTTCTTATCTTAATTTCAATTCTTTATTTTCTCTTAGGGTATTTTCATAATCATTATAAATATCAATAAATGTATTTGTTTGATACATGCCTATTAGTGATTTATATAGATTTAGAAGATCTAGTTTTTCTTTTGGTGTTGCGACTATTTTAGTTAATTCATAGTTATCATTTATTAATATTTGAATTGGTAATATAAATGTTTGACAATTAATCATTTTATCAATTCCTTCAGATGAAAATATTGTTTCAGGAATATAGATATCATTTCCACTATCTTTTCTTATTCCCATCATAAAATAAGGTGTTACGGCTTCATTTGAGGGAACAAAGAAGAATTTTGTTGATTGTGGACCAAATAATGTTCCATTAGTACTTTCGTAGGTACATTTATCAAAATTAATACAACCAAAGTTAAAGTTTTTAAAGGTTGATAATTTAGAAAATGCTGAACATTTTATTAGAATGCGGTAGTAATTTAAAATACGATAGTTATTTGGTTTACTGTCATTTTTGATAATATCATCTGCCCTATCTACAATTCTTTTTAATAGTTCTTCAGCTCCACCTGTTTGAAATGCTTTAAAATCAAGTACATTTTCAGTTGTACTTTGCATTGCATCACTTGTTAGATTTTTATAGTCGATTCCAAATAGATGCGCTAGATTTTTTTCAAATATTTGAAAATTTATTTCTTCACCATTACTGAATATAAAATTATAAATTTTACCTTGATAATTTTTTACATATGTTTTATATGCTTCTATTAGTGTTTCCATTGCATCACGAGCATAATTTACACCTGGGAATGGTACTAATCTAGCATATTGGTTTACATATTCAAGTTCTTTTTTACTAACCATTTTTATTCCTCCCATTAATACTTTAATTTTATAATAATTTTTTAGGTATGTCAAAATAAAAGAACCATATTTTTTATAGTTCAAATATAGTTCCTTCTCTTGTGTCTTTTAGGGTAATTCCTTTTTCTAATAGTTCGTTTCTGATACTATCAGCTAAAGTAAAGTCTTTATTTTTTTTAGCATTATTTCTTTCTTCTATTTTTGATAATATATATGTTTTTAATTCTTCATCAATTTCTTTTGTTTCTTCTTTTAATAGGTCAAGACCTAAAACTTTATCAAATGATTCAATTAGTTTTAATTTTGTTCCATTATTTATATCAGATTTTAATACATCAAATATAATTGTTAATGCGAAAGATGTGTTTAGATCATCGTTTAGGGCGTTTATAAATTGTTCATTATATTTATTAAAATCATCATCATTTACTATATTATCGTTGGTAATGGATTTTATTTTACTTTTGATTTTGTTGTATGTGCTTAATGCTCCATCTAGGGATTCATAAGTAAATACTAGTTGTTTTCGGTAGTGTGATTGCAAGCACATTAATTTATAAGCAAGGGGGTTATATCCTTTACTTTCAAGTAGTGATAGGGTTAAGAATTCACCGTTTGATTTACTCATTTTGCCATTTTTATCGTTTAGGTGTTCTGTATGAAACCAGTAGTTACACCATTTATGACCTAAATAGCTTTCTGATTGAGCAATTTCATTTGTATGGTGCGGGAAGATATTATCAACGCCACCGCAGTGAATGTCTAAGTATTCACCCAAGTATTTAATACTGATGCCAGAACATTCAATATGCCATCCTGGATAGCCTAATCCCCAAGGGCTTTCCCATTTTAGTTCTTGGTCGGAAAACTTGGATTTGGTAAACCATAATACAAAGTCTGCTTGATTATGTTTACTTGCATCTTCACTTACGTTTTCCCTAGCACCTACTACCATATCATCTATTTGATGATTAGTTAATTTATAATAATCATCTAGTTTTGTCACATCAAAATAAACGTTTCCATTTGAGATGTATGCAAATCCTTTATCTAATAGTGTTTGGGTAATTTTAATATATTCATCTATACAAGATGTCGCTTTTACAACTGTTTCAGGCCATTTAAGGTTAAGTTTATTTACATCATCTTTAAAGGCTTTTGTGTAGTAGTCAGCAATTTCTAATACTGTTTTATGTTCCCTAATTGCGCCTTTAACCATTTTGTCATCACCGCTATCGGAGTCACTTGATAGATGTCCGACATCGGTTATATTCATAACTCTATCTACTTTGTATCCGTTATATAAAAGTGTTTTTTCAAGTATGTCTTCCATTATATATGTTCTTAAATTACCAATATGAGCAAAGTGATATACTGTTGGTCCACAGGTATACATTTTAACAACATTACTATTAGGAATAAACTTTTCTATTTTTCTTGTTAGTGTATTATATATATTCATAAAATACCCTCCTTCCAATAAAGTATACTATATTTTTTTTTTTTTTTCAACTAAACTATTGCATATTAAAAAAAAATATGATATCATTAAATACGTGTTGGACCCTTAGCTCAGTTGGTTAGAGCATTCGGCTCATAACCGAGCGGTCATAGGTTCGAGTCCTATAGGGTCCACCACTTGCGGGTGTGGCGAAATTGGCAGACGCGCTAGACTTAGGATCTAGTGGTATATCCATGGGGGTTCAAGTCCCTTCACCCGCACCAATGACGAATCTGTTCGAACTATTCGAACTTTTAATATAAATATCAACTCAATTTGGGTTGATTTTTTGTTTTATAAAAAATCATCCTACTAGGAAAGGATGGTGCTTATGATAAATATTATCAAGCAAGAAATAACAATTGAAGAATCTTTAAAACAAAGATTAGAATTTATTTGTGAGTTTCACATGCTACCCCTACTTTTATTAATGGCTATATTCATAAAGTAGATAAAACTAATCTTTCTTATATAGAACCACATAAGATAATTATTAAAGGTACAACATTTCTTGCTTTTAATTATTCTAATGAGATTTATATCAAGAATTTATCTCAAAAGATTAAACTATCAGAATTAAGAAGATTATTTAAAAGACATTTAATTTGACAAGAATTGACGTTTCTTTAAAAAGTGATAGAATGTTTATCAAGAGAATTTATGTCTATTTAAGAGGGTTAAATAGAATGTAATCATCTTTTTTTCGTTAATACATATGGTTTTTCATCATTAGTTGGACGTGTTAAATTTATAGAGGAATACTCACCAGCAAAAATTCTAAACATTGCACTACTAATAGTATCATCAAAAACTGTTTTTAGACTTCTAGCACCACTATTTAATGCGATAGCTTTTTCTGCAATGTAATCGATAAAATCTTCATCATATGAAAATTCTATATTCATAGATTCAAATAATAATCTATATGCATTTAATGGGCTAAAATCAGACTCTGTTAATATTTTTTTAATATCTTCTTTTGATAAAGGATTCATAGCAACTAACTTTGAGAACCTACCCATTAACTCTCGCATTATCCCATATTTTACAAAATCTTTTGATGATACATTTGAATAATCATCATTGTCTACTATTCCTGTAAATGCACCTAATGCAACTATAGAAAGTCTTGAAGTATCAAATTTTTTATCTTCAAAATAAAATGTTGAACCATCTAATAATTTTAACAATGATCTTTGAACTCCAATTCTTGAAACATGGTCTTTAGAACTCTTATCTTTTTCTGCTAATTTATCAAATTCATCTATAACTAAAATTCCTTTTTGAGCTTTTTCGATATCTTTACCAGCAACCAAATATAAGTTTTCTAACATATCTGTAATATTTCTACCAACATAACCTATTTCAGAAAGAGATGTTGCATCTTCAATAACGATAGGGATTTTATATATATTAGCAATTCTCTTTAAAATTTCTGTTTTACCTGTTCCCGTAGAGCCATATACAATAATGTTTTCTTTTAATTTTGCTATCATATCAAGACCAAGTGATGAATTTATAACTTTTTGGTTTTTAAAAAGCGATGTTAATATTTGCATAATTTGTTCATCTTGAGAAATAATTGTTTTCTTAATTGCAGAATACATTTGAGATATATCGGTATCGTTATTTAAAATTGTATCATCATAATCTTTAGTGGTACCTCGTATTTTTTGTAATAAATCTTGATTAGTTATACGTGTAAACACTCTTTCATGAGAATCATAAGTGAAATAGTCACCAATAAAATCTCGATATTTGTTCATACTCTTAAATTTGTTATAATTATATATATGATTATTTTCAGCACCTAATTCATTAAGAGTTCTAAATGAAGAATAATCATAAATAGAATTAGAACCTATTGTTTCTCCAGCAATTTTACCTGTTAAAACAGCAAAATTTTTCCCACTATTATTAAAGTTATACCAAAAACCATAGGCACAATCAATTTTTTCATAATATATTTGTTTTTTTCCATTAATGATACATTCTTTTTTTTCATATATATTGGCTAATCCAATATAATCCATAACATTATCCATGTATTTTCCCCCTTTGGTGTAAATTATTATAGTAAAAAATCTTAAAAAGTCAATTTTAACGGGACATTTTATAATTTTTATGGTAAAAAGAGTTTAATGAGTGATATTTACATCATTCGTACTTGTGAAAAGTTGTAGATATCTACGACACTCGCACCATTAAAGATTTATTCGAACTAGAAATAGTTCGTTTTTTCTCATTTAAAAATATATAGTGACCGAAAAGTGACCGAAAAGTGACCGAATATATTGATATTATTTTTAAAACTGTATATACTATAATTGAGGTGATAATATGTACATAGAAGATGAATATACAGAATTAAAAATTGAGTTAACAAAAGATATAAAAAAAGAAATAATTGCATTTGCAAACACTAAGGGTGGAAAAATATACATTGGTATTGATGATGGCGGAAATGTTATTGGTCTAAATAATGCAAAAAGAGATTTAGAATCTCTTTCAGGAATGATACGAGACGGAATTAAAAGTGATTTAACATTATATACATCAGTTAATTTAATAAATATAGATGATAAAGATATTATAGAAATCAATGTAATGGAAGCACCTAACAAACCATATTATTTAACTGATAAAGGCATAAAGACTTCTGGTGTGTATTTAAGATATGGAAATACGAGTGCTCCTGCAAGTGAAGAAGTTATAAAGAAAATGCTTATTGAAAATCAAGGCGATTCATTTGAAACACTTGTTTCTCAAAATCAAAATTTAAATTTTGAAACACTTAAATTAATTTTCAATAAACACAATATCTCGCTAGATAATAATAAATATAAGAGTTTAAATATTATTAATTTAAATAATCAATATACAAATTTAGGATTATTATTATCTGATGAATGTCCTTATTCAATAAAATGTGCGATTTATAATGGAACAAATAAGTTAGAATTTAAAGATAGAAAAGAATTCACTGGATCAGTTTTAAAACAAGTAAATGAAGTATTTGAATATTTAGACTTATTTAATAAAACTAAAGGAAGAATTGTCGGGTTAGAAAGAATTGATACAAAGGATTACCCTGAATATGCGATAAGAGAATCATTATTAAATGCAATTATTCATAGAGACTATAATTACAAAGGAAGTATTCTTATTTCACTTTATGATGATCATTTTGAAATAACTTCATTGGGTGGTATTGTTAAAGGGTTAAGCTTAAATGATTTATATTTAGGAATATCCGAAAGCAGAAATCCTAACTTGGCAAATATATTTTATAGATTAAAATATGTTGAAAGTTTTGGGACTGGAATTGGCAGAATAATTCAATCATACGATGATTATAATAAAAAACCTATATTTGTAGATACAGATAATGCATTTAATGTAACATTATATAATGTTAACTATGTTGAAAATCATGAAAAAATATTACCTTCTAATTTAACGCAAGAAGAAAAAATAGTAGAATATTTAAAGAAAAATAATAAGATAAATAGAAATATAGTTGAACAATTATTAGATATTTCATCGACAAGAGCTAAAAATATATTAAATAATATGTGTGAAAACAAATTAATTGTTATGGTTGGAAGTGGAAAAAATATTATATATGTATTAAAATAATATTAGATTGATTTATATATTAGATTCGTCAACAAAGTTGTAGACCTCTACGTCTTCAGCACCAGATTGATTGAAAGCTCGAACATGTCGAGTTTAAGTAATAAAAGCTAACTAGAAATCATATTAACCCTTCTATTTGTATTAGTCATTATATTATATATTTAATTTGTTTTGTGATTTTTTTAAAATTAAATGATTTTTTCTTATATTAACTATAAATATATGGCGTATAGCAAATTTAATTCTTGACAATTATCCATTTAAATATTATTATGAAGGAAATAGTTTAACTAAAATGGAAGGAAAAGTTATGTTAATAGGAATATGCGGAAAATCAGGTAGTGGCAAAACTACCCTATCAAAAAAACTTGAACAATTATCAAATAATATTATATATCTTGATATAGATAAAATTGGTCATAATGTTTTGCTTTATCAAAATGTTAAAAATGAATTAATAGATACTTTTGGTTTATCAATTATAAAAGAAAATGAAATAAATAGAAAAGTTTTAAGTAAACTTGTTTTTAATTCCAAAGAAATGATGGATAAACTTACATATATAACTTGGAAATATATGGAAATAGAAATTGATAATTTTATTAAAAAAAATGAAGATAAAATTATAATACTAGATTGGCAGTTACTTCCTAAGACAAAGTATTTTAACATGTGTAAAATAAAAATACTTTTAAATATCCCTTATGAAATAAGAAGGGAACGCGCGATTAAAAGAGATAATATAACTGTGGAAGAATTTGATTTAAGAGAAAAAGCAAGTATTAATTATAATGTAGATGATTTTGATATTGTAATTAATGAAAAGCAAAGATTAAATATATTAAAATAAACTAAAACATATTATTTAATACGGAAGACAAACTAAAAAGATTAAATGATATAAAAACGGAAAACTTTATATGGATAATATATTTAGTTATTATATTTTTGAGTTATTATGCTAATTCTAAAGAAAAGAATTATATATTATATAATGATCAAAAAAGTAGACAAGAGTATCAAACTTTACTAATAATTATATTTGGAATATTATTAATAGTATACCTTTATTATGTTATTGATTCATATAATGAAATTAAAAACTTAAAATATTATGATACAGCAAAGAAAAAGAATCTAACATATGCATCATTTATAGGATCATTTTTAGTTTTATTAAGTGGTATTATATTTTTAACAATTGCAATAATTGATGATGAAATTAATGTAGAAATAGCATTCAATTAAAAATTGTGATAAAATATTTATAAGGTGATTTTGATGAATATAAGGTACTATAATACATATGAAGATGATTTTGTTGAAAGTAAAAATCAAAACTATAAACTAAAAGATAATTATAAATGGATTAAAAATAATATTTTTTATAAAATAGTTGCATTTATAGTATATATTCCTTTTTTAATATATGGTTTTATTTATACTAAATTAGTATTAAAAGTAACTTTTAAAAATAAAAAAGTATTAAAAAAATATAAAAATTATTTTTTATATGCTAATCATACTTTAGAGATGGGTGATGCTTTTAATCCAATAGTTGGTCTTTTTCCTAATAAACCTTATATAATTGTAAGTCCATCTAATTTAGGAATACCTGTAATTGGAAGGTTATTACCAATGTTAGGCGCTTTACCTATACCTGATGGAATACATCAAATGAAAAAGTTCATAGAATGCATAAATATTAGGTCTAAAACAAATCCTATAATAATATACCCAGAGGCTCATGTTTGGCCATACTCTACTTTTATAAGAGATTTTAAAGAAACTTCTTTTGAGTTTCCGGTTATTAATAATGTTCCTAGTTTTACTATGACAACAACTTATCAAAAAGGAAAGAAAAAGCCAAAAATAACAATATATTTTGATGGGCCATTCTTTCCAGATGATTTAGATACTAAAAAACAAAAAATTAAAAATTTGAGAGATAAAGTATATAATAGTATGGTTAAAAATAGTAAAAATTCAACATATGATTATATTATATATAAAAAGAATTAACTTCTTAATCCTGCAATATCACTATTTGCAAAATCATAAGTTAATTCTTGGTTATAAGCTTTTTCATAAGCTTCTTTTTTTTGCTTAAAATCAATATCAGCCATATCAATACTATTTTGTCTATCTGTTTTATTTGGATCTGGAATAATTGGATCTAAAACGTGAACAATATATTTTACTTTATTGAATTCATCATTATCAGGTATGTTTAAATCAACTATTTCTGTAAAACAAGATATAACTGGAACTTTATTTAAGCTTGCAAATTGATAGGCTCCTCTTTTACAAGGTCTTGGTTTTCTATAATTAAACCACATTTCTTCTTCAGGATATATTAAAACAATATAGCCTTCATTTAGTATTTTTTTTAATTCTGGCATAAATGTTTTAATTAAATAAGACGGACTTTTACTTACTGGTAAAACATCTAAATAATTCATTAGAAAACCTACTGTTCCAGGTATTGCTAGATTAGTGTCTTCTATAACAATATATAACTTTTTATTAAGTAAGCTAGTTACTTTTCTTGATGCATAACTATCTAATGGATTAAAGTGATTATTTGTAATAATCGCACCTTGTGATAAATCAAGATTTTTTAATTTTTCAATTCCAACAACTTCTATATTATCAACATATTTAGTAGATTCTTTTACTATTTTTAAGGCTGCTTTTTTCTTGAGTTTATAGTCTTTTTTCTTTTTATTTTCAAAGAAATTATTTAATGCTTTATTTATTTCTTCATCAGTTAATATAGGATCGCCCACTTCAACTTTCTTATTCAATTCATTTTCTAAAATGTTTTTTTGAATATTTTTAATAACTTCCTTTTTGGATCCGCCAATAATCATAGTCTTGTTTCTTCTCCGCTTTCATAAACTGTTCTAAAATTATTGGAACTGCGTGCTATAGCTGATGCTCTTGCAAGCATATTTTTTAAGCTTTCTTCATCTTTTTCTTTGTCTTCTTTAGAATAACTATTTTTTATTTTTAATATTTCTTCATAATATTCTGTTTCTTGGGCGTATTTCCAAAAATATTCTTCGTATGTTATATTATCATAGTGCCAAGGTTTATAAAACAAATTATAATGGATAAGGTTTGGTTTTTCTAATTTTTCACCTTTACCATTTGGCATTGCATCCCAAGAGTTATCTATATATTTAATGTTTCCGTTACATAAAAAGTTAATATATGCTTGATCGGGATCAACGTTTTCAAAATGATACTTATTAAATAAATATAAGAATTTTTCGTTTAATTTCTTTTCTCTTAATTTTTTCATATTTAAAAGTAAGACTCCAGAATTAATATATTCTGTATATTTTACTCCTACGCCATATGTAAAATAATCTTCAAATTCTTTAATTCCTATAATTGATTTATCTTGACAAGCACCTATATAATTATTTTCTAAATCAATATTATATAGTTCACTTATATCACCTGAAACTATGATATCACTATCGATGTAAATTGCTTTATCATATTCTTTAAACATATCAGGAATAAAAATGCGAAAATAGATTGTTAAAGTAAATATATCTGGTCTTAGTCTATTATTCTTATTATCATTAATACATTCCAAATTATGATTGATTGAACTAAAGATAATTTCACTATTTGGTATTTGAATTTTTTTAATTTTTTCTTTATTAATATTACTCATATTATCTTCAATAATATGGATTTTATAAAAGTAGTTTTTGTTACAGTTTTCAAAAAGCGATGTTAAGGCTACTGCTAAAAAGGGAGCATATTCATCATTAACTGCAAAAAATATGGGTATTATTTTCATACGTTCTCCTTTATTTTTTTATATTCATCTAGTATGTCATCAAAACAATAAGTGTTTAAAACATTATGAAGTTCATTTATATGCCATGGTTTTATTGTTTGCGTTTTAAAGTAAGGGAAAAACTTAAATGTTGTCGTAAAGTGTCTAAAGATAGTATCATCCATCATTTTATGTTGTTCGTTATACTTCCTTGGAACTAATTTTTTACTTTTTGCAAGATAGTTAAGTGCTGTTTGATCTGGCATTAACATTTTTTTATTTTTACACATTTCACGGCATTTTTCAAATAGTTTCGTTTCTTTTATTATATCAAGGTTTAAAAGTAAAACTCCGGAATTAATATAATCTTTAGTGTTTATTTTTTTCTTAAAGAAATGGCTTCCGTAATAGTCTAACACACCTACTATTTCATAATTGTTTTCCATATCATACAAAGAACTGAAATCATTATTGCAAACGACATCATAATCTAGATATAGTATTTTACTTGGTAAATCAATCATATCTGCATATAGTCTAAGCATACAGTATGGTGTAAATCTTGTATCAATGTTTGCTTTAGGAATACAAGAATTATATTCTTTGGCCATATCAATTATTTTAACAAAACTATCTTTATTTTTGGATTTAACAATATTTTCAAATATGTTTCTTTCTTTTTCACTAAGAGCTTTATGGTTTTCAAAATCCATTGTTAAAATATAGATATTAAGGCATCTATTTGTATGTTTAATGATTGATAGTAAAGATATAATAATACCATCTAAAGTATTACTATCTCCGCAGTACATAATATTCATTTAATTTCACCTTTCTTTTGAGATTGCTAGTATATAATTGTTATATTTTTTTATTATTATTTTTTCTTTCAATTTTGTTGTATCAACATTTTTAAGTCCATAACCGATCCCAATTCCAAGTAATTTTACATAGCTTTCTTTACTTGTCCAAAAAATAGTAAACATTTCATCTTTATTTTTTGAATTATTTAATATTTCCATTTCTTTAGTATTTAAAACCCTTTTAGCGACTTTTTCATTATATTTTATTTTTTCGATATCAAGTCCTATTTTTTTATCACTAATAATGCATGCTGTTATATTATTTGAATTACTTATATTAAAATATAAATTATTATTTAAATATGGTTTACCATATTCATTATAGGAAATGGAATAATCAAATATGTTATTGTCATTTAAGGCATATTTTAAAAGAGATTTTGAATCAGTATTTTCTTTTATATATAATTTATACATTTTTACTAATATAGTCGACAATATCTTTAACAGTTTGCAAGTTTTTTATGTCTTTATCTTCAACTGTAATATTATATTTTTCTTCAAATTCACTTACTAGCGTTACTAAATCAAGAGATCCTAGTTCTAAGTCTTTTACTAAATTAGTGTCTAAATTGATTTTTTTGCTTGGTACTTCAGCTACGCTTGCAATTATATTTATTATTTCTTCATTCATAAAATTTACTCCTTACTATTTTTTTATTATTATTTTTTTTGAATTCTTCGCACCTTAACATAACAAAGGCAATTTGTCTATTTTTAGGAACTGTTCTATTGTATGAATAGATTAGATTATCAAAGTATTCTTGATTTCCCATATATTCATCGTTTGGATAGATTGAGGCGATTAGTTTATCATTTTTTTCAAAGACAATAACTTCACATACGCCTTCATCATTGTTTAGTACATCTTCGATTTCTTCTGGAGAAATATTTTCACCGTTACTTAAGACGATTATATTTTTCTTTCTTCCGGTTATAAAAAGGAATCCGTCATTGTCAATATATCCAAGATCGCCTGTATAAAACCAACCGTCTTTAATGCATTCTTCGGTGCTTTTTTTGTCATTATAATAGCCTAGCATAACACTATCACCTTTGAAGGCAATTTCGTGATTAACGATTTTAAGTGCGCTGCTGGCTACGATTTGACCGACACTTCCATCTTTCGAATATTCATTTCTATTTACGGCAACAACTGGTGAGCATTCTGTTATACCATAACCGTTTAGGATTTCAATTCCAAAGCTTCTAAACCATTTAACATATTTTTTTGATAGTTTGGCTCCGCCACATATGATATATTCGAGTTTTCCGCCAAATTCATCTAAAACTGATTTAAACATTGTTCTTCTTATGTCAATTCCTATATGTTTTAGGCCATTACTTGTTCTTATTACGGCTTTGAGTAAGTAATTCATTTTCTTTCTTCTTGCTTGAACCCATATCTGTTTATAGAACTTTTCAACGAAAGCTGGTACTAAGAATAGGGTTTGAGGGTGCGCTAGTTTCATATCGCGCATTATATTTTTTAAACTGCTATTTATAAAGACTGGGTAATGATAATTGAATGGCGCGAATACGGATGTTAATAGTCCAAATGCGTGATGATATGGTAAGACTGATAGGACATTTCCTTTTAATTCAAATAAACTTGATGCGTTTGTTATATTGGATGCTATATTTTTTTGGCTTAACATAACAGCTTTATTTGGTCCACTTGTTCCGCTTGTAAAGAAAATTGTACAGCATTTATTTTCATCTAATTCTATGTTGTTTGAATACTTTTTTCCTTCTTCTATATAAGAGGCTAGATCATCGATTTTATTTCCTTTAATATTTTTAAAACTGCAATAATTGCTTGAATAAAATATATTTTTTGTATTGCTTATTTTGAGCAATTTGCTTATTTTTTCTTCTTCTAAATCTTTATCTATTAAAACGGCTACATTATTACTTAGAATTATTCCTAAAAACAAGACTAAATATTCATAGCTATTCTCACCTATTATGGCAATATGCGTATTTTTATAGTGATGGTTTAAATAATTACTTATATTATATACATCATTATAATAGTCTAGATATGTTTTTGATATTACATTTCTAGTTTTATCACAATATGAAAAGGCAATATCATTTCCGTTTATAATACTATGGTCTAGCATTTGTTTAAGGTTAGAAATACTATTGCAATTATAATAGGGATAATTTTTTCTCATAACTACTTCACTCTTTCATTCTCATTATACACTAAAATAATTTAATAACAAAGGTATAATTATATTTATGTATGTTATTAAACACCTTGTTTATTAAGTCTTTGTTTAAAATTACATTTTTGGCATATTTCTGCTTTCATTATTCCTTTTTTCATATTGTTATTGAATTCGATAAACTTATCTTTTTTTAATATATTATCTAATGATTCTTTAAATATGTTTCCAAATGATAATTGGCCTTCACTATCGAGGCAACAAGGTACGACTTCACCGTTTGATAGGATTGCAATATGTGTTCTACTTCCATAACATATGCCTTCTTTGTTTTCGTTTGTGCTTTCGTTTGGCCAAGTAAATTCTATGTCTTTATCTAAATATATATGATTATTTAATTTGATGTTTTTTTCTTTACTATTTATATTATAGTGTTTTAATACTTCATCAATTATATAATTGCTACTTTCTTTATTTGATAACCACACTCTATAAACTATAGTCGTTTTTATTTTGTCAGAAGTTTCAAATATTTTATTTAAATAGTTATTTTCTTTATTTTCACACATTAATGATATATTTATTTGTTTAATGTTATCGTATTTATTTATTAGGTCAATATATTTATTTAAATAGATTCCGTTTGTTGTTATTTTTATATTGATTTTATTTATTTTACATAGTTCAAATACTTTTGCAATATTCTTATATAAAAAGGGTTCCCCTTTTACGTGCAAATATATTAGGTTTGTATATTTTTTGATAGAAGAAAGTATATATGCAAGTTCTTCTATGGTTAGGCTTCTTTTTTCTCTTTTATCAATAGAACAAAAAGAACATTTCAAATTGCATATGTTTGAAAGTTCTACATAAATTCTTTTAAATCTCATAAATCACCAAAATCTATATATTCAATTATATTGTTTATTTTATTTTTAACAGTTTCGTATTCTTTTTTCTTTCTTCTATTTTGAACAATTACAAGTTCTTTTTTCATATCAATTAATAGTCTATTGTTAATTCCAAATCTTTCACATATTCCGATCATTTGTTTAAGTGACACTTCATTTGCATCGATGTTTTCTTCAAAATAGTCTTTATATTTATTATAAAACTTTTTATCCTTTTCTTTTAATTCATTTTCTTTATATATTAAATATATTTGTTCATTATTTTTACTTAGTTCTGGGTTTTGTTTTATAAATTGCATTCTTCTATCTTGGTTAATGTATCTTAATTTTAAGAATAATTCTCTTAACATGTTGCTCAAGTTAATTGTTGTTCCAAGTATTAATACTTCTTCATTATAAAGCATATAAGCTCCTATCATTTGTCTTGTTTTATTTAATTTAATTGGGCTTTTAATTCTAAAGAAGTTGTTATTTTTTTCTATTATTGGTTTAATTTTAAAGTCATGATAATTGATTGTTAATACAAAGAAATCAAATTTTTCTTGTGATACTTCGTGACAAAGTGTATCAAGGACAAATCTAACTTCTAAAAAGTTTATATTATTTTGTTTAATCAATTTACTTATATCATAATTATAGATTTTTTTATTTTCTTTTTTTATTTCTTCTAATTTAAAATCCATAGTTATCACCTTACTATAATAATTTTACAATATTTTTTAAATTAAGTAAAGCATATAAATAAAATGGTCTAAAAAAAGAATAGCACGGCTATTCTAGTTACAAGTTGAGCAATAATTTAATTCTGATACTTTAATAAGATTGGTTAGTTTTTGTTTTAAATTAGCAATTGTTTCACTTGTCCAATATTCACTTGGTGTTCCTTCAACGTTATAGCTTGTTTCATTATCGCCACCAATGATTTTTCCGTTCTTAACAAATACTACTTGGGGAACATATATTCTTTTGTTGCCATTTTCATCATATGGTAATATTTCACTTATTAAATTAACTATTTTTTGATATTTTTCTGTGTTATTACTTCTCATTTCTTTTATATTTAGATAATAGATATTATCTATTCCATTATCTTTTACTACTTCGTTCAAATAAACTACATATGATTGGCACCAAGGGCATTCTGGAAACCCCAGATAGACTATCCCAGATCCGTTTTCAAGTATTTCAATTATTTCGTCTTCTGTTTTATAATTGAATACATTGTCCATTGGTACTTTGGTATATTCCACACTAAATTTATAGTTATCTTTTTTTCCTTCATCAACATTTGGAACGCCATCATCTACAAATAGTAGATAACAAGCTACACCTCCTATTACAAATATTAAAAAGAATGCATATAATAAATAATTTGCTTTTTTCATTTTGTACCTCCACTTTAATTAATTATAGCATTTAAAGATAACGAATACAATAATTTTTTATAAAAAATTGAAGGCTTCTATAAAGAGCCTTCATCTATATAAAACACACCCTAAGGTATGGGGCGTGCCCCAATATATCTTATATTAACAATATAATAATATACTTTTATTTTATTATTATGCCAAAATTATACAATATTATTATTAACAAAATATAAAATATAATTCGTGGTTTTATGATTTTTATAAAACATTATTTTGATTAGTATTAAATAGTACTTTATTTCACCTATATTTTTTATTAATTCAACATAGTCGCTTTAACTCAATTGTGTCCACAATGTGGACACTTTTCCTTTACTAAACAGAATAATGTTCTTTGATTATACTTTTTACCTACTTCTATAACTACTTTTTTGAATATTTGTCATTTTATGTTTTTATTTCAATACTTTCATTTGAATTAGTCCTATATTTTTTAGGTTGACCATATATATTATTTCTTATAGTCCGTACAAGGTTAGTTACACAATTATTTGCAAAAAAAAGACTTATTTTTAAGCCTTTAATTCTAATTATTGAAATATGTCAAACTAACTTATAAATCAAAAAAGTAACCAATCTCAAGTCACAAAATTAAGAAAAACTTTTTATAGTATTTCCTCACTTTTATCATTTCGCTTTGTTAAACGCATTTCCATCTCATAATATCTATCAAAGCATTTTTCTTTCAAGCGCAAATGATGTTCTTTAATATATTGCATTTCTTCATATCTTGTATATAAATCATCTAAATCAATAAATGCTATGTCTAATGTCTTTGGATTAACTAAAATATTATCTTCTTTTAAATCCATTGGATATAAGTTTAAATTATTTAATTTTATAATTTGCTCCTTTATTTTATTTAACAAAGAAAGTTGTTCATTAGTTTGTAATACATAAAATATCTCTTTTAAATCTATAAAGTCCTTATAATAATTAATCAAAATACCCACTTTTAGTCCGCGATATAAAACAATTCCCTTTAAAAAACCAATTTTTTCTAGCAAATACTCTTTCTTTTTAGCTAATTCGTCACATTCTATATCATTATCTTTGTGCTTACTATTACACTTAATCATATTTAATACTTCAATTCTTGTATTAAATTCTTTATCCAATTCATTAATGTCTCTTGAAATATATGTTTCAATAAAATCTTTATAATATAATTTTATTAATGTATTATTATTATATTTTGATACAATTCCGTAACAACCTTGACCAATACATTTATTATCCTTATTTGTTAAAAAACTAAAAAATGTATTTTTATCAATTTCAAGTATTTGCATATAATCACTTCCAATTTAAGGCTTATTATAACAATTTTATAATTTCTGTCAAGCATAATTATCAGTTTCTTCTCTTAAATTAATTATTTCGCTATATTCTTTAATTTTCAAAAATAGCACTATTTACACTAATTCATATTTTCTTACTGCAATCCTTTCATCAGAACAATATTCTATTACAAATTTGTTTTCTTTCTTACAAATTATAATCCCTATTGTATCTTTATTACTTAACTCTTTTATATTTCTATCTATATAATTCATATATTTTTGAACTTGCGAAATATATTCTACTTTAAAATCTGTTATTTTTAGCTCTACAACTACATATGCATTATATTTTATATTAAACAATAATAAATCTATTTTATGGTAATTATCGTCTATTTTAATTTTGTATTCACTTCCAATGAAGGAAAATGAATTACCAAGTTCTTTCATAAACGACTCTATATCTTCTAATATTAATTGATGCAATGACCTTTCGTTAATTATATCTATATTATTTTTATTTTTTATTAATATAGGATTGGGTACTAATTCCTGTACCTCTAACATTTCTTTAGTTAATAGCTTATTTTTGGTTTCATTAGATAACCTATCATACTCATTATTTTTTATTTTTAATTCTAATTCGCGTACTGTTATATTTTGCTTTCTTGTTATATTTACATAATAATTAATGCAATTAATGTCTAGTGTAAAAAGTAATCTTAAATGACTCCAACTTAATTGTGTCCACATTGTGGACACTTTCTCATTACTAAAAATTATATATAATTGTTTCATTCTAAATAATGTTCTTCGATTATACTTTTTACCTACTTCTATAACTAACTTTTTTGAATATTCATCAATTATATTATCTCCATATTTACCACCCGCTTCATTTAATAATCTGCCTATTTCATAATATGTAATAACTTTATGTCTTTCTTTTGAATAATCTTTAACTTTTGCATATATTTCATTATCTATTATCTTATTTTTTATCTCATCATAATAATTCATATCTTATTCCTTCCTATGATAGACACGACCTAATTTTATATCCTTATTAATTACATCACATACTTATATTAATTCGTATTCTCTTGAAAGTATTCTCTTATCACTACAGTAGTCGATAACATATTGATTATTTTTCTTACAAATTATAATTCCAACTGTATCGTTTTCTTCTATTGCTTTAATATGTCTATCTACATAATTCATATATTTTTGAATTTGACCTGTATGATTAGATTTTAACTCTGTAACTTTAAGTTCAATCACTATATAACATTTATATTTAATATTATATAAAAAAATGTCTATAAAGTTATATCTATCTCCTATCTTAATTTTGACAACAGCGTTGTCAATTTTTCGTTATCAAATAATTCATAAAATTTTCTCATTCTATAAAGAGTTCTATAATTATATTTTTTACCGACTTCAAGCATTAACTTTTCAGAATATTGTTTTATTATATTTTTGCCATAATCTTTACCAGCATTACTTAATAATTTTCCAATTTCAAAATAAACTTTTACTTTGTTTCTATCTTTAGCATAGTCTCTAGCTTTATCATATATTTCACTTTGTAATATTTTTTCTTTAATACTAATATAATATTTTTCTTCCATATCTTATTCCTTCCTATGATAGACACGACCTAATTTTATATCCTTTTTTATTTACTTTTATTTCAATACTTCCATTTAAATCGGTTCTATATATATTAGAATTCTTTAGAATATCTAAAACTTTTTCTTTAGGATGTCCATACATATTATTTCTTCCTACACTTATCAAACTATTTTTAGGATTAATACTATTAATAAATAGTCTATTACTACTAGATGCAGAGCCGTGATGTCCAACCTTCAAAAAATCGATATTTTTTAAATTATATTTTTTAATTATATCTTTTTCTCTTTTATAACTAGCATCGCCCATAAAAAGAAATTGTACATTTTTATAATTAAAATAAATTATATTGGAACTATCATTTTCATTTGAATAAGATTCAGTATCTAGAAACTTAAAACCATATTTATCTATATTTTTTATACATTTTTTATATTTTATTTTTTTATTATTTAAAAGAGAGATTAGATTATTTTCTAAATCATTATAACTATTGCAATTAAATATAACTTCCTTAACTTTGAAATTATTAATTAAATTAATGGCTTCACCCATATGATCATAATCACCATGAGAAATGATTAAATACTCTAATTCCTTTATACCTTTCTTCTTCATATATGGAATTGTAATACTTTTAGAAATGCTATATTTTGGTTTTTTCCACTCCTCAAAATATTCTTTACCGCCTGTATCAATTAATACATTACCTCTATTAAAGGGAAATTCTATTAATATTGCATCTCCTTGTCCAACATCTAACATTGTTAAGTTTAAACTAAAATTGAATAGATTCGAATGAATTATAAAAATAATAAAATAAAGAATCAAATATTTTCTTTTATTTCTAGTGAGTTTTATTAAAACGAATATACCAAGTATTGTATAAATTAATATAAATATAGAAATGTCTTTTAGAGTCAAACTAAGACTAATTTTTTCAAATAATAGACTTGTTTTTTCAAATATATTTATAAAAAATGTATATGTTTTTTTTAAATTAAATAGTAAACTGAGAAAAGATAGTGGAAAAATTATGTAAGAAATTAATGGTACAAATAAAAGGTTTAGTAAAATTGATAGTAAATTAATTGAATTATAGTTATAAATAATAATAGGAGTACCTGCTATAAAAGCAATTAAACTTGTCATAAGTGTTTTTTTAAAGTAATTTCCTTTTATTAAATCCTTAAATATAATTAAATAAAAAGTGACAACAAAGCTTAATAGAAATGACTGACTAAAGATCAAATATGGATTATAAATAAGAAAAAGAAAAAATATTGTTAAGAGTAATTTATAGGGTTTTATTTTTTTTATTTTAAGAATAATAAACATGGTTCCTGCTCTTATACTTGATGTACTAAAACCTACTAAAAATAAATATATAAAAAGTAATATTGTTACTATTATAATATTTGTTTTTCTTTTTTTGATTTTGTTTAATAAATTATATAAACCATTAAATAAAAAAGTAATATGCATTCCAGAAATGGCTAGTAAATGACTTATTCCATTATTTTGAAAACTTTCTTTAATGTCTTCTTCAATATAATTTGTATCACCTAATATAAATGCATATAAATATGGTGAATTAAGCTTATCAAGTTTTTTAACTAAATGATTTTTAATTTTATATAGTAAATTAATATTATTTTTTATTTCTATTTTTTCGATATTGAAAACATAATATATTTTTTTACTTAATAAATATTTTCTATAATTAAATAGTTTAAAATTGGTATTTTCATTTGGTATATTTATTTTTCCTTCTAAATATATAGTTTGTCCATATTTAATTTTTTTTTTGAATGCTTCTTTTTCTTCTATGGTATCAAAATAATAGTTGCATACAATTCTTTCTTTTCCTAAAACTTCTAAACTTAATTTTGAACCATCAAACTTATATTTATCAATTATACCTTCTATATAAGTTGCACTATCATTATATTTACTTTTATTGTTTAAATTAAAGATTAGAATAATAATTAAACTAAGTCCTAATATAATCTTTAATTTTTTCATATAATGCTTTACCTATACCTTTGACATTCATAATGTCTTCTATTTTCTTAAATGATCCATTTTTATTCCTATATTTAATAATTAATAATGCTTTAGATTCACCAATACCTGGTAATTCCATTAGTTCTTCTTTGCTACTTTTATTGATTGATATTTTAGAACTTTCCCATATTTCATTTGTTATATAGTTATCTAATTCTTTATTATTTTTTAGGTTTGTAATTACTTTATCATATGATTCATCAGTGTTTATTTCTCTATCTTCTTTAAACATAACTACAACATCGCCATCAGTTAGTTTTTTACTTAAATTAATTGTATAAAGATCTACGCCTTCATTCGCGCCTCCTGATATATCGAGTAAATCTTTAATCGTACTACCATATTTCAAGGTATAAACTCCTGGTTTTAAAACTTCGCCTTTTACTTCAACATTAATGTTTTTAGGATAATAAATATAACCTATTAAAGTAATCAAAACTATTGATAAAAAACCTATTATAAAATTTTTCATAATTTCACCTCCTATATATACTATACGATTTTTTTTCTTAAAAAACTTTTTGTGGTATAATATTTTTGGTGATTTTTATGAATTTATTTCAAAAAACGAATAATAACAAACGCTACTATACCTTGGATTATTATTATAAAGGTATGTTTAATCATAAAGTTGCGAAGCTTTCTTTAGATGCACCTTTTACTTGTCCAAATATTGATGGGACAAAAGGATATGGTGGATGTATTTATTGTACTCCTTCATCTAATGGTAAAAGTATTGAAAAACAGATTGAAGAGCAAAAGGAAATACTCCAAAAAAAATGGCCTGATTGCAAGTATATTGCTTATCTTCAAAGTCATTCAAATACATATGGTAGTATTGAAAAATTAAAGTCTTTATACGAGCCTCTTTTAAAACTTGATAATGTAATTGGTTTAAGTATTGGTACAAGAGTTGATTGTATTAGTGATGAGTGTTTAGAATATTTAGAGGATTTATCAAAGAGAACTTTTTTGACTGTTGAATTAGGTTTACAAACAATTCACGAAAAGACTTCTAAATTAATAAATAGATGTCATACGTTAGAAGAGTTTGAGGTAATGGTTAAAAAATTGAAGGAAAGAAATATCAATGTTGTTGTTCATATAATAGATGGTCTTCCTTTTGAAACAAAAGAAATGATGATTGAAACTGTTAGATACTTAAATAAATTACATATTGATGGTATAAAGATACATATGTTATTTATTGATAAGAATGCTCCTATTAGGAATTTAAGTTTTAAAATGTTGTCAAGAGAGGAATATATTGATATAGTTTGCGATCAAATTGAAGAGCTTGATCCAAACATTGTAATTCATAGATTAACTGGTGATGGTAATAAGGATAGTTTAATTGAGCCTTTATGGTCACTTAAAAAGGTTTCTGTTTTGAATGATATAGATAAGTGTTTAGCAAAAAGAAATACTTTTCAAGGGTTTAATAAGTCTATTCAAAATAGGGTTAATCAAATTATTGTTCAAAATGTTAAACCTAATGATTTAGTAATAGATGCAACTATTGGAAATGGTCATGATTCTGCTTTTATTCTTTCTCTTATTCCGAATGGTCATTTATATGGTTTTGATATTCAAGAGAGTGCTATTACAAATACAAAAAAAATATTAAAAGGTAATAATTATACGCTTTTTAATATTTCTCATGAATATATGTTAGATACATTAAAGTTAGAAAATAAGATTAGTTTAATTATTTTTAATTTGGGTTATTTACCTAATAGTGATAAGAAAATTAAAACAAATTATAAGTCAACTATTAAGGCAATTGAGGATAGTTTAAAGTTATTAAATAACAAGGGTATTATTTTAATAACTGTTTATCCTGGTCATAAAGAGGGTTTAGAAGAATCTATTAAAATTAATGAGTTCTTAAAGGATATTAATCATAGTGTTTATAGAAATACTGATAATCCTAATGCTCCATATTTAATTACGATTAGAAAACAATAAAAGGGATTTTAAATCCCTTTTTTGTTATATTTGTTTACCTTTTACTACATTACTATTAGATGATTTAGTTGCAATCATTTTATCTACTAAATCACTTGCATCTGCAATATAGTTAACTACTATTTTAGCATTTGGATCAGTTGCTGCTCCATCAAACATAACTCTATAATCCGTTACATTTGCATTCGTTATATTTATTTGTGTTTGAATTTTTGAACAATTATAAAACATCCACCCCATATTTGTTACACTTGATGTATTGAAACTACTTAAATCCAAATTTGTCAAAGATGTACAATTATAAAACATCGACCCCATATTTGTTATTTTTGATGTATTAAAATTATCTAAATCTAAACTTGTTAAGGATGAACAACCATCAAACATATTAATCATACTTGTTACTTTTGATGTGTTAAAATTACTTAAGTCTAAACTTGTTAATGATGAACAACCATTAAACATAGACTTCATAGTTGTTACGTTTGAGGTATTAAAACTACTTAAGTCTAAATTTGTTAAGGATGAACAGCCATAAAACATATAATTCATTTTTGTAACATTTGATGTATTAAAACTGGTTAAATCCAAACTTGTTAAGGATGAACATTTATTAAACATATTATACATATCTGTTACATTTGATGTATCAAAATTACTTAAATCTAAAGTTGTTAAGGATGAACAATCATAAAACATACTACTCATATTTGTTACTTGCGATGTATTAAAATTATTTAGATTTAGACTTGATAAGGATGAACAATCATAAAACATACTATTCATATCTGTTACTTTTGATGTATTAAAATTACTTAAATCTAGAGTTGTTAAGGATGAACAATAAGAAAACATACTACTCATAATGGTTACGTTTGATGTATTAAAATTATTATTAAAATTAATTTGAGTCAAATTAGAAATATATTCACTATTTTTTTTATAAAATCCAAACATATTTCTGCAATTAGCTGGTGCAAATATTGGTGCTTCACTTACTATATATAAATTATATAATGGTTTTGTTGTTGTAGTACTAGATGATGTATCTGTTTCTTTTACCACAAGACCACTATCAACTAAATAGCCATATACTTTTTTCTTTTGACTTGAATTATATGATATATCCCAACATAAATTTTCAAATGTACAATTACTTGGTAAATTACTTAAATCATTTCCAAAAGTAATTGTTCTTATATATGGTTTATAAGTGGTACTCCAAAATTCAGTACTAGTATCAATCATTCCAGGTCCAGCAGCATAAGTACTCTTATACCCATTCTTCATCATTGCATATTCGCTTATTTGAACAGCACTCACTTTTATCTTTGCTTCTAAATTAGATACATTTATAAATTTATTATCTTCTTCATCACTTATAT
>ERZ824488.1281-NODE-1281-length-28335-cov-4.262801_pt1 | contig 28335 bp, 22 predicted proteins | sample MGYA00519936_ERZ824488 | MGnify/ENA primary metagenome ERZ824488 (study PRJEB31778, sample SAMEA3449153) | human gut metagenome | biome: human gut; feature: human-associated habitat; material: faeces | place: United Kingdom | collected 2010/2012 ... | reverse complement strand
GTGACGCCGAGTGCGACGCCGCTCTTCCAGATTCACGATGCCGACGTGGTGCGTGGCGACAGGACCATCCTTCACGTCGATGACTTCCGGCTTGCCGAGGGCGAGCACGTGGCGCTGCTGGGCCCCAACGGCGCCGGCAAGTCCACGTTCATCCAGCTGCTCACGCGCGAGGTGTTTCCCGTGTGGCGTCCCGAGGCGCCGGTGCGCTTCCGCGGCCAGGAACGGCCGCTGCTCTCCGACATCAAGGGCGCGCTGGGCATTGTGAGCTCCACCATGCACGAGCAGGTGCGCGTTCACCTTCCGGCGGTGGAGGTCGTCATCGGTGGGCTCTACGGCACGCTGGGCCTGCCCCCGCGCACGGAGGTGAGCGAGGCGGACCGCGCCGCGGCCATGGACGCCCTGGACCGCCTGGGCATCGCGGGCATTGCCGGACAGGACATCATGACGCTCTCCACCGGCCAGGCGCGCCGCGTGCTGGTTGCCCGCGAGCTCGTCCGCGACCCGCAGGTCCTTGTCTACGACGAGCCGTGCACCGGGCTTGACCCCGAGGGCATGTACCACGTGCGCAAGACCATGAGCGTGCTTGCCGCCGAGGGGCGCTCGGTCATCCTGGTGACGCACTATCCGGAGGACATCATCCCCGAGATCGGCCGCGTGCTGCTGATCAAGGACTCCGCCATCTTTGCCGACGGGCCCAAGGAGGAGCTAATGCGCGATGAGGTCCTCTCCGACCTCTTTGACGTGCCCCTGGCCGTCGGCGAGCACGAAGGCTGGTACTCCCTCCGTGGCCGCTACTAGCCCTACCGCGCGACTGGCGGGATAGTTTTTGGTTGACACCGCGGCGCTGTCTTGGCAAAATATCTTTTGCGCTGAACGCATGGGGATATAGCTCAGCTGGGAGAGCGCTGCCTTCGCAAGGCAGAGGCCGAGGGTTCGAATCCCTTTATCTCCACCATGATTTTGACGCCCGGGGTCATTTGACCCCGGGCTTTTTCGTGCCCTGGCACACCCCTGCTATTGGGGACGGTGGTAATTTGCAGGTAAAAGGGACAGGTTGTCCCTTCCGATGGCTATCCCAGCGCACGTTCGATTGACCATCTGCCAATTCCCGTCACGCGCTCTATCTGCCTCACGCTCAGGCCGATGCTGTATAGCGCCCTAAGCGGCTCGGCCCGCTGGCTTTTGCTTAGTGTCTTAATTGAGTTGAGGACCTCTCCGCCCAGGGACTTCAGGGCAAGTTCCTGTGCCTCCTGGTCGTTCAGGCGCTGCCTGTTCCCAAACCGATAGGAGTCAGTTTCGACCGCCTCGCTGTGGAACTTGGCAAAGGCATCCTTTCCGCCCATCATCCCCAAAACCGGGCTGGTGTCTGTAACATGAATCTCGGATGACCCCAGGCTCAAGTACTCCGCGTAGCTGCTCCATGGGTAGTCTTCCGCGGCCGCAATTCCCGCCTTTTCTGGATTGCGGTGCACGTAGCGAACCGCCTGGAGAAGATATCCGTCTGTCTCGATTGGCTTGCTCTTAAATCGGTCTTGGAACACATGCCCAACGTGTGCGGTCCGCGAGTTGAAGTACATGGCATAGTGACCGGCAATTGCCTTGAGACAAGGGCTTAGGTCATCTTGCCTATCGGAGAGCACGAGATGAATGTGGTTGTCCATGAGGCACCAGGCCAGAACGGAAACTCTGTACTTCTCGGTGTTTGAGGAGAGGATCTCAAGAAACTTGATGCGATCGGCGTCATCTTCAAAAAGGCACTGCTTTCCGCAGCCTCTCAGCATCACGTGGTATATGCCAGATTCCGATTTCTGCCTTGCTGCCCGTGCCATCCTGCCCCCTCACTCCGTTGGTGAAGGTCTCGGATACCCATCGCGGGGAGAGGGGCATGACGCTCCATGGGGAGTGGTGGCAAATTGTCGGCGAGCGGGCTGATGGCAGAGAGGCGATTGGTTAGACCTGTCCCTTTTACCTGCAAATTACCACCGTCCCCAATGGCGGGCGGCGGGGCAAAAAAAGACGCCCCCTGCGGATGCGATTATGAACCCACCTTCCATAAGGTGGGTGTCCTCACCGCGCGTTCCGGCTTCCTCAGCAACGGAGGATCCCCGTACTGAACACGAGATGTTGGACTCCCAAGTAACGCTTGTCGGTTCACCCAGTTTGCACCGCAGGGGAGCGACACCTTCAATATACGTCCCAGCCAATCTAAATCCAGTCTTGACTTATGCCGCGCGACTCTGTGGCTTGTGGATGCTTGCGCCCCAACAGCCGCCTTTCAGGTCAATCCTGTATCATATCGGCCATATGTATCTGGCGAGAAGAGCGGCGAGAGGAGCGAGCGTGCCGGGCATGGTCCCTGACTGGATACCCTTTACCTTCCTGTTCCTGGCGGCGCTCGCCACGGCCCTCGTCGTGACGCCCGTCGCGCGGCGCCTCGCCGTCCGCCTGGGCGCCGTCGACAAGCCGAACCCCCGCCGCATCAACAAGACGCCCGTCCCGCGCATGGGCGGCATCGCCATCTTCGCGGGCATTGCCGCCGCGTTTTTCGTCCAGTATGCCGGCACCATGTTCTTGGGCTGGCCGGTGGTGCTTGTCCCCTCGCCGCGCATGCAGGTCAACTACTGGATGCTCGTGGCCGCATTTTGCGTGATCTTTGCCACGGGCCTGCTTGACGACAAGTTCTCGCTGAAGCCCATGCAGAAGCTCGCCGGGCAGGTCCTGGCGGCCGTCATCGCCGTCGTGGGCGGTCTGGTCATAGGCGACATCTCCAACCCGCTTGCCCCCGGCTTCATCCACCTGGGGTGGATTGCCTACCCGCTCACCGTGGTCTATCTGGTTGCCTACGTCAACATCATCAATCTCATCGACGGCCTGGACGGCCTTGCGGCCGGCATCTCGGCCATCGCGAGCATGACCATGTTCGTGCTCTCGATCTGGGCCGGCCGGCTTGACTCGGCCGCGCTCTCCATCGCCGTTGTGGGCTCCTCGCTGGGCTTCCTCCGCTACAACTTCCACCCGGCGTCCATCTTCATGGGCGACTCCGGCTCCCTCACGCTGGGCTTTGCGCTTGGCGTCTCCTCGCTTCTCTCCGTCACGCGCTTTGCCGGTCTCACCACCATCGCCGTTCCGCTCGTGATCTCCGCGGTGCCCATCCTGGACACCTTCTCGGCCATCGTGCGCCGCACGCGCGCCCACGTGAGCGTCGGCCACGCCGACCGCGGTCACATCCACCACCGCCTCATGGACGAGGGCTACGACCAGCGCCAGTCCGTGCTTCTCATGTATGGCTGGACGGCGCTTCTGTGCGGGGGCTCCATCCTCATGACCCAGGTGGAGACCATCCCGCGCATCCTCATCTTCTGCGCCCTCTTGGCTCTCTCCATGCTCTTCGCGCAGCGCCTGCACCTCTTTGAGCCGGTGCTGCTCCACCACTATGACCCCAAGACCGGCGAGGACGAGCTGGTGAGTCCCGCGGACGCCGCCTTCGAGGAGGAGGCCCGCGCGCAGGAGGCCCACCACCATGGTCGTCGCGGGCGCAGGGCGCGCTAGGCCGCGCTGCCTCCGCACACACCTCCCGCCGGCTGGGCGCACCATTGCAAGACGCATCACCGAAAGGCAAGGCAACATACATGGACGCTGACTCCTATCAGGCGTGCGAGCTCTGCCCGCGCCGCTGCAAGGCGAGAAGGGCCTCAGGTCGCGCGGGCTTCTGCGGCATGACCTCCGAGCTGCGCGTGGCCAGAAGCGCCCTGCACTTCTGGGAGGAGCCGCCCATCTCGGGCGAGGCCGGCAGCGGGGCCATCTTCTTCTCGGGCTGCCCGCTGCGCTGCGTCTTCTGCCAGAACCACGAGATATCCGGCGAGGGCTTTGGCCTGCCGGTCACGCGCTCGCGCCTCTCCGAGATGATGCTCGAGCTTGAGGCCCAGGGCGCCCTCAACATCAACCTGGTGACGGCCCTGCACTACGCCCCCGACGTCCGCCAGGCGGTCTTCGACGCGCGCGCGGCCGGGCTCACGCTGCCCATAGTCTGCAACACCAGCGGCTACGAGAACGTCGAGGTCGTCCGTGCCATGGCAGACGTCGTGGACGTCTGGCTGCCCGACTTCAAGTACGCCGACCCCGTGCTGGCTGGCAGCCTCTCCGCCGCGCCCGACTACCCGGACGTGGCTGCCGCGGCCCTCGGCTCCATGGTGGCTGACCTTCGAAGGAAGGGCGGCCGCAGGGAGGGGCCCGACGGTCGCCTTAGGCGGGGCATCGTCGTGCGCCACCTGGTGCTTCCCGGCCACGCGGACGACTCCTGCCGCGTGCTGGACCGCGTCTGGCAGATCTGCGGCAACGACGCCGACCTCTCGGTCATGAACCAGTACACGCCCAACGAGGCCTGCCGGGCCGCCGGCGGCGCGCTCTCGCACGGGGTCTCGGAGGAGGAGTACGAAATCGTGCTCTGCCACGCTGACGACCTGGGCTTCGAGCGCATCTGGTGGCAGGAGGGCGGCACGGTCTCCGAGAGCTTCGTGCCCGCCTTTGACGCCACGGGAGTCGAGGGGCCCGAGCTGCCGCGTGCCTGACGCGCCGCAGGCCATAGGGGTATCATTGACCACATATGTGAAATCACCTTCCCTTCGAGACGGAGGAAGCATGGCAGACAACGACGGCCTCACCGAGGCCGAGCGAGCGGAGCTCGAGCAGCTCCGGGCCGAGAAGGCCGCCCGCGAGGAGGCAAGCCGGCAGGCCGCGGAGCGTGCCGAGCTGGAGCGCCTGCGAGCCGAGAAGTCCAAGTCCGCCCGTGAGGCGGCCGAGGACGCAAGCATCGCCGAGGCGCGCGCACGCGGCCGCAAGCTCATGGAGCCCGACGAGGACGACGAGGACCTCAAGATGCCCGCCGGCCAGAAGATGGTCCTGGGCGTCATCGCCCTCGTCGTCGTGGTGATGCTGCTCATGCAGTTTTTCGGCGGAAGGTAGACCATGTCGCTCACCGACCCCACGCGTCCCACCGACGTATGCCTGAACACGGACCTCTACGAGCTCACCATGGCCCAGGGCTTCTGGGAGTCCGGCCTCGTTGACTCCCAGGCCTGCTTCAACGCCTTCTTCCGCGAGAGCCCCTTCGACGGTGGCTACGCCGTGGCCTGCGGCATGGGCCAGATTGCCGACCTCGTGGAGAACTTCGTCTTCACCGACGAGGACGTGGAGTACCTCGCGGGCCTCGAGGCCCCCGGCGGCGGCCCCATGTTCAAGCCCGCCTTCCTGGAGTACCTGCGCAACCACCGCCTCAACCTCACCATCGACGCCGTGCCGGAGGGCGAGCTCGTCTTTCCGCGCGAGCCCATGGTTCGCGTCATGGGTCCGGTCATTGACTGCCAGCTCATAGAGACCGCCCTTCTCAACCTGGTGAACTTCCAGACGCTGGTGGCCACCAAGTGCGCCCGCGTGGTCCGCGCGGCCGAGGGCCACCCGGTCTCAGACTTCGGCCTGAGGCGCGCCCAGGGCCCCGACGGCGGCCTGGCCGTAGCCCGCGCGTCCTACATCGCCGGCGCCGCCTCCACGTCAAACGTCCTTGCCGGCAAGATCTACGGCATCCCCGTCTTTGGCACCCACGCGCACTCCTGGGTCATGGCCTTCCCGTCCGAGCTCGACGCATTCCGCGCCTTTGCCAAGTCAAGCCCCAAGAACTGCGTGCTGCTCCTTGACACCTACGACGTGAGGCAGGGCATCAAGAACGCAATCACCGTGGCCAAGGAGATGGAGCAGGTCGGGGAGCGCTTGGCCGCCATCCGCATTGACTCCGGAGACCTCGCGCGCCTCTCCAAGGAGACCCGCGCGGCCTTTGACGAGGCGGGCCTTCCTTACGTCAAGATCTCCGTCTCAAACGACCTGGACGAGTACACCATCCAGTCGCTCTTTGCGCAGGGCGCGCCCATCGACTCCTTTGGCGTGGGCACCAAGCTGGCCACCTGCGACCCGCAGCCGTCCCTTGGCGGCGTCTACAAGCTCTCTGCCATCCGCGGGGGCGCGGCCGAGCCCTGGACCCCCGTCATCAAGCTCTCGGAGCAGGCCTACAAGCGCACCATCCCCGGCGTGCAGCGCGTCCTTCGCTACTACGACGACGCCGGCTGCCCCACGGCCGACATGATCTGCCTCGAGGGCCAGCCCGTGGCGGACGCCTCTCGCATGACCGACATCCTCGACCCGTTTGCGTCCTACGAGCTCTCCGGCACCCCGGTGGAGCTCCTGGAGCGCGTGGTCGAGCACGGACGCCGCGTCAAGGAGCCGGACGGCATCGAGGCCGCTCGCGACCGCTGCAAGGGCGCCCTCATGCGGCTCGACCCGGCCGTGGCCCGCTTTCTCAACCCGCAGGCCTATCCCGTCGGCCTGGAGGGCGGCCTGGCGCAGCTGCGCCACGACCTCGCCCACGAGGAGCGCGCCGGCTCTTCTCGCCCCACCGTCGGCTAGACGAGAAGCCCCATCCACCAAGAAGACCCCCCCATTAAGGAGACAACATGCCCGAGAAGCTCGAGGAACTCGTCCGCGCCGCCCTTCAGTCCGCCCAGGAGGCCGGGGAGCTTCCCGCCTTCGACGTGACGGAGTTTGGCTTCGAGCGCCCGGCGGACTCCGCCAACGGCGACTGGTCTTCCACCGTCGCCATGCGCTCCGCGCGCCTTGCCCACTGCGCCCCGGCCAAGATCGCCGGCGCCATCGTGGCCCACATGCCCGCCAGCGATGCCGTTGCTAAGGTCGAGGTGGCCGGCCCCGGCTTCATCAACTTCTACCTCAACGCCGCCTCCAGCAACGAGGTCTTCCGTACCATCCGCGAGCAGGGCGAGGACTACGGCCGCTCCGACCTCGGCCACGGCACCAAGGTCCAGGTTGAGTTTGTCTCCGCAAACCCCGTGGGTCCGCTGCACATCGGCCACGGACGCTGGGCCGCCCTGGGAGACTCGCTCTCCCGCATCCTGGAGCACGCCGGCTACGACGTGGAGCGCGAGTACTACATCAACGACCACGGCAGCCAGATGGACGTCTTCGGTCACTCCGTCTCCAAGCGCTACCTGCAGCTCGTTGAGGTCATGGAGAAGGACGGCTGCGACCTTGCGGCCGCCCGCGAGGCCCTCCTGGCCGACCGCGAGGCCTTTGTCGCAGACGAGGCCGACGAGCACCCCGAGACCCACCCCTACACCGATGCCTTCAACGCCGACCTGGGCGGCAACGCCTACGGCGGCGACTACATCGTCGACCTGGCCGTCCGCTTCCACGAGCTCGATGGCCTCAAGTGGGCCGACGCCACCGAGGACGAGCGCATGGCCGACTTCCGCGAGCGCGGCTACCAGATGATGCTGGAGTCCATCCGCCAGACCTGCCACGAGGCCCGCTGCGACTTTGACGTCTGGTTCAGCGAGCGCAGCCTCTACGTCAAGGACGAGACCGGCTCCTCCGCCGTCGACCGCGCCCTGGCCAAGCTCGACGAGCTCGGCTACCTCTACAAGGACGAGGCCGGCGCTCTGTGGTTCCGCTCCACCGACTTCGGCGACGACAAGGACCGCGTCCTCATCAAGACCAACGGCGAGTACACCTACTTTGCCTCCGACGTTGCCTACCACTGGAACAAGTTCCAGCGCGTAGATCACGTCATCGACATCTGGGGCGCAGACCACCACGGCTACATCCAGCGCGTCAAGTCCGCTTGCACGGCCCTGGGCTATCCCACGCAGTTTGAGGTGCTTCTCGGCCAGCTGGTCAACCTGCTGCGCAACGGCCAGCCGGTGCGCATGTCCAAGCGCAAGGGCACCATGGTGACCTTCGACGAGCTCTTGGAGGAGGTCGGTGCCGACGCAACCCGCTACACGCTGGTGGCAAAGTCCAACAATCAGATGATTGACTTCGACATCGAGCTCGCCAAGAAGCAGGACAACACCAACCCGGTCTACTACGTGCAGTACGCGCACGCCCGCACCTGCTCCATCCTGCGCAAGGCCGCCGGCGTCTCCAAGGAGGAGGCGGCCGAGCTCGGCATGGACGAGGTGGCCAGTCGCGCCATCGGCGCCGAGTACGACCTCGGCCTCCTGACCGATCCGGCCGAGGCCGCGCTCGCCCGCAAGCTCTCCGAGTTCGGCGGGCTCATCGAGAGCTGCGCCCGCGACCGCGCTCCGTTCCGCCTCACCCACTATGCCGAGGAGCTGGCGGCGGCCTTCCACTCGTTCTACGCGGCCTGCCAGGTGCTTCCGAGCGAGGGCCGTCCGGTGGAGGAGGGGCTGTCCCGCGCACGCCTCGCGGCCGTCGACGCAACGCGCAGGGTGCTTGCGCTCTCCCTGACCATGGTTGGCGTGGCAGCATTACAGACTATGTAGTTTGTTATCTACCAAATTTATGGCAAAAAAGTTGTGCAACAAGGCGTTGAGCGTTGCTTTTGTGTACAATCCCTAAACAAGGATATACACTCTGTTCTTAGGAAAGTGAAAAGCAGCCCATCCGCTACGTCAAAGGCAGAGCAAGATGGATCTTAAAGAGTTCATGTCAGTGAGGCGTGCGTACAACGCCGTCAGGCAATCCGTTCCCTCCGAGGGCCGTCTGACCTTCGAGGAGTTTGCCATCCTGTGCCGCCTGGACTTTGCCGGCGTGCCCATGAAGACCTCTGACATCGCCGAGTACCAGGGCGCTCTGCGTCCCACCATGACGCACCGCACCAACCACCTTGCCGCCCTCGGCCTCATCGACCGCTCCGAGGGCGAGAACGACCGCAGGAACGTGGTCTGCTCCATTTCGGAGGAGGGCCGCCAGTACGCAGAGGAGCTGGCCGACATGACTCGCGCCAAGATCGGCGCCGGCCGTGCTCTCTCGCGCACGTCCGCGGACCGCATCAAGAAGTACGTGGACGCCATGGGCGCCTACTTCTGCAAGGCAGGTGACCTCGTCCTGCTCGGCATCTACGCCGCCGACGAGGAGGGCCTGACCATCATGCAGATCGTTGAGGCGCTTGGGCTTCTCCAGCCCACGGTCTCCATGTCTGTCTCCGCGCTGGTAGAGGACGGCATGGTGGAGCGCGAGCGCAGGGGAGCCGGCATCCACGCAACCACGGTCTCCCTCACCGAGAAAGGCGAGGAGCGCGCCCGCGAGCTTTCCGGCAACATCACCAAGCTCGTCGTCAGGCGCAAGGCCAGGGGATAAACGCTTGAATTCAAGAAGGGCGCCTTCGGGCGCCCTTTTTTATGTCTGTATATCTATATATCACTGTATCATTGCACCAAAAATGCTATATTTCACTCGTTAGCGCTCGTTGCGCGCCCTTCCGGCTGGCACATACACTACAGCACATTTCCCGCATCGTGCCTCGGCCGCATGGAAGGCTCCCATTTGAATGCATTTCTCCGCTGGCGCTGGCGTGCCGCGGGTGAGCAAGAGAGGTAATACATGTCAGAAGAGTCCTCCGCATCTGGTGTCGAGGCGTCGACTGTCCTCATGACGCAGGAGTCCGCCGTGCCGGCGGCCGAGCCTGCAGAGAAGCCCAAGCGTCGTCGCCGCCGCACCAAGGCCGAGATGGAGGCCGCCCGAGCTGCCGAGGCTGAGGCCAAGGCCCAGAAGGCCGCCGAGGCCGGCGCCGACCCTGTGGACGCCGCTGCTGCAGAGAAGCCCAAGCGCACGCGCGCCCGCAGGACCAAGGGCAAGGCTGACGATGCCGCCGAGGGCCAGATGGAGCTTCTGGCTGCCGCCGCGGCCTCGCCTGCGGAGGCCGCCGATGCCGCTGCCGCAGACAAGCCCAAGCGCCGTCGCGGCCGCCCGCGCAAGGTGGACGTCGAGGCAGCGGCCGTCGCTGAGGCCGCTGCCGCTGTGGCCGCTGAGGCCGCTGAGGCCCAGGGCTCGGCTGTCCCGTCCGACGGTGCCGCCAGCGAGGCTCCGGCCACGGAGTCTGACGTGAGGCCGGGCCGCGGTCGCCGCACTCGCGCCCGCAAGGCCGCGGCCCCCGACGGGGGAGAGGCTGCCGCCCAGGACGTCAAGGCCATGAACGAGGTGGTCTCCGAGGCCACCAAGGCCACGTCCGAGCCTGCGGCCGCACCCGCCGCCACGCTCTCTGAGGCCGATGCCGCCGCCCTGGTGGAGAGGCTCAAGGCCGAGTCCGTCTCGCCTGACGGCTCCGCTGCCTCCGAGGCCCCCGCATCTGATGGTGAGAAGCCCGAGGGCGAGCAGGGCGAGTCTGCCGAGGGCGGGCGCGGACGGCGCCGCAACCGCCGCGGGCGCGACCGCTTTGACGGTGACGGTCAGGGCCAGGGACGCGACCGTCGCGATGGCCACGGTGAGCGCGGCGACCGCGACGACCGCCAGGGTCGCAACGACCGCTACGACCGCAACGACCGCTTTGACCGCAACAACCGCCGCCGCAACCGCAAGGGCAGCCAGCAGAACGTGCAGGCCGAGCCCTCCCTCACCCGCGAGGCCCTTCAGGAGCTCAAGGTCGCCGAGCTTCGCTCCAAGGCGGCCGAGCTCGGCGTCGAGTACGTCGGCGTGAGAAAGCCCGAGCTCATCGAGGCCATCTACCTTGCGGCCGCCGCCGCGGAGGGCTTCCGCTCCGTCGAGGGCATTCTCCAGATCGGCAACGAGGGCTACGGCTGGATCCGCACCGGCAACTACATGGAGGGCGACGGCGACGCTTTCGTCCACCAGCAGATGATCCGCAACCTGGGTCTGCGCCCGGGCGACCGCGTTGCCGGCACCGTCGGGCCCGGCCGCAACAACAGCAAGTACCCGCCGCTCCAGAGCGTGGCCTCCGTCAACGGACGTCCCGTCGAGGGGCTCAAGAGCCGTCCGCGCTTCCGCGACCTCACGCCCATCTTCCCCAACGAGCGCCTGGTCATGGAGCATGGCCGCGATTCCGTGACCGGTCGCGCCATCGACCTGGTGTCTCCCATCGGCAAGGGCCAGCGCGGCCTCATCGTCAGTCCTCCCAAGGCCGGCAAGACAACCGTCCTGAAGAAGATCTGCCAGTCCATTGCCGCAAACAACCCCGAGGTGCACCTCTTCTGCCTGCTGGTGGACGAGCGCCCCGAGGAGGTCACGGACATGGAGCGCTCCATCAAGGGCGAGGTCGTGGCCTCGACCTTCGACATGCCCGCCGACAACCACACCCACGTGTCCGAGCTGGTCATCGAGCACGCCAAGCGCCTGGTCGAGCTCGGCGAGGACGTTGTGGTGGTTCTTGACTCCATCACGCGCCTTGCCCGCGCCTACAACCTCGCGCAGCCCGCGAGCGGCCGCATTCTCTCTGGCGGCGTCGACTCCGCGGCCCTCTATCCGCCCAAGAAGTTCCTGGGCGCGGCCCGCAACATCGAGGGCGGCGGCTCGCTCACGATCATCGCCTCTGCGCTTGTTGACACCGGCTCCAAGATGGACGAGGTCATCTTCGAGGAGTTCAAGGGCACCGGCAACATGGAGCTCAAGCTCGACCGCGATCTCGCCGACCGCCGCATCTTCCCGGCCATCGACCCCATCAGTTCCGGAACGCGCAACGAGGAGCTGCTCATCGACCCCATGTACCAGCCGCTGGTCTGGGGCATCCGCCGCGTCCTCGCCAACATGAACAACACCGAGCGCGCCGCAAACGCCCTGGTCAAGGGCCTCAAGGGAACCGAGACCAACGAGGAGTTCCTCATCAGGAGCGCCAAGAAGGCCCAGCAGAGCGAGTACGTCTCGTAGATCTGGCCAGCGCCCTTCGAAGCAGCCATTTGAGCCCCGGACCCAGACTTTTACACGTTTTGGGTTCGGGGTTCTCGCATTTGTGCCGTTACGGTTGCCCAGGTGAGCGGGTGTCGGCAGAGTGATTCTGCCCAAAGCGCGAACCCAAAACATGTTGTGGAGCCCTGGCTGCGTTAACGATGCAAAACCTGCCAACAATCTGCCTTGAAAACGGGTGTTTCGCAGGTATAGTTGAGAAAGCAAGTTCACATAGAGCGTCTCTGCGGCACACGAAGATAAAACGAAGCCAAAAACCGCGGATTCCAGTTGGCCTGGTATGTCCAGGTCGCTAGCCGTTGCCATAGCTTCACTCTTCTTCCGCAGCTCGCCAGGGCCTGGGAGGGGTCAAGCATGCAGGTGAAGAGGAATCCGGCCGTCCTTGCCGGACTGATGGGTATGGTGGCGCTGGCTGCGCCGCAGACGGCCCACGCCCTCTCGCTGCAGGAAGCCTCTGACTTCGTGCTTGCCAGCCCCGAGCGCGCCTTTGCCCTCGGCGTGGCCAGCGGCGCCCTTGCCGTGGGTGTCGCCTGCGGTGCGGTCTGCGCCGTGCGCGCCCGCTCCCGCCGTAACGAGGAGCAGGTTGCGGCTGGCTTTGCCCCCGTCGCCGGCGCCAGCGAGTTTTCCTCCACCGCCCTTGACGAGAAGCCCGCTGCCGACGCCCCCAAACCTCGCCACATGCGCGTCGTCAAGGCTGCCCCCGAGCCTGCGGCCGAGGCCGCCGTCTCGGCCGCAGCCCAGGTTCCCGTTGTCCCCTCGCACGCCACCGACGACTACGGCCAGATCGCCGAGAACTACGTCAACCGCATCACGTTCCGCGAGCGCATGGCCTGTCGCGCGAAGGGCGTCGCCGCGGCGCTCTCCGACCGCATAGGCTCCGACATGATGGACGGCCTGCCCGTCATTGAGCGCGCCGACGGCTCCGTGGGTGACGTGGGAACCTCCTGGTGGACCACCGAGGTCGGCCGGGAGCGCATCGATGCCAACACCGGCTTTGCTGCCGACGAGGTGGCGCAGATCTCCATCCCGTCGTCCTTCTCGGCTGAGGCGGCGCGAACGGCTCTTGAGGCCGCCCGCAAGCAGCAGTCCCGCTCCCGCGCGGATATTGCATCCCGTCTGGCCTTCATTGACGAGGGCGTCTTTCCCGAGCACCGCAGCGCGACTGAGGCCGCCACGGACGACTGGGAGCAGGCCCTTCGCTCCATGGAGGAGAACCTCGCCGCGGACCCGGAGACGCCCAACCAGGACCCCATCGAGTTCATCGACGCCGTCGGAAACTCTGAGACGCTTGACGAGCCGGACAACATGGAGCCCGACACCTCCTTCATCCCGTTCCGCACGCCGGCGGGCCATCCGGAGGTCGTGGACACCGAGAGCTACGTCGACTATCTCATTGAGGACGAGTTCGGGCGCAACTCCTCCAAGGCCGCCCGTCGCACCTCCAGGCGCTACCTGCGCATCCTTGAGGGCGGCACGTCTGCTACCGGCACGAGCATGCGCCACCTCTCCGGCTCCACCAACGTGCGCACGCGCTCTGGCAAGCACTTCGCGTCCGTCCAGGCAGCTGAGGCCTGATGAGCCTCGCGCGCAACCTTTCTCGCCGCACCCTCGCCTGGGGTGCGGCGCTTCTGCTGTGGGTCGGCTTTGTCTGGGGCCACTCGCTGGTGGGCGGCGTGGCCTCCTCGGCCGAGAGCGGCCGCGTCGTGGCCCTGCTGCGCCCGCTCTTCGAGGCGACAGGCGTGACCGACCTAGACCTCATGACCTTCGTCGTGCGCAAGTGCGCGCACTTCTCGGAGTACGCGGTGCTGGGCGGCATTGCGTGGACGTTCTGGACGCGCGTGTCCCGCGAGCTTGGCTCCCGCGCGTCCTCGTCGCGGCGCCGGGTCTTTCTCGCCGGGCTCGTCCTCACCACGCTGGTGCCCTGCCTTGACGAGACGATTCAGCTCTTTGTGCCCGGACGCAGCGGCTCTCCGCGCGACGTAGCCATCGACCTTGCCGGAGCGGCGACGGGCGCTCTCCTAACGTGGCTCTTCCAGCGGGCAAGAACCCGCGAGCGGTAGGTATGGCGTCGTTGCCGCCTTCCTTTGTTGCGGCACCGTTATGAAATGTTGCGGGGGATTTAACCCTTCCTTCCCGGCCGATTCCTTTGGGGCGTCGGTGGCTAAAGTCACTGTCACGCTCATCGGCGCCAACGGTGCCGGCAAGTCCACGATGCTCAACACCGTGGCGGGCTTCATCAGGCCCGACTCCGGCTCCATAGAGTTCAAGGGGTAGAGTATCGTGGGCGTGAAGTCTCACAAGGTTGCGGAGCGAGGCATGGCGCTGTGCCCCGAGGGGCGCCGCGTCTTCTCGCAGATGAGCGTCTCCGAGAACCTGGACATGGTCGGCTACACCCGCTCTCCATGGGCCTGGCCCCCATCCTGGTGCAGGAGATCTTCGACATCATCAAGGAACTCAACGCGGCCGGGACCACCATCCTGCTTGTAGAGCAGAACGCCAACATGGCGCTCTCCATTGCCGACCGCGCCTACGTGCTTGAGATCGGCACCATCAAGAAGACCGGCACCGGCGCCGACCTCCTCCAGGACGACGACGTCCGCAAGGCCTACCTCGGCGGCTAGCGGAGAAGGGCGCTCTTCTCGGCTTGTTATTCAGCAAGAATCAGATTTGCACAGGATCGCCCCAGTGCATTTGAAGTTTGATGCACTGGGGCGGTTTATTTACTATCGAGGCGTGCACTGAAGTCGTTCTGTGTCGAATACCACCTATTGTGTCAATTATTTATCGCAATGAACATGCTTGTCGTGTTTGGATCATGTGAATTCTGTTGCTTCTGTGACCCGTGCAAGCGTCCGGTACGCGTGGGAACCTCATGACCATTGACTATTGAACTTGTCGTTGCTTACGGCCTCTGACAGTCAAACTAACGTGAATAATCGTCCTGCATAGCGTCAAGTCCCTTCGTGACTTGTCTTCCCTACTCTGTCTTGAACGGCTCGAGAGAGGGAGGGCTTCATGGAAGGCTCAGCGTGTCTATCGGGAATGTCTGCAGTCGCCTATTGGCGAGAAGTGCGCAGCCATGTTTCGCGTGACAACGCCATGGATCCGGATGACCCCGCCTTTAAACCGCTGTTGGTAAGACTTCTATCTGAGGATTTCTGCGTTCTGGACTTGACTGCCATGCCGCGGAGACTGTCTGACTCGTCGGTTCCGTGCTCCATGGACCTGGCGTCAGTTCGAAAGGTAAGGAGCCTAAGTACCTTCAGTGATGCCGAATTCGTCGAGCTGCTTGTCGACCGCCCGCAGGGCAGACGCTACTTTGGAGGGACGTCGCTTAGGGTCTTCTCTCTACAACTGCCCCAAGACTCGCTTTGCCTTGTTGATTCCGGACTTCTCGCTCCCTCTCCGGAGATGACGCTTCTTCTCGCTGCTGCCCGGCTCGACGCGGTCTCCTTGGCGCAGCTTGTCTGTGAGTTCTGTGGCCTCTACTCGCCTGAGGGCTGTGGTTTTGTCAACGTCCCTCAGCTAACGTCTCTTCGGGCTGTGGAAAGCTTTGCCGAGGAAGTCACGGCTCTTGCGACTGCTGCTGGAAGGCGAGCGCCAAATGGCCTTGGAGCGCTGAGAGAGGCCCTAGATGAGTCTGTCGAGCGAGGCGCGTCGCCGGCGGAGACCGCTTGCGCCTTGCTGCTCTCCATCTCGAGGAGGCGGGGTGGCTACGGCCTTCCTAAGCCTGAGATGAACCTTGACGTGAAGGCAGATGGCGGAAGCTGCGTCTGTGATCTGGTGTGGCCGGGGGAACGAGTGGCTCTTGAGTACCAGAGCGGCATTCATGAGAGGGTGGCGAGGCAATCGGCCGATCGCGCCAAGCTGAACTCTTTGCAAGCAGCTGGCTTCACCGTGCTGCAGGCCGGCAAGGAGGACTTGAAGCAGTTGAGAAGGGCGGACGAGCTCGCGGCTATTCTCTGCCAAGCCTTGGGCGTGACGCCCCTTCGTCCGAGCGAGTCATTCCGTAGGAGACAGATTGACCTGAGGAAAGTGCTTCTCGCTGGTTGGTGGGGCGAGGGCGTCCGACGTTAGGGCGGCTCAGTGCGATAAATGGTTGAAACACTGAGCTGTTTCTAGCGTGGAATCGCTTTGATGCATGTTGTCAGCAACCTAGAAAGCAGAAAACCCGTTCAGTGTGATAAGGAATTGACACACTGAACGGGTTTTGCGCTTGCATTCACGCTGGCCGAGAAGTGCCTGCGGAGCAGTGTCAGCCGAGAAGCGCCCCTCGTCGCTAGTGCACCTCGACGGTGGTGCCGAGGGTGCTGGCGGGCAGGGTGTGGAGCCAGAAGCCGGGGCGCAGCTGGCGGATTGCGGCCTCCACCTTGGTGGCAACGTCGTCGCCGTCGCAGACGGCCAGCATCGTGGAGCCGGAGCCGGAGATCATGAACGCCGCGGCTCCGGCAGCAAGGGCGCATGCGCGCAGGGGCTCGTAGTCCGGGATGAGCTTGGCGCGGTAGGGCTCGTGCAGCCTGTCGTGGCTGGCCTTTCCCAGAAGGGTGGCGTCGCCGGTCTCCAGCGCCCTCACCACGGCCACGCAGCGGCCCATCTGCCAGACGGCCGTGGACGTGGGGACCTCGGTGGGAAGCACGCGGCGGGCGTCTGCCGTTCGCACCTCATAGGGAGGCGCCACGGCAACAAAGCGCAGGTTGGGGGCAATCTCCATGCGGATGCTCGTGGTGTCGTCGCCCTCCACGAAGGAGCTTACCAGGCCGCCCATGATGGCCGGGGCCACGTTGTCGGGGTGCCCCTCGATGGCGCATGCAAGCTCAAGGCACCTCTCGCGGTCATAGCCGGAGGGCGAGAGGGCCATGGCGCAGGCTACTCCCGCGATGACGCAGACCGAGCTGGAGCCAAGGCCGCCCGAGAGCGGGATGGGGGAGAGGATTGTGATCTTGAGGGGCTGCGCCTCGCAGCCAAGCTCGCGGCAGGCGGTGAGGTAGCTCTGCCAGACGAGGTTGTCCTCGCCACGGAAGCGCTCCTCGCAGCCGTCGATCTCAAGGCGCTCTGCCGGCGTCATCAAGAATGCGGCCGTGAGGTCGAGCGCTAGTCCCAGGCAGTCAAAGCCCACGCCTACGTTGGCCGAGGTGGCGGGAACGCGCACCAGGACCATGGGGCGCGCCTGTCCGTCGGCCCCGATCACAGGAAGACCCTTGCGCAGGAGCTTTCCACGAAGGCGCCCATCTTGGCGCGGTCGCAGACGTGCTCGTGAAGGACGGGCAGGTCGCGAAGGCCGGAGAGCTGGGCCGGGGCTGTGGTGCCGGTGGCCTTCTCCAACGCGTCCATGCATGCAAAGCCGCTCATGCCGGAGGTGTCCTGTCCCAGCGCGGCCAGCACGTCGGAGCTGAACTTGTACGGGCTTGCTGTGGAGAGGCACACGCGCACGGTGCCGTCTGCCGGCACGGCGTCCAACACGCTCTTGGCCACGGCCGTGTGCGGGTCAATGAGCGCGCCCAGCTCGTTCCAGGTGGAGGCAATCTCGGCGCGCGTTGCGTCGTCGTTGGCGCGCCCGCACGCAAAGACCTCCTGGATCTTGGCGAGAAGCCCCTCGGGCACCTGGTAGAAGCCCTTCTCGCCGAGGTCGGCCATGAGGCTGGCAACAAGCTCGCAGTCGCCGTCGCTCATGTAGTAGAGCAGGCGCTCGAGGTTGGAGGAGACCAGGATGTCCATGGAGGGGCTGATGGTCTTGGCAAAGTCGCGGCGGCGGTCGTAGGTGCCGGTGGTGATGAAGTCCGTGAGCACGTCGTTCTTGTTGGACGCAACGACAAGGCGGGCCACGGGCAGGCCCAGGAGCTTGGCGTAGTAGCCGGCCAGCACGTCGCCGAAGTTGCCGGTGGGAACGCAGAACGTGACCTTCTCCCCAAGCTTGACCGCCCCGGCGCGCACGAGCTGCGCGTAGGCGTCAAAGTAGTAGGTCACCTGCGGCGCCAGTCGGCCGACGTTGATTGAGTTGGCACTGGAGAGCGCGACGCCCGAGGCGGCCAGGCGCTGGGCGAGGGCCTCGTCGGCAAAGATGGACTTGACCTCGCTTTGGGCGTCGTCAAAGTTGCCGCGGATGGCACAGACGGCCACGTTGTCACCGGCCTGGGTGGCCATCTGGAGGTGCTGGACGTCGGAGACCTTGCCCTCGGGGTAGAAGACGGTGACGCCGGTGTGCGGCACGCCCGCAAAGCCGTCCAGGGCCGCCTTGCCGGTGTCTCCGGAGGTGGCGGTGACGATCATCACGTCCCGGCCGTCGCCCGCGCGTGCCACACTCATGAGCTGCGGGAGCATCTGCAGGGCAACGTCCTTGAAGGCGCTCGTGGGGCCATGGTAGAGCTCGAGCAGCCAGTCCGCGCCGAGCGGGGTCACCGGCGTCACGGCCGGGGTGTCCCACTGGCTGCCGTAGGCCGCCTCCACGCACGCCGCGAGCTCGTCCTCGGCGTAGTCAGGAAGCAGGATGCCCAGCACCTGGCGGGCCGTCTGGTGGAAGCCCTGGGCGCAGACGGCCGCAAGGTCCATTTTGGTCTGGCCGAGCCAGTCCGCCACGTACAGGCCGCCGTCGGGGGCGATTCCGCGAAGGATAGCTTGCTTGCTTGTTACGGAATCGAGCTTGCTACGCGTGCTGTGGTAGAACGAGTTCACTGCGGTCTCCTTGCGTCATGTGGCAACTACGGCAGATGATGCAAGCATCATACCTGCAGGTTTTTGAGCGTGGCACCATGGACACAGACTTGAAAGATTGGACGAACATGAAGATCGCCCTTCTCGGCTATGGCACCGTCGGACGCGGAGTCGACAAGATCATCGGCGAACGCGTGGACGACGTCGAGGTCTCCCGCATACTCGAGCTGCCCGACCGCCTGAGCGACCCCCGCATGACCTCGGAGTACGAGGACATCGTCTCTGACCCCGAGATCGGCATCGTCGTGGAGTGCATGGGCGGCATCGAGCCGGCCCACGCCTTCATTATGCGCGCCCTCGAGGCCGGAAAGCACGTGGTGACCTCCAACAAGGCTGTGGTCGCAGCCCATTTTGCCGAGTTTGCCGCCTGCGCCCTGGAGCACGGCGTGAGCCTGTTCATCGAGGCCTCCGTCGGCGGCGGCATCCCCTGGATCGCCGGCATCGAGAAGGTCCGCCGCGTCGACGAGGTCACGTCCTTCTCGGGCATCATGAACGGCACCACCAACTACATCGTCTACGCCATGCTCAAGAAGGGCGCGGACTTTGGCGAGGTCCTGGCCGAGGCCCAGTCCCTGGGCTACGCCGAGCGCGACCCCTCGGCCGACATCGACGGCATCGACGTCAAGAACAAGACCGTCATCACGGCCTCCGTGGCCTTTGACGTGGCCTGCGAGAAGGACATCCCGGTCACCGGCATCCGCAACCTCACCAAGGCCGACCTGGACCTCTTTGGCGAGCGCGGCCTCACGGTCAAGCTTTTGGGCCGCGGCGTCTCGCAGGACGGCCGCTACGCCGTGGCCGTCGAGCCGGTCGCCGTGCCGCTGGAGTCTCTGGAGGCCAACGTCCCCGGCAACTTCAACCTTGTGACCCTCGACGCCACCACCGTGGGCGAGCTCAAGTTCTACGGCCAGGGCGCGGGCAGCCTCCCCACTGGCAACGCCATCGTCCAGGACGTGCTCGACTGCGTGCGCGGCACCCGCGCCCCCGAGTACGACTTTAGCCGCGGCCTGGCCTACGACCCGGAGCTGCTGCGCGCCAGCTACGTCATCCGCGCGTCCCAGGCGCCGGCAGGCTCCGAGCCCTACGCCGAGGGCGCCTGGCTCGTCCGCGACGTCACCGCAGCCTCCGCCCGCGCGCTTCTGGACGAGGCGCTCAAGACCGACCCCGCCGCCTTCATGGCCGCGCTCGCATAGGAAGGGCTTCCACGAACATGATCAAGATTGCAAAGTTCGGCGGCTCCTCCGTAGCCTCGGCCGAGCAGTTCCGCAAGGTCAAGGACATCGTCGAGTCTGATCCCGACCGCCGCTTCGTGGTGGTCTCCGCCGCCGGCAAGCGCTTCTCCGGCGACAACAAGATCACCGACCTGCTCCTGCTGGTCAACGCCCACGTGCAGTACCACGTGGACTGCACGGCGCTTCTCGCCGACATCCAGCAGCGCTTCCAGGACATCGCCGACGAGCTGGGCCTCAAGTGGCCGGTTGCCGAGAAGTTCGAGGCCTTCGCGCGCAACATCAAGAAGCACTCCCCGGAGTACGTGGTCTCCCGCGGCGAGTGGTTCACCGCCAACCTCATGGCCGAGTACCTTGGGCTTCCCTTTGTCGATGCCGCCGACGTCATGGTCTTCCACCACGACGGCTCCGTCGACATGGAGCGCACCGCCGTCCGCCTGAAGGACGTCATGGTCCGCAACGGCTCCTTCGTGCTGCCGGGCTTCTATGGCGCCACCGTCGACGGCCAGATCAAGCTCTTCGACCGCGGCGGCGGTGACATCACCGGCGCCATCCTGGCACGCTGCATCAATGCCGACCTCTACGAGAACTGGACCGACGTCTCGGGCTTCCTCTCCGCCGACCCCCGCATTGTGGAAAATCCCCGCTCCATCAAGCGCATCACCTTTGACGAGATGCGCGAGCTCTCCTACATGGGCGCCTCCGTCCTGCAGGAGGAGGCCATCTTCCCGGTGCGCGAGGTCAACATTCCCATCCAGATTAAGAACACCAACCGTCCGCAGGACGAGGGCACCATCATCCGCGAGTCCGCCGAGGCGGGCGAGGACGAGCACCTCATCACCGGCATCGCGGGCAAGAGGGACTTCGTCTCCGTGCACATCAAGAAGGCCCACATGTCCGGAGAGGTCGGCCTTGTCCGCAAGACGCTGGCCATCTTCGAGCGCTATGGCGTCTCCGTCGAGCACATCCCCACGGGCGTGGACTCCTTCGGCGTCATCGTCAACGGCGCCGACGTGCGCGACTCCATCTACTCCATCATCTCGGACATCCGCAAGGAGATCAATCCCGACGACGTCTCCATGGTGGACAAGCTGGCCCTTCTCTCCGTGGTCGGTCGCAACATGTCCAAGCGCTCCGGCACCTCCGGCAAGGTCTTTGGCGCCCTGGGCGACGCAGGCATCAACATCCGCATGATCACCCAGAGCTCTCAGGAGATCTCCATCATCATGGGCGTCAACAACGAGGACTTCGAGCGTGCCATCAAGGTCATCTACGACCGCTTTGTCGCGGACGAGATGGTCTGTGCCGGCGCGGCCGAGGTCCAGTAGGCAAGGCGTAAGAGGCGAGAAGCCCGTCGACCCAGATACGGCCCGTCCCGCGCGGACCCACCGAAAGGAAGAGACATGGCCCAGAAGACTGTAGCCATCCTTGGCGCCACCGGCGTCGTCGGCACCCAGATGCTCCAGTGCCTGGAGGAGCGAAACTTTCCCGTGGGCAAGCTCGTCCCGCTGGCGAGCGAGCGCTCCGTGGGCAAGACCGTGACCTTCCGCGGTGAGCAGGTCCCCGTGCAGCTTGCCTCCTCCGAGGCCTTCGAGAGCGTTGACATCGTCTTGGGCGCCGCCGGCGACGCGCAGGCCAAGGAGCTCATGCCCGAGGCCGTCAAGCGTGGCGCCACCTGCGTGGACAACTCCCACGCCTTCCGCCTCTACGACGAGGTGCCCCTCGTCATCCCCGAGATCAACGCCGGCGACATCGCCAAGAACCAGGGCATCATCGCCAACCCCAACTGCGCCACCATCATCGGCCTGGTGCCCGTCTGGCCCCTTCACCAGGAGGCCCACGCCACGCGCCTGATCGTCTCTACCTACCAGGCCGCCTCCGGCGCCGGCATGCCGGGCCTGACCGAGCTCGAACGCGAGATGGCCTGCGTCGCCTCCGGCGATTCCGTGGGTCAGACCAAGCCCTTCCAGCACCAGCTCGCCGTGAACCTCATCCCGCAGATCGGCGGCTTCAACGAGGTGGGCTACACCTCCGAGGAGATGAAGATGCAGAACGAGGGGCGCAAGATCATGCACCTGCCCGAGCTGCGCGTCAACTGCACCTGTGTGCGCGTCCCCGTCATGCGCTCCCACTCCGAGAGCATCACCGTGGAGTTTGAGAAGCCGCTCAGCCCCGAGCGCGCCCGGCAGATCCTTGAGGTGGCGCCTGGCGTCAAGGTCGTGGACGACCCTGCCAACAGCGTGTACCCCATGCCGCTTGATACCTCTGACCAGGACCTCGTTTACGTCGGTCGCATCCGCGAGGACCTCTCTGCGCCGGACGGCGTGAACTCCCTCACGTTCTGGTGCTGCGGCGACCAGATCAGGAAGGGCGCGGCGACAAACGCAGTCCAGATTGCGGAGTACTTGCTGTAGGAACGGTCGGGCCTCCCGCCCTTCTCCGTGCTCAAACAGTCCTGCTCGCACGAAGGCCACATTAGGTGGCCTTCGGCTCGTGCGGAACTGCGCCGGAGAAGGGCGGGAGGCCCTTTCTGTGGCAGGGTTGACTCCCTCCGCCTAATTCTGGCCGGGAGGGTGACGGCTCAAAAGCGGGTTAGCTTAGCAGGCGGGTTAGCCAGTCGGCGGTCAGTGAGGTGAAGAGCTCGGGCTGCTCGAATTGGAGGTTGTGGCCGGAGATGTCTAGGACGGCGTAGGTGCAGCGGGGGAGGTACTGGATGAGCCTCAGCTGGTCCCTGTAGCCCACCATGGCGTCCTGGCGGCCGCAGAGGATGAGGGCGGGCGCCGCAAAGGGGCGTGCTGCCAGGGCCTCGTCGACGTCGGGGGAGAGGGGCAGGTGCTCGTCGACGGCGTCCATGAAGGCGGGGTTGGCAGCGGAAAAGCCTGGGGCCTCCTCGGTGGCAAAGCGCTCCCATGTCTGGCGGTCGGCTCGCACCGCGAGCTGCAGGAAGTTCTCGCGCTCGGCGTCTGAGAGCGTGGCCAGAAAGGCGTTGTCATGCCTGATGAGCTCGAGCTTCTCCACCTGGCGGGCGCCAAGGTCGGGAAGGGTGAGCGGGCAGACGAGGCCCAGGCCCAAGACCCGCTCCGGGTGCTGCGTCGCTAGGCCGAGGGCCAGGTAGCCGCCGAAGGACTGGCCCGCCACGGCAAAGGGCCGTTTGGGGGCCACGTGGTCCATGAGGGCCAGAAGGCACGTCACCAAGGCATCGCTTGAGGCGAGGGTGAGGTCGGTCTTGGCGCTCCTGCCGTGGCCGGGAAGGTCGACGTACACCCTGAGCAGCCGCTCGTTTGCCTTTCTGGTAGCCACGGCGGGCTCCATGCAGCCTCGCATGATCTCAAGCTGGCAGCCAAACCCGTGGATCATGAGGACGGGCAGGCCGTCTGCCGGCCCCTCGAGCTCGTAGTGGACGTCACAACCTGGATACTGGAACCTCATGCCTGCCTCCCGACCTGGTGTGCAATACTCGCAACAGTCTATGCCATAGCGCCTAAGGAGGAGCCAAGTTGCCGCTGCTTTCCAAGTACTACCTGCCCAGCCTTGCCGTCGAGGACCATTCCGTAGAGGTGCCGCTTGACTGGCGCGGCACGTCCCCGGCCGCGCTTGCGGGCGTAGCTGACCCTTGCCCTTCTCGCCTGGCCTCCGAGTCCGCGGGCCTCGAGCCCGACCCGGCCTTTGCGGGGCAGAGGATCAAGCTCTTCTACCGCGTGGTCTGCTCGCCCGAGAACGTGGGCCGCGACCTGCCGCTCATTGTGTTTCTGCAGGGAGGCCCCGGCGGCGCGTGCCCGCGTCTGACTTCCCCTTCGAGCGACGGCTGGGTCGAGGAGGCCATCAGGCACTTCAGGGTGGTGCTGCCTGACCAGCGAGGCTGCGGCCGCTCCTCTCGCGTCGACGGCGCCCGCATGGAGGCTCTTGCCGCGCAGGCACGACGCGAGGGCGCCGACCCCGCACGCCGCCAGGCGGACTACCTCAAGCGCTTCCTGGCAGACTCCATCATCAGGGACTTCGAGTACCTGAGGCTCTCGGAGTTTGGCGGAGCGAGGTGGGTGACGCTTGGCCAGAGCTATGGCGGCTTCCTCACGCTTGCCAACCTCTCGACCTTCCCCGCCGGCGTTGCGGCTGCCTTCACCTGCGGCGGCATCCCGCACGTGCCCGCGAACGCCGACGAGGTCTACGCCCACACCTTCCCGCGCATGCTGGCAAAGACGCGCGGCTGGTACGAGCGCTACCCGGAGGACGAGCACCGGATGTCCCTCGTGGCCGATCGAGCCGCGGCGGGCGATTTGAGGCTTCCCGATGGAAGCCCACTTTCGGTCCGCAGGCTCCAACTCTGTGGCGGAGGACTTGGCATGAAGCCTGCGCCCGAGCGGCTTCACAGCATGCTTGACACTGCGTTTTCTGACGGAGACGGCAGTTGCGGGGACGCTCTTGCGCATGCGGGCGGAGACCCGCGCAAAGTCGCGCTCTTCCGGGGCTTCCTCGAGGACGTCCAGGCCCAGACCGACTCGGCGAGCAACCCCCTCTACTGGACGCTCCAGGAGTTCATCTACGCCGACGGAAAGCTCGAGCGGCCCATCCGCTGGTCTGCCGCTCGCCAGGCGGACTCCATGCCCGAGTTCTCAGAGGATGCCAGGCCCCTCATGCTCTTTGGCGAGGCGATGTTTCCCTGGATGTTCCGCGAGGACCCCGCGCTCGTCCCGTTTGCCGACGCCATGGACCTTCTCATGGAGGACAGCTCCTTCGGCCGCCTCTACGACCAGGCGCAACTCGCCGCAAACGAGGTGCCGCTCCAGGCAGCCGTCTACTTTGACGACCTCTACGTTGACTCCGGCCTCCAGCTTGACACGCTCTCTCGCGTGGGCCGCTCGCACGCCTGGGTGACAAACGAGTTCGAGCATGACGGCCTCCACGGCAGCAAGGTATTCCGCCACATCCTTGCTGAGGGCTGCGACCGCGGAGACCTGGAGGGCGTTCTGTAGGGGATTTCCGCAACGGATGGGATGGCGTGCTACGATAGCCTGCCGTTCGTGTGATTGGTGAATGGAGGGCCGTGTGGCCACGCGCATTGTGAACCTTCTGGTGGGGCCGGAGTCGGACGGCATGCGGCTCGACGCCTTCCTGGCCACGGGGCCCGACATGCCGTCTCGCTCCGCCTGCGCGCGCCTGGTGGAGGAGGGCTCCGTCACCATCAACACCTGCGAGGCTACGTCCAAGAGCGAGAAGGTCCTCCTGGGAGACCGTGTCACCTGCGAGCTTAAGGTTGAGGAGAAGGGCGCCGAGGCGGGGCTTCTCGCCCCCAACCCGGAGATTCCACTGGACATCCGCTATGAGGACGAGCACCTCATCGTGCTCTCCAAGCAGGCCGGCCTGGTGTGTCACCCCAGTCCCGGGCACGTGGACGACACTCTGGCCAACGCCCTCGTGGCCCACTGCGGCTACGGCAACCTGGGCCTTCTGCAGGGCGAGGACCGCCCGGGCATAGTGCACCGCCTTGACATGGACACCTCCGGCCTCATGGTGGCCGCCAAGTCCGACGAGGTCCAGAAGGCCCTGCAGGACCTCATCCGCCTGCGAGTGCTCGATCGCCGCTACGTGGTGCTGGTTCACGGGTACGTGGCGCACGACAAGGGAACCATCGTCACGGGCATCGCGCGCTCCACGCGCGACCGGCTGCGCATGACGGTGACCGATGACCCCGCCGCCCGCGAGTCCATCACCACCTACACCACGCTCGAGCGGTTTGAGGCGGGACGGCGCGACGAGGGCTACAGCCTCCTTGAGTGCCACCTCTACACCGGGCGCACGCACCAGATTCGCGTCCACATGCGCCACACGGGCCATCCGGTCGTGGGAGACCAGCTCTACGGCAGGGGAGACGACCGCGCCAACCATGGACTGCGCCGCCAGTTCCTCCACTCCTGGCACATCGCGTTTGACCATCCGGTGACGGGGGAGCCCATTGAGCGGGCGGACCGTCTACCGGACGACCTTCTCGCTATACTTGAGGGACTGAAGGAAACCTCAATGGGACGCACCGGGGCGGGGGAGCGCATCTGCCCGCAGCTCGGGGCCTCTTGGTAGGTCTCCCACGCAACTGAAAGCCGCGACGGAGGGGTAAACCACCATGCCGACGCTCGGAAGGCTCGGACTCACGCCCATCGTGATCTTCAACATAATCATCTGGCTGTTTTTCACGCTTGCCTATTTCTACCAGCTTGTCTACATCCTCCGCGTCATCAGGCGCGGCACGGTCAAGCTCCCGGTGGCCAAGAAGAACCACCGCTATGGCTTCGTCATCGCGGCGCATAACGAGGAGCCGGTCATCGGCAACCTGGTGCGCTCCATCCTGACTCAGGACTACCCGAGCGACCTCGTGGACTGCTTCGTCATCTGCGACGCCTGCACCGACGACACCCATGGCGAGGCCGAGCGCGCTGGCGCCATCGTCTGGGACCGCAATGACCTCGCCCGCAAGGGCAAGAGCTGGGTCCTTGACTACGCCTTCAACCGCATCCTCGACGACTTTGGCGACAAGTACGAGGCCTTCGTTATCATGGACGCCGACAACATCATCGCGCCGGACTACCTCAAGATCATGAACCAGGCCTTCGATGCCGGCTACCTCGTCTGCACGAGCTACCGCAACTCCAAGAACTTCGACTCCAGCTGGATTAGCTCCGCCTACGCCACGTGGTTCCTCCGCGAGGCCAAGTTCCTCAACAACGCCCGCATGATGGTGGGCACCTCCTGCGCTATCTCCGGCTCCGGTTGGATGGTCTCCGAGCGCATCATCAAGGGCATGCACGGCTGGGACTTCCACACCCTGACCGAGGACATCCAGTTCTCCACCTTCTGCTGCGCCAATAACATCCAGATCGGCTACGCGCCCGCCGAGTTCTTTGACGAGCAGCCGCTCACCTTCAAGGCCTCCTGGACGCAGCGCATGCGTTGGACCAAGGGCTTCTACCAGGTGTTCTTCTCGTATAACCGCGACCTCATCCGCGGCATCGGCAAGGGGCAGTTTGCCTCCTACGACATGCTGATGACCATTGCCCCGGGCATGATCTTGACGCTGCTCTCGTTCTTCATCAACGCCACGTACCTCATCGTGGGCAGTCTTTCCCACGGCTTCATCGCCACGCAGGGCGAGCTCCTCATGTGCATGGGCTCACTGGTTATGACGTTTGCTTCCATGTACGTGGTCTTCTTCATCCTGGCGGTCATCACCACCATCTCCGAGCGCGAGCACATCCACGCAAAGAAGAAGTGGCGCATCTTCACCAACCTCTTCACGTTCCCCATCTTCATGATGACCTACGTGCCCATTACCGTGGCGGCCCTGTTCAAGAAGGTCGAGTGGGTTCCCACCAAGCACGACATCGCGGTAAACTTCGACGATGTGATGGCGGAGGGTTCTAAGTAGGGGGTTGGCCCTTTCGACCTTCTCTCGAATTAATTCAGACAGTTCTCTTCGCACGAAGGCCCCGTTTAGGGGCCTTCGGCCCATGCGGAACTCATTTTGAGGAGATGGGCGCCGGGTGGCCTGGGCTTCTCGGCCGCGCCCCGCTGCTGTCAAATTAACTAACCGGTTGTTTGGGACACTAAATAAAATGCTGGTACGTGGCTTATTTGTTTCTGACGGTTTGTTTGGTACGTCGATGCTACAATACCGTGCAATCTGGCGAACTTTGGGGTCCTGCGTGCGCGGGACGGAAGGAGCAAGACCGTATGGCAACGTTCTTCGAGGGAGAGTCCCACACCTTCTCTGAGTACCTGCTCGTTCCCGGCTACTCATCGGCGGAGAACATTCCCGCCAACGTTTCCCTCAAGACCCCGCTCGTGCGCTTCAAGCGTGGCGAGGAGTCTCCCATCACCCTGAACATCCCGATGGTCTCCGCCATCATGCAGTCCGTCTCCGGCCCCAGGCTCGCCATCGCGCTCGCGCAGGAGGGCGGCATCTCCTTCATCTACGGCTCCCAGCCAGCCGCCGCTGAGGCGGCCATGGTCCGCGAGGTCAAGAGCTACAAGGCAGGCTTTGTGGTCTCTGACTCCACCCTCACCCCCGACATGACCCTCGAGGACGTCCTCGACATGGTCGATCGCACCGGTCACTCCACCATGCCCGTCACCGAGGATGGCACCCCCACCGGCAAGTTCTGCGGCATCGTCACCTCCCGCGACTACCGCGTCTCCCGTGATGCGCGCGACAAGAAGGTCCGCGAGTTCATGACCCCCGCCGAGAAGACCATCGTCGCCGAGGACGGCACCTCCCTCAAGGTTGCCAACGACCTCATCTGGGAGCACAAGCTCAACGCCCTGCCCATCGTGGACAAGGACGGCAACCTGGTCTCCCTGGTCTTCCGCAAGGACTACGACTCCCACAAGTCCCGCCCCAACGAGCTTCTTGACCAGCACAAGCGCTACATGGTGGGCGCGGGCATCAACACCCGCGACTACGCCGAGCGCGTGCCGCTGCTCGTCGAGGCCGGCGCCGACGTCCTGTGCATTGACTCCTCCGAGGGCTTCTCCGAGTGGCAGAAGCGCACTCTCGAGTGGATCCACCAGAACTACGGCGACAAGGTCAAGGTCGGCGCCGGCAACGTCGTGGACGCCGAGGGCTTCCGCTTTCTGGCCGACTGCGGCGCGGACTTCGTCAAGGTGGGCATCGGCGGCGGCTCCATCTGCATCA